>Ga0181538_10004887_pt1 | contig 12262 bp, 15 predicted proteins | sample PEATcosm2014_Bin_40_FD_119773 | JGI IMG/M metagenome (GOLD analysis project Ga0181538, IMG submission 119773) | Peatland microbial communities from MTU Mesocosm Facility, Houghton, MI, USA - PEATcosm2014_Bin23_30_metaG | ecosystem: Environmental > Terrestrial > Soil > Wetlands > Peat | place...
CCGTGTCACGGCACGATTCCTTGCGCCAGGCGTTGTTCGATCAACTTCTTTATCCGCTCGGCCACCTCGATGTAAAGCGACACCTCCCCGCCGATCGGGTCTTCGATATCGCCCGCGGGGTCCAGGCTACTCACCTTGTCCGCCGCGCTCGGCACCAGCGATGCCACCGACTTGGCGTGGCTCTGACTCATGGCGTAGATCGCGTCGGCCTGATGGATCAGCTCCACGCTCAGTGCCCGCGACCGATGGCGCGACAGGTCCAAACCCATCGTCCGCATCGTCTCGATCGCCGGCGCCGCGGCCCGCGTGCCCGGCATCGCAAAGCTTCCCGCGGACGTCACGATGATCCCCTTCTTCTCCAACTCCTCGGGGATCACCGACAGCCGGTCCGCAAGATATCGCCGGGCGATCGCCTCCGCCATCGGCGACCGGCAGGTGTTCCCGCTGCAAACAAACAAAATCGTCGTCCGAAGCAGGCGATCGATGATCCGCTCATCATACACTCCCCCGCGCACGATCTCGTAAGAATTCTCCTTGACCCGAACCAGCGTGGAAGGTTTGGAGAACCGCGTCGGGCCGGCGTCGCAAACCATTTCCACCTGCGAAAGCATCTCCTCGGCCAAATCGCCGGCACGCTGCACGACCTGTCCCGACGACGACAGCACCACCGGCTCCTTCACCTTCCCCACCACGCCCACAAACACGGGATGGTCCGGACACCTGAGCGTGATCGATGCCCCATCGTAAAGATCGCCCGGCTCCAACCCCAGTGCTGACGCCACCTCCCGCCGCCTCGCCTCTGGCACGTCAAACACCAACCCGACCGGTCCGGGCCAGAGCTTATGAATCACCCGCCGGGCAAAATCGTTCGCCTCCCCCAGATATTGCACCGCATCCCCCGGCCGCGCCAGGTGGATCGTGAACGGCTTGGGATTTGCCGACCCTCGAATCTGCGCCAGGCTGGAACGCACCTCCGCATTGGTCAGCACCCCCGCGACGCCATAAACCGTCTCGGTCGGCAACACCACCAGCTTGCCCGCCGCCAGCAATTCCGCGGCGCGCTGGACCTCCTGCGGATAATCCTGCGCGCTGAGAATCTGGACAATTTGCGCCTGCATATCCAACCTCGCCGGATTATCCGGCCCTGACCGCGTTTGTTCAAGGCAGGCAAAAACCCCGATTTCTTTGCACGTTTGGCGACGCCAAACCGTCATTTCTCACAAACGCCCCATGCTCCTTTCTGGTAGAATATGCTCATGACCGCCGCAACATCGGCTCTGCCGGATGTTCGGCCACTGGTGGACTTGCTCCTGAGCGAGGCCCTGCGGCAACGGGCCTCGGACATCCACGTCGAGCCTGCCGCCGACTTTTGCGAAGTTCGCTTGCGCGTCGATGGCGTCCTTGAGACCTATAAAAAACTCGAACCCTCCGTCGGCCGCGCCGTCGTCACCCGCCTGATGGTGATGGCCCGGCTGCTTACCTACCGGCTGGACGTTCCGCAGGAGGGCCGGATTTCCGTGCCCACAAGCTGCGATAATCCCGCGGTGGAATTGCGCCTCTCGATCATGCCGACCATCCACGGCATGCGCGCCGCCGTCCGCATGCCCGCCGAGCACGTCCAGCCCGCGATCCTGGAAGATCTGTCGTTGCCCCCCTCGGTTCTCAAAGGCTTGATCGGCTTCGCCTCGGCCGATTCTGGAATGCTGATCCTCACCGGCCCCGCCGGGTCCGGCAAAACCACCACCATTTACGCGTTGCTTCACCATATATCGCGCGTCAACCCCGGCCTGAGCATCATCGCCCTGGAAGACCCCGTCGAGCGCGACGTGCCCGGCGTCACGCAAATCGAAGTCTCTCCCTTCGGCCAACTGACGTACGAAAAAGCTCTCCGCAGCATTCTCCGCCAGGACCCGCAGGTGTTGATGCTCGGCGAGGTTCGCGATGCGGCCACGGCGTCGCTGGCCGTTCAGGCCGCGTTATCCGGCCACCGGCTCATCACCGCGCTGCACGCCGCCACCCCGGCCGGCGCTTTGGCCCGATTGCTGGAGATGGGAATCGAGCCGTATCAACTCACCAGCAGCATCCGCGCCATCGTCGCCCAGCGCCTCCTCCGCCGCCGCTCCGTCGATGCCCAGGGATACCACGGCCGCGCCCCCATCGCCGAATTCGTCGCCATGGACCCGGCATTGAAAAAATGCCTCCTCCAACGCGGCGATAGCGACTGCCTCGCCCGCGCCTACCAAGGGCAACCCGGCTATCAAAGCCTGCGAGATGTGGGGCAATTGCTTGTACAACAAGGAGTTACGGACACGGCCGAACTTGGCCGCGTCGTCGATCTCAAGTGCTCGGAGGACTCCAATGGCAACGGCCGCTGAAATTTCCCGGCCCCTTTCCGTCATTACGTTGGAGCAAACGATGGCCTTGCAGTTCGATACCATAACCGAACCCGCCGCGCCCTCTGCGCCGGCGATAGAGTCGGAAGCACGCGAGGACGATTTCGCCCTTCTGCGGCGTTACTCCGGATTCGGCGATCCACAGGCTTTTGCCCAGATCGTCCAGCGCTACGCCGGCTTCGTTTACTCCACCTGCCTGCGCGTTATCGGGGATGGGTCGCGGGCGGAGGACCTTTCCCAGGAGACATTTTTCCGCCTGATGCGCCGGCCGCACGAAGTCCGGCAGAACCTCGGCGGCTGGCTGCATCGTACCGCCACGCATCTGGCGCTGGATTCCCTTCGCAGCGAAAGTTCCCGCCATCGCCGCGAAATCTCCTACAGCCGCGATTGCGACCACGAGGCTTCCAGTTGGTCCGAGCTTTCTCCTTGCGTGGACCAGGCCCTTACCGAGATGCCCGAGGAACTCCGCGTCCTCCTCGTCAGCCATTTTCTCCTGGGCAAATCCCAGGCCCAACTCGCCGCGGAAATGGGACAATCTCCCTCCACCATTTCCCGGCGAATGCACCACGCGCTGGATGAATTGCGTCAACATCTTCGTCTCAAGGGCGTTTACGCGCTGCCCGCCGCGCTGGCGGCGCTGCTTTGCCACGTCACCGCCCGGCAGGTCCCGGCATCCCTGGTCCGCGAACTGGGAAAAATGACGATGTACAGCGGCGCAACCGCTGCCGCACGCACCGCCCAGTTCGGCTCCCCCGATCCCGTTCGCCATCCGCCCAGCCCCAAGTTCTTCTCCGGCAAGCTTTCGCCGCCCCTCATCCTGGCGTTTGCCGCAATGCTCGGCATGTGGATCCTCCTGCAACTGGCCAACTGCTGGTTCTCGTCCCGCCCACCGGTCGATCCCGATCCCCAGCCTCGCCTGAAATCCGCCCCGGCCAGCGCGATGGTGATCCAACACGCATCCTTCGCCGGCCTTCCCGACCAACAGGCGTCCGCCCCATGACCGATCAAAATCAAAGTCCCGAAACGTTCGCCTACCGCAGCGGAGGCTTTGCCTACCGCGCCCAGACGCGGGACGGCCAGGAAGTTTCCGGGACGATTGATGCCCGCGACCCCGACGATGCCCGCCGCCGACTGATTTCCCTCCAACTCCAGAACGTCCAACTCCAGCCGGGTGCGCGCCCGCCCCGCGCGGCGGCATTGCGTGGCGAGGATTTTCTCGTCTTCAACCAACAACTCGCCCAACTCGCCGGAGCCGGTTTGCCCGTCGAGCAGGGGCTGCGCCTTGTCGCCCGCGAAATGCGCCGCGGATCGATGCGGCAAACGCTCGATCTCGTCGCCGCCGAACTCGAATCCGGCAAAACGCTTCCCCAAGCCGTCGCCGCCTATCGCGACAAATTCCCGCCGCTGTATTCGCAATTGATCGACGCCGGCATCCGCTCCGGCAATCTCTCCGGGATTCTGCTCAACCTCGGCGATCACCTGACGCTCATCCGCCGTTTGCAGGCGATCCTCTGGCAAACCCTCAGCTATCCCGTCATCGTGCTGGTCGCATTCTTCGGCGTCCTGTATTTCATCCTGGTGGAACTCGTGCCGAAATGGGAACCGATGATCGGCGGCTTCGCGGGGACGCGATTCTGGGTGCGCATGGCCGGGAACTACACCCCGCAGATCTTCCAGTTGCCTTTTTACACGCGGGCCTTGTTCGCCGTGTCGGACTTCGTCGCCGCCGTTCCCGTGGCCGCGGTGGGCGCCGTCGCGGGGGCTGTCGCCATCGGGGCAATATTATTCCTGCGGGCCACCGGGCGTAACGAGGGATTCACCGAGCGGCTGATGTTGCCGATGCCGCTCGTGGGAATCGTGCTGCGGCGAAACCTGGTGTCGCGCTGGTGTCACGCGGTCGCGCTGGCCGTCGAGGCGGGATTGGATTTGCCCGCCGCCATCAAGCTCGCCGACGATGCCACCGCCTCTCCGATTCTCCAGGCCGACGGCGCCGCCCTCATCGCCGCCCTCACCGCCGGCCAGCCCATCTCCTCCCCCCCACCGGGAAAAATCCTCCCCGGCACCGTCGTCGCCGCCATGGAGGCCTCCGCCCAGCGCGGCGATCTGAACCTCACCCTCCGCGCCCTCTCCCAAATGTATCAGCAACAAGCCGAGCTTCGCCTCGGCGCCATCCAGGCCATTCTCACGCCCATGCTCCTGCTGGTGGTCGGTGTGTTCGTCGGCGGTTTGATGGTCGCGCTCTTCGCCCCGCTGCTCAGTCTCCTCAACATGTTTTGAGTGGCCATGCCCATTCTTTCCGCCAAATTTCGTCCTTCCGTTCCGGGTCTGGCGATCGCGCTGATTTCCATCGCCGATGTTTCCCTGATCGGTCTGATCTTCGCCATGGGCGTCGAGTTGCCGGTCTGGGCGGCGATCTTCATCGCGCTGGCCATCGTGGCCGGCTTCGGTTTTCTCTGGGTTGTAATCCGCAAGATGGGGTCGGCGGCGTCACTTCGCCTCCTGGCCATCGCCGCCGGATTTTTCATCCTGGCCCTCGTCGTTGGCGCATGCATTTTCGCGCCCGACACCATACCTCTGACCATTTACGCCGTGGCTTTCCTCGCCATTGTGCTGATGGCTTTGTCCGGCGCCACGCGAACCATTCGCCAGCGAAGAATGCTGCTTATCCTCGGCAACGTCGAAAAGGCCGTGCGGATGCAGTTGCCGATCCCCCGCATGATCGAGGCCGCCGCCCAGGGAGAGAGGGGCCTGATGCGCCGCCGATTGCTCGCCCTGCACGATCGTCTGGACCGCGGCGATCCGCTCGATCAGGCCCTGATTTATGCGGTTCCCGAGATTCCCTGCGGCGTCGCCCGCTCCATCGCCGCCGGCCAGCGATTGGGCTGCCTCGACCACGTATTGGATGCAATCATCCGCCGACGCTCCTCCAATGAAAACGCCGTCTATCGTCCCAGCGCCGGTTTCTATTGGGCCTATCCGGTAATTCTGATCGGCATCGTCAGCTTGGTTATGGCTGTTGTGATTCCCAAGTACAAAAGCATTTTCCACGATTTCCACACGGAATTGCCGCCGGCAACCAAGTTGCTCCTGGCATTCAGCAATTGGTTTGCGACGCAATACGGCTGGGCGTACTTGCTGCCGCTCCTTCTTCTAATTTTCCTCGGACGGATGCTGTCGCTCTTTCCCTACGTTCGCGCCGTTTCGCCCCTCGGCGGGTTCTTCGCCGATCGGATCATCTGGTGGACGCCCGTCCTTGGCGGGCTTGTCAGCGACCGCGGAATGGCCGACCTCTGCGACATTGTCGGCGCCGGCGTTGGCGCCGGACATCCCCTGGACGAATCCCTCCGCGAAGCCGCCGGCGCCCAGCCCAATTCCGTCATGCGCCGTCGCGCCGCCGCCTGGGCCGCCGCCGTCAACGGCGGACAATCCATGCACGAAGCCGCCCGCAACGCCCGCATGCCCGAACTCTTCGCCGCCATGCTCGCCACCGTCCGCGGCGACGATTCGCTCCGGCAGGTCCTGGCGTTTCTCTGGCGGCATTATGAATACCGTTTCAGCCGCGCCCGCGCCATTCTCCAGGCCGCTTACGTTCCCGCCATCGTCTTTTTCTTCGGGTCGCTCGTCGCCTTGATCGGAGTGGCCCTCATGCAACCCATGGCCGCGCTGATCCGGGTGATCGGAGGAAATTGAATCATGAGACGTAGCCGTGGATGGGTATTTCTGGAGGTGCTGATGGCGATCATGATCGTCGCCATCCTGGTCGCGATTCTCGGCCTGGCCGTTGCCTCCCACCAGCGCGGCCTGAAACATCTGGCCGATTCACGCTCGGCAACCCGCCTGGCCGAATCGGCCCTGATCTCCCTGCAAAGCGGCCAATCCCCGTCCATCCCCGCCGACGCGGAGGGCAAGCCCTCCACCTCCAATCTCGCCTTTCACGAGCTTCCCGTCTCGCCCGACTTCCCCGGCAACGTCTGGATCGAAGTCGATGCCACCGTCAACGGCCGCCCGGCGAGCCTCGTCGGCCTGGTTCCCCGAAACGCCCTGCCCCATGGCGGAGGTTCCTGATGCGCCCGGTTCACCACCATCCCGGCTTCACCATCACTGAACTGCTGGCGACGCTCATCCTGCTCGTCATGTTCTTCTCGGCCGCCGGAGAACTCTTCAGGTCCACCATTCTGCTCAGTTGGGGCAGCCAGGAATTCTCCAACCGCGGCAGCCAAATCGACTCCGCCCTGTTCCAGCTTCGCCGCGACGTCTGGAATTCCGCCCAGATCGCCGCAACCAACCCGCGGTCCGTCGATCTTTCCTCCCCTGACGGAACCAAGACCGCCTGGAGAATCGACCTTGGCTCGCTCACCCGCACCGACGCCCGCGGCCAGACCGAACGCTGGGCATCCGTCGGCAACGATTGGTCCTTCTCCACCGACGGCGTTTCCCTTACGATTTCCGATACCGCCCCCGCCCCCACCCGCCTGCCCAGCCAAGTCCTCCTGACCGAAAAGGGGACATCCATGATTTTGGAAAGGGGACATTCATGATTTCGTGCCGCCGACGAAATTCCGGCTTCGCCATGGTCACCGCGATCTTCCTGATGTCCTTCACCGTCATGACCCTGACCGTGCTGATGGCGACGATTGCCGCCCAATCCCGCCGCGCCCAGATCCTCGGCCAGGATGCCCAACTCCGCCAACTGCTGACCGCCGGCGCCGCCTTTGCCGAAGCGCAGTTGCAATCGAATTCCTCCGGCCGGTTTTCCGTCCCGTTGCCAGAGGCTCTTCGCCAGCTTGACGCCGACTTGACCGTGGAGATCCAAACCCCTTCGGATGAAAAGGCGACCGCCGACGTTCAAGCCGCCCTTCCGCACCATCGTTTGTCCCAACGCTTGAGCTTCTCCCGGCAGGCGAGCGGGTGGCGGATCACGGATGCGACGCTGGATTAATGCTGCGTGGCATTTAGGGAAATCCCCACGGCGGCGCGGTGGGCGTTCCGCGCCCGATTGTATTTGGCTGATATTTCAAGCAAAATATGCCCTTGGATGCGCCGCAATCTCTACCTGGAAACCTTCGGCTGCCAGATGAACGAGCTCGACAGCGAGTTGGTCCTCGGCCAATTGCGCGCCCAGGGTTATCAATCCGTTGACGACCGCGACGACGCCGACGTCATCCTCTACAACACCTGCTCAGTGCGCGAGCATGCCGAGCAGAAGGTCTGGTCGCGTCTGGGCGAATTGAGGACCCGCAAGGCCGGCGATCCCGGGCTGATCATCGGCGTCATCGGCTGCATGGCCGAGCGCGACGGCGTCAAGCTCTTCCAAAAATTCCCGCACGTCGACGTCCTGTGCGGTCCCGGCGAACTGGATCGTTTGCCGTCGCTGGTCCACAACGCCGCCGTCACCAACGGCAGGTCCCGCACCCGGCAGGTCGCCCTGATGGGCGCCTCCACCCGCCGCAGCGGCACTCTCGACGCCGCCGAGGACCGGCTCGAAATGCTCGACTTGGCCCGTAGCGTCTCGGCATCCGACGAAATTTCCCAGGCATACGTGCGCATCACCCGCGGCTGCAATAAATTCTGCACCTATTGCGTCGTCCCCTACACGCGCGGCCCCGAAGTCCATCGGCCGCCGCAAAACATCATCGACGAAGTCCGCAAACTCGTCGCCGCCGGCGCCCGCGAGGTCACCCTCCTCGGGCAGACGATCAACCACTACGCCTACCGCCGCGGCGACGGCCGCACCACCACCTTCGCCCAACTTCTTTACGACGTGCACGAGTCCAATCCCGATCTGCCGCGGCTGCGGTTCGTCACCAGCTTTCCCCGCGATTTCACGAACGAGGCCCTGGCCGCCATGCGCGATTGCCCCCGCATTTGCCGGTATCTCCACGCCCCGGCCCAGCATGGCAGCGACCGAATCCTCAAGCTCATGAACCGCGGTTACACTGTCGGACAATACCGCGATTTTTTGGCCCGTTCCCGCCAGCACCTGCCCGATGTCTGCATCGCCAGCGATTTCATCGTCGGATTTCCCACCGAGACCGAGGAGGATTTCGCCGCCACCATGGAGTTGACCCGTCAGTCCCGCTTCAAAAACAGCTTTATCTTCAAATACTCCCCGCGCCCCGGAACCGTCGCCATCGAGCGTCATCCCGACGACGTTCCCGAAGACGTCAAACGCCGCCGCAATAACCAACTCCTGGCCGTTCAACAGGAAGTGTCGGCCGAGTTAAACCGCCAATTGATCGGCCAGCGCGTGGAAGTCCTGGTGGAAGGCCCGAGCAAACTCCTCAGCCGGCGCGAGCCGGCGCCGATCAACGGCGTCGAATTGGCCTGGGAAAGACGAACCGCCGAACCGTCCGCCGCGACGCAAATGGTCGGCCGCACCCGCGGCGACCAGATCGTCGTCTTCCCCGGCGATTCGTCCATGAAGGGAACCATTCTGGAATTGGACATCGTCGATGCTCAAAGCATGACGTTGTTCGGAAGTCTGCCGGTCTCCCGGTTCAATCCCGGCGTCGCCACCGCGTCGAACCGCCTTGACCCCCCAGATCGACGAGTGCCGCGATGACCACCAGCGCCAGCCAACCGCCGCTGACGTTGTGATGGTTGTTCAACATCGCCGCCATGTACGCCAGGGTGGTGTACGGCATGAACAGGAACCCGAGGACCGGCCAGAGCACCGTTTGGAACGCCGCGCCGAACCAGTTGGTGAAGATCGCGATGCAAATCATCACGAACCGGGGAAAAAACACCGCGAGAATGGGGATCAGGCAAGGCATGCGCGAATTATATCAGCACGACGGCTGGTGTGCCGTCCGTGAATCTGACGCCGTACCACCGTTGCATCGAAAACATGAGCAATTGCCCGGCTTGATTCACTCCGCTTTTTCACCTGGGAGGGAAGCAAGGATTGCCCGAACGTGAGGTTTGATCGCGGTTACGTCCTTGCGGGCCGTGTCATAGACGCGACGCCAGTTGATGCCGTGGTAAACATGAACAACGATGTTTCGCATGTCGATTATTTGCCGCCATGGTACAGCTGGATGCGCGTCACGCAAAGTCGTGGGTAGGCGTGAGGCAGCCTCTCCGATGATCGCGATTTGGCGCGCGATATGCGATTGAACGAGAGGATCAGCTTCAAAAGCCTCCGGAGTCGGCGGCGTGTAGCGCTCAATTTCGGCGATGGCCTCAAGGATGTCCTTCAGCAATAGATCGGGCGTTCTCATAGGGGTAGCGATTCCTTCTCCACCACGGCCCGGAAACGGGGACGCATCCCGTCCGCGTCGATCACGTCAACCTTCACGCCAAGAAGGTCTTCAAGCTGCCCGATCAGTCCGGCGTGATCGAGAAGCGTGCGCCCGGAATCGAAACGCACGACAATGTCCACGTCGGACGTTTCCGTGTTTTCCCCACGCGCGACGGACCCGAAGATTCGCACGTCATGCGCGCCGTACCGGCGGGCGATTTCCAGGATCGCCTCGCGCTTCTGTCGCAGGGTTTGTTGCGTAATCGTCATACGGCACCACGTTCATTCATGCCATACATTCTACCCCAGCCAATGCACCCAACGTAGGGCTCACAAAGGATTGTCCGCTCGACGATTTGGATTGAGATGGACCGCAATAATCGGTATACTAACCACAAATGCATTCGAGGTGTAATACGGCTCAAAACTTTCGGCTAACAGTTTCGAAGCCACTCCGTGATCTTCCGGCATCGTACGCGCTGAAATTATTACTGAAGATCATCGGAAATGGACAGGTCATTTATTTAATCAGATGCGTGGCCAGTGGCGAAGAATACGTCGGCGAGACTGATCAGCTTAATGATCGCCTCGCCACGCATCGCCAAGCGCTCCAACGGGGAGATCACCCTAGCCGTAAAATGCAAACTGCATATAACATTTATGGCGTCGACGGCTTTGAGGTAGATATCCTCGAAAACTGCGATTATAAGTCCGTTGCGCATCGGCGGACTCGCGAATCCGTATATATTGGAATGCTCCGGCCGGCCTTCAACAGCAAAGGAATGTGAAGTTAATCGACTTCGCCAAGTCACGCATCCGTCATTCATTCGCCATTGGGACTCGACCAAATTGTAGCGTTTCCCCAACATCCGCCGCATTAATCGAAAGTTCAAATTCTTCCTTCCCATAGGTTCCATCGATAACAAGGGTATTGGCTCGATTGGGGACCCCAGGTAACGGTCCGTACCCCTTCAATATGCCATTACGCACACTGTTACGAATCAAATCCGTAACATCGAACCACTGATCACCCGCTCCATTTTTGGCCTTTCGAATATCGAGTCGTGGCTTTCCATCTTTCGCCTCGGTTGCCACGATGGGATGGTCTACCTCCTCCATTTTGGCCTGTATCTCGTTCGCTGCACCGAGATCACCGGATTTCATAACAACCAAGTTTTCCGCCTCCAACTCCGCAAGATATTTCTTGCGGGCCACTCGCACGCTCTGATCGTAATCGGCCTTGGCTATTGTCAATTCGTTTGCATATCGAACCTGTGCCTCAATCGCCCTGGTTGTAGGCAATTCTGGCCGATCAGCGCCTGCAACAAAGCATAGAAGGACGAGAATCGTTGACGTAGATAATAATGCTTTCATGCCGGTATTTTGACTTTACTTACCAAAAACCGCAACAAGAGGCCCCCTGCGATTCAGGCATACCGATCAAGTTTCACCTACTATCTCAAAGGATTTCGACTTGGTCGGGAGGTTATTGATAGTGGAACGCTAAAATAGTGACCCCCCACCGTTTCAAAGCCTCCCATACTGCCTCCGGGTCGGTTATGCGGATTGATCGGATGGGTGCCAGTCAACACAATTTTCCGGATTGATTCACTCCGCCTTTTCGCGTTCTCCGGACCGGTCGTCGGCATCATACGCCTGATCGGCGTTCTCGCCCAGGACCTCGATGCGTTCGATCTTCAGTGCCCGGCCGGTTTCGGGGTCGATCTCGGCCAGGGCGCCGCACAGGCGCACGTCGCCGGTGGCGATCTCGAACGGATGCGGCATGTTCGTGGTCATGTGCTTCAGGACGCGGTCTTTTCGGCGGCCTAATACGGAATCGTAAGGCCCGCACATGCCCAGGTCGGTGACGTACGCGCTGCCGCCGGCCAGGATGTGGGCGTCGGCGGTGGGGATATGGGTATGCGTGCCGAAGATCATCGAGCAGCGTCCGTCGAGCCAATGGCCCATGGCGACTTTTTCGCTGGTGGCCTCGGCGTGCATGTCGCAGACGCAGACGCGGACGTTTTCGGGAATATCGCCGAGGACCCAATCGGCGGCGGCGAACGGATCGTCGGCGGGGAGATTCATGTAGATTCGGCCCAACAGGCAGAACACACCGATCGCGACGCCGCCATTGGTGGTGACGACGGTATATCGCCGGCCGGCGGCGGAGCTGGCGAGGTTCGCCGGGCGGACGATGCGCTCGCTGGATTGCAGAGTCGGGACGATGTCGGCCTTGCGATAGATATGATCGCCGAGTGTCACCACGTCCACGCCGTAGCTGCGGATTTTATTGAACAGGTTAGCCGTGATCCCGCTGCCGCCGGCGATGTTTTCGGCGTTGGCGATGACCAGGTCGACCGCGCGCTCGCGGACGAGAGCGGGCAATTTCTGATGCAGAATCTGCCGCCCGGGCCGGCCGACGACATCGCCAAGACAGAGGATGCGGAGGGGCATATTGGGGTAGGATACAGCCGAAGTCCGGAAACCAGAAATCGGAAACCCGAAATTCGCCTGGTGGCCCGTGATAATTGAAATGCCGCCTTTGATCGGTTGAGATAGAGGGTGTTGCGGCGATGGATCGCCGTCGTGTGGGCTTTAACGGGAGCCAAGTCATGGACGACCTATC
>Ga0181538_10004889_pt1 | contig 12261 bp, 10 predicted proteins | sample PEATcosm2014_Bin_40_FD_119773 | JGI IMG/M metagenome (GOLD analysis project Ga0181538, IMG submission 119773) | Peatland microbial communities from MTU Mesocosm Facility, Houghton, MI, USA - PEATcosm2014_Bin23_30_metaG | ecosystem: Environmental > Terrestrial > Soil > Wetlands > Peat | place...
CCGCACGATTCGTGAATCGAACGCTCATCACCGACATGACGGATCTCCTGTTTCAATTCCATGCGGTGTTCCTTTCTTGGAACACTGCCTCAGGTAGTTTCGACAGGGATTTTTAGGCTCTTGAACTCCGAACGTACGGAACTTTCATCAGTACCGTACTGATTTTCTTCTACATATCCTGTTGCTGAGCGGTCCCTTCGAAGCCTTGTTGGGCGCCCATGGCAGCGCGGGTCAAGCGTGCAAACTCGGCCGCGGCGTCCTCCCTGGTGCGGACTCCGAGCTTTCGGTAGCTGTTCGCGAGGTGCGACTCGACGGTCCGGACAGAGACCGAGAGATGCCGGGCCATTCTCGGGGCCCTGTAACCGTCGCACAGGAGTGTGAGGATCTCCGTCTCCCTCGGTGTGAAGCTTGCAAGGAGCTTGCCCGCCGTCATCGCGTGCGCCACAAGCTCGCGCTCGAGGTTCTTGCGCTTGGTGACGTCTTCCACGATGCACAAGCCATAAACCGGCGCGCCTTGCTCACCCCGGATAACAGACGCGGTCACGTTTGCGAAGACCACGTCACCAGCATCTGTGACAAAGCGCGTTTCGGTTTGATAGCCCGGGATCATCTCCGCCGACATCTTCGTTGTTAGTTCGGATAAGTTGTCCACATCTGCGGGGTGAGCGAAGGATGCGAAAGATGCGCCCACGAGCTCTTTCCTCGTACGTCCCACGAAGCGGTAAAGGGCGCGATTCACGTCCACGATCCGCGAGTCCGGATCGACGATGACAATCCCGAGCGGGCCTTCGTTGAAGACCTGCCGGAACCGCTGTTCGCTTTCGCGGAGCTCCTCCTCTGTACGCCTGCGTTCTGTCACGTCACGGAAGCTCCACACGCGGCCGACTGCCACTCCGTCCACGTATTGTGGCTTTGAGTAGCGTTCGAATGTTCGACCGTCCTTGAACTCCAACGTGTCGCTCGACTCGGCTTCGGGGTTGGCGTACAGCTCACTCACCTTTGCTTGGAATGCCTCAGGTCTGGCCAACTGATCCAGCACGAAGGAGATCGCTGCAGCGTCATCCCGTGTCGCCAGAATTGAGTCAGGCAGTCGCCACATCTCAGCGAATCGGTGGTTGAAGCTCGACATTCGGCCGCTGGCATCGACCACGAGGATGCCGTCGGCGGTGGACTCGAGTGTTGCGGTGAGCAGCGACAGGGTGTTACGCAGCTGGAGTTCGGCCGCGACTCGGGCCGTAATATCGTGAGCAGAGACGACGAACCCGCCGACCGTCGGATCGTCAAGCAGACTGACGAGTGACAGCTGGAACGGCACCGTCGCGCTGCTTGCATGGCGGAGGAGCCGCACATTAACTGTCACCGGGTTCGAAGCGGACGCCCCAAGCGAAGCGCGTTCGAACGCGTCCAGAAGCTGGGCTCGGTCAGCCTCGCTTACGAGCTCGGCGAGGGGCCGCCCTTCTACGAGCTCGGGGTCGTACCCCAACACCCGGCTGAGTGCTCCGGAGACAGAGTCCACCATTCCCGTGGGCGAAACCAGGATTGTCACGGCCGCCGCGTTCTGCACGAGGGATCGGAGGCGGGCTTCTTCGTTGCGCGCGACTTCAAACCGTCTTCGTTCTGTCAAGTCCCGCAGGCTGAAGAGCACTGCTTGACCGCCGAACCAGGTGATCGGTGCTCCGATGACTTCAAGGAGTCGCCATCCGGTGTCGGTCTTGGCTCGAACCTCTATGAGCGTGCCTGTTTCCTTGCCCTGCACGCTCGCGAGTGACCGCAGGACGAGCTCCAGGTCCTCGGGGTGCACGAGATCGAGTGCTGGCAGTCCGATCGAGTCCTGCAGCGACCGGTCGAACATGCGTTCCGCTGCGCGGTTTCCCCACTGCAATAGGCCCTGTGGGTCGAGAACGATCACCGCATCGGGAAGCAGCCAGGCCAACGGCTCGTTCTGAGATTCGATCCCCTCCATGGTCGCTCCGTTCATAACAGCTGCTAGCCGTTACCCACAGGGTAAAACCGATTTGGCTGCTCTCGCCTCGACACGTCTTTCAGAAGACCCACTCTGATCACCGCGATCTTGACAGCAGCGTACGTGCGTGGCTTCCATAAGGTCCAACCCGGGCGACTGAATATGCACCCACCACTGTGCGAGCTTCGACAATGCGCAGAAGGCCGGCTCCGCCACAGATCCGAGCCTCCCGTCTAATCCGCCAGTCGCTGGTGGCTGCGCACCCCTGAAGCATCTATATACGGATAAATGCGTCCGTAACTGTACTGATTGTTTTCTGCGTACTCCACTACAGGGCCTCCACGTAAAGTAAAGAAAGCGCTCCGTAAGGGGCTCTGACGTCGCGGTAAGGTCGCGCAGCCATACCGGCCAACGTCGGGCGTCGAGCGGCACGCAGGGGTGAGGCTGACCGTGAACCGAACGTCGGCCGGTAGCCCAAGGGAGCGTGTCCGAGACGGACCAAGGGCGGGCACATTGATTGCCGGCATACGTGCCTAGTATGCGGGAAAGCAAGCGCACGGCGCCGCGTTCTTCCTTCGATAGGACGCGTGCGATCTGCCATGCGACCCGCCGCACGCTCGCGCTAGATTCCGCGTCGGGAGCAGTCCATGTAGGGCCGAGGGGCGGGGGAGGCTCGGATGGCGGTTTTTCGTGGTCGTGTAACGCTGGGCATCGTCATGGCTGTTCTGGCGGGAGCGGCGGTGTTGTTCGCGATCGTCGGTGGGGCGACCGCGAGCACCGATCGGCACGGAGCGCGGACTCCGGCCGCGACGCCCACAATCACCTACGTTGCCAATTCCACGCAGAAGGTGTGTCAGCTCGTCGGGCAGACCGACGATGAGACCGGCAAACTGACGTCGAGCCGCACCGCCTCACGCTACGGGATCGTGGCCAACGATCTCGGCTTCTCGTTCATGCACAACGGGCGCGTGTGGTTCCTGTTCGGAGACTCGTGGCCCACCACGACCTTCAGAGGGCACCCAAACGCGTCGACGCGCTACCCCGCCGATTCGATCGCATCGGCTGCGCCGAGCGCGCCGGGCAGCTGTCCGGTGCTCGACTTCGTGACCGAGAGTGCGCCGGTGCCGGGGGCCTACGCGAACCCGTCGTTGACGCAGAACGGCGTCCCGGTTTCGCTGCGCATGAACGAAACGCCGGTGGCGGGCATCGACGTGAACGGCAGCGTGTACGCCACGTTCACCACGGGTAACCCGGTCGACGCCGGCTTGGCCGGCAACTGCCCACCGGGCTCGGTCCCGCCTGGGCAGAAGTGCACGGGACGCCCGACGGAGTCGGTGATGGGAGTGCTCGAGCCCGGCGGGACACTTCAGTTCAAGGCCCTCTACACGCTTTCCGCACCGGCGACACCGTACGGGGACGGGGCGAAGTTCATCCACAGCTCGATCGAGTGGGGAACGACGGGTACATCTACATCTGGGGCGCGCAGGGTGCCAAGCGGGCCCGCGAAAGCGCCCCCTATCTGGCGCGGCTGAAACCAGCCAATATCGCCACCGGTGACGGGATCGAATACTTCAGCGGCTACCTTCCGAACGGCAGCCCGAGTTTCGAGCCGGGCGAGTCAAGCGCAACCCCGCTCTTCAACGACAGCCCGCGCTGCACATCGGACATGGGCCTACAGTGGAACCCCTACGTGCAGAAGTGGATCATGATCTACAACTGTGCCGACAACACCACGGCACATCCGTTCGGCATCTGGATGCGCACCGCACCGAATCCGTGGGGGCCATACAGCGCACCGCAGACGATCTTCAACCCAGCCCGCGACCACGGCTACTGCTACTTCATGTCGTTTGCCAGCGAGAAGGGCCCACCTAGCCGCTGGTTTTGCCAGTGGCATGGGACCACCCCCGTTGCCAGTCATGGGACCACCCTGAGCATCCACCAACACCGGCCGAAGACAGATTCGGCTGGGCCTGCGAAGCCATCGCGGAGGAGGCCCCATGGTGTTCAGGGAGGTAACTGTGGTCCAGATCAAAGAGGCTCTCAGACGGTGGCTGAAAGGCGAGGGTGAACGCCCCATCGCCCACGGGGTCGGTATCGACCGCAAGACGGCGAGGCGATACATCGCCGCTGCTTTAGAGCTCGGGATCGACCGCCAAAGTGGCGAGGGCCAGCTCACCGACGAGCTGATCGGCGAGGTGGCCGAGAAGGTGCGCCCGCACCGACCCGATGGCCACGGCGAGGCCTGGGGGAAGCTTCTCGGAGAAGAAGAGCGCATCAAGGCCTGGGTGAAACAGGACCTCACTGTCGTCAAGATCGGGATCCTGCTCCAACGCCGCGGCGTCGTCGTCCCGCACCGGACCTTGGCCCGCTTTGCCGTCGAGCGCTGCGGGGCAGGAGGAAAGAGAACAACGGTCCGCGTCGACGACCCGCCCCCGGGCATCGAACTGCAGGTGGACTTCGGGCGCCTCGGCCTCGTGCCCGACGGCGAGCGACGCCGGGTCTGTCACGGGCTCATCTTCACAGCGGTGTTCAGCCGTCATCAGTTCGTCTGGCCGACTTTCACCCAGAGCACAGACGACGTCATCTGTGGCTTCGAGGCCGCCTGGCAGTTCTTCGGCGGTGTGTTCCCGGTCGTAATTCCCGACAACATGGCCTCGATCGTCACCAAGGCCGAGAACACCGCCCCTAGGTTCAACGACGCCTTCTTCGAGTACGCCCAATCGAGGGGCTTTGTCATCGACGCGGCTCGCGTCGCCACCCCGACCGACAAGCCGAGGGTGGAGCGCGTCGTCTCTTATGTACAGAAGAACTTCTTTGCCGGAGAGAGCTTCCTCGACCTTGCCGACTGTCGGGAGCGAGCCGAGACCTGGTGCAAAGAGACGGCCGGCATGCGCATCCACGGCACGACCCAGTGCCGGCCTGTAGAGCTGTTTCGTCTCGAGGAGCTAACTCGTCTGGGTCAGCTCCCCGGTGCGCCGTTCGACATTCCCCATTGGTCAGAACCGAAGCTGCACCGCGACTTCCACGTGGAGGTGGACAAGGCCCTCTACTCGGCTCCCCACCAGCTCGTCGGCAGGCACCTTAAGGCAAGGCGCGACTCGAAGACCGTGAAGCTCTACTTCCGCGGCGAGCTCGTGAAGCTCCATCCGAGAAAGCCACCCGGCGGGCGCTCGACCGACCCGGCCGACATGCCGAGCGGGAAGGAGATCTACGCGACAAGAGATCTCGACCGCCTCGCCCACATGGCCGAAAGCTACGGGGAGGCGATCGGCGTCTATGCCCGGGCAATCCTGGACACCCCGCTTCCCTGGACCAAGATGCGCCAGGTCTACCGCCTCTTGGGGCTGGTGAAGAAGTGGGGCCCGGCCCGGATCGAGTCGGCCTGCCGGCGTGCGCTCGAGGCAGAAGCCATCGACGTCAACCTCATAAGCCGCATGCTGGAGCGCGCCAAGGAGGCGGCCGAGCCCGACGCCCGGCCCGAGCCGGTCTTGGTGCAGGGACGCTTTGCCCGTGATCCTTCTGAGTTCGCGACCGCAACGAAGGTGAACAGATGACCGCCCTCGCACCGAGCGTCTCGCCCGAGCTCAAGGTGCTCATGCGCCGGCTCCGCCTCGGGCGACTCTTGGACACCTTGCCCGAGCGCCTCGCCCTCGCCCGCAGTCACGAGCTCAGCCACGTCGAGTTCTTGGAGCAGCTGTTCTCAGACGAGGTGCAGCGCCGCGACGCCGACTCGGCCGGACTGCGGGCCAGGGCGGCCCATCTCGACCCGCACATGTACCTCGAGGCCTGGGACGAGACGGCCGCGGTCAGCTATGACCGGGCGGTGCTCTCAGAGCTCGTGTCGCTGCGCTTTGTCGATCAGGGCCGAAATGCTTTGATTTTGGGACCAGTCGGGGTGGGAAAGACGTTTCTCGCCACGGCGCTCGGCCACATCGCCTGTCGCCGACGGATCAGCGTGCACTTCGAACGGGCCGACCGTCTCCACAAGCGTCTTCGCGCGGCCCGCCTCGACGCGAGCTACGACGCCGAGATGCGAAAGCTCATCGGGGTCGAGCTTTTGATTCTTGACGATTTCGCACTCCAGGCCCTCGATGCCACCGAGACGGCCGATCTCTACGAGCTTGTCGTCGAACGCCACCACTCAGCGGCCACGGTGCTCACCTCGAACAGAGACCCCGTTGAGTGGCTGGCGGTCATGGCCGATCCGCTCCTCGCCCAGTCCGCCGTCGACCGACTGAAGAGTGCCGCCTGGGAGCTCGTAATCGAAGGAGAGTCCTACCGCGAACGGGAAAAGCCCCTCATCGGGACGGACGGAGACAAGGCTCCTTCGACTCGGCGACGCCGTTCCACTTGACACCCGCTTTGGCTGCCGAGATCATCGCGTCAGCCGGTCGATGTGGACGCGACGTGGTCCCATGCTTCTGGCAACGGCCTGGTCCCTTAAGACTGGCAAGCGACAGCTGCCGGGGCCATTCCGCCCCTTGACCGCCAGCTTTCGCCGACGGCTTGCCCGGAGAATGTACCCGAAAGGCCTGCCGGAAGACCTGGCAGCGGTCATTGTTGTCCCGCTTCGGGATCCTCGCCGGCCGCCACCCGTACGGGAATGATCACGTAGCCGTAGCGCTTACCCTCCGCACGGCGCATAACGCGCCCGACCGCCTGCACTACGTCGACCGACGGCGGGAGAGTGGGAAGAACCGTGGGGTGCGACACGAGGTCGCACGCAGCGAGTGCTTGCGTAGATCGGAGGACCAGCAGATCGTGACGTAACCCTGGCATGACCGAGGCGCCAAGTCTTGATCCTCTGCGTGCCGGTAAACACTTGGTAGACGACCGCCCCGTTTGTTGCGGTCGCGGCGGGAGGCAGGAGATAGCGCACGAGGAGCGGAGAGCACCGAGGAGCAGCGCTTTGCGTAGAACGATATGCGTAGTGATCTCCGCGTGAGCGTTCGGTGTTGTTGCCTGTGGATGCAATAGCGGCCCACTGGCAAGCGCCAAGGGGATCACGACGAAGCAGCTATGTAACCAAGCCAACCGAGTAGTCGACTGCCTGATAGGTTCCAACCCGGACGGACCATGCGAGCGAACCCCCACTACCGACCGGGACTAGCCGACTCGTGGTTGACACTCGCGATCGACCTCGTCGGCATTATCCGCACCACTCTCCGCGAAAGCCATGAGATCGCTCACAATGTGTGGGGCACTGCAGTAGGTCGCCCGCTCAGCTCCCCGAGAGGTTTCGGCTGACCAACAAAGGCGGTGTCACACCGGCCTGCAAATACCTGCCGACGATCTCCGACGTCAGCGCTTGGGCGATGAGGACTCCGGCGATCGAAGAGACGCTGCACACTCCGAGCTCGGATGGCAGTCGGATGGCGGTGTCGGCGTACGGAGCACAAGTGTCGATGCATAGATCGGCTACCTCGAACAGACGTAGCCCGCTAGGGTGCCGCGAGGTAATCATGCGGCTGTGCTCTAAGGACGTGATGGCCACTACGGGCACATCACACTGCCGAGCTTGGAGCGCCATCTCGACAGGAGCGCCGTTGCAACCGGAGTGCGATATGACTATGAAACTGTCAAGGGGGCAGATAGTCACGGGCTCAAGCAAGGCGCGCGCCGCTTCGGGGCGCCGCTCGAGCGTGCCATCGACGAGCTCGGTCCAATCTGCCCTGCCCGAAGCGACCAGTTCATCCAGGACCAGCTCCTTGACTCCGGCCAGCCCGCCGGCCCGTCCGGCCAGCTCCATGGCCACCGCGCGCGAATGCCCGGTACCGAAGACGTAGATATCGCCCCCGGCCATCAGCCTGCCGGCCAGGAGTTCGCCCGCCCGACCCAGGACCGGCAGTTGTTCGTTCGCCAGTCGCTCTATCACGTGAGCAGCAACGGCAAAGACGTCGGTGGCACTGACACCATCGGGGCCATTCAACGCCTTGTCACCCTCAGGTCTGGTAGCAGTGTCCAAGCTAAGTGCCGCACCGTAGCGCACAGGACCCCTTCCCCTCTAGATAAGAAGCAACTCACAACAATTACTGCCACGTTCAGCCGGCTCCGACGGTCGGGGCTGTCGGTGGCTGTAGCTGGGTAACAAATTTGTACCGGTCCCCCCGATAAAACGAGAGGGCGAACTCAACCGGACGACCGCAGGTGTCGCGGCTGTGGCGGGAGAGCAGGAGCATCGGGTAGCCGACGGTGGTGTCCAAAAGCTCAGCCTCCCGTGGCGCCGCCGGCACTGTCTCGATCGTCTCTTCCGCCTCGGCCAGGTGCACGCCATACTCGCTAGCCAGCAAGGCGTAAAGCGAGACGGACTCGCCCATCCGCTTGGCCAGGCCCGGGAACCGAGCGGCATCCAGGTGGGTGGTCTCGATGGCCGTGGGCTCTTCGTTCGCAAGCCGCAGGCGCTCGATGCGCAGGACGCGCGCCCGCAAGCGCACTTCGAGGCGCGAGGCTATCTCCTTGTCGGCATGGACCTGGCTCACGGACAACAACAGCGAGCGCGGAACAAGCCCCAGGTGGCGCATGTCCTCGGTGTAGCTCGTCAGCTGGAGTCGCTGAGCCATCTTGGGCAGCGCGGCAAAAGTACCGCGGCCGCGCATCCGCACGAGGCGCCCCTCGATCGCCAGTTCTCGCAGTGCCTGGCGGATGGTGGTCCGACTGGTCGAATACCGCTCGGCCAAGGCGCGCTCGGGCGGCAGCGGCTCGCCCGGGGCCAGCTGGGCCAAGATAGCTGCCAGGTGGCCCTTTATGACGTAGTACTTCGGGTGCCGCCTGCTCAATTGCTCGTCGGTGCCGGTGAGTACCGCTACAGGACCGGCCGTGGCCGACCTCATCTTTTGCCTCCTTGCCGGCGAGCTGCCGGCTGTTTCAGTGAGCTTCCCGGATGTTTAGGAACCCACTGGACACGGGAAGAGGATTGCGCGAACATCATTGGTCTAGACCACATTGGTCTAGACCAAAAATGCCGGCACCACAAGAGCCAGAAGACCTCAGTGGAGCTCAACATAAGGAGCCTACAGTGAAAAAAGCGTTAATCGCTCTTACCGCTATCGCCCTCACCGTGATGGGGCTTAGCGGTGGAGGGATAGCAGCTTCCGCCCAAAGCAACCACACTCTTACCGTGTGGCTGATGACCGGTGAGATCAGTACCCCGGTCTCCAACGCGGTCACCGCTGCTTTCCAAAAGGAGTACCCGGGCTGGACAGTGAACGTCGAGATCCAGCAATGGAACGGGATCGCCACCAAGCTGATCACCGCCCTGGCCAGCACGAGCCCCCCGGACGCCATGGAGATCGGCAACACCGATGTGGCCGAGTTCGCCGCCTCCGGCGGCCTGGAGAACCTGAGTTCGGTCAAGTCTTCGCTGCCCAACAGCAGCAACTGGTTGAAAGGCCTTGCGGGTCCAGCCGAGTTCAGCGGCGGCCTTTACGCCGTCCCGTTGCTCGCTGGTGACCGCGTCGTCAGCTACAACAAGCAGATGTTCAAGCAAGCGGGCATCACAGAGCCACCCAACAGCCTTGACGAGTTGCTGACCGACGGGAGTGCCCTCAAGGCCAGCTTCTCGAAGGTCAAGAACTTCTCGCCTTTGTACCTGCCCGGCGAGTACTGGTACGCCGGCCTGCCGCTGATCTGGGCTTACGGTGGCCAGATCGCCATCAAGACCGGCGGAAAGTGGGTCGGCGAGTTGACGTCTCCGGGCTCCCTGGCCGGCCTCAAGGAGTGGGAGACCATCCAGAACTTCCTCTCGGTCCCCGCCTCTCGTGATGTCAATACCAACGCCCCCGACCAGGACACCGTCCTAGCCGATGGGCAAGCCGCCATGATCGTTGGCGGCGGCTGGGAATTGGGCGCCATCACCAGCACCAACAAGAAGCTGACCGGCCAGCTCGGGACGTTCGTGTTCCCGGGACCCAAAGCCGGTACTCCGTCCCCAGTGTTCATCGGCGGATCCGACATCGGCATCGCCAACGCCAGTCCCAACAAGGCTGAGGCCCTCGCCTGGGTGAAGCTCATGACCGACGCCAAGTACCAGATCCAGATGGTGAAGGCCGATGGCCTCATGCCCAACGCCACGTCGCTGCTCAGCGTGGGCAAGAGCCTCCCGAACCAGGCCGACTACTACAAGGCGGCCAACCTCAGCGACTTCACCCCGCCCAGCCCCGGATGGGCAACGGTCGAGAACGACGCCGTGATGGAAACGCTCTTCTCCCAAGTCGCGGAAGGCAACCAGAACGTCGCGGTGATCGCCAAGTCCACTGACAGCAGGCTCGATACCCTCCTGAACGCTCAGCAATAAATGTTGCAGGCGCCGACATGCTGAATTCGGCCCGTGGTAGGGCGGAGCAGACGAGCTCTTCTGCTCCGCCCTACCGTCGGCGTCCCCACGCGTGGCGCCGGGCAACACGACGCCAGCTATTACCTTTCCTCCTCTTGCTGCCTGCCCTTGTACTGGTCGGCCTCGTCCTCGGCTATCCCATAGGCCAGGTGGTCGCCACCTCGTTCCAGCAGCTGGGAGTCTTCCAGCTGCTGAGCCACCACACGGTGTGGAACGGCCTCAGCAACTACAGGACCCTGTTTTCCAGCAGCCAGTTCTTGGACGTGCTGCAACAGACGCTGTTCTTCGTGGTGGCCACCGTCGGGCTTACGATGCTCATCGGCACCGGGGTTGCCCTTCTCATGGGCCGCCTGGGCAAGTTCCTGCGTACTGTTGTGTCGGTGGCGATGCTGCTCGCCTGGGCCATGCCGAACACAGCCGCCTCCATTGTGTGGACGTGGCTGTTCGAGACCCAGTACGGGGTCGTTAACTACTTGCTCGTCACCTTGGGGCTTCGCGGCTTCAACAACCATGACTGGTTTGCCAGCTCGTTGTCCGCCTACGGCGTTATTACGGCCATGATTGTGTGGCAGGCCATTCCCTTTGTCGCCCTTACTTTGTACGCGGGCCTGACCATGGTGCCGCGCGAGCTGTTCGAGGCGGCAGCGGTCGACGGAGCTAGCCCGTGGACGATCTTCCGCCGGATCTCCTTCCCCATCGTGCGCCCCATCTTCGTGCTGCTGACCGTTCTTTCCGTCATCTGGGACTCGAATGTGTTTAACCAGGTCTGGTTCCTCACCTCGGGACGGGCCGAGGTGATCAACGTGGTGCCCCTCGGCGTCTGGCAGTACATCGAAGCCTTCAGCTCCCAGCAGTATGGGCTCGGGGCTGCCGTTGCGGTGGTCACGGTCCTGCTGCTGCTGATCGTCACCGGCTACTACATCAGGATCATGGTCCGCACGGGGGAAGTCCAGACATGACCTCCACCATGGCCGGGACCCGGGGCGCCCGCCAACGGCGGCTTACCTGGTTGTGGCGGGCCGTGGCGCTGGCCTTCGTGGTGCTTACCTTGTTTCCCGTCTATTGGATGGTCAACTCGTCGTTCGAACCGAACGGCCAGATCACCTCGCTGAAGCCCAGCTTCTTCCCGGTGGACTTCACCTTCCACAATTTCGTAGACGCGACTGGAAGACCCTATTTCTTGACCGACTTGCGGAACAGCGTGATCGTGGTGGTGTCGACGGTGGTGCTGGTACTGATCGTGGCGTTCCTGGCGGCAACGGCGGTAACCCGCTTCCGCCTACGGGGGGCAAAGGCGTTCCTAGTGCTCGTCCTGGTCGTGCAGATGGTGCCCACGACGGCGCTGGTGATCCCGCTCTTCTTGATCCTGGACAAGGCCAGGCTGCTCAACAGCTTCCAAGGGCTGATACTCACCTACGTGGCCCTGACGCTCCCATTCACGATCTGGGTGCTGCGCGGCTTCGTCAGGGGAGTCCCCGTCGACCTGGAGGAAGCGGCACTGGTGGATGGTTGCACCCGGGTGGGCGCCTTCAGACGGATCCTCTTACCACTGGTGCTCCCGGGCCTCATCGCAACCGGCGTTTTCTCTTTCATCACCGCCTGGAACGACTTCCTCTACGCCGACGTCATTATGCAGCAGCAAAGTCACTGGACCTTGCCGGTGTGGCTGTTCGGTTTCGAGACCAACACCCTCACCGACTACGGCGGGCTCATGGCGTCTTGCACGCTCTTTGCTCTACCGGTCGTGGTCTTCTTCCTTATCGTGCAACGGCGGTTGGTCTCTGGTCTCACTGCGGGAGCGGTAAAGGGCTGATCGATGGTTATGGCCAAAGTACAACCGGGTAGGGGGGCTAATTCGATTGGCCGAATAATGCAATCAGAAATGGCGGAGCAGCCTGAGCGCTTGGCCGCTCTGCTGGGGCACCGGAAGGAAATAGGCGAGCAAGTACGCGCTCTCGTGCCC
>Ga0181538_10004893_pt1 | contig 12255 bp, 9 predicted proteins | sample PEATcosm2014_Bin_40_FD_119773 | JGI IMG/M metagenome (GOLD analysis project Ga0181538, IMG submission 119773) | Peatland microbial communities from MTU Mesocosm Facility, Houghton, MI, USA - PEATcosm2014_Bin23_30_metaG | ecosystem: Environmental > Terrestrial > Soil > Wetlands > Peat | place...
CGCATCGCCAATTTTGCTGAGACATTTCTTCTGAAAAGCGGCGTCGCCCACCGCGAGCACTTCATCCACCAGCAAGATTTCCGTTTCCAGGTGCGCCGCCACCGCAAACGCGAGCCGGAGGTACATGCCGCTGGAGTAGTGCTTCACCGGCGTGTCAATAAACTTGTCGATCTCGGCGAAGGCGACGATTTCGTCGAACTTTCGCGCCACTTCCTGCCTGCTCATGCCCAGGATGGCACCGTTGAGATAGGTATTCTCGCGGCCGGTGAGTTCGGGGTGAAAGCCGGTGCCGACTTCGAGAAGACTGCCCATACGGCCCCGGACCTCAGCGTGGCCCATGGTGGGCTTGGTGACGCGGGCGAGGATCTTGAGCAGGGTGCTCTTGCCGGCGCCGTTGCGGCCAATTATCCCCACCACTTCTCCCTGGCGAACCTCGAACGAGACATCCTTGAGCGCCCAGATGTGGGATGCATCGCTGTTCCCGTTCCCATTGGCCGGCTGGGGCGGCCGGGCCCGGAACATTCTGAAAGGTGCGGCAGCGGCGCTAGTGATGACCTCGCGCAGACTGAGATTTCTTTGGCGCTCGCCAATCTTGTAGAGCTTGCTCAGATTTTCAGCGCGGATGACGATGTCAGACATAAGAGGAGTCAGGAGTCAGAAGGAAGAAGCGTGGAACCAGGAACTGCTAACTGTCGACGGTGGACTGTCGACTGCTTTTCACACCACATCGGCGATGGTTCCTTCCATCCTATGGAAGAAGAACATCCCGCCTAGGACCAAAAGAAGCACCACTCCCGAGGAGGCCGCCAGCAACAACGTCGGTGGCTGGCCGTGTCCCGTCAAGCTCCAGCGAAACCCTTCGATGACGCCCGCCATGGGGTTCAGGCCGTAGAGCCAGCGCCAGCGTTCCGGGACGAGGCTGGTCGGGTACGCCACGGGCGAGGCGAACATCCAGAATTGCACCAGGAAAGGGACCACGTAACGGACGTCCCGGTAAATCGCATCTAGGGTCGAGAGCCACAAGCCTACCGCCAGGGCGGTCAAGACCGCCAGCAGCAGGAAAAAGGGAAACAGAAGCAGGGCGGGGCCCGGCTGGGTGTGGTAAAAGACCATGATGCCCAGGAAGACCAGGAAGCTGATGGCGAAGTCGACCAACCCCGAGGTTACGGCCGCCAAGGGAAGCACCAGGCGTGGGAAGTACACCTTGGTGATCACATGCTGCTGGTCCACCACCACGCCGGCGGCGCGCTGCACGGAACCGACAAAGTAAGTCCAGGGCAGCAGCGCGCTGTAGTAAAAGACCGGATAGGGCAACCCGTGCGAATCCATTTTGGCCAATTTTCCGAAGAAAAGACTGAAAACCACCATGGTCATGAAGGGCTGAATCACCACCCAAGCCGCCCCGATGGCAGTCTGCTTGTAGCGCACCTTGATGTCGCGCCAGACGAAGAAATAGAGCAGCTCGCGCGCCGCCCAGAGCTCCTTGAAATCGATGTCCACCCAGGCGCGCGGGGGAGCAATGCGAAGGGTAGGCGGAGCGTACTGTACAGCTTGGTCTGCGGACGCGTCAGTCATTGGCGGAAAGTTCCAAGTTATGAGTTACAAGGCTTAAAGTCTAAACTGTGAGGGCTGAGAAATTGGCGGTGACTATTTGCACGTTACCCTTCATACTTCTCACTTTTCGCTCCTTACTTCTCGCTTCTTGCCTCTGAATCCTGCCACCTTCGGGGCTTGCATGGCCAAATCGCAGCATTAGGGTTGTTTGTCATTGCCGCCTGCTGAGTGCTGACTGCTGTTAGCTTCTTTCAGTTGCCGGACGTCTTCCTGCTCGATCCGTTGCATGAGGGCTCCCCGGTTCTTGGCGTAGGCCTTGACGTCCGTCAAGACCCGTCCCGGCACCACGAGAACCTGGTTGTGGACCATCTGCTTCCAGGATATCGGTCCACGCACAGGAACCATGTGCATACCCCACTGGAAGATGAAAGCGAGGTTCCAGATGACGAGCAGACCGGTGACGGAACTTGCCAGCGCCAGGGCCGCCCGGTCCCGCTTCAGGAGACTCGCCAGTTCGCTGAACAGGACCGCCAAGCCCAGTACGAACAACGGGGTGAGGGAAATGAAAAAGCGGTTGCCAAAGGACGAGATCCCGTCCCAGTTTGGGTCACCGCCGATAAGGTAACAGAACGCCGCGAACACCGCGATGAAATACGTTGCCAGCGTGCGGTCGCGCTTGAGAAACAGGAAGAGCCCGGCCACGGCAAGAATCAGGATCGGTGTCCACAGCAGCAAGCCGTGATCGGAGGAGAACAAGGCGCCGCGTAGGTACGGCGACCCCCACTGAAACCCTGCCGCCTCTCTGTAGCCGAAGTCCAGCGGATGCCCGTAGATGATCTGCCGGGTAATCAGCGTGGGCAAAAAGGCGACCAGGGTGGCGCAGGAGTAAAGCAGGTTGGCGGCGAACAACCGGCGGAGGCTTTGCCAATCGACCGCACTCACTCGAGCCGGCAGGATGCCGGCGCTACGATCGCGTCCGGTCGCGTGCCAGGCGCGCCAGAAACCCTTTAGAGACTCAAGGAGCGGCACCAGCAGCAGTGCGACATTGACGTAATAAACATCGAGCATCAGTCCCGAGATCAAGCCCAGAATCACCCACTGCTTGGCCGTACGTCCCTGCCGGGTTTGATGCCAGTACCACAAAAAAGCCGCCACGATGAATACCGAGTGGGCGTGGGACCACGAGGGATTGAAGTACATGTAGACGGGGAGAGAACTGGCGAACCAGATGCCCAGTGTTGCCAACAAGGCCCAGCGCTCTTCCGTGAAACGACAAGCGAATCGAAACGAGAGGCAGAGGCCCAGGAACCCATAGAGCGCGGTAGCGAGCGCCGTCACAATCATATACGGCCGGGAGAAGCCATTCGGCTTCACCTTGGCCCCCAACCGCTCGAGCGTCAACATCGCCAGGTGTACCGGTACTACAAAAGGCGCCCAGAGAATGGAAGGCCCTACGGTGAAGTGGTTATCGAGATGGCCGGTGCGCGTATATTGGCGCGAGTCAATGGTCCCATCCGCATGGACCCTGCCCATGGTGAAGCTCAGGTTTCCGGCTCGCCAGTCGTTCTCGAAATCGAGCTTATGTTCTACCAAAAGTGAACGGATGTAGGCGTAGTAGCCGACGCCATCGCCCCTGACCCATGGGTTGACCAAAGACAACGTCAGCAGAAACAGAAGTAGAAGAGTCATAGCGCTGCGTGGCTTTTTCGTTAAGCTAAGGCTCTGCGGGGCCGCGCCGCTTGTGGTGACCTGCGCCTTTAACTCTTCCTGGACCCGATGAGGCATTTTAGATTCTGGCTCTTAGACTTTGGAAAGCTTCCACCGCAGGGGGGCGGGAAAACGGATGCATTCACAGATTACCTAGATTTCACGGATTCAAGAACGCTCTTCTCTCTGCGTAACCTGCGAAATCTGCGGCTGCCTTTGTGCCTCTGCGTCTCTGCGGGGAGAGGGCCGCTTGGCCCACAAGCTGTAACGCAGGATGCACCACAGGGCCCGAAATCCGTCTTTCCAGGTTATCTTTTTCCCTTCGGCATAAGTGCGTCCGTAATATGAAATCGGGACCTCGTACACACGCCATCCATTCCTCGCTGTTTTAATGGTGATCTCCTGCTCGAACCCAAATCGATCCTCTTCGAGGCTGATACCCTCAAGCACCTCACGTTTGAAAGCCTTATAGCAGGTCCAAACATCCGAGAGATTCAGGTCGGTGACCATATCCGACATCAGGGTAAGAAGCTTGTTGCCGACGTAGTGCCAGAAGAAGAGGACTCGATGGGGGCCTCCCAGGAAACGTGAGCCGTAGACCACGTCGGCCTCACCGCGGTTGACAGGCTCAATGAGCTTATGGAAATCCTGCGGATCGTATTCCAGGTCCGCGTCCTGAATGATGACAATCTCGCCGCGAGCCTCTTGAAACCCTCGACGCAGTGCAGCGCCTTTGCCCTGATTCGTTTCTTGAAACAGCACTCGGATATTGTCGGCACGCAACAGGCATCCACTCACCGGAAGGCTCATCACGCCGGGGTTCGGCTTGGCGTGGCGTACAAGGTCCGTCAAGAATGCCCTGGTCCCGTCCGTCGAGGCATCATCGATGATGATGATCTCCTTATCCAGGTCAACTGACTGAACCCTGATTAGGATTTCCTCAATCGTAGGTCGCTCGTTGTAAACTGGTATGACTACCGAGATGTGAGGCATTTTGGATTTTTGACTGTATGTATCTAGAGATTTCACAGACTTCGCAGACTCAAGAACGCTCTTCTGTCGCCGTAATCTGCCCAATCTGCGTCATCGACGGGCCCTTCTCTGGATTTCGATTTTGCAACTTACCCGCGTTCTCCCTGTCCTTTGCGATGACGAGGGAGCTGACCTCACGACTGCCCCAGGCTGGAACCGGGCGCGTTCTCGAGGCAAAATGCGCCACCACCTTATCAATGATGACGGGTAGGGGCGTCGTGGGGCGAAAACCGGTCAGCCGGACAAGCTTCTCCAAGGACGGCACTCGCCGTGCCATATCTTCGAAGCCAGGTTCATAGGCTTCGTCGTAGGGGATAAAGTGGACGGGCGAGGCGCTCTGGGTTCGTTGCTTGACGAGAAGGGCCAGGTCCTCGATGGTGGTTTCCGCATCGTTCCCGATGTTCACTACTTCCCCCACCGCGCCATCTGCGCCCACGAGCCGCAGGATGGCCTCGACGGCGTCACGGACATATCCAAAGCAGCGACTCTGTTTGCCGCTGCCATACACGGTCAAGGGTATGCCGTCGAGGGCTTGACTGACGAAAGTCGGCAGCACCATCCCATAGCGGCCCGTTTGGCGCGGGCCCACTGTGTTGAAGAGCCGCCCGATCACCACTGGCAGCCTTCTTTCTTTCCAGTAGGCCAAGGCGAGAAACTCATCCAGGGCCTTTGAAGCGGCGTAAGACCACCGGGATTTCGTAGTAGGGCCCGAAACGGTGTCATCGTCTTCCCTGAAGGCGGCCTTGCCATTCTTGCCGTAGACTTCTGAGGTAGAAGCTATGAAAACCAGCTTTCTCTTCTTGGCCGCGGCCTCGAGCACCATATCCGTTCCCCTCACATTCGTTTCAATCGTCCGTACCGGACTCTCGATGATCCTCCGGACCCCCACCGCGGCGGCCAGGTGGAACACCACGTCCGACTCATCCACCAATTCGGCCAGTAGCAAGCGGTCCCTCACGCTTTCGAAAAAGCAGTGGAGGGAAGGGTTGGTTCGGAAGTGGCTTATGTTTTCGACCGATCCGGTGCTCAGATCGTCCAGAATTATGACCTGCTCTCCCCTTGCAACTAGAGCTTCGGCCAAATGCGAACCGATGAATCCTGCCCCGCCTGTAATTAATGAAACCATTGTCTCCCCTTATTCCAAATGACGAGCTGGCCTCAGTGGGTGGCCCGCCCCGAGTGCGCTATTCAATCTCGCCAGAGACCTGCTCGGCCTTCGTAGCGCTTGAGGTCCATTCGAAAGTTTTCAGTTGGTATCCCTGACAAAGGCGTTTCCAATCACCGCTCGTCGACACTGAAGCCCGCCGCGATCAGCAGGATGCTGCGTAATACATTTGCGGCGAAAAGTAGCACACACCCGGGCCTCACTGGTCCGCGCGGAATCTCCATGCAGCTCGTCGGCAGGAACAGGCCGTCCCCTCTGTTCCAGCCCGACAGCGCCCGTGAAAGGGTTAGCTGTCGGAGTGATCATGGTCGTGATAGTAGGCCTTGTATTGGTATGTATAGTAGCCGTGATAATAGCGGTACCCATAGTAGCCATCGCGTCTGACATCCACCTTGTTCAAGACCGTCCCCAAGATCTTGCCGCCCGAGTGTTCGATGACGCGGCAAGCTCGATTGAGGGCGGCACGCGTGGTCGCTTCGCACGCCACCACCAGGATCACGCCGTCCACCAGGTTGGAGAGTATTGTTGCGTCGGTGATTGGCAATACGGGTGGCGAATCGAAGACGATATTATCAAACCGTTGCCGCAACTGCTTGATCAAGTATTCCATTTTCGTCGAGCAAAGCAACTCGGCCGGATTAGGTGGATGCGGGCCACTGGGCAGCACAAAAAGGCTTTCTGCACGCTCGACCTTCACCAGTAGGGTGTCGTCAAATTCGTAAGCGCCTGTAAGAATTCCGGAGAGCCCCCTCTTGTTTGGGATCCCGAGAGTTCTGGCTACAGTTGGCCGGCGCATGTCAGAGTCCACGAGGAGCACACGACCGCCTTTTTGAGCCAACGTGAGAGCCAGATTCAACGCTGTCACACTCTTCCCCTCGTTCGGTTGAGAACTGGTTATCAATATAGCTTGGGGCTGGCGTTCGGCACTCGACAAAAGAACCGAAGTGCGAAGCGTCCGAAAGGCCTCGGAAATGGCAGCGCCAGGTTTGTTCAGAACCGACAATTCGATCATGCCGTCACCATTCCCCGGCGTGATCCCCAGGGAGCGCGACCGTCCGGAACGGTGAAGCGCCGAAGACTGGCCGATGGGAACAATTGCCAGAGTGGGGAAGCCAAGAAGCTTTTCCATTTCCATGGCGTTCTTGACGGAATTGTCCAGCGCCTCCTTGGTAAAGGCCAGGCCTATGCCCAGCATCAGTCCTGCCGCCATGGCGAACTCGATGTTACGAACCTTATTGGGACGGATCGGGAAGGACGGGGGAGTTGCCTGGTCAATGAAATGGATGTTCGTTGCCCTCAGACCTGCGGAGACGTTAGCGTCCTTCAAGTGCTCAAGCAAAGTGTCGTAAAGCTGTTGGTTGGTATCAAATTCCCGCCTGAGCAGATTGTGTTCGATCAAGAGCTGATTCTCTTTCTCGACTTCAGTTTTTTGATCGGCTACGGCGGCCGCAAGAACCTGCTCGCGCTGCAAGGCAGCCAGATAATCGTGGTGGACGCTTTCCACAGCGCGCTTGCGTTCCCGCGCGATGAGTGACCCCATGTCCTTTAGCTGGTCCTGGATTTTAACTGCTTTGGGGTGGGCAGGCCCAAACTGCGCGGAGATTTCCGAATACTGCTCCTTCAAGTCCATTTCCTTTGCTTCCAGGTTACCCAACAGGCTGTTCGCTTGGTTGAAGCCCACTTGCGATTCATTTGAAGCAACCATTTTGTAGAGCGATTCCTTAGTCAGGCGATCAGTTTGAGCGTTATTGAGTTCTTTGCTCAAGTCCTCCAGCCGGGCTGCGGGGACACTCTGTTTTTCGCCAAAACTGACGATATTGTTCTGCCGCTCGTAATCCACCATGGCCTGCGAGGATTTTTCAACTTTCAATTTCAACTCGTCCAGCCGCTGTTCCATCCATCCAGTCGCCTGCCGGGTGGCGTCGTACTTGGTGCGAAAGTTGTACTCGATGTAGTTCACGACCAGCGCGTTCGCGACATTGGCTGCCTCGGTGGGATCGGTACTCTCAACGCTCACTGTCAGCATGTGGGTATCCTTGATCCGGTCCACCCGCAGCCGGCCCTTAAATGCGGCAACCATTGCATTCTTCATGGCGGGAGGAGTTCCTAAGACCTTGCTGCCGGCCTGAGTAAACCCGGCCGGCTTGTCCAATCCACCACCCGTCCCTAATCGTTGGATCGTATCCCAAATCAGGTTATCACTCTGCATTATGCTGACCTGGGTCGCTAAGAAGGATTCGTCAGCTTCACCGGTCTTAAAAATATCATTCAGGGTTTGGAGGAGGGGCAATTCCGCCTCTACGTCAACTCGGGCTGTAGCTTGGTAAACCGGCTTCATCTTGTAGGAGTAGACGGCTACTAAGACGGTGAGAAGAAAAGCGACTGCCAGGATAAGCCACTGATGCTTGAGTAGAAGGTCCCAAACCGCCCGCAACTGACCGAACGCATCGATTTCGTTAATCTCCAGGTCTTTGACCGACGGCGCGCGGTGACCGTGCGCTAAATTCGAACCCAGAAAAGAAGGATTGATGGGAGCTAGCTGTTGGTTATCTTCCGGCATGTAATGACCTTCCTGCGAGAGTGATCAGACTCGGGAAATTCAACCTCGGGCTTGCGATCAGCTAGGGACGATAGATGGCAAGGTCGGCCGCGGTGGTAGCAACGCTCACCGGGACAGTGGCCAACGTGTGCAGCGCTCGCTTCCCAGCACTGCCAGGAACGTAGAGGATATCGTTTGCCAGCAATGGGCGGTCGGGCGAGCGTCCAGCTACAATATTCTGGAGATTCAGTGCAATTTCGACCCGACCGTTTGGGGCCTTGGGGTCCTCTCGAATAATTACTGCCTTACTCTTCTTAGCAGTGCTGGTCGCATCTCCCGCAATCGCCAGGACCTCCAGAACGGTTAAATGCTCCCATCTACTTCTCAGCATGTAACCGCCGGGGCGGCCAACCTGCCCTAGTACATAGACCAGTCCAGCCCGCTCAACCGTTACTCGGTCACCCGGGTATATGTCGACGTTCGAACCTGGGATGTTCCCGTCGATTAGTTGTTTCAAGTCAATCGCCGCGGTTGAAGGGGCCGGTCCATTCCCGGAGCTCGAGTCACGCAGGCCAATCGCTCCTCGAGTAATGGTGACTGTATTCCCGGCATCGTCAGATACGCCGCCGGCTTCAGTCAGAACAAATAAGAGCTTGGTGCGACCGATTACTTGGACAACTTGCGGATTTCTAACCGCGCCTTCGACGATCACTACACTTCTGCGCGACTGCTTGACAGAGACGGTAATTTCCGGGTGCCTCAACCGTCCGGAATCGCGGAAGTTCTCCTCAAGAGCCCTCGAGAGTTGCTCGGGACTTAGTCCAGCGGCCTTCACAGGCTCGGCCAAGAGGGGAATGGTAATTGTTCCGGCGGTGCTCACAGTGTATTCGTGGGAGAGATCGGGCGAATCGAAGACATAAACGTCTAATACGTCCTCCGGGTTGATACGATACTCGTCGGATGGAACCGGCTGGGGGGGCGTAGTCGCGGGAGTTTTCGACGGCGATGCAAACAGGTCCGATTTTGAGCTCTGGGCCGGCTCTTGACACTTCAGGACCGTGTCGGAACTCCCTACGCTGAATCCCACCGCAAGCGCGAGAAGAAGCCGGAGTATTGGACGATTTCTAAGCAGTTCCTTCGCCTCGGTATTTCGCGAGTTTCTGGTGCTGATGGGGTCAGTGCTTTGGGTGATCAAACGGCACCTCCTGGGGGGAGCGCACAGGACAACTTGGGACTAGGAATGGAGCTCGCTCAACTGTGAGCGGGAACATCCGTTGGCAGCCAAAGTGGCGCGAGCCTCGGCTTCGCGGCATAAACCCGCTCCACCATGTACGCGTCGACTTCCACGGCCACCGATCTCTGCAGCATTTCCACAGACAGGAGGAGCTTCCACAAATTCTTCTTGCGGAGCAAGACCCCTTCAAGTCCCTGAAGTGGACCTGCGTTGACCCTGACCCTATCGCCGCATTTGATGAAAGGGTGTGGTTCAGTTGTGAGGGGACTCTCAACCACCCTTCGGACAGCCTCAATTTCGGAGCAGGGAATCATGGCAGGCTTCCCGCCGAATCCTACAACAGTGTGAATTCCAGGGGTGGTAAGAACTGGCAACCAACGTTCGATTGGGCCGCGGAGGAATACGTAGCCGGAGAAGAGCGGGAGCGAAAGCTGCTTGACTCCGTTTTTCCAGCGATGTACGGCGTCATAGAGAGGAAGGAAAGTTTCGAACCCCTTGCCGGTTAGCAGACGAGCAACCGTCTTCTCGTGCTGGTGGCGTGTGTACAGCGCGTACCAATCATGTATTAAGTCCGAATCTTGGCTTGGGATGTTGACGCTTAGCATTTAAGATACAGCTCCGCCCTCTGACTTACCTGGGTTCCCCAAGTAAGTCTTTACGCCTCAAAGAGATACAGCCACTGCTTAATGAACGGCTGCGCCTGCCTTCACTTGCGCTTCGGCTCCCGGGAGAGCCAAAAACAATCGCCGCGTCTGCCACGCTTTGAGGGTCTCACTGAACACCGAAACGGCGGCCGGCGGCTTCTTGAATTTCTTCCCTAACAAATCGGCAAGTCGCCCCTCACTCTGAAGCAGGCACACAGGGCAGGAGCGCCGGGCGTTTGGCCTATCAGGATGTTTCCAAGAATTCGTCAAGTTCCAGGGCATTGTTGGGAAAGTAGGTAATAGACTACTCATTACAAGATCGACGTCCGCCGCTTGCATCTCTAGCCAACCTTTCGCGGCGCTACGTTCATGTTGCGCCCCATTTGCGGCGCCGTCCACTAACGTCAGGGATTCGCGAACATGCGAGTAAACTATCTTTCGTTTACGTAATGCCTGCAACCGTACAATGGTACGGGTACTCGAACGGTGGCCGTACTCCAGAAGTACTGGTTCACCGCAATTTTCGAGGATCGCGCACCATGCTTCCTCAGTTTCGCTGGGCGTTGAACTGTCGATCGCCGGATTCTTGAATCTTTCCCAAGACAAACCGGAAAAGCATTCACACCTTGAAACAGAGACACGAGGTTCGTCCAACTCCGCCTGTTTCTCCGTTCCGTCGCCGGGCCGTATCGCCGCACCTCTCCGGGAGCCAGAGCGAGCTGCAGGCCCACCAGACTGGCGCGTGGGGTGGTTATCGAGTCTCTGCCGCACAATGGGTTCCGCACCTGGAAACACTAGATCAATCAAGCGTTACCGGGCACCAGGAATCTGCCGGATAATGAGGTGTCCCTAACGAAGAATCGACAAACCTCACGTGTAAACAAACCGCTAAAGATACTGACTCTTCGTACCACGAAATCTATCTCAGACAGACTTCTGGAAGCTGGTCTTTACCGGTTGATGGATTACCCGTGAACGCGGGCTTCGAATCTTGGCTTACAAAATTCCATCGCGTGCCCATAAGGACTGGCAACCAGCGTTCGACGGGGCCGCGAAGGAATACGTAGCAGGAGAATAGCGGGAGTGAAAGCTCCTTGACTCCGTTTTTGGAGCGGTGTACGGCGGCGTAAAGCGGAAGGAACGTCTCGAATCCCTTGCCTAAGAGCAGACGGGTGACCGTTTTCTCGTGCTGGTGACGCGTGTAAAGGGCGTACCAACCCTGGATATTGCTCTCGGTTGTGGTCTCTGCCTCAGCTGTTCCCCAAAGCACAAAGCTCCGCCCCGTGGCTTAGAGGACGCCTCCTCAAGCCTTCTGTCTTTCCCTTCTCTGGAAGTTAAAGTTGGCTCCCGGGTCCCCACCCTAGACCCAACAACGCAAAAGTCAGCAACCCCTACGCCGAGCCCGCGTGAATTGCGCGACGGCTCTGTTTTGTTCTTTTCGAGTTGCCCAATTCCAGAGACATCTTCTCTCCGGTCGCATACAAACCGACCCTTGCGAAATACACCGCAGATTCCTACCGAGGGTCGAGAGCCGCGCGTGCCACAACTCCTTCGAGTCGCAGTGGTGGGATACTTCCATCAGGATGGGAGAACCGAACGCCTAGCGCGACGTCAAAGCGCAACGCCGGCGGACGAGGCACACTGAGGCGTGCGCTGCACGTTCCAATGTCCCTGAACAAGGCTTTCATTGCTTCCGGCCCTTTCGCTCGTCTTCGGATCCTGATAGATACTCGGTACTGATTCCCAAACCACTTCAAAGTTTGGCTAACGCCCAAACACTAAAGTCCGCTGAGGACGATTGCAAGCGAAAAGAAGGTGGGTTTACTCCGATCGGCACACATTGTTTACTAATGGTTAACGTCACTCCGGGATCTCCTAGCCGTTTCGAGTGCGGGGCTAAAAACGCTGTTTTGCAGGGGTTTAGTTGAGTTTCTGGAGGTTGCGGAGCTTGCGCGAGGCAGAGGAGTCGGTGTGAAAACTAGGCAGTTATGTTGAGTTATTAAGTATGCTGTGACTTATGCCTATTGACATTGACAGTATAACGGGGATCGAGTAGATCCGCATGCGATTTCTACCTTACAACCAGGAGCAAGACTGTTTGTTGCCGCCCAGCGTTCACGACTTCCTGGGCCCACGCACCTCTGCTTTTTCCCGCACCAGGTGGTTGAGCGGCCCGACCTGAGCGCCTTCGCGCAAGACTACCCGGAGGAAGGTTGGCCCGCTTACGCCCCCGCCCTTCTGGTCAACGTGTGGTTATACCCAGATTATTCACGGCTGAACCCACCTGAAGGCAGGCGGATCTGATTAGACCATTTGGGGACCCCCGAAACATGGGGTAAAACAGAATTCCTGCGAAGCGCGCAACTTCGCGGGAAACCCC
>Ga0181538_10004896_pt1 | contig 12250 bp, 9 predicted proteins | sample PEATcosm2014_Bin_40_FD_119773 | JGI IMG/M metagenome (GOLD analysis project Ga0181538, IMG submission 119773) | Peatland microbial communities from MTU Mesocosm Facility, Houghton, MI, USA - PEATcosm2014_Bin23_30_metaG | ecosystem: Environmental > Terrestrial > Soil > Wetlands > Peat | place...
GCGCTCCGCCGAGACGCTGATCGCGGCGGGGCGCGTGAGCGTGGGCGGCGAGATCGTCACCGACCCCGCTCGCGACGTGGACGAGGACAGCGGCGTGGCGCTCGACGGGCAGCCGCTGAGCGGCCCGGAGCCGCGCGTGCTGTACGCGGTGAACAAGCCCGTCGGCGTGGTCTCCACGGCGCGCGACACGCACGGGCGGCGCACCGTCACCCAACTGGTGCCCGCGGGCGGGCTGCGGCTTTATCCCGTCGGCCGGCTGGACGTCGACAGCTCGGGGCTGATCCTGCTCACCAACGACGGCGAGCTCGCCAACCGGCTCACCCACCCGCGCTTCGAGGTGCCCAAGACCTACCGCGCGCGGCTTGGCGGGGCGCCGATCGCCAGGGACGCGCTGCGCGCCCTGCGCGAGGGCGTACAGCTCGAGGACGGTCCCACCGCGCCCGCCCGCGTGCGCCGCGTGGGAGGGGCGGGCTCGAACGTGCTCGAGCTGACGATCCACGAGGGCCGCAACCGCCAGGTGCGCAGGATGTGCCAGGCGGTCGGTCACCCGGTGCTCGAGCTCGAGCGCGTCGGCTTCGGCCCGCTGGCGCTCGACGGGCTGGCTCCCGGCGCGCACCGGCGTCTGACCAACGCCGAGGTCGAGCGTCTGCGCGCGCTCACGCTCTGACAGAATCGCGCGCCATGCGACTGTTCGCACTGCGCGGCGCCGTCAGCGTCGAGCGCAACGACTCCCGGTACATCCTCGAGGCGACCGCCCAGCTGATGGGCGAGATCATGGAGCGCAACGCGCTCGAGCCGGCGAGCGTCGTCAGCTGCATCTTCACCGCCACCAGGGATCTCAACGCGGAGTTCCCTGCGGTCGCCGCCCGCGCGCTCGGCTTCGAGCGCGTGCCGCTGCTGTGCGCACAGGAGATCCCCGTGCCGCAGTCGATGCCGCGCGTGATCAGGGTGCTGATCCACTACCACGCGGACGACGAGCACGAGCCCGCGCACGTCTACCTGGGGGATGCCCGCGAGCTGCGCGCCGACCTGCAGTCGGCACAATAAGCGCGTGTCACTCGAGTTCTCAGAGCGCATCAGGCGCATCCCCGTCTACCCCGCGGCCGGGGGCTATGCCCAGCAGGAGCCGCTCGTGCGGCTTGCCAGCAACGAGTCGCCGTACCCGCCGCTGCCTGCGGTGCGCGATGCGATCGACCGGCAGCTGGGCACGCTCAACCGCTACCCCGACCCGTCCAACTCGCTGCTGCGCGAGAAGCTCGGCGACCGCTACGGCGTGCCCGCCGCGTGCATCGCGATCGGCAACGGCTCGTGCGACATCCTGCTCGCCGCCGGCGAGGCGCTGCTGGAGCCGGGCGCGGAGCTCGTGTACGCATGGCCTTCGTTCTCGGTCTATCCCCACCTCGCGGCCGCCTCCGGCGCGCGCGCGATCACGGTCGCGCTCGACGGCGAGCAGCGTCACGACCTGCCGGCGATGCTGCGCGAGATCACCGTCGCCACGCGGCTGGTGCTCGTGTGCAACCCCAACAACCCCACCAGCACGGCCGTCCCGCTGGCGGACATCGCCGGCTTCCTGGCCGAGGTCCCGCCGCAGGTGTGCGTGATCCTCGACGAGGCCTACTGCGAGTTCAACACGCTCGACGACGCCGACGCGTCGCTGGAGCTGCTCGACGCGCACCCGAACCTCGTGCTGCTGCGCACCTTCTCCAAGGTCCACGGCCTGTGCGGCCTGCGCGTCGGCTTCGCGCTGTGCGGCTCGGAGGAGCTGCCGCGGGCGCTCGACCAGGTGCGCCAGCCGTTCTTCTGCAACGCGCTCGCCCAGGCCGCGGCCGTCGAGGCGCTCGCCCACCAGGACGAGGTCGAGGAGCGGGTGATCAAGACGGTCGCCGAGCGCATCTCCGTCGACGAGCGCCTGCGCGCGCTCGGCCTCGAGCCCGCCGCCTCCGAGGCGAACTTCTGCTGGTTCGCGCTCGGCGAGGACCGCGACGAGCGGGCGGTCATGCGCGGCCTGCAGGAGCGCGGCGTGCTCGTGCGCGGCGGCAGCGCGCTCGGCAGCGAGGTGCCGGCGCTGCGCGTCACCTACGGCCTGCCCGAGGAGAACACGCGCTTCCTCGACGCGCTCGCCGAGGTTCTGAAGGCGGGCTGAGCGCCTGCCAGGCGCTCAGGGCGGCGGCGCGGACGCCGGCCTCGCGAGCACGGGGATCGTCTCCCACTCCTCGACTACGCGCCGCCGGTCTGCTACAAACAGCTGCAGACGGCCTATGACAGCTTCGACGAGCGCAAACGCATCAGCATCTCCCGCCATCGCAGCGCGGCCGTCTTCGTGCGCGTATCGCACCTGGCGATTTATCTAGGCGCTTCGGCCTGCGCCCGTCCGTGAGCGGGTGCCCCCGGCCGCACCGGGTCCCTGAAGTGGGGCCGAGCGCCGCCCACAGGGCGTCTCCGCGTCCTCCTCACGATCGATCGAGAGGTGGCCACCCGGCACCTCTAACATGCCCAGGTGTTAGTGAAAGGATGAGTCGATGATGATTGTCATGAAAGAGACCGCCACCGAGGAGGAGGTGGAGGCGGTCGTCAGCAAGATCGAGCGAGCGGGCGCGCGTGCGCATCGCAGCGCGGGCGCGCGCGTGACCGTGATCGGTGCGATCGGCGACGTCGAGCAGGACGCGAACGTCGCCAGCCTCGGTCTGGAGGGCCAGCCCGGCGTCGACCGCGTGGTGCCGATCCTCAAGCCGTACAAGCTCGCCTCCGCCCAGATCACCCACGGCGAGCGCACGGTGCTCGACATCGACGGGCGCAAGGTCGGCGGCGATAGCTTCGCGCTGATCGCCGGACCGTGCACGGTGGAGTCGCGCGAGCAGACGCTCCAGACGGCGCGCGTCGTGCGCGACGCCGGCGCGACGCTGCTGCGCGGCGGCGCGTACAAGCCGCGCACCTCCCCGTACGCGTTCCAGGGACTCGGCCAGGAGGGCCTGCGCCTGCTCGCCGAGGCGAAGGCCGAGACGGGCCTGCCAATCGTCACCGAGCTGATGGACATCGGCGACCTGGATGCGGTGCTCGAGGTCGCCGACGTGATCCAGATCGGCGCGCGCAACATGCAGAACTACCCGCTGCTGTCCGAGCTCGGCCGCGCGGGGCGTCCCGTGCTGCTCAAGCGCGGACTGGCCGCCACGCTCGACGAGCTGCTGATGGCGGCCGAGTACATCCTCAAGGAAGGCAACCCCAGCGTGATGCTCTGCGAGCGCGGCATCCGCACGTTCGAGACCGCGTACCGCTTCACGCTCGACCTGATGGCCGTGCCCGTGCTCAAGGAGCTCTCGCACCTGCCGGTGATCGTCGACCCGAGCCACGCGGCCGGACGGCGCGACCTCGTGCTGCCGTTGTCGCTCGCCGCCGCCGCAGTCGGCGCCGACGGCATCATCGTCGAGGTGCACCCGAACCCGGACGAGGCGATCTGCGACGGGCCGCAGGCGCTGAAAGCGGAGGACTTCGCCGAGTACGCCCAGATGGTCGAGCGGGCGGCCGCGCTCGCGGGAAAGGCACTCGCGGGTAGGGAGCCGGCGCTTGCCTGAGCTACCCGGTGCCCAGCTGCGACCGGCCGACTACGTCCGCGATATCCGGATCGAAAGGGTCGTGCCGTTGCTCGCGCCCGATGCGCTGCTCGAGCAGCTGCCTCTGAGCGGCAAACAGGCGGACGTCGTGATCCGCGGCCGCCGCGAGGTCGGCGCCGTCCTCGACGGGGCCGATGCCCGGCTGCTCGCCGTTGTCGGGCCGTGCAGCGTGCACGATCCCGACGCGACGCTCGAGTACGCGGCGCTGCTCGCACAGCTCTCCCGCGATCTCAGCAGCGAGCTGCTGATCGCGATGCGCGTCTACTTCGAGAAGCCACGGACCACGACAGGCTGGAAGGGCTTGATCAACGACCCGCATCTCGACGGCTCGGGCGACGTCAACGCCGGACTGCACCTCGCGCGGCGCGTGCTGCTCGGTGTGCTCGACACCGGCATACCCGTCGGCTGTGAGTTCCTCGACCCGATCACGCCGCAATACATCGCCGACGCCGTCTCGTGGGGGGCGATCGGCGCGCGCACGACCGAGAGCCAGATCCACCGCCAGCTCGGTTCGGGGCTGTCGATGCCGGTTGGCTTCAAGAACCGCACCGATGGCAACGTGCAGGTGGCCGTGGACGCCGTCCGTGCCGCGGCGGAGCCACACGCGTTTGCCGGCATCGATCCGAACGGCACGCCGGCAATCCTGTACACGCGCGGCAACTCTGACTGTCACATCATCCTGCGTGGTGGAAAAGGCAAGCCCAACTACGAAGCCTCGAGCGTCGCGACGGCGCTGGGGCTACTCGACGGCGCGAACCTGCCGATGCGCGTGATGATCGACCTCAGCCACGACAACAGCGGCAAGGACCCCGAACGCCAGCCGCACGTGGCAGCTGACGTCGGCGGTCAGATAGCGGGCGGCAACGACGCCATCGTGGGCGTGATGCTCGAGTCGTTTCTCGTCGCTGGCCGCCAGGATCTGGCGTCTGGCGGCGAGGTTCGCTACGGCCAGTCGATCACCGATGGGTGCATCGGCTGGGAGACGACCGTCGAGGTGCTGGAGGGGTTGGCAGAGTCCGTACGCGCTCGCAACGCTGCCCGAGCGCAGACGGCGCAGCCCTGAGCGGATGCGGATAGCGGTCCTCGGCGTCGGGCTGATCGGCGGCTCGATCGGACTGGCCGCGCGCACGCGCGCCGGCGCAAGCGTGCGCGGCTACGATCCCGACCCCGACGTGCGAGCCCGCGCCCTCGCCTTGGGGGTGATCGACGAGCAGGCCGATGACATCACCGGCGCCGTCGCCGGCGCCCAGGTCGTGTTCGTCGCCGCTCCGGTTGGCGAGCTGCTGAGGACCGTCAAGCAGGCGCTCGACAGCGCCGGCCCAGACTGTGTGGTGACGGATGTCGGCTCGACCAAGCGCGTGCTCGCCGACGCCGCCTCCGACGAGCGCTTCGTCGGCGGGCATCCGCTCGCCGGCGCGGAGACCGCGGGCGTCGAGCACGCCCGCGAGGACCTGTTCGACGGCGCCACGTGGTACCTGACGCCCGCCAAAGGCAGCACCGCCGGCGTGCTGTACGAGCGCCTGCACCGGCTGCTCAGCCGCTTTGGCGCCCGCCCGACGGCGATCGACGCGGAGACGCACGACCGCCTGATGGCGTGCGTGTCGCATCTGCCGCACGTGCTCGCCAACCTGCTCGTCGCGCAGGCCGCCAGCCTGCTTGTGCCCCGCGACGGGGTACTCGGCGAGGAGTCGGAGCGCCTGCCGGCGGTCGGCCCGAGCTTCCGCGACGCCACCCGCGTGGCCGGCGCCAACAGCGCGATCTGGACCGACATCTACATGTCCAACCGCGACGCGCTGATCGCGGGCATCGACGAGCTCACAGGGCGCCTGCACGAGGTGCGCGCGTGGCTGACCGCGGGCGATGCGAGCGCGGTGAGCGCGTGGAACGAGCGGGCGCGCGCCGAGCGCGAGAAGCTGCTCGGGGCGGACCTCGTCGGAGGCGCGGTGCACGAGCTGCGCGCGTCGGTGCCCAACCAGCCGGGGGTGATCGCCGAGATCGCGCTCGCGCTCGGCGGCGCCGGCGTGAACATCGTCGACATGGTGCTCTCGCCCTCGCAGGACAACCGGCAGGGCGTGGTCGCGCTGTGGATCGCTGGCGATGAGCAAGCGGGACGCGCTCGGGAGCTGATCGCCGACCTCGGCTTCCCCGTCGTGCGAGCATGAGGGACACGCGATGAACATGCGCTTCGAGCCCGCGAAGGGTCTTTCCGGTGAGCTGCGCGCGCCGGCCGACAAGTCGATCTCCCACCGCGCCGCGCTGCTCGGGGCGATGGCCTCCGAGCCGGTGCGCATCGAGCGCTACCTGCACGCCGCGGACACGAACTCGACGCTCGACGCGGTGCGCGCGCTGGGGGCGCTCGTGGAGGTGCACGGCGAGGACCTCGTCGTGCGCGGCACCGGCCTGCGCGACGCGCGCGAACCGGACGGGCCGATCGACGTCGGCAACGCCGGCACGCTGCTGCGGCTGCTGCCCGGCTGGCTGGCCGCGCAGGAGGGACGGTCGTTCACGCTCGACGGCGACGAGTCGATCCGCCGGCGCCCGGTCGACCGGATCGCCGAGCCGCTGCGCCAGATGGGCGCCGACCTGGAGGCTCGCGAGGGGCGCTTCGCGCCGCTGCACATCCGCGGCGCGCGCCTGCGCTCGATCTCCTACGAGATGGCGGTGGCGAGCGCCCAGGTCAAGTCGTGCATCCTGCTGGCGGCGCTGACCGCCGACGGCGCGACCACCGTCGGCGAGCCCGCGCGCAGCCGCGACCACACCGAGCGGATGCTGCTGCGAGCCGGCGTCTCGATCCATCGCAACGGCCTGCACGTGACCGTCGTCAACGCCGACGAGCTGCTGCTGGAGAGCGCGACCGTCCCCGGCGACCCGAGCTCAGCCGCGTTCCTCGTGACCGCCGGCGTGCTCGTCCCCGGCTCGCGCCTGCTGATCGGCGACGTGGGCGTCAACTGGACGCGCACCGGCTTCCTGCGCATCGTGCGCCGCATGCGCGGGATCGTGCTCGGCGACCTGGAGAGCGAGGCCGGCGAGCTGGAGGCGGAGGAGCCCGTCAGCGACCTCGACGTCGCGCACGGCGCGCTCGAGGGCACCGTCGTGGAGCCCGACGAGGTGCCGCTGGCGATCGACGAGCTGCCGCTGGTGGCGCTGCTCGGCTGCTTCGCCGAGGGCGACACGGTCGTGCGCGGCGCGCAGGAGCTGCGCGTGAAGGAGTCCGACCGCATCGCCGGCGTCGTCGAGGGCCTGCGCGGCCTGGGGGCGGAGATCGAGGCCACCGACGACGGCTTCGCCGTGCGCGGCACCGGCGGGCTGCGCGGCGGCGCGATCGACGCCCGCGGCGACCATCGCCTCGCGATGATGGGCGCCGTCGCCGGGCTCGCATCGCGCGAGGGCGTCGAGGTGATCGGGATGGACGCCGCCGCGGTGTCCTATCCGGGGTTCGTCGACGACCTCGCGAGCCTGTGCTCGTAGCGATCGACGGTCCCGCCGGCGCGGGCAAGTCGACCGTCGCTCGCGCGCTCGCGCGCGAGCTCGGCTTCACCTACCTCGACAGCGGCGCGATGTACCGCTGCGTGGCGCTCGCCGCGCTCGAGCGGGGCGGGGGGACGCTGCCAGAGCGTCCCGGTGCGCTCGGCGAGCTTGCCAGCGCGCTGTCGATCGAGTTCGCAGATGCCTCAGCGCAGGCGCCGCCGGGCGCTCCGCCTGAGCCCGCGCCGGGCGCTTCGACGCAGGTCTCGCAGGCAGCCCCCTCCCGGGTGCTGCTCGATGGGCGTGACGTCAGCCAGGACATCCGAGTGCCCGCGGTCTCCGAGGCAGCCTCCGTCGTCGCCGCCGACCCGGCCGTGCGCGAGGCGCTCGTCGCCAAGCAGCGCGAGATGATCGCGCGCGGAGACTGGGTCGCGGAGGGGCGCGACATCGGCACGGTTGTCGCGCCCGACGCCGAGCTGAAGGTCTTCCTCACGGCCGACCCGCGCGAGCGGGCGCGCAGGCGCGCGGCCGAGATCGGCGCCGACGTCGAGACGGTGCTCGCCGAGCAGGCGATGCGCGACGAGCGCGACATCACGCGGGCGCACAGCCCGCTTACGGCCGCGCCCGACGCGGTCACGCTCGACACCACCGGGCTCGGCGTCGAGGAGGTCGTGCGGCGGATAGCGGCGCTCGCGACGCAGCGGTGAGCCGCTGCGGTCGCGGGCCGCGGATTCCGGGAATCAGCTCCCGCCCGGTCATACTGGCCATATGAAGGTCGCCGTCGTCGGCTATCCAAACGTGGGGAAGTCCTCGCTCATCAACCGCCTCACGGGCACCCGCGAGGCGGTCGTGCACGAGCGCCCGGGGGTCACGCGCGACCGCAAGGAGCTCGACTGCGAGTGGAACGGGCGCCGCTTCACGCTGATCGACACCGGCGGCGTGGACTTCGCCGACGAGGACCCGCTGGCGGGCTCGATCCGCGAGCAGGCGCGCGCGGGGATCGCCGACGCCGAGGTGGCGGTGCTGGTCGTCGACGCGCGCGCCGGCGTGCGCGCGGGCGACGAGGAGATGGCCGACCTGCTGCGTCGCGCGTCGCTGCCGACGATCGTCGCGGCGAACAAGTGCGACGGCGTCGCCGACATGCCGCTCGCGGCCGAGTTCCACCGCCTCGGCCTGGGCGAGCCGCTGGCGGTGTCGGCGGCTCAGGGCCTCGGCTCGGGCGATCTGCTCGACCGCATCGTCGAGCTGCTTGATTTGAGCCCACCCACCCAAGATTCGGAGGTCGAGGACGACACCGTGCGCCTCGCCGTGATCGGCAGGCCGAACGTCGGCAAGTCCTCGCTGGTCAACCGCTTCCTCGGCGAGGAGCGGGTGATCGTCTCAGACGTCGCCGGCACGACACGCGACGCGATCGACACGCCGCTGCTGGTCGGCGATCGCAGGCTGATACTGGTCGACACCGCCGGCATCCGCCGCCAGGCGAAGGTCGCCGACTCGGTCGAGTACTACACCTCGCTGCGCTCGCGGCGAGCCGCCGAGCGCGCGGACGTCGCGCTCGTCGTCTGCGACGCCGGCGACGGCGTCACCGCGCAGGACCTGCGCATCGCCGAGCTGGCGATGAAGACAGGGTGCGCGACGGCGATCGTGCTCAACAAGTGGGACATGCAGGAGCGCGGGGAGGACGCGGACGGCACCGGGATAGACCTCGAGCACGAGCGGGCGCGCGTCGCCGAAAAGCTGCGCCTGCGCCCGCGGGTGCTGACGGTCAGCGCCAAGACAGGCCGCCACGTCGCGCGCCTGCTGACCGAGGCGATCACGCTCGGCGACCGCGTCAGCGGGCGCATCCCCACCCCCGAGCTCAACCGCTTCCTCGCGGAGGCCGTCCAGGCGCGCCAGCCGCCCGTCGGGACGCGTCGCGGCTCAGGCGGACATCGCCTGAAGCTGATCTACATGGCCCAGATCGACGAGCGCCCGCCGCGCTTTGCGATCCAGGTCAACTCACGCGCGCGCGTCACGCGCGACTACGCGTATTTCCTGGAGAACCGCCTGCGCGCCCGCTACGGGATGGACGGCGTGCCGCTGATCATCGACTTCGTCGAGCGCGGCCAGCGCGGGCGCGCCCGCGCCGCATAGACTTCTGCGCCCTTCGTCAACCCTGCCGGCCGGTGACCCCCTCACGCGGCCCGCCCACGACCACCGGAGCTGATCCCGCAAGACATGACTGAGCTTTCCGACAACGAATTCCTGTTCACCTCCGAGTCGGTCACGGAGGGCCACCCAGACAAGATCGCCGACCAGATCTCCGACGGCGTCCTCGACGCGGTCCTCGCCGACGAACCCTACGGCCGCGTGGCCTGCGAGACGCTGGTCAACACGGGCCTGGTCGTCGTCTCCGGGGAGATCTCGACCGAGACCTACGTCGACATCCAGGAAGTCGCGCGCGAGACGATCCGCAAGATCGGCTACACCGACGCCGACCTCGGCTTCTCGGCGGACTCTTGCGCCGTGCTCAACGCGATCGACAAGCAGTCGCCGGACATCGCGCAGGGCGTCGACAAGGCCTACGAGGCGCGCACGGACGTCAACGACGAGGACGAGCTCGACGTCGCCGGCGCGGGTGACCAGGGAATGATGTTCGGCTACGCCACGAACGAGACCGACGCGCTGATGCCGCTGCCGATCTCGCTCGCGCATCGCCTCGCCGAGCGCCTGGCGGCCGTCCGCAAGGCTGACACGCTGGACTACCTGCGCCCCGACGGCAAGACCCAGGTCAGCGTGCGCTACCAGGGCGGCAAGCCGGTCGAGATCGAAAAGCTGCTGATCTCCACCCAGCACGCCGAGGGCGCCGAGGCGCTGATCCCCGACGATCTCTGGGAGCACGTCGTCGAGCCGATACTGCCGAGCGAGCTCTACGACGCGCAGAAGCTGCGCAAGAACTTCCTCGTCAACCCGACGGGGCGCTTCGTGATCGGCGGGCCGGTGGGCGACTGCGGGCTGACCGGGCGCAAGATCATCGTCGACACCTACGGCGGCATGGCCCGTCACGGTGGCGGCGCGTTCTCCGGCAAGGACCCGTCCAAGGTCGATCGCTCGGCCGCCTACGCGGCGCGCTGGGTGGCCAAGAACATCGTCGCGGCCGGCCTGGCCGAACGCGCCGAGGTGCAGGTCGCATACGCGATCGGCGTCGCGCATCCCGTGTCGGTGATGGTCGAGACGTTCGGCACCGAGAAGGAGGGCGTCAGCCGCGGGCAGATCGCGCGCGCGGTCGACCAGGTCTTCGACCTGCGCCCCGGGGCCTTCCGCGAGGAGCTCAAACTGCACCGTCCGATCTACCAGAAGACCGCCGCGTACGGCCACTTCGGCCGCGACGACCACGACTTCACCTGGGAGAAGACCGACAAGGCCGCAGCGCTGCGCACCGCCGCCGGCCTCTGAGCTGCGGGGGCTCGGAGGCCGCCTGTCGGTCCTCTAGTGTCAGGGCGGTGGGGAGCATCGCCCAGATCGACGTTCCGGCGGCCGCAGTCGGCGGGGCGTCGACGATCGCCCTTGTGGAGCCGATGACGACGGCCCGCGCACTGCGCGGGCCGTTCGACTACAGGCTGCCGGAGGCGCTGAGAGGCGCCGTCGACGTCGGATCGATGCTCGTGGTACCGTTCGGGCGCCGACAGGTGCTCGGGGTGGTCGTCGGCCTGACGGACAGCAGCGAGGTCGCCGAGGAGAAGCTCCTGGCCCCGGTGCGCGCGCTGGACGATGGCCCACCCACCCTGCCCGCCGACCTGGTCGCGCTGGCCGAATGGATCGCCGCCGAGTACTGCTCCACGATCGCCCGCGCGCTCGGCCTGGTGCTGCCGCCGGGGGCGGCGCGCCGGCTGAGCGGGCGCAGGCGCCGCGCGGTGGCTCGTCCCCAGCACCTGCCGGTGGGGGCGCGCAGCCCGCACGCGCCCGAGCTGACGCTCGATCAGCAGGTCGCGCTGGCGCCCGTGATCGCCGCGCTGGGCGAGCGCCGCGCCGAGCAGCGGCTGCTGCACGGCGTGACCGGGTCGGGCAAGACCGAGGTGTATCTGCGCGCCGCCGACGCGGCGCTCGCGCAGGGACGTGGCGCGATCGTGCTCGTGCCGGAGATCGCGCTCACGCCGCAGATCGTCGGGCGCTTCATCGAACGCTTCGGCGACACCGTCGCGGTGCTGCACTCGCGGCTGACTCCCGGCCAGCGCTACGCCGAGTGGCGTCGCCTGCGCGGGGGGGAGGCGAGGGTGTGCGTGGGTCCGCGCTCGGCGGTGTTCGCGCCGATCGAGGATCTCGGCCTGATCGTCGTCGACGAGGAGCACGACTCCTCCTACAAGCACGAGGGCGACCCCCGTTACGACGCGCGCGACGTCGCCGCCGAGCGCGCCGAGCGCTGCGGTGCGGTGCTGCTGCTGGGCAGCGCGACGCCGCGCCCGGAGAGCGTTCAGCGCCTGCCCGTGAGCGTGCTGCCGCGACGGGTGGACGGGCGTCCGCTGCCCGCCGTGCAGGTGCTGGACATGCGCGGCGAGACCCAGGGGCTGCATCCGCTGACCGCGCAGGCGCTCGCGGAAGTGCGCGCCGAACGCGGGAAGGCGATCGTGCTGCTCAATCGCCGCGGCTGGTCGAACTTCCTCTCCTGCCGCTCGTGCGGTCGGGTGTGGAGCTGTCCGGAGTGCGACGTCGCGCTCGTGCTGCACCGCGCCATGGGATACCTCGCCTGCCACCACTGCGGGCACCGCGAGCGGGTGCCCGCGCGCTGCTGCGACTGCTCATCGACCGCCGTGGCGCGCCACGGCGCCGGCACCGAGCGCCTGGCGCACGAGCTGGCGCACGTCTTCGACGACGGCCGCTTCCCCGTCTTCCGCCTCGACGCGGACGTGGTCGCCGACAGCCCGGACAGCGGCGTCGGCGCGATCCTGCGCCAGTTCGAGGCGGCCGACTGCGGGGTGCTGATCGGCACCCAGATGGTCGCCAAGGGCCACGACTTCCCCGACGTGAGCCTCGGCGTCGTGCTCGACGCGGACGCGACCCTGCGCTTCCCCGACTTTCGCGCGGAGGAGCGGACGTTCGCGCTGATCGCCCAGCTCGCCGGGCGCGCCGGGCGCGGCGGGCACGGACGCGTGCTCGTGCAGACGATCGCGCCCGAAGCGCGCGCGATCGTGCACGCGGCC
>Ga0181538_10004899_pt1 | contig 12239 bp, 7 predicted proteins | sample PEATcosm2014_Bin_40_FD_119773 | JGI IMG/M metagenome (GOLD analysis project Ga0181538, IMG submission 119773) | Peatland microbial communities from MTU Mesocosm Facility, Houghton, MI, USA - PEATcosm2014_Bin23_30_metaG | ecosystem: Environmental > Terrestrial > Soil > Wetlands > Peat | place...
CTGGGCTAGCTATGTGGTCGCAGAGGCGCAGGAAGCTGTCGGAAACGGGAAGCATGGTGTACGTATGGTTTTCGATGGAGAACTTCATGCCGAGCGCCTGGGCGCGCTCCAGGCAACTCTTCATCGTTTCGATGAACAGAGGCCACAGTTCATCGAAGTTGTAGCCCGGAGCAATGTTGATGTGGAACTTCTCGCCGGGTTTGACGTCACTCAGGAAGTAGCGGGGCAGGTAGGAAGTGCCAGTGGCGCTCAATTGCCGCGCCCAAGGCGCCACAATGTTCACCATGGGGGCGCCGAGCTTATGCGCGATGCGGCAGCCTTTCTCAAAGTAGTCCAAGCTGACCTTGCGCTTTTCCGGTTCGGGGCTGGTCAAATCCTCGACCACCGGTTGGAAAAAAGGAAACTGGTTCAATACCAGGTGATTTCGTTCCAGTTGTTTCTTGATGCGATCGATGGTGGCGTCGGTCCAGTATTCGTCCACGTCCATGGGCGAGTTGGCAATCAGTTCCACTCCCTCGAAGCCGAGGCTGCCAATGATGTCGATCGCCTCTTCCGGGTGCGCACCCGGACCAAGGCTATGGAAGTTCCAACTGACGCAGCCGATTTTGGCTCGCCGCCCACCTGGCCCATTCGCAGGCAGGGCTGGCGTTGGGGGCGGCGAGGCGTGCGAAGGCCCGGCGCCCGCAAGCAACGAGTAACCGCCCAGGCTCATAGCCGACAGGAAACCGCGACGTTGCATGGCATTTCTCCTTATGTTTTGGGCGGCCTCGGGGCGTGCCCGGCAGGTCGGTTTCTCAGCCTAAGTAACAGCGACGTTCCTGATCCGAGAACCCGTAAACAGGAACGTAGTGGCACACGGGCGACGATGTCAAGTGCAAAAACGAACTCTCGTGCCTGCACCCCTCCGAGCCGACGCGGGAAGTGGTGGGTTGAGACGATTCTGGGCAGGCCGACAACCCGGCTGGCGAAGTTGGTCGACAACACCCTCCGCGGCGAGATACAATCGCCGGGATAATTGGGACCAGGGGGGAACGATGTTCAACGACATGAAGAGGCGCGATTTTCTGAAGGGATCGGCGGCGGGTGTGTCGGCGTTGGCGGCGGGATTAAGCGGCGCGGCGCCGGCAGCCGCTAGGGAAGGAGGAGAGCGAGTCTACGCTCCGGAATCATCAGGGGAAAAGATCGGGCGCCCGGTTCGAGTCGTCAGTCTCGGCTTCCACGCGGGAGAGCACTCTTTGGACTGGGTCGCCAGTCAGGTGGATGCGGAAGGAGCCTTGGGGGCGGATCTCATCGCGCTTCCCGAGACGTTCCGCGGCAACACCAAAGAGAGCGCCGAACCGCTCGACGGTCCGACCGTCACCGCCATGTCTCGACTCGCCAAGAAACATCGAGCCTACATTGTTTGCCCGATCCACCGAGCCGACGGGAAGCAGGGCTTCAACTCTGCGGTTCTACTCGACCGCGAGGGAAAGGTTGCCTGTGTCTACAACAAACTCTACCCTGTGTGGGGAGAAGAATGCGTGGGTCTCTCCGTGCAACCTGGCTCGGTCGTGTGTACTCACCAGGCGGATTTCGGGCGAGTAGGTCTGGCCGTCTGCTTCGACGTCAACTGGTCCCCACTCTGGCAGCAACTCTCCAACCAGGGGGCGGAATTGGTGATCTGGGTGAGCGCCTACTCGGCCGGCCGCTCGCTCCAGGCGCAGGCCATCAGCTATAACTATTACGTGGTTAGTTCCACGTGGATTCCGGATTGCCGCGTTTACGATCTGGATGGGGAACAGTTGGTCTACGATACCAACAACCAGGGCGATGGGAAGAACGTCACTCGTCTCACACTTGATCTGGACCGCTGCATCTTCCATCAGGACCTGAACCGCCCTGAGAAGATCGGGCGGCTGCTCAAGGAGCGAGGAGACGACGTAGCAGAAGATAAGTGGTTGTCGTCGGAGGGTTGGTTCGTGTTGAAAGCCAAGCGACCGGGTGTGAGTGCCCGCGAATTGGCTCGAGAATACGGATTGGAAGAGCTGAGACATTACCTCAACCGCAGTCAATGCGAAATCGATAAGTGCCGGGGGTGGGAGTTTTCTTAAAGGGTGAAGGGTAAAGGCTAGAGGTTAAACTCGAAAAGTCGATACGCCTGGCGGCCTCGCATTTAGACTTTGAGTTTCAGCATGGGTTAAGTCCCGAGAGAACGAAGGGGTGATTATAATAAGAAATGAGAAACAACCTTCGTTCTCTCGGGTTCTGGTTGAGCGATGGCGAGTATGAAAAGTGCGAGCCGCATCGAACCTCGCCGCAGGATAAATCAAGCTGTAACGCCACGGCTCTTGTAGATCGCTTTGTTCACTTCCACCATCAGGTCTTCGAGTGAGGCGCCGACTTTGCGCGCCGCCATCTCAATCGAACAGTCATAGCATGAGGGGCGAAGGCCGAACTTCACAAACACCTCGTCGGTCTCGGGGAATTTCTGCTTTATGTCGCGGACCAGTTCGCCGCCGCGAACGAGATCGCTAAACTGAAACATGGGTCAGTTCCTCCCGCATGCCCGCCGCGGAGTCCTTCCGCCGGGGTTGGTAAACGCAGAATGGCTCTTCGTCCAGATAATCGCCGCTGGCCGCGTAGGCCCGTGCGCGGCACCCCATACAAACATTACGAAACTCACAATAGCCGCACTTGCCTTTCAGATTATCCGTGCTACGCAGTTGCTGAAAAACCGGGGCGCTCTCCCAAATCTCACCGAACGATTGCTTGTTCAGGTCGCCCGCCACGACCGGCAGGTATCCGCAGGGATAAACCTCGCCTCGGTGTGAAATGAAGCAGACACCCGTGCCGGCCAGACAGCCCTTGGTCATGGCGTTCATGCCCTGGGGATGCGCAGAGCCGGATGGGGCAGCGTGTGGATGGAGGGCGATGCCCGTCGACCCGGGCATGGTCATTTCAGTTGGGCCGATGGCATCTTTCGATCCGCCGGCGTCCGCCGGCCGCGTCTCGTTGCGTACGCTCGTGGCCGCCCGGCGCTCGGCGGCGCGGCGTTGCCGCATCACGCGAAAATAATGAGGGGCGCAGGTGGCTTTCAGCTCGATCCCGCCTTCCAGCGAACGATCGTAGAACCAGTTCAAGATCGCTTCGTATTCTTCGGCGGGCACCATTTGCTCCGCGGCGATGTCCACGCCGCAACCCACCGGAACCAGAAGGAACGTGTGCAGGGCATCCGCCCCGATCTCTTTGGCCAACTCCAGCACGGCGGGGAGTTGGTGCGCATTATGACGAGCAATCGTCATGTTAATCTGCAGCGACATCCCCAACTCGCGAAGGTTCCAGAAGCCGCGCAGCGCGGCGTCGAAGGCGCCGGAAATGCCGCGAAACGCATCATGGGTCGCAGCGTCGGCGCCGTCCAGACTGATGGAAACACGCCGCACTCCTGATTCAAGAATCCGGCGCGCCACCTGTTTGTCAACCAGCGTTCCATTGGTGGCCAGCGCCACTCGCATCCCCACGGATGCGGCGTAGCTGGCAAGCTCGAAGATGTCGTGACGAAAGAGAGGTTCGCCACCGCTCAGAACTAGGATTGGTAGGAATGACTGAGAGACTTGCTTTATTAAGTTCAGGGCTTTGGTTGTAGGTAGGTCTAGTGGTGATGAGAGTTCTGAGGCGGTGGCGCGACAATGGATACAACGTAAATTGCACCCCTTGGTAACCTCCCAAAAAACGAGCCGCGGTTTGTAGTCTAGATTGTTAAGCCACATAGCACGACCCGTTCCTTAGTAGCGGCTGTTTGACGCAGCCACTATTTCCTTGAGCACGTTTTTGTCCATCCTTTCGGGAATTGCGGCGCTCGGCCGTGCTCCAAGCCAGCGTGCTTCCCTCGAACCTGCGCAAATCCAATGCGTTGCATCCGAAATGCATCTTGCGCCGCAACGATGCCTGCTGGTGTGCAAAGTAGCTGGGAGGTTCGAGAGGGTTGCAACTCCAATCAATACCGCATCCAGGTTGCCCCAGCGAGTAGTTCGGCCGATATAGGTTTGCGATACTCACTGTCCTATGCCTCTGTTGGGTTGCCCTGGAATCGCGAACGGAACTTTCGTGGCGCGCGTTTGAGCTTGAGATTCTATAGGGGGTTAGAAGCTCCGGTTCGTCGAATCTCCGAAATCCCTAACCCCTAACCCGTCAAACGACGGTTCCCTAGGACCCGAAGTCCCTCGCACCCTGTAAGAAGGCACGCTACATGCCAAACTCGAGGCGATCAACAAACGTCAGCAGGATGGCTTCAAGACGAAGGAACAAAACAGCTTAGCGATTTGCGGAGCGTGACGAGGGCAAAAATTGGGCGCAGATTCTGAGATTAGAAGGTGCGCAAAATGACTGTTGCCAAACTGGCAGGAGGGGTGAAAAGGCGCAAAGACATGCTGTGCTCGTCTGCGAACTGGCGGCTCGCCATTTTCAGTTACTTCGACAGCGGAATGGGACCTGCAAAACGTAGTGGCAACCGCCTTCTTGTGGCGCTGTTCCGGCGGCATCTCCCGGGATCGGCAGGATAGCGGCGCTTCGCGGGAACTTTCCCCATGATCTACAAACCAAAGGCGGTTGGAGTCTCTCTACGACAGGTTGTGCTGGATGTAGGTCGAGTACACCTCATCTCGAATACGGTAGAAGGGCACGAAGAGCAGCTTCTCCGCCTTCCTTGATGCCTCAAATGTTAGAGGTGAGCCGGCGATTGGTCTTAGACCTTCGGTGGCTGTTGCGACTGACCGCGTGGGAAGTTCCAAGGGAGGCTCAAGTGCCACCAACATCAGGGGTCCCCACATCAGCGCTGCGGTGTTGGGGTGCTGCTCGTCAATGGGCTGGAACCAGAAAGAGAACGGGATGCGAATCTGCACCGTGTCGTTCGTTTGCCAGCGGCGCCGGATCTCCGCAAAGGTGCGAGGCTCCGCGGCTACAGAGACTGCCTTGCCATTGACAGCGAGCTGCGCGGGCGATTTCAGCCAGCCGGGAATGCGCACGAAAATGCTGAATTCGATCGGGGCGCCAACCTCGACCCGCAGTTCCATCGAGTCCGCTTCCGGATAAGTGGTGGTCTGGATGATCTTCGCCGGTACCCCGCGCGCTTTCCAGCCCACCTCGGAAGGGGTGAAGAGGTTCACGTAGATTCCGTCTTCACTTGCGAAGTAAGCACTGATTGCATAGTCGGCGACCACTTGCGGAGTCGTACCGGAGCAGCATGGCCACTTGTCCTGCATGTAGGATTTCTGCGTGGAGCGATGATAGTCGGAGTAATAGAAGACGTGCCCGTCGCCTTGGGGGTGTTTTACGCCCAGAATCGTATTGTAGAGGACGCGTTCGAGCGAGTCTCCATAACGCGCCTCTGCGGTGACACGCAACAAATATCGCGCCAGCTTCAAGTGAGCATACGACCCGCAGGGAGTTTCAAAGTGCGCGTGGGTCTTGGCGAGGCTTTCGCCCAGCAAGCCGTTACCCGGCGCCACGAATTCCTCATTCGGGCCCCACCCACCCGAGGCGAAGGACTGCGTCTTCTCGATCATGTCCCAGGCATTCCGGATGGCCTCCAGGTACTTGAAATCGCCGAGGACCAGGTAAGCGCGCGCCGCGGAGCATAGAGCATTGACGTGGCTGTAAGCGTGCAAGCCGGGAAGCACATTCTCCCCGCGAGAAAGCGGATCGAAATAGGTCTTGTCCATCAGGTATTGTTTGGCCATCTCGCGATAGGATTGGTCTTTGCTCATTTCCCACAGGTAGAAGAGATTCTCCGGCAGGGTATAAGTCTCATCGTAGACGGCTTGCTTGGGGGCTTCGAATCGCTCGTAAGCGCGACGGGGCAAATAGCGAAGGGAGCCTTTAACGCATCGCCGCGCGATGTCGAGCGCTGAAGCGATACCGGCGAACTGCCACGCGTCTAGCGTGCCGATCAGTATTTTGTCGAGAGTGTATGCGGCGCTGGCGGTGGAGGCCTTCAGCGAAGGGTACCAGTAATCCTCCGAATCAATCGTGGCGGCAAATCCCTTCACCAGCCTTTCCACCTTGGCTTGGGTTGCCGGGTCTCCGGTTTGACCGTAAAACCTCGCCAGCCCGGATATGATCTGCCCCAAGACCTGACCCGGCCCAAAGCCCTCGGCGTCGTACCAGCCCCCCATGTCCTCGCCCGGTGCGGGCAAGCCGGCGCGCTGACGATACACCTTCAGCAGCCGGTCCTCATCCAGGCTTCGGTAGGAGGCATGGATGCGATCCAGTTGATCCCGCAAGGGGCCGCCCGTAAGCTTCACGTCAGAGTAATCAAAGAGAAAGAGCTTTTCGCGGGAGGATGGCGGGGTTTGCGCCCAAAGCGAAGACGGAATTGGCCGCTGCCCGACGGCCACGGCTGCGGCCACCCCTTGCAGGAAACGGCGGCGGCAGATGGTTCGTTTGCTTTGCATTTAATTCGGCCCCTTGGCTGCAAATGCGAGCGGGCCCACTTGCAGGGGCGGTTCGCGAACCGCCCCTGCAGTAGCACTAGCGCCTGACCAAACGCAGCGTTTTAATCTCCCAGGGCTTCATATGAAAGTGGATCGTCTGGCCCTCGCCGACTGTCCCCAGGACCACATCCTCCAGTAGATTAGTTTCCAGCACGCGAACCGAACGTGGGAGTTGAATCGAGACATCTCCTTCGCGGCCTTCGCATTCAAAAAACCGCAGGATAGCGTCTGTGTCGTAGAACCCTTCCATCTGCTTCATGGCATACAGAATTACGTGATCGCTGTCCGTCTTGATGAACGAGTACGAATCCGGCAAACCGCCTGCCTTGCCCGCCCACTGTTCCTGAGGGCTCGCGTGGGCCGGCTCTTGCATCGCCAGCAAGGGCGAGTTGAAAGCCAGGGCCTGGAACTCCACTTTGCCCTCTCGCCATCCGCCCTGGTGAGGGTATAGGGAGTATCCGAAGTTGTGGTGTCCCTCATCGGCTCGCGGGTCGGGACCCCAGGGGCCACGAATCACGGAGAGTCGGATCACGTTGTCTTTGGCATCAAAGCCGTTGCGGCCGTTGTTGAGAATTGCTACGCCATAATCCGCGTTGGAGATGTCGACCCACTTGCCCATCACCATTTCATTCCCTGTCTGTCCGCGTTCGATGGCGCCATAGGGGATCTCCGCCGCCACTTTGGTGGACGAAACGTTGACAGGGAAGCCAGCCTTCAGGAACGTAGCGCGTTCGTACCAGTCGGTTGAGAATTCCACATCCACGCGAGGTACACCCGCAATCAGACTGATCTCCTGGGAGAATTCCGAGTCCCGGAAGCGATGGACCACACGGAGCGTAGCGCGCGCCGGTCCCTGCTCGATGATCTCGATGTGCGCTGCTTTTCCGATATCCCACTTCTTTCCCGTCAGCCCGATGTCCCACGCGGGCCCGGCATACTCGGGAGAGGTTTCCTTGGCCCGCTCCGCCGTGTCCTCGAGCGCCAGCAGGAAATTACCCTCGCCCCGAAACGCTTCACGCTTATTCGCTTTGTCGTAAAGCCGGGCAATGTAGCCGGTCTCGGGATTAAGTTCGACTCGGAAGAACTCATTTTCGAGAAACCAGCGAGGTTTCGCGCCGACCTGAACAGACGAGGCGGGGGACTTGGGGATTCCGGTTTCAGGAACGAGCCTATAAAGCTTCAATCCCATCTGCGGAACCTTCTGGGCGACGAAAGCAACCGTGGCGGTTGCACGCGCGCCCACTTTGGTCGCCGGCTTCAGCACCTGGACCGGAACTGCCTCTTTGCCGTGCACGGCCACCATGCGCGGGGGCAACGAAAAAGCGGACACCTCGGTGATGACCAAATCTGTGCGGTCCCAGGATTGAGGGTTATAAACGGCCACCGGAATCCCCTCGCCTCGCGTGTCTACCTGCAGGCCGAGGTTTTGAAGGGAGAAGTTCAACGCCCGGTGAGCGCGCTCAAACACTTCCTGGTATTGCTTGGCGGCGTCGGCATAAATAGGACCGATGCCCGAGCCGGCGGCCAGGTCGTGAGCTTGGTCCAGCAGGGCTATCTTCCAGGCCTCTGTGATATCACGATTGGGGTAGTAATCCCGGTAGTCAAAGAATACCGCCAGTTCCGACATCTTCTCGGCATCCAGAAGGAGCTGCTCGGCCTGCCGATTATGGCGTTTCATATCTACTTGGGTTGTATAGCACCCGGGAAAAACATTCTGCATCTCGCCCGCCACGACCGGGAAGTCTCTCTTTTCGGTGAGCAGGATATCAATGTAATCCGCGACGTTAGTGGTCCTCACCCGCACATCATTGGGGGAAGCGTTCAACTTCGCAATTCCCGCCACGTCTTCGGGGTTTGGACCGCCACCGTGATCCCCCATGCCGTACAGCACCATGATGTTCTTAACCCCGGCGCGATCCGCGTTCTTCATCCCCAGTACGGTGGTGTGCTCATGGTCCATGGGCTGAGTGTACTCGCCGGGCGTGGTGTAGCCCAACACCCGGCTACCGTCCAGACCCTGCCACCAGATGATGGGCGGGCGGGACGGATCGTGAGGCCGGTTGAAAAGATAGAGTTCAATGCCGGCCTTGTGTGCGATCTGCGGCATCGAGTAAGGATGGCCGAACACGTCCGGCTGCCATGCGGCCCGAATATAATGGCCGAACTTTTCCTTACTATACTTCTGGCCGTAGAGGAACTGGCGCACCAGCGACTCGCCGTCCGAAACGTTTTCGTCCATCTGCACCCAACTGGAAGTGACGGGGATGAAATTGCCGGTTCTGGCCTTTTGGACAATTCCCTTGAAGATGTCCGGAAAGTAACGCTCCATCATTTCGAGCACAACTGCCTGATCCTGGGCATAGGTATAATCAGGGAACTGGTCCATCAGCTTAAGCTGGTTGCTGAAGGTGTTGTACATGATGTCATAGATGGACTCCTCCCAGCGCCAAAGCCAGGCCATGTCCATATGTGCGTAGCCCACTACGTGGGCTGTGTAGTCTTTTGGCTGCCCGGGAGATTGAGCGTGGGCGGAAGAAACAAAGATTGCAACGGCGAAAACAAGCCTCAAGAACTTACGCATAAGACCTCCTGCGGACCAGAACTTCTTACTTGCTCCGGTCGCCCTGCCTTTCAGGCTCCAACATTTCAAACAGATTTTGGACAAAAATGCAAGCTGCCTGATTACGAAATGCACGGTACGCGAACGGTTGGAGGCTCGCCAGCAGATGGCGTAACCACAAGGGGTTGCGCAAAGGAGCCGCCTTCGTGGGAAGTACGGTGGCCTCAGAGGTGCCTGGCCACTTGCAAGTGACGCACTTCCGGGTTGCGGACGCGGCTGGCGTCTGCTAATGTAATGCCGTTGTAACGTTTCTGTCACGATCGTCAGTCATGATTCCGCCATGTCCCAAATGCGGCGCGACAAAAACCGATCCCGTCCCGCACGACTTCAAATACAACCTTGCGCGGGCCCTCGGGTATCGACTGCAAAAGTGCTCCCGGTGTCGGGCGGCGCGCTATCTGCCGAGGCATACTAGAAAACCTGATGGCTCATCCCAGGCAGGGAAACGGCCGGCGAGCGCCCCTCGGTTGGGCGGGGACCCAGTGGAGTTGGTGAGGGCGGGGGCGGGCGCCAGGCTGGAAGGACGTCAAGTTGCAGCGTCCGATTTCCCGAGCAGTGACGTGTTCCACTGTCCGGCTTGCGGCAGTAGGAAATACCACCGAACCGAGCGCACCACGGGGGAACGGATCTTGCGCCATGCACCAATGGCTCGTTGCGAGGTCTGTGGCCTGCGCTTTCCGCACCCGGGATATCCGAACTCGGCGAAGTTGGCGGAGGCGCCGGCAGCCGGATCTCAACCTGCAGAGGAGAAACAAGTTCCAAAAATGACCAAAGAGAACACCCCAGGCGAAGTCCCCCCAGCGGCGGACCAAGCCAGATCCTCAAGTGATGACGTCCCCAAGTGTCCGTCTTGCGGCAGCTCGAAATACCATCGTACCGAGCGCACTGCCCTGGAAAAAGCCTTGCAACGCCCGCCGATGGCACGTTGCGAGAAGTGCGGCAAGCGGTTTCCCTATGTCAGACACCCTGATGAGCCAAGCGCTGCAACACCCGCCGGCAAGAAAGCTCAGCCGAACGCCGGGGAGCAGGCAGACGGCGCCGGCTCCTCGAATCAGGAACCAGGGCGTTGCCCGTTTTGTGGCAGCGCCAACTACCGCCGATCTCGGCGTTCCGCCGCGGAACGCCTCCTGTTCCGCCCCAAGATGGCACGGTGCAGTCATTGCCGGAAGCGCTTCCCCTTCCCAGAGAGATAGCATTTTCAAATGGCCTCTTCGAGTGTCACGAGCCGCATCGCCAAAGCCTCCGGGATCGTGATGGCGGGGGTGTTGCTGAGCCGTGTGCTGGGTTACTTTCGCGACTGGACGGTAGCCCACCAGAGCGGCGCCAACGCCATCACCGACACTTACTACGCAGCCTTCACGCTGCCCGATTTCTTGAATTACCTGCTGGCCGCCGGCGCTCTTAGCGTGACCTTTATTCCCGTCTTCTCCCGCTACATGGCAGAAAACCGGGAGGACGAGGGATGGCGCGCATTCTCGACGGTGGTCTCGGTAATGGGGTTGGCCGTCGTAGGTTTGGTAGGGATTGGGGAGATCTTCGCTCCTCAACTGGTTGCCGCCATCGCCCCGGGTTTTGCTCCCGCAGCCAAGGCGCAAACTGTGTTTCTGACCCGCGTGATGTTGCCCGCGCAGGTTTTCTTCTACCTGGGGAGCATTCTGACGGCCGTCCAGTACGCCAAGGGGCAGTTCGTCATCCCATCCCTTGGTGGGGTGATCTATAACCTCGGGGTCGTTCTCGGTGGACTGTTGCTTTCTTCGCGAATCGGCATGACAGGTTTCGCGCTGGGAGTGGTGGCAGGCGCGTTCTTTGGGAACTTCCTTCTCCAGATTTACGGCGCACAACGGGCGGGAGGCCGGTTCACTCCCAGCCTTGACATCCGGCATCCCGGCTTCCGGTCGTTCCTCAAGCTCTCGATTCCAATTATGCTGGCACTCTCTCTCCCAGCTACGGATGATTGGATCATCCGCTGGTTCGGTTCTTTCCTGGGCCGCGCTTCCATCACCTGGCTGACGTACGCGAAGTCGCTGATGCGCGTTCCGCTGGGCGTAGTCGGTATGTCGGTGGGGGTGGCATCGTTTCCTTTTATGTCAAAGCTTTATTCGGAGGGGAAACTCGAAGAACTCAACCGCGCGGTGAGCGCCACGCTGAAAGGGTTGCTCATTCCGCTTCTCCCGATTTCCGCCTTGTTCATCGCCGAGAGCACGCCGCTTGTCCATTTCCTGTTCTCGCACACGCGACTGCGCGGAGGCGACTTCGAAGCCACCGCTGCCGCCCTGCGGGTGTTTTCGCTCGGCATGTTTGCCTGGGCGATGCAGAATATCCTGGCGCGGGCTTTCTACGCCGCTCGCGACACCATTACGCCTGCCGTCGTGGGTACAGGGATTACTTTCCTCAGCCTCCCCGCGTACTGGTGGCTGGCCCACCACTTTCAGTACCTTGGTCTCGCCTGGGCGAGTTCCCTGGGGATCACGGCTTGCACAGTGATTCTCCTCTTTCTGTTGAATCGCCGCATCCACTATCGCGAGGCCCACGCGTTTCTGGTGTTTTTCCTCAAGATTGGCGCGATTTCAGCGCTGGCGGGAGTCGCGTGCTTCAAGCTGAGTAATTGGTTGGGAGCGCATCTTGGCTGGCAAACCACCCATCAGGCTCTGCTGGTTTTGGTGATCGTCACTTCGGCAGGTTTGGCGCTGACGGTACTCCTCGCTAAGTTGCTTCGGTTGAGAGAGTTCGAGGACTACCTCAGGAGACTGGCAAAGAGGTGAAATCCGATGGACGAAGTGCTGGCCCCCAACTCGGCATTTGAAATCCAACAACGCGTGCAATCCGGCCGAATCGGTTGGTGGGGACCTCTAGCCCTGACGCCGGCCCGGGCCTGCCTGATTCTGTTGGTGCAAGGCGGATTGGCGGCCGTCCTCTGGCTCCGGGGTAATCCTTCGCCTTGGCGCGCGCAGGCCCCGTGGTGGACTGTTTATGCAACCCTCATCGATATAGGATGTCTACTCCTGCTCTGGCGACAGGCGCGTTCGGAAGGCATCCGGCTCGTTGACTTTTTCGGCGTCGATCGATCCCGGCTGCGCTGGGAGGCGCTTTGGGGTCTGGTGCTCTTCCTCATCCTCTTCCCAATCTTGGTGGGGGGCGGCGGGACGCTTGCC
>Ga0181538_10004902_pt1 | contig 12237 bp, 9 predicted proteins | sample PEATcosm2014_Bin_40_FD_119773 | JGI IMG/M metagenome (GOLD analysis project Ga0181538, IMG submission 119773) | Peatland microbial communities from MTU Mesocosm Facility, Houghton, MI, USA - PEATcosm2014_Bin23_30_metaG | ecosystem: Environmental > Terrestrial > Soil > Wetlands > Peat | place...
GGCGCTGTGGGTGAGAAGAACATTTGGGGCAAGCGAGCCGATTGGGTTGATTACTCCGGGGTGGTAGGAGGGGAAAGGGTTGGAATTGCCATCTTCGATTATCCCCGCAACATCAAACATCCCACTTATTGGCATGCCCGTGGCTACGGTCTCTTCGCCGTCAATCCTTTCGGCGAGCATGACTTCTACGGTGATCCCAAGCGCGACGGGAGCGTGACCATTGCTGCAGGTGACTCCCTGGCCTTGCGATATCGCGTGCTGATTCATGGCGGTGATGCCGCCGAAGCCAAGGTTGCCGAAGCCTATTCGCAGTACGCCGAGGAAAAGTGATTCTGGGAGGAGTATGGAACGATTAATTAAAGCGCAAGCCAAGGAAGGATTTCAGCAAATCGTCCCGCCGGGAGTTCTGCGTTTTCTGGACTTTGCCCGTTTGAGGTTGAAAAAAGGTCAGCGGTATTGGGCAAAAGCTGGGGAGCGCGAATCCGTGCTGGACATCTTCTCCGGCACAGCGAGCATCGCTGTCGAGACGGCCAACGGGCAAAGTCAGGTCTTCGCAGATGTTGGCGCACGCGCTGATGTTTTTTCCGGACCGCCCGTCATGCTCTACTTGCCGCCGCGCTCTTCTTACGAGATCACGGCTGCCTCGGAAGAGTTCGACGCGGGAATCTTTTCCGCTCCGTCGACCGCCATCGCGCCTCCGACGCTCCTTGCGGGTCCTGAGGTAACCGCCAAAAACGTGGGCCGCGACAACTGGCAACGGACCGTCTACTCGGCCTTGGCCGAAAAAGTAGGTGCGGAGCGCCTGTTGGCGGGCGAGACGGTCAATCCGTCCGGCAACTGGTCCAGCTTCCCCCCTCACAAGCACGACCGCTCGAACCCGCCTAACGAGGCGGTCCTCGAAGAGATTTACTTCTTCCGAGCTCGACCCGCCCAGGGTTTTGGCTTGATGTGGACCTATACCGCTGCCGATGATCCCGAGGGCTTCTCCACGGTCTTCGTCATCGAGGACGGGGATACAGTCCTCCTGCCCAAGGGCTATCATCCCGTCGTGGCGGCACCGGGCTACGAACTTCACTACACATGGGTACTGGCCGGAGAAGAGCGCCGGTACGGTGCCTGGGCCGACGATCCGCGTCATGCGTGGGTGAAAAGCAGTGGCTAGAACGTAGAACATGAAGTTAAAAGGTTAAAGGGTAAAGGCTGAAAGGGCAGGAATTAACCGAGACTAATTTGTGCTTTACCCTTTATCCTTTACCCTTTAACCTTTAGCCTTCAAAAGCAGCCACTGCTTTTAGCTATGCCGAAACGTCCCCTCACGATCCCTCACCTTCGCTGGACCATTTGCTCGCTACTATTCCTCGCCTCCACGATCAACTACGTTGACCGGCAGACGATCTCCGTCCTGAAGCCTCTCCTGCAAAGCGTTCTGCACTGGTCGGAGAGCGATTACGGCTGGATTGTATTCGCCTTCCAACTCGCCTACGCCCTGATGTTCACGGTGGCGGGCGTGGTCATGGATTGGCTGGGAACGAGGTTGGGATACGCGATCTCAATCACCTGGTGGTCCATTGCCGCCATGGCTCATGCGCTGGCACGCGGCGCAATCTCGTTTGGCGCGGCGCGTTTCCTTCTGGGCGCGGGTGAAGCAGGGAACTTCCCCGCCGCCATTAAAGCCGTCGCCGAATGGTTCCCCAAAAGAGAGCGCGCACTGGCCACCGGCGTCTTCAATGCCGGGCCGACGGTCGGCGCCGTCATCGCCCCTCCCCTGGTCGTCTGGCTGACACTTCGCTGGGGGTGGCGGGCGGCTTTCATTTTCACGGGAGCTTTGGGATTTCTTTGGCTGTTCCTCTGGTTAGCTTTTTACCGCCTTCCTGGCCAGCATCCATGGATGACTACCGGCGAATTGGAACTCATCGAGGGCGGGGAGGGCGAACCGGAAGCCGCCGCAACCGCTCGGATCCCGTGGCGGAAAATCCTCGCCTACCGCCAGGCCTGGGGTTTCATCCTGGCGAAATTCATGTCCGACCCGATATGGTGGTTTTACATCTTCTGGCTACCTTCCTACCTCAAGCAAGGTCGCGGCTTCACACTCCGGGAGATCGGCCTCTTCGCCTGGATTCCTTTTCTTGTTTCGGGTGCGGGGAGCGTGGCGGGCGGCTGGCTTTCGGGTTTCTTCCTTAAACGCGGCTGGCCCGTAAGCCGAGCGCGCAAGGCGGCGATGGCCATCTGTGCATTTTGCATGCCGTCCGGGATCGTGGCCGTTTTTGCCCACAACGTCACGTGGGCGCTAGCCCTCATTTCCCTTTCGCTTGCCGCCCATCAGGGTTGGTCGGCAAACGTCTACACTTTGGCCTCGGATATGTTCCCCAAACGGGACGTCGGCTCGGTGACGGGCCTCGGCGGCACGGGCGGCGCCGTAGGCGGCATGATCCTGGCGCTCGTCGCCGGATACACACTTCAGTGGTTCCACACTTACGTGCCTCTCTTCATCATCGCCGGAATCATGCACCCGCTCGCCTTCGGAGTTGTGCACTGGATGATTCCCAGGATCGAACCTGTTCAAATTATGAATAGTGAATAGTGAATGGTGAATTGACGGAGTCGTTTCCTTGAGGAATCGGTTGATCGTGGGCGGCCAGATTCTCAAGGTGAAGCTGGATGGCCTCTCGGATGTTTGCGGTCGCCTCCTCAATAGTCGCCCCATAGGAGACGCAGCCCGGAATCAGAGGGACGACCACGGTGTATCCTCCCTCTTCATCGGGAATTAAATTGATCTGATAGGAGTATTCATTCTTACTTCTTCGCATCGCCGCATTATCCCCCATCGCTCACCACTCTTCAATTCACAATTCACCATTCGCTATTCAATTCGCCGCTCGGGCCGCCCAGCGTTTCCAAGTCTCGCTATCCGCCAGCATTTTGATGAAAAGCCCGCCCACCACCGAGCGCGCCTGGAATCCCACCTGCGTGCCGTCGGTCGTCCAATACCAATCCGTCAGCGGGACGCGGCTGGGCGATTGGCTGGCCCAGTCGTAGATCGGGGAAATGAGACTCTCCCAATCCGCCGCTGAATCCGCAAGTGTTGCGGACCAGAATTCCCAGTCGAGCTTGGTGTAATCCTGGCGATTATCGAGCGGAAAGCCGAAGTGGTTCTTGGTTTCATAATAGACAATCTCTTTCGCGGCAACCTCAGCGGGGAAGAGGTGAAAGCCAAGAACTTTATCCCACACCAGATTGTATTTCTGGCTCCAGGTCCCAGGCTTGTCGAACGCCAGGCGGTAGTGGTCCCCGTCGCCGGCCATCTTCACCCATTGGCGGGCAAATTCCTGCGCCGTGTTGGAGTAGAGCTCGTGCTCCTGGTTCTTGCCGAGCATGCCCGCAAGTTCCCCATAGGCATCGAGCGCCTCGATGGCTTTCAGCGAAAGATTGGCGTTGTGTGCCAGGTGTCCGGCGAAATCATCCGTGCAAAGCTGGTTGGCAGGATCGAGGCCCTTGTCCTTTAGATATTCCGCCCATTTCGTCAGCAACGGCCAATTCTTGCCGGCAAAGCTCGCATCTCCTTCAGCCTTGGCGATGGCGGCGACCAATAACAGCATATTGCCGGACTCTTCCACCGGCATCTGATCGACATCCGACTTCTCGCCGCCGCCGTAAACCTGCCCGTTCGCGAGCGGATAGGTCCCAAGATCGTGCGGGGCAAAGGGAAAATGCCAGCGGTCCGACTCTGCATATTCAAAGAGCGGCGCCAGCGAGGCTTCCAGCAATTTCGGATTGAGCAGCAACAGAATGGGCGAAGCGGGGTAGATCACATCGACGGTCCCGATGCAACCGTTGCTGAAATTCTCCTTGGGTAGGAAGACCGGCTCGCCCTCCGGCCCCGCCGCCAAGATCTGCGCCGCCATGGCCTGGCGGTAAGCCAAGGCCGCAACTCGAGCGTACTTCTCACCTCCGACCCGTGTAAGATCGGCCGCCAGGTCAGCATCAAACTTCTCGCAGCGCGTCACGAGAGACGGGTAACTCCGGTCCGCCTCCTCCAGCAGGCTGCTCGCCTCGCTCCGCTTGAGCCGCCAATAGGGGCGCAGGGGCTTGTGGAAATACTCAACGGCATAGATCTGGTCGTAAGCGAGGATCAGATGGCGCTCGACAGGTTGGGCGCCCACATTGCCGAGATCAAACGCCACGGCCATCGCAGGCATGTGATCGTGCGGCGCCCGGGGCATGCGTCTGTCAGCCGGAGGCAGCGACCCCTTCCTGGCGAAAGTCCCGATAACGCTGTTGACGTTCGCCACTACGCTTTGAGGAGACTGTGCGTTTGGGGCCGCGACGTAGAGATAGCCCCAGTCGATGCGAAGGTCATCTCCGAACCTCTTAAGCACAGGCTGCGCCTCTGTTCCCATGCGCAGCACGCTCAAGCCTCCCGTTTCTTCACGCTGCCAACCCACCGGCTCGTCCTCGGTATTCACCACGAGCTGTGCGGTGTTGTCGTATTCAATTGAGACCTGGTGCTCCTTCCCGTCCAGCGATCGAGCTTCCCAACTGAGGTAAGTGACAGGCCAGGACATCAAGTCGAGATCCGACGGCAGCATCGGGGTGAGAAAGGTAAGCGTGATGTGGACGCCGCCGCCCTCGAACTCATAAATGGTGCGCGTCGGCAGCACCTGGAGGCCGGTCTGCGGCATGGGCTGGATATCCCGCCGCTCGTCGCCCATGATGCGCCATGCCGTGCCGTCAATCCTCACCAGGCTGTGGAGTTCCTGCTTGGCGCCGGTCCAATGGCGCGTTGCGTCATAGGTCAGCCGGTCGGCAGTCGACCAGACACTGAAATACGGATTGCAGGTCACCAGCGGCACGGCGGGCGGGCGAAAGCCTGATGTGTCCGATGCAGCCCACAGCGGGGCGCAGATCAGTAAACCGCATAGTGATTTCCAAGCAGTCGAACGTATCTTCATCGCCGAGTCTCCTGTTCGCGGCATCCTGAATCACAGGTTGCAGGCAGCCCATCCTGCGGCCTTGGCTGCCTCAGTCGCCTGGGAAACTGAGTCTACACGTGCCGCGCCGTAGGGGCAACCCTTGTGGTTGCCCTTTCAGCACGGCAGGGCGGCCACAAGGGCCGCCCCTACGACCTACACACCAGCGTGATATATTGGACGATTGAGCATTATGGCAAATGCCATTGCGGAATCGGGAAGCGAGAATTGGGGTGTGCTGCTCCTTGCGCACGGCGCACCCGACCGGCTCGAAGATATCCCCGCCTTCTTGCTCAACGTGCGCGGCGGCCGGAAGCTGCCCGATGCAGCAGTGAATGAAATCATTCGCCGTTACGGGCTGATCGGCGGGTCACCTTTGCTGCGCCTGACCACCTCGCAGGCCCAGGGCCTGGCGAAGCGGCTGGGCCGGCCCATCTATGTGGGTATGCGCAACTGGAGGCCATTCATCTCCGATGCGGTTCGGCAGATCGCGGCCGACGGGGTCGAACGCGTTGTGGCGCTATGCCTGGCGCCTCAGAATTCCCGGACCAGCATTGGACTTTATAGGAGGTGCCTGTTTGAAGAGACGGAACGGCTCGCACCGCAGGTAAGAGCGGTCTTCATTGACAACTGGCACGATCATCCGGGCCTGGTGGAGGCATTTCGCGAGCGAGTGGCGACGGCGCTGGCCCGCGTGGAAGCTGAAGCCGCCGGACCGGTTCCTGTGATCTTCACGGCGCACAGCGTTCCCCAGAAGACTATCGAGGACGGCGATCCCTACGAGCAGCAAGTGAAGGAAACTGCCGCTCTGGTGGCTAGGGCCTTGGGCCTCGAGGAATACGAAGTGGCTTTTCAAAGCCAGGGAATGACCAGCGAGGCGTGGATCGGCCCCACCGTCGAATCCCTCATCGACCGGAACGCCGCCCAGGGCCGGCGCCACATCCTGCTGGCGCCGGTGGGCTTCGTTTGCGACCACGTTGAGATTCTTTATGACATCGACGTGGTATTCCGCGAATATGGAAAAGCCAGGGGAGTAACCGTATACCGCTCCGAGTCGCTGAACGATAGCCCGCTGTTCATCGAAGCGCTGGCAGCCGTCGTCGGAGAGCGGGCAGGTGGGCAGCTAGGCAGGTAGGCAGGTGGGCAGGTCGGCAGGTCGGCAGATGGGCAAGTAGATTGTAGGCGGAAGGCAAAAGATCGCGAAGTGTGGCCCTCGCCCCCTTGGGGGAGAGGGTGGCCCGCGCTGGCGTTCTCTTCAGCCAGCGCGGGGCGGGTGAGGGGGTTCGTCGGTAGTGTTAACTGATCCGCCAGCCCGGAGGCGCGTGGCAGTGCTGGGAGGAGGCATCGCCGGCCTCGCTGCGGCCTACACCTTGGCGCAGGCGCGCCAGTCCGGCGCGCCGGTTGAAGAGCTGCTCATTGAGGGTCGGGACCGCCTGGGAGGAGTGATCCGCACGGAACGTCTAGAGGGTTTCGTCATTGAAGCCGGACCGGACAGTTTTCTGGCCGAGAAACCGGAGGCGGCGGCCTTGGCTCGCGAACTGGGCTTAGGTGACTCGTTGATCGGCTCGAACGACAGCCAACGGCGTACCTACATCCTCCACCGTGGCCGTCTGATTCCTCTGCCTGATGGACTGATGTTCCTGGTCCCCACTCGCCTCTGGCCTATGGTCACGACTTCGCTGCTGCCGTTCAGCAGCAAACTGGCGATGGCCGCCGAGTTGTTTGCCAAGCGGCCTTCCGGCAGCGGCGATGCAGACGAGTCCGTAGCCAGTTTCGTGCGACGGCACTTCGGCGGGGCCATGCTGGAAAATGTCGCCGATCCTCTGCTCGCTGGGGTTTATGGAGGCGATTCAGGCGCTTTGAGCGTCCGCTCCGTGTTGCCGCGCTTCTTCGAAATGGAGCGCCAGCACGGCAGCCTAACCCGGGCTACATTGCGCGCCATGCGGCAGCGCCGCAAGTCCAAAGCAAAATCAACTTCTCAGCTTGACTCCGGTGGCGCCGACGCTGCCCCTCGCAACCCCTTGCCGCTCTTTATGACACTTCGGGACGGACTCGAACAGCTCACCGGCAAACTGGTCGAGCGCCTCGACATGGCTCGCGTTCACCTCGGACAACGGGTTGCTGGAATCGAACTAGCGCCGGGCGGACCAGGCGGTGCGGTGGACCGGTGCAGCCGAAGGTATGAGATATTCTGCGAGGGTGGGCAGGCGTTCGACGCGGATGCCATCATCCTGGCCATGCCCGCCCATGAATGCAGTCGACTGCTCTCTCCGATCCACCCGGCACTGGGTGGATTGCTTGGCGAAATTCCCTATAGTTCATCGATGACGGTCTCCCTGGGGTACGCCGAGGAGGCCAGAGAGCACCTTCCCCCGGGCTTCGGATATCTGGTTCCGCGCAAGGAAGGCCGGAGGATGCTCGCCTGCACCTTCGTGCATCGCAAGTTCAACCATCGCGCGCCTGAAGACAAGGCCTTACTGCGCTGCTTCCTGGGCGGCTCGCGCGACCCGGAAGCCCTGAATCTCTCTGACGATAAAGTGGTTACGCTCGTGCGGCAGGAACTGAAGGAAATCCTGAGTTTCTCCTTCGAACCGCTCTTTTGCCGGATTCACCGCTGGGCCTCCTCCATGGCGCAATACCCAGTGGGACACTCCGAGCGCCTGACGAGAATCCAAAGTCGGCTCGCCGACTTACCCGGTATCTACCTTGCCGGCAACGCCTATTCGGGCATAGGAATCTCGGATTGCATCCGCACGGGCAGGGCTGCCGCCCGGCGGGCAATTGCTACTTTCGCCCCCACCTCTTAGGACGTGCGAAGGAATCCTGATTCTCCCCATAACAGTAGGGTTCATATCAACGCCTGCCGATATAAGGGTGGAGCCGCTCCCGACAACGCCAACTGCGATGCAAGCTGGTGATCGGGACTAAAGTGCAATGCAGGGGAGTGGCAAGCGAAATGAGGAGGAGAGCCGGACATAATATCACTATTCGCGCCCCCCTCCGACTCAATGTCGGCCCGTGCCTCTTTCCTCATGAAAACTAACCAGATATTGTTTGCCAAGTTTGGGAATCTTTTTGACATTACCTGAATCTAACTTAGGTAACGGTTCAGTAAAGAAAGGACAAGGTAAACGGGAGAATGGTGACCTACTTGAGCGTCCTGTTGGGCCACTTGCTGAGTTGGCTCGTCGTCGCAGCCGCTGCCCTCTATGCGGGGGTCGTCCTGGTCAGCTATCGGATGGCGGGGCCACGCTACGCCCTCAACCTCAACCTTCACGAACCTGCAAGGGCGACGCAGCAACTGGGCGTCTGGTTAGGTGTGAAGGTGTTGGAGGGCTGCGTCCGGATTGCAAAGTCCACTCTGAATTCTTTGCTTGAAGCCTCTGCTGAGGTTGGGGAATGGCTTATGCGCCGCAGCCCCGCGGTGCAGGAAAGTATCCGCTCGCGCTTCCTCGTGTGACTCACGCCTTGGGGTGGGTCTTGTCATAGACGTCAATCAACTGTTTGATGGATACCTGGGTGTATTTCTGCGTTGTGGCAAGACTCGTGTGCCCCAGCATTTCTTGAATCGCCCTCAAATCAGCTCCTTCCGTAAGCAGGTGGGAGGCAAAAGCGTGCCGGAGCGAATGGGGGCTGACTCTTACAGATGGCCCGTACTGCCGAACGTATTTCTTCACCAACCGGTCCACGGAACGCGTCGTGAGCCGCTCGCCCCACACGTTCAAAAACAAGGCCTGCTGGCCGGACTTCTTCCGTTCCTGGAGCGTTCTCTGCCTGGTCGGGAGGTAATCCTCGATGGCCTGCCTGGCCTTTGAGCCGAACGGCACGATCCTCTCCTTCCGTCCCTTGCCGCGCACCAGCAACATGCCGTCTCCGAAGTTCAGGCTGCGCAGATCGAGGCCCACCAGCTCGCTCACGCGCAGGCCTGAGGCGTAAAGCAGTTCCAGCAGCGCCCGGTCACGCCGCATGGCGGGGTCTCCGGTCTTCGTAGCCTCCGCCATCCGGTCGAGGAACGTGTTCATCTCTTCCTCGGTCATGATCGTGGGAAGGGTCTTGTCCTGCTTTGGCGTCGCGACAATCGCGGAGGGATTCTCCGCCAACACTCCCTCGCGCCTCAGGAACTTAAAGAACGCCCGCACCGCCGAGAGCTTTCGGGCGATAGAAGATTTCTTCTCCTGCTTTTCAAAGAGAGTACCCAGAAACCCGCGAATGCCTAAGGCGTCGACTGACTTGATGTCAACGCTGGCGCTGGCGAGGCCCGCAGCCAGGAAATCTCGGAACTGCAGCAAATCGCTGCGGTAGTTCCGCACCGTGTGCGGCGAGGCATTGCGCTCGTACCGGAGGTAGTTGATATAACGTTCGATCAGTTCATCCATGTCCGCTTACCTGCTGTCATTCCGAGCGAAGCGAGGAATCTCGCTCTCAGTCAGTCCGCGGTAGACCAGAGCTAGATTCCTCGCTTCGCTCGGAATGACAGTTTTGTCCCGTTTCCGTCGGCTGTACACACGGTTCGCCAAGCTTGTCCGCGTCCGCGCAAAGCCCTCGGAGCCACCCGTGCAGCTCGCCCAGGGCCCTCTCACACTGGCGCGCGCGCCGGGCACGCCGGTCACGCGCGATGGCCCGGGGCAAGTCCTCCATCGGCGGAAGCAAATCGAACGAAATGTTGGCAGGCTGATAATTGCCGGGGTCGGCATGCGTGGCGTAGTGAATTAGTGACCCGAGCGCCGTGGCACGTGGGGGCGGTGTGAAGCCCTTGCCTGCCGCTTCCTGGGCCAACGCCACTCCCGCCAGGAACCCCGTGGCGATGCACTCGACGTATCCCTCAACCCCGCAAAGCTGGCCCGCGACGAAGACGTTGGAGGCGGCGCGCAGCCGCAGGTCGGCGCTCAGCAGCTTGGGCGAATTGAGAAACGTGTTGCGATGGATCTGCCCGAAACGTAGAAACTCCGCCCGCTCGAGCCCGGGAATCTTCCGTAAGATGCGCGCCTGATCGGGAAACTTGAGATGGTTCTGGAACCCCACTAGGTTGTAGCTGGAAGCACGCAGGTTTTCCGTCCTTAGTTGCACCACGGCAAAGGGCTGCCTGCCGCTGCGCGGGTCGGACAACCCGACGGGCTTCATCGGGCCGAAGCGAAGCGTGTCGTACCCTCGCCGCGCCAGTTCTTCGATGGGCAGGCAGGCTTCGAAGTAATTCAGGTCTTCGAATTCGTGCGCTTCCACCGTCTCCGCGCCTCGCAGCGCTTCATAGAAGTCGCGATATTCCGCTTCCGTCAGCGGGCAGTTCAGGTAATCGTCGCCATTCCCTTTCCCATACCGTGAGGCTGGGAAGACGCGCTTGAGGTTCACCGTTTCGGCATCCACGATGGGGCTGATGGCGTCGTAGAAAGCCAGGTTCTCCGAGCCGGTGAGCGACTGAAGTGAACAGGCCAGGGCGTCAGAGGTGAGCGGACCCGTGGCAATCACCATCGGTCCCGTCGAGGGAATCTCCCGCAGCTCCTCCCGGCGTAGTGTGACCAGTGGATGCTCGCGCAGGGCCTGCGTGACTAACTCCGAAAATCGTTCCCGGTCGACCGCCAGCGCCGCGCCTCCGGGAACGGCGCATTCACCCGCAAGCTTCATCAGCAGGGAGCCGGACCGGCGCAATTCTTCTTTCAGGAGCCATGAAGCGGCGCCCGGCGTGTTCGACTTCAGTGAGTTGCTGCAAACAAGTTCGGCCAGGCGGTCCGTTTTGTGCGCGGGCGTTGAACGCGCCGGCCGCATTTCGTACAGCGTCACCGAGACGCCGCGCACGGCAAGTTGCCAAGCGGCTTCACTTCCCGCCAGCCCGCCGCCCGCGATTGTAACCGGCCCCATGCGTTGCCCTCGCTGCATGTGATTATATCAACACCGCAGGGAGTAGGGGCGGATCGCGAACCGCCCCTACGTGCGATAGGTTGCCCGCTTTCGGCGCCCGAATTTCGATTTTCGAATTTCGATTTTCGGCCAGTGTCACGCTACGGCCATCTCGTACTTGCAACTTTCGTTGGGGCAGTAGCGGAGAGGCGGGCCGTTCTTATTGAACTTTTCAAGCAGCAAAGGATGGCCGCAATTGGGGCAGGGTTGGTTGACAGGTTTATCCCAGGCGGTGAATTTGCACTCTGGGTAACGGCTGCATCCGTAAAACGTTTTGCCTTTGCGCGTGCGGCGAGCCACCAGTTCGCCCGTGCAGCCTTTCTCGGGACAGGGTATTCCCAGCGTCTGCCGTTTCACATATTTGCACTGCGGGTAGTTGCTGCACGCCGTGAATTGGCCGTAGCGGCCGTGCTTGAGGGCTAGCTGATTACCGCACTCTGGGCACTTCTCATCCAGCAGCGTATCGCTGACGGCCGTCGCGGTTCCTTCCTTCATTACGATCTTCTTGGTGTTGCGGCAATCTGGATAACCGCTGCAGGCCAGGAAGAATCCAAAACGGCCCCGCTTGACGGCCATCGGCTTGCCGCATTTTTCGCAGATCTGTTCAGCGACTTCCGGCGCCGGGGGCCCCGCGGTGCTGTATTTCGCCGCCAGCTCCGGCGGCAGGTCGCTGGTTCCATCGCATTCCGGGTAGCCGGTGCAGGACAGGAACGCTCCGTTGCGTCCCAGGCGGATCACCATGGGCTTGCCGCACTTCTCACACTTCAGGTCAGTCGGAATGCCCTCGCCTTTGATATCCTCCATCTCCCGTTCTGCGACCCGCAAATCCTTCTTGAACTTCTTATAAAAATCCTCGAGCGCCTCGGTCCAGGTGAGTTTCCCTTCTTCCACCTCGTCCAGCTCTTCTTCCATGCGCGCGGTGTAAGCCACCTCGAAGATGTCGCTGAAGTTCTTCACCAGCATGTCGCTCACCAGCATGCCGAGCTGGGTGGGATAAAAGCGGCCCTGCAGCTTTTCCACGTACTCGCGATTTTGGATGGTCACCAGAATCGTCGCGTAGGTGGAAGGCCTGCCGATGCCCTTTTCCTCCAGAGCCTTCACCAGCGTCGCTTCCGTGAATCGCGGCGGAGGTTCGGTAAAGTGCTGTTCCGGCGTGATCTTGTGCAGCTTCAGCTTCTCACCTTGCTCGACTTGCGGCAGACGGAGTTTCAATTCCTCATCTTCCTCCATCTCCACCTTTTCATCCTTGCCCTCTTCGTACACGGCGCGGAAGCCGTTGAACTTCTCCACCGAGCCGGTGGCGCGCAGCAAGTAGTCGCCGGCGGAGATATCGATCGTCGTCTGGTCGAAGACCGCCGGATTCATCTGCGAGGCCACA
>Ga0181538_10004904_pt1 | contig 12234 bp, 11 predicted proteins | sample PEATcosm2014_Bin_40_FD_119773 | JGI IMG/M metagenome (GOLD analysis project Ga0181538, IMG submission 119773) | Peatland microbial communities from MTU Mesocosm Facility, Houghton, MI, USA - PEATcosm2014_Bin23_30_metaG | ecosystem: Environmental > Terrestrial > Soil > Wetlands > Peat | place...
GGACGTCGCCGGGCCTATCTGTCTCTGGACCAGGAGAAAGCCCTGCGGGAGAGCCTCAAAAGGGATGCGGAGCGAGGTAAGATCCCCAGAGCTAGGGAGGTGCAGGATGAGATTTCGGAAGTTACCCGTAGAACCGTCTCGATAAGCTACGTTTACCGCCTATTTAAGCGGATCGGTTGGCAGAAGCTGGGTGCCAGGGGCCGTCGTTCAAGACTCTCTCTGGGTCGCTAGCTAGAGCCCAAGAACAACTATCCCGCTCTACCGAATCGCCTGTCCGCCGTACCGCGGTGACACTCGAACCCCCTTCTCGGCCATCGAACGGCTTTCCAGTTGCCCGCTGAGGATCGAGTACCCTGTCTTCCTGGGCACTGATAACCTCTATGAGTGAAGTGTACGTTCATCCACCGCAAGGGCTAGCCGGCAGATTCGGGATGGGCCACTGTCCAGGGAAATCGCCTCCAGATAGCCTGTCTCGTGCCACAACGGCGGCGAAGGAGTGCACGTGCTGTCATCGACCGTTGGCTCGTAGGTCAAGCCGGGGGCTTTGGCGGGCGAGGTCGCTGGCTTTCATTATTTAATCGCGCGGCCTCTGTCTGCGCTTCTCCATGCGGCACGAAAGATCGGCAATCTTAATCGCTCGTTTGCCATCCTGTTTCACCCTCTTTACTTCGGCTTTATTTCCAGCATACCCGAGAGGAAGATAGCAACTCCAACCGGAAAAGCCGAGGACGCACCCGAAATGAAACTTTCGAGCTTACAACTGCCCCCGTCCTTTTGTTGAGGATAAAATCTCGGAGAGTCCGCGATTTTATAGCACAACACCGCCTGTTGCCTGTAATGTCCTTGCGTAAATTCCATGATCCTTTTAGCCTCTGGCTTGGTAGCGATAAATCTTACAGGCAGCATTGGTTCTGGATAGTCGAGGTTCAGCCAGTATCCCGTTGCACAAGCCAAAACAGTTAGTCCTTTGGATAGTGCGAGAATCTCTCTTTTCCAGACGGTGTGATGCAACTCAAGAAAGTAGGTGCCCTCATTGTTGCATACCGGAATCAGGATTTCCCAAAGGGCTTTTGAACGCATCCTATTTCACCCCTTCCCGTCTTGCCCGGCTTGCGGCTGGGCTGGCTTTGCGTACCACGCGTACTTACGACTTGGCAACTGGCCTACGTTTTCAGGCTATAACTTTCTACAAAGACTCGTAATAGAACGAAAGTACCGAATTAAGGCCTTTGAGCCGCCGCGGGAGTGAATTGGATATTGTCGGAACCCGCGTCTCCGCATTGTGCCGACTGGCGGCGCTGTGGAGAAGAGGTTCCAGCGCTCGGCAGGGGCACCGAAGCGTCGTGAAGTGGTCGTCAAAGTTGAAACCTGGAAAAGAGAATTTCATTCAGCCGCACAACTCGCTGGGCAGATGGTCAATGGAAAGGGGATGGTCCATATTGCCGACGCCGGGCAAAGTAGAGGCGATGTATGCCCAGGGTTTGAAACCAAAAGCAAGAGAGGGTAGACTTCAGCTATGGCCGTCTCAAAGCGTGGTCGCATTTATCACTATGAGTTTGAGCTGGGCGGACGCCGGTATCGCGGCAGCACCAAGCGCACCAATCGCCAAGATGCGCTCAAAGTTGAAGCCACCAAGCGCACCCGGCTATTGAACTCGCTTCAGGACATCCCGCACCCGACCGCGGTGCCGACCTTTGCCGAGCTTGCGGACCAGTTCCTGAACTGGGCGAAAGTGAACTTAGCGAAAGCTACGGCTGTACTACATCGGGTCAACATCGACAGGCTTAAACAGTTCTTTCGTGGTAGGCTGATCAACGAGATCGACCGTAAGGGCGTGGAAGAGTTCAAGGCCTGGCGAGCGGGCCAAAACCGCAAGAATGCCAAGAGCAAGGTTTCCGGGGCGACGGTGAATCGAAATCTGACCACCCTGAAGAGGATCTTCAATTATGCCGATGCGATGGGTTTGAACGTTCGCAATCCGGTCAGGCACGTGCCCTACTTCAAGGAAACCGGCAGGATTCGTGCTTTGACTATTGAGGAAGTTGATAAATACCTAGCGGCGGCGAAGGGTGACCTGAGGGACTTTGCCATTCTGGCGACGGAAACCGGTGGCAGGCCGAACGAGATCCTGGCTCTTCATAAAGATGAGGTCCACTTGGCAGAGGGTTACGTGAGCTTGCCGGGGACCAAGAACCGGAGAGCCCGCCGGGACGTGCCATTGACTGACGACGCCAAAGGAGTATTGGAAAGGCGGATGGCGAAATCGAGTAACGGTTACATCTTTCCGGTTCGGCGTCCCAAGACCAAGCACTGCGAGGTATTGCACATCGGTTCTCTTAAGAGGGCACATGAGCTAGTCATCGAAAAGACCTTCCCGAAGGACCCCTTTACGATATATACTTTCAGGCATACGTACGGCACCCGGCATTCGCAGGCGGGGACGGAGTTGCCGGTGTTGGCGGAACTCATGGGCCACTCGAACATTCAGACGACCATGATTTACGTGCACGCAGCCCGCAAGCAGAAGATCGAAGCCACGGCGAAGCTGCAAGCTTATGTCGAGGCAGCGCGGAAAGCCAAGACGTTGCAGGAAAAGCATGAGGCAGAGAGTTTCAAACCGCCGGAGGACGAGTGGGGAAATCCGATCTACGAGAGTGAAGGAGGGTCCCCACAAAATCCCCCACATGAGGCAGAAAATGAGAATCTGCCATTTTGAGCAAGTCACGTGATTTCAATAATATGCGCCCGTAGCTCAGCTGGATAGAGCACTTGCCTACGAAGCAAGGGGTCGGGTGTTCGAATCACCCCGGGCGTACCACCAACTTCTTTAGTTCCAATATCCGGTTCCCTTCCATCATCATCCTCAAGGCCGTCTCTGTAACAAAACTGTACCAAAACGGCCTAATTTGGCCTCGCTGTACCAGAACTCCTTTCGTGTTCATTGGCCCGACGGTCCAATCTGTCGAGAGCTTCTCGCATCATGTTGAGTTTGGCCTGGCTGTATCTTTTGAAGACGCCCGCGTCGCCTTGCCGAAGCATCAACGTAACAAAATGGTCTGCGACTCCTCCGGCGCTGAGTCGCGTAGCGAACGTGTGACGCAGCTCGTATAGCGAGAAATACGGTACGCCAGCACGCCGGAGCGTCGTTCGCCACGTCTTCTTGACGCTGCAAAGGTAGGGCCTGCGGCCACGGTCGGTGAGCCGAGGGAACAAGTATTCAGAGCCGACTGCTTCCTGCACTTGCTCCTTGAAGGCCGCATATGCTAGGTCGGTCATAGGCATGTCACCTATTCCCGTGGAGGTTTTTGACTCGGAAATGTGGATAAGCCGGTTTTCGAGGTCAATCTGGGACTTGAGCATTGGCAGGAGCTCTCGTTGCGGTCGTAGTCCCATCTCCGTCATAATCACGATGATGTGCTTCAAGTAGCTTGGCGCAACGAGTTCAATACGTTCCTGTTCGCTTGAGGTCATGTAATGTGGTTTGCGGGTGGAATTCTTGATAGAAACTGGAAACTCCACCATGTTGCAGGGGTTGATTTCCAACTTCCTTTGCCGGATGGCAAAATTGAGCATGTTCCGTAACACGCGAAATTCTTGGTGAACGGTGGCGGGCTTTATCTTTCCGCGGTGGATCAGCCCGAATTTGGTGTGTATCCTCCTTCCTTCCGCGAGTCGGTTCTTGATGTAGTCTTCAATGCCTTCCGGCGATATCTCCGAAAGCCGTAAGGCACCAAAAACGGGGCGGAGCATCTTGACTGCATTCATATTCTGTTCGTGAGTCTTCTCTGAACGGTGGGGCGGTTTCGAACGCCTTTCCAAGAACCATTCGGCCCACTCGTCAAGTGTCAGATTCTTGCTCGAAAGGATAGCGGGCAGCTTGCCGTCGTCGCGGGCGGCCAAACGTTCTCGAAGAAAACGTTCCGCTTCCTCGCGGTCCGTTGTCCCCGAGGATTCCTTGATCTTCTGACCGTCGCGCGCTCGATAACAAACCCACCAGAATCCCGTTTCCTTGCGGGGGTAAACATTTCCCCCTGTGTTGCGTGGTCTAGCCATAGATTCCTCCATTCACAATGAATTGGCGTCGCCACTTTTCGAGTTCGGACAAGCTGAACCGAATTGCGCGACCCATCATTCGGAAATGGGGAATCTGCTTTCGCTCAACGTAAGCATACACCAGCGAAGCACTGACACCAAGAAAGCGTGCGGCAGTCTTCACGTCGACGACCTGCTCGAAATCTGCCTGTTGGTGTACTCTTACTTCTGCGGTATTTTGGTCGGCAACGTTCATGGGCCTTCCTCCTGCGACACGGCAAAACCGATTCGCCTTCTAGGGGGAACGGGCGTAGGCTGCATGAGCTCGCGAATCGCTTCGAATACCACGCTGAATTTTTCATCGTGTTCCGAAAATTTCCTCTCTAATTGTTCAAGTTTGCTGGCGAATTCCTTCTGGGTCCCGACCATTTCACGAAGCTTGAGAAAGGCGCGTACGACGAAGAGGCTGACTTTGAGCGCCCGGTCGCTATTGAGGACTGTCGCCGCCATGATGGCCCCGTGCTCCGTGAAGGCGGACGGTAAGACATTTGAATACTTAAGCTTACGGAGGTGGTCACAATTTGTGACCACCTCCGCCTTTTCCTCTTGAGTCAAACGAAACATGAAGTCTTCCGGGAAGCGATCCCTGTTCCGTTTGACCGCTTGATTGAATACCTTGGTGCTGACGCCGTAAAGTTCAGCCAAGTCCGCGTCCAACATGACCTTGACGCCTCGAAGGAGGAGTATCGACCGTTCGATTCTCTCCGAGGGAACCAATAAACCTTCCGAAGCAAACTGGGTGTTTGGCGTTTTCATTTTTGAGATTTGTCTAGCCCCCACTAAAGAATGCCACCGCAGCGCCTACACATGAACGAACCGTCCCAACGTTTCCGCCGATCCGGAAACACGCGGTGGTTGTATCGCCAAATAAGCCACCACAGAAAGACCAGAGCGCCGATGTAGGCGTCCAAAGCCCAGAAGAAATCCCGGTTGAATTCTGCCGCCTTATGCGGGTCGTGCGGCATCAGTGCGATTCGCAAGAACCACAAGGCGAAAATCCCTGCCAACCACCACTCGGATGTCTTCCAATATGACCACTTGGTGGGCGGGCTGAGGCGAGCTGAAAGACGGGTCTGGAACGTACCTCCGGTCTTCGCCCTACCGCCCCATAGGCCCAGCCCGCCCGTTCCCAAGGACAAGCCACGCGAGTGCGATCGTCCCTTGTACTCTGAGAGACCTTGCTCATAGGCGAGCGATACCTTTACTAAATTGGTCGACTTACAAACCGAGCATTCCATAGTTTTCCCCTCCTTCACCAAACTCCCGGAATTAGGCGGTAGCGAACCCCTCGGACATAATCGGCATAACCGGGAAGGTTTTTGAGGAGGTACGAGTCTTCGCGTGCGGCCCGAGACAGGATGAGCGCCCCGTAGGCCGATGCGGGTAAAAGGGCAAGGGTCGAGCCAAGTGTAAGGGCCGTGGATGGAACGATGAACAGCATGGCCAGGTACCCGGGGTGCCGAATGAAACGATATGGGCCATTGGTGACCAGATGATGGCCCCGCTCGGGCTGAAGACGAAGTGCAGTCGAATAGAAGACGTTCACGGCCATCGCCCAAATTTGAATAGCGTTAGCTGCGATAAATACAACAAGGGCCGCGCTCTGTATTTCTGTTGGAAATAAAAAGGCTCCCTTAAACCTTCCTACATCGAGGGCTCCGAGGGCGACGGTCGCCATGAACAGGGTGCTCGCACCATGCCGAGTTGCTGGGTCGATTCCTTCCGCTGCGGGTTGGCTGCGCTCCTTCGTTAGGTCGGATTTGACGCTCAGAATACTTACCAATCCCACAGCAGCAAAAACCACGAGATATACCCTCACAGTCGGCAGTCGCAAGCTCCCGGCGCAGAGGAACGTAATCCCCGCGAGGACGGCGTTTGCCAAGAGCCAACGAAATAAGCATACCCGCAGAGTCATGGCGTCATCCTAAATGCCAGCCGTTGTGCGTTCCCCTGCGGCGGCTCCGCTTGGGTTTGGGCTCGTGGGTGCTGGCTGCCGATCATCCTCTGCGTATCGCTGACGGTTTTACGGGCGTACGCCTCTCCATCTTCGGTGGCCCTCGGCGCATGGGCGGTAATCGTCCGAATGACCTCTTGCGGGTCGACCCCACGGGAAAGCGCGTATCGGGCATACGCCCGAGTGACAGTCAGCCGGGCGTAATAGCCGGGATTCGGCTTATCTTGTCTCGACTGCTCCAATCTGTGAACGAGGTTGTGAACGGACTCTCCCCGCCCGAGCTGGCGCGTCGCCCATCGCCAGTCACGCTCGGAATGAGTGTTCTTGGTGGATGAGCCCTGACCAGCGGGGCGCTGCTGAGCAGCCGGCCCCTGCGACTGGATCGTCTCAAGTGAGACTTTGAAATCGGCCAAGCGGTAAACCTGCGAGCTCTCCTGGCGCGCCTCGATTCGGTATGGTGCCTCATATTTCTTGTTGTAGAAGCCAGGAAGCCTTAACACGCGCGTCGAGTCGGTTGCCGCGGGATCGCCCCCGAACTCTCTGGCCATGGCCCGCATCAAGTTTTCCGCTTGGGGCTGCGTCATGCCTTGCACTTTCCAGATCACCTGATGTTTACCGGGCGAAGTGTCGATAACGAAGTTAGGCCGAGGGAGCTTGATGCTCGTCTCGATGGCCTTGAGCGCCCGATCGCCATTCTGGTCCAGGTCCAGATACACATGGCGGATGGCCTCGACATCCTGCTTCCGCCGATGAGAAGAAGCTCCATTCAACGTGTTCTGAGAGATATACACGTCGTTACCATTGGCGTTGACGTGGCGAAGCCATGCCTGCCACTTGGAAGAAGCAATCGCCTCGGCAGTGTTGATTCGCTGGACGGTATCGCCTTTCGCGCGGTGGTGAATCAACACGGCGAGATGGTCTTGCGGCTCGTAGTTCGCTTTGATGTATTCCTCGGGCGTCAGCCGACGGCCCTCGGAAGGGTTCTGTGCTAATGCCGGCATATTTCCTCCTCGCGAAGATAAAGCGGGGTGAAATCGTAGCGATCCGCCTCCGGGTCGTAGCCCTTGATTTCGAGGACTTCCGAGACCAAACGCTGGCCTGGCCTGCGCTCCACTTGGACGATGACGTTCAACGAATCGGCAATGTTGCTCTTGATTGCGTGATAGGGCAGGTCGATCCCACTCTGCAGGACGCAACTGGTAAAGCGCGACAACCCTTGTTGGGCGGATGTGGCGTGGACGGTGGATAGCGTGCCGGAGTGTCCCGTATTGAGCAGTTGCAAAAGGTCGAAGGCTTCCCCGCCTCGAATCTCGCCAAGAATGATCCGGTCGGGACGGTGCCGTAGGGTCGCTTTCAAGAGGTCGCGAATAGTAACGGCTGGGAGGCCATTCTGCTCCCGACGCGCCTCAAACCGGACCATGTCACTCTTGTGGATTTGGATCTCGGAGGTGTCTTCGATGATGACAACCCGCTGATCGTCGGGAATATGGCCGGCCAGGATATTCAGCAAGGTCGTCTTTCCGGTGCCCGTCCCGCCGCTGATCAGGATGTTCCTGTGCTGAATAACGTGATTTTCAAGTTCAGAGGCCAAGCTTTGGGGCAGGGTTCCGATTCGAACGAGGTCATCAATGGAGAAGTGGCGGGCGTTGAATTTGCGAATAGTGAGCGTGACCCCGTTGACACTGCAGGGTGGAATGACGGCAGCCACACGGCTGCCATCCGGTAGGCGGGAGTCGAGGATGGGCTTGGCCTCCGAAATGTCGTCGCCGAGGCGTCGCGCAATGTTCTTGACAGCAATCATCAAAGATTTTTCAGTGAGGGAGAGTCCGGGAACGGGCTCCAGGTAACCTCGGCGCTCGATAAAGACGCGGTCGTGCCCATTGACCATAATTTCGCTGATGTCCGCGTCTAAGATCAGCGGTTCGATGGGCCGTAAGAACGGGAGAATAAGTTCGAAGCCATTCATACCTGTGCCTGCTCCTGCACTCTTTGGTGGCCCTCTTTGGGGGCTAAATGCGCCGTTTGTCGGACGTGATCCTGCTTGACGGCTGCTGTCTTGGAAACATCCCTGCCGAGCCGCTCGGCGAGCGTGCTCGCGTCGTTCGTAAAGACCTGGGCATCAGTCCGCGCCCGCGAGAGAGCCACATAGGCAAAGCGTTGGTTCACCAACTCGGAGTTGCTCTGGTCCTTGGCAGGGACGTGAACGATGACACGGTCAACGGTCTGCCCCTGGCTCGTATAGCTCGTCATGGCATAGCCATAGTCGAGGTGCGGGTGTTTGCGCAGGTTGAAGTCGATGGTTTTCCCTGATTCCAGCCGAAGGCGGAGGTTCCCGCCGGAATCAATCTTTTCAATGTGCCCGAGCTCGCGATTGGCCACTTGTCCACTCTTAAAGGGCGCAGTCAACTGGACTCGTTCGCCTTTGGAGAACTGCCGTTCTTCCCGGTGATAGACATTGACACCCTGGAGCCGCTTGGGATCGTAGGTGATTTGCTTGCCATCTTCGCGGCGGACGGTGAGGAGGTTTCCAGGTTTATCGATGTGAACGACGGTCACATATTCACCCTCTTTGACTCCTACCCGGCTGCTTCCCCGCGTGTAACGAATCACATCCCCCGGATCGTATCGGTCTGCCCACTCCCGGTCCGCCCCCGTCAATTCGTGGCGGTTGACGAGGATGGTGAGGGTGTGATCTTGGCTCCCAATTCGCCCCTGTGCCTGAAGGCTTTCGTGAATATAGCGGTTGATCGCTAGTCGGCTCTGGTTGTCCGGCGAGACGACCAAACTGGTATCGGGATCTTTGAGATACTCCCGTGCCACCGTCTTGAGGCGTTGGTCCGTGTCCGGGATTTCATGAACGCGTTGCTGTTGGATCAGACGTTTAACCGCATCATCGGTATTTCCAATCGCAAGTGACTCCACGACTTGCTTAAGCTCGGGATCTCGCTGCCGCACGATCTGGTCAAGATGGGCGGTCCGCATCCCGGCTTCCTGCATCTGCTGGAAGGGTCTGCCTGCGTCCACTGCTTGGTGCTGCCGGGTGTCGCCCACCAACAGAACACGGTCCTTCGGGGCTAAGCGCTTGAGGAAATCATTCACCTGTCGGGTGCTGGCGAGACTGGATTCATCCAGAACGAAGAGGCGAGGATTGGAAGGATCAGGAGCTTGCCTTTGGCGCAAGAATCTTTGCAAAGTCGTGGCAGTGATGTCGGCTTCCTCCAGCCGGTGGGCCGCTCGCGATGTGGGCGCGAAACCCTCGACGGCATACCCTTCGCGCTCAGCAGCGTTCCGGATGACCCGGAGGGTGGTCGTCTTTCCGCTGCCCGCTACGCCCTGAAAGCCCGTGATCCGGTCATGGCTTTCGAGCACCTCCCGAACGGCCTTCCGCTGGGACTCGCTGAGTGCTTCTAACTCCCCTGAGGACTGACGTATGGTTCCGGAGCGGACCAGCGGGGATTCCAGACCCTTCCCCGATCTCATCCTGGCGATGTTGTCCTGCTCGAAACCGAGCATCCTGGCAGTGGTGAAGGAACGTCGAAGGGAATCGTCGCCCGGCTCGCTGACACGAATGAATTCGCCCTTAGCGATTCTGCTTTCGAAGTTCTTGCGAATGTCCCAAAGCGTCGCTTCACCGGTAGCCCGGCGCAGAGCGTCGCGAAGGAGAGAGCGTTCGTCCACCACGGCCTCTCGTTCGATATTACGATCGCGGGCGAAGGTGACAGCCTCCCTGGCGCCGACAAACGCTTGCTGGGCTGCGGGGAGCTCCTGCGAGTGCTGCCGGCGCGCCTGGGCGGCAGAGACAATCTCCCGTGGGTCATTTGCGTATTGCGCTGCCAAGGCCAGGTTGAAGCGCTGCATTTCCGCCGGTGAGAGATGGGCTTTCTTCTCCCGAGTCCGATGGGCTCCTATTTCCGCCGCCTCGGAACCTGAAACCTTATTGGCTTCGAGGTATTCCTTGATTTGCCTGCGACGAGGACTACTTGCTTCCAGATACTCTTTGCTGTAGCCCTGGATTTCAAACTCACCGTACCTGCCACGCTCGATTTCATAACCCAGTTGCTTCAAACGGGAGGCCAGCTCGGAGCGGTAGATCGCCGTGGCATAGCGTTGCGACCGGTAAAGTTCTTGGGGTTGAAGCGCATGGGATTTGCCCTCTGCGGTTTCGGTCACATTAAATATCACCACATGCGTGTGAAGCTGCGGGGCCGAATATCCGTTCACCGGGCGTGCACTATCATGTTCAAATTTGGCGGCAATCATCTTGCCGGTGGTCTCAGCAGGATGGTTGCCGCCGATGCGAGCCTGGATGTACCTTTCCAACTCATCGAGAGCGACTCTTACGCTTTCCCGGTGCGCCTCTCGGACACGCTCGTCGGCACCCACCAAGGCAGTAATCGAAACGCTCTTTGGAGCGCTAAAAGTGGCGTCCCAGCCGGCACGATGCTCGGCGGACTGCACCCGCTTCCCCTGCTGGTTCTGGTATTCGGTTGCGACCCGGTGCTGCACAAGCTGCTCGGCCGTGACCGGGTGTTGACCTTCGGCCAACCGGTAGAACTCCTGGCTCGACACAGATCCGGCCATGCCCCACTCGCTCGCTAACCGGCCGTGCCATTCCCCATTTACCCCCCTTGCTTCCGAGTAGTAGTTCTGCTCGGAATTGGCAAACTCCTGCTCGTGGTAGGAGTGGGCTTGGCCGGTCGAGAGCGGTTTTGAAATCGTCAACATGTGTTTAATCCATTTGCATCATCGGACGGCTTTCGGCGGTGTCTTTACCTCCTCGCTTCCGTTTCTTGCCGCGCCGACCAACATCGGTGGGGGCAATCTCAGCGGGCTTAACATTCAGTGTGAGTTGCTCAGCTGGGGAAGGCGCAGGGGGAATTGCCGGCAGCGCCATTTCCGGCACCGTACCTTGGATAAACGGCGGTACACTTTTGGCCGCTGCCAGGTATGGGAATCTCAACCTGAGGGTGAATCCCGGCGTCTGAAAATAGCCGTTAAGATTCTCAAGGTTACTGATCTCCGAGGCGAGGATCGCCGTCTGGATGCGGTTATCGACACTCGCATTCTTTGATTGGTGGAAGCCAAACTCACCGCTGGTACGACCCTCACGCAGATGTTCGATCTCGACATCCCCAATACACTTGCTGATCCACTCGGCGGCACGCGGCTCGCTGGTGCGCAGGAAAATCTTAGTTCTCGGCTGGGACAGCATGGCCTCTGCCTCCCGGCCGTACCGCATTTCGACCTGGCTGCGGCCTTGAAGGCCCAGCACCATCCGCGTGTTGGATTTCCGCGATTCGGCCAAGGCCAAGGGTAGGTTGGGGAGGGTCTCCAGGGTTGCGACTTCATCAGCAATCACCCAAGCGGCAGGCGGCAGGATTTCCGTTTGCGCGGTCAGACGAAGAATAAGAAAGTCGAGCCACATGCTGACCAGCGGGCGGAGGGTTTCGCGGGTCTCGGGAGTGCTCGTGAGAAAGATCCATCCCTCCCGTTTTTGCGCCCATTTCGTAGCCGTCCAAGGCCTGCGGTGGTCTAGCGACGGCAATAAACTGAACGTGCTGGCGGCGCGTTCGAGTACCCCCAATACGCCGCTCCGCTGCTGTGGTGCGTCTTTGGAAATGAGGGCTTCGAGGGGCGTGCCGGCGACGCGCAGATCTATCTCCGGATCGGCGTAGGCAATCCAATGACACAAGTCCTGCGGCGTCGGGCGGAGCTTGAGCAAGTGAGCGAATATTTTCCGGGGGCTTTCGATAAAGAAGCGGTTCTCGTGATCGCGGTCCGGGAAGAGGGATTTCGCGAGGGCATCCGCTTCAGTCGGGTGCAACAGTTCATCTCCCGGTCCCCAATATGGCATCCGCGCGTCGAGGGGATTTAGGACCACATCCCCACGCCGTTCATTCAGAAACTGCGGGAGGTATTCCCTGGCCGGGTCATAGACAATCGCGGTCTCGCCGCGATTGTGGATTTGGCTCAAGAGCTGACGAATCAGGGAAGACTTTCCCGTCCCGGTATCCCCGACAAACAGAAAGTGCTCGCACTCATTCTGGCGTGCCACCCGAATGATGGAGCATTCGCTCTTCTTCATCCGCAGAAACTCCCAAAGACTCGCGGGCGCCGTGGTTCGGAAGCCGACCCCGGAATGATGGCGAGCGCGCCGATGAAACTGGCTGCGAGTGACAAGGTTCGCA
>Ga0181538_10004907_pt1 | contig 12229 bp, 9 predicted proteins | sample PEATcosm2014_Bin_40_FD_119773 | JGI IMG/M metagenome (GOLD analysis project Ga0181538, IMG submission 119773) | Peatland microbial communities from MTU Mesocosm Facility, Houghton, MI, USA - PEATcosm2014_Bin23_30_metaG | ecosystem: Environmental > Terrestrial > Soil > Wetlands > Peat | place...
GGGATGACAACCAAATCACCGACGCGCACCTCCTCAAGGACGTCAAAGTCAACGCGCTCGTCCGACTGTGCGTCGGCCGACGAAAGCGTTCGTTGTATACGGAGCCTTACCGGGGTAGCGTCTTCGAGGCGAAGACCAGCGATTTTCGCTGCTGTCGGCTGGGTCGCTTGCCCCTGTGTGTCCGCGCGGGCACTCGTGGTCAAAAGTAGAATACAACAGGCAATTATGTAGGTATTAATGCGATTCATGATCGATTTCTCCCTCCTACTTTCTGTTTTCGCCGATATGATAGCCCTCTTTGCATGGATGTCAAGTAGTACTCTCGTGCCGTCACCGAACTCCGAACTACAGCACCTACCGGCAGGGAGATTGCTGAAACGTCGTGCCTTGCTCTTAGCTGGTCGACACAGCCTGATTTCGTGTAGAATCCTGTGCAAGGACCTAGGCCAACAATCGAACAGGGGGGCAACATGAGCGGAGTCAACAGGCGTGGTTTTCTGGCGGCGGGAAGCGCATTCTTGAGTCTTGCGGCGGAGGCGGAACTACTGGCCGGGCCGGTTCCAGAAGGGACTGCCGAGGCCGGCAAGGCCGATCAGATAGCTCCCGACATCTATTTTCACGAAGGACGCGTGGCAGACAACGCCGATGCCGTCTGCAACAACGGCTGGATTGTGTTCGAAGATTATGTGTTAGTCGTCGACGCAAATTTCCCCGCCGGGGCACGACTGATCATCAGCAAGATACGATCCATGACCGATAAACCGATCAGATTTGCCTTCGACACGCATCACCACGGCGACCATGCTTACGGTAATCAGGTCTACGTCGAAAACGGCGCGGTACCGGTGGCTCATACGGGCGTCATTGAAGAGATGAAGCGGCACGAGACGGGCTACTACGACAGCAAACCCGGGGCCTGGGAGGACGCTGCCAAGGGCCGCGCCGATCTGAAAGGCACCAGGCTCAAGCCGCCCTCCGTGCTTTTCTCGAAAGACTTGTTTTTTGACGACGGCAAGCATCGGGTAGAGCTGATGCACCTGGGAGTGGCGCATACGCATGGCGACGCGGTTGCTTGGCTGCCGAAAGAGCGCATTCTCTTCACGGGCGATGTGTGCGTGAACGGGCCTTATAACTTCGTAGGCGACGGGGATGTAGGCAAGTGGGTGGTGACGCTGGATGCAGTGAAGAAACTTCGTCCGAAGATTGTCTGTACGGGACATGGGCCGCGCTCCGTGGCGACCGTTTTGGACGATCAGCAGGCGTTCTTCAAAACGCTCCGGGACCAGGTCGGCGCGCTTATGGCCAACAAGGCTCCTGATGAGGCCAAGGGCCAGATTGAGGCCATCCGCGCCACGCTGAGGGGCAACGCGCAGATCGCGCGCTACGTCAGCGACCGCGGAGCAGACGATTCCCTCCCCTCGCAGATTGGGAAAGTGTACGAGGAACTGACGGGCAAGAAACTCGCAGCCTTGGCCGACCATCGGCAGTTCGCACGCCATGCCCACGCCCGATGCCATGGTCTCGCGTGAGTTTGAGTGGGTAGCACAGGCACTCTTGCCTGTGCTATTGGGGCGTTGAGCAAGCCGGGGCCACAGGCAAGAGTGCCTGTGTGCTACGCTAATCCCGGGGCCTGCGTTCAGACAAATCGAGGTGACACCATGAGAGTGCGGGGGTTTTCGTTGTGGATGGTTAGCTGCGCAGGCATAGCGCTCCTCGCGGCGGTGCGTGCTTCGGCGCAAACACCTTCGGAAGCGTTGCTGGTGCTGGCCAAGAGCGACGAATCGCTCGCCATTGTCGATCCAGAAAGCTTGCGCGTGGTTGGGCGGGCGCCGTCCGGTCCGGACCCGCATGAAGTTATCGCATCGGCCGACGGCAAGCTCGCCTACATTTCGAATTACGGCGGCTCGGACAGCGATCTCCATACCATCTCTGTGGTTGACCTGGTTGCGCAGAAAGCCCTTCCGGCGATTGACCTTGGCGCCTTGCATTCGGCGCACGGCTTGGCATTCGCCGGCGGCAAGCTCTATTTCACCGTGGAGACGAACAAGGCCATCGGGCGCTTCGATCCGGTTGCGGGAAAAGTGGATTGGATTTTGGGCACCGGCGAGGACCGCACGCACATGGTTTGGGTCTCCGAAAGCTTGGACAAGCTCGTCACTTCCAACGTAAGCTCCGGCACCCTTAGCATCATCGAGCGAGTTTCGCTGCCTGGTGGCGGGTTAGGGCCTCCGCCGGGCGGGCCACCCAGTGGCGGACCTCCGCCCGGAGTTCGTCCACCGCCGGGCGGGCCGCGAAAGACCTGGGAAGTAACCACTGTGCGGTCGGGCAATGGGTCAGAGGGATTTGACGTGTCACCCGATGGAAAAGAGATTTGGGCCGCCAATGCTCACGATGCCACGGCGACTATTATCGACTTCGCCGCCAAACGCGCCACCCAGACTATACACATTTCGGTAAACGGCGCGAATCGCCTGAAGTTTACGCCGGATGGCACGCGGGTCTTTGTCTCCGGCCTCGGCTTCGGAGGCAGGTCGGGCAGCGATCTCGTTGTGATCGACGCTTCGAGTCGCAAGGAGATCAAGCGCTTCGACTTAGGCGGGGGCGCCGCAGGAATACTGATGGATCCCCGCGGTTCGCGCGCGTTCGTCGCCGTGAGTGGGAAGGACTACGTCGCGGTCGTGGACCTGAAGAGCCTGGAAGTCACCGGCCGCATTTCCGCCGGAGGACAGCCCGACGGGCTCGCATGGGCTGTACGCAAATAATCTCAATTTCCTCCAGCCTCAGGCGCGTCCGATTGCGGCCAGCGGCTCCGCCGACCGGCTTTGTGGGAAGGCTTCGAAGGTGTAAAAGACCCGACGATTGTCATCCTGAGCGAAGCGAAGGATCCCCGCAGTTTCTTATGCTGCAGCGGTCTACGAACAACTGCGGAGATCCTTCGGTACGTTCAGGATGACACCTCCCGACTTTTTATTATCGCCCCGAAGACGGTTAGGTTATGCTGGTATTAAATCCACAGGGACAGACAAGAAAATCAACGGGAGGCGCAGATGCGTATTCTGGCGAAGTTTAACCTTATTCTCATCGTCATCTTTGCGGCCGCCGTGGCCATCACCGGCTACATTGCTCACGGTTTCCTGGATCGGGACGCTCGCCAGCAGGTGATTCAACAGGCCGAACTGATGGTCGGGGCGGCGGGCGGCATGCGGTCCTACACCGCTGAGCAGCTCGACCCGCTTCTCGAAGCCAGCGAGCAGCATTCCCGCCGATTCATTCCCCAAACGATTCCGTTTTACAGCGCCACGGAGGTGTTCAATTACCTTCGAAAGACCTACCCTGCTTACACGTATAAAGAAGCCGCTCTGAATCCGACCAATCTTCGCGATCGCGCGGTGGATTGGGAGGCGGATATCATTCAGAGTTTCAGCAATCATCCCAGCAAGACCCAGGTGATCGGCACGCGCCCCACTCCCGAAGGCGAGTCTCTGTACCTGGCCCACCCGATCAAGGTTGACGCAAGCTGCCTGAATTGCCATGGCGAACCCAACCATGCGCCCAAGGCCTTGCTGGCGGAATACGGCAGGGACAACGGATTCGGTTGGAAAGTCGGCGACGTAGTGGGGGCGCAGATCGTGAGCGTGCCCATGGCTCTACCCCTCTCGGTTGCCGCCCGCGAGTTCAAGGCTTTGATGATTTCTCTGGGATCGGTTTTCCTCGCCACCCTGGTGCTGCTTGATCTTGCGCTTATCGTCGTCGTCATCCGGCCTGTATCAAAACTCTCGGCCGCAGCCGACGAGATCAGCAAGGGCAACCTGAATGTGCCCGAGCTTGCGGCCTCGGGTTCTGACGAAATCTCACAGCTTGCCCGGTCCTTTAACCGCATGTATGTGAGTCTCGCGAAGGCTATTAAGATGCTTGAGGAGGCGTAGCAGGCGGCGCGAGCTAGGTCAAAACACGCGCGAGGCCAGAAATTTCTCGCGATCGGCCGGAGAAGGTATTTCCGCGGCCACGGACTCGTAGAGTTGACGCAGTGAGCCGGACCGCTTTGCCGCGCGAGCTACGATGATTCTGGCCATAGGACCGATGTACACCGCCAGATCCTTCTTGAGCTTTTCCAGATCAGGCTCACCCAGAGATTTCACCGGTTGACTCGCTCGGAGGGCCCCGGCCGTCGCGGGCACGGCAGGGGCGGGGGCCGTTTCCACAAAATCGGCCGCAGGAATCGCCGCGGGCCGCGGCGTGGCGTAGACCGGGACCGGCGGTGGAGTGACCAATCGAAGTCCGGAAGGCGCCGGGGCGAGCTGCGATTGAAGTTCAACAAGCGCATTCCGGAAATCCTCGGCGCCTTGGAAGCGGTGTTCGGGCGCTTTCTCGAGCGCCTTCTCGATGATCCGCGAGAGCCCTTCTGGGATGTCCGCACTCAGTCGTATCGGGGGCAGCGGCTTCTCGTCGAGGTGCCCTCGCATAATGGCGTAGAAGCTATCCCCCTGAAAAGGATGGCGGCCGGTCACGCACTCATAAAGCGTCGCGCCCAGCGAGTAGAGGTCCGATCGTACGTCGAGCGGCTCGGCTTTGAGCTGTTCGGGCGACATGTAATAAAGAGAGCCCAGCGCCGTTCCGGGGGCCGTGAGCTTGGGATCCCCCGTCTTGCTTGCGATGCCGAAATCTGTCAGCTTCGCCACGCCACTGCTGGTAATAAGGATGTTTGCCGGTTTGATGTCCCGGTGAATCACGCCCAACCGGTGCGCGTAGGAGAGCGCCGCGAGCACCTGACAAGTGCAGTCCAAAGCGTAAAGGGGGTTGAGCCTGCCGCCGCGCAGCTTCTCGTCGAGCGAGGAGCCTTCGACCAGTTCCATGATCATAATAAGCTGATCATTGACCTTAAAAGCCGTTCGCAGCGACGCGATGTTGGGATGCTCGAGGGCGGCCACCACTTTGATCTCGCGGAGGAAACGTTCCGATAGGTCGGGCGCTGCCGTCGCGTCGTCCAGCAGCACTTTCATGGCTTCCACGCGGTCCGATATCACGTTACGAACCTTGTAGACTTTGCCCATGCCGCCGCGCCCCACGAGCGCGATGACCTGGTAGCCTCCCACCGTTTGCCCGATTTCAATGCCCATTTACAATTAAGATAATCGATCCTCCGGGGTTCGGCAAGGGTACCGGGGCTCCACACAGCGAACATCTTCAGCCCCGAAGGGGAGACCCACCAGAGCCTAGACAGAATTCAAGCCCTTCGGCTCCTCCCACGGTATTGGGAAACTTCGTCCGGGCGCGCGCCACCAGGCTATCCACGAATGCGTCGTCGCTGTCAGGATCGTGGTGGAACAACACCAGATGCTTCACTCCACATTCCCGGGCAACGCGTACTCCCTCCTGCCATGAGCCGTGCCCCCAGCCTTTCTTTTCGCCCTGCGACTGCCGGGGCGTGTACTGGGAATCATACAACAGCAGGTCGGCATCCCGGGCCAGTGAGCGCAGCGCGCGGTCGTGGGCCGGAGAGCCGGGCTCGGTGTCGGTAGCCAGGACGAACACGCCGCCGTCTGCCTCGATCCGGTAGGCGGCGCATCCCTGCGGATGATTGAGGCGCGCCGTCTTGATCACTGCTCCTTTAATATTGATGGCGGTCTTTCCCAAGTGGATAAAGCGGCGCTTCGCCGCCATGCCGACCGGATAGTAAGGGCTTCCCATCATGCCTTCAATAGTTCGCCGCAAGCGGGCGGCCGGCACCAACGGAGAATAGAAAAAGAAGGTGTTACGTTTCTCGTAAAAGGGAACGAAATATGGAATACCCTGAATATGATCCCAGTGGAAGTGCGTCAGGAAAATATGAGCGAGGATGGGCCGGCCGGCGAATTCTGTTACAAGGCTCTTTCCCAGTGCTCTTATTCCGCTGCCGCAGTCGAGAATGATAAGGGTGTTGTTGCCGAGCCTGACGTCGATGCACGAGGTGTTGCCTCCGTACCGCCCCGTCTCTTTTCCAGGGGTTGGCGTCGAGCCGCGCACACCCCAGAGCCTGACCTTCATGGTTCACCGCCTCGCCGCCATCCGGGCCCCTTGAGATTCATAGCGTAGCAATCTCGCTTTCAGGTGTCTACAATGTTCCGGATCTTACTCGGCCTTCGTCTTACTGAGACTTGCCCTTGCCTCGCGCCGCCCGCTTGCCTGATACTCTTTGGAGCCCGATGTGGCCTTGCCCGGTGGTCGTGATTATGCATCGCCCGTAGGGCGGAACGAGTCGGTGTGAAAACCTCATTCCGGCTGTCATTCCGAGTGTACGCGGGCCTGTGGCCCAGCCATGAAGATGAAAGTGGCTGTCGTCCTGAGCGTAGCGAAGGATCTCGCTCTGGGTGCTCAGGGTAAACTCCGCGAGGAATCTCGCTCTGAATGATTTCAAGGGCAGAGGGAGATTCCTCGTTGCCTGCGGCTTCTCGGAATGACAGCACAAACGAGGTCTAGCACAGGCGCGTACTGGCGGTTTCCATCGCCGAAACGGAGGCGATTGTGCGTCGATTGGAATCTGGAATCCCGAATCTTGAATTGCTGCGCCAACGTGCGGCGGGCGGTTATTCTGCATTGGCTTGCCTCGTCTTCTGTTCTCTCCTGCGGGTTCCATCGGCCGGCGCTCAGCAAGCCAATTTGGATGGGCTGGTCGACCGTGAAATGCCTTCGCTCGTATCCACCTATAAATCGCTCCACGCCGCCCCCGAACTCTCTCATCACGAGCAAAAGACCTCGGCTTATGTTGCCGGCGAACTGCGCGCCCTGGGATATACCGTCACAGAGCATGTGGGCAAATACGCCGGCCATCCCGAGTGGTCCGGCTACGGCATGGTGGGCGTTATGAAGAACGGCCCGGGGCCCACAGTGTACGTTCGAACCGAGCTTGACGCTCTCCCCGTGGAAGAGATGACGGGCCTGCCCTACGCGAGCAAAGTGCGAACCAAGGATGACGCGGGGCGCGAAGTCGGAGTGATGCATGCCTGCGGCCACGATATTCACATCACCTCTTTACTGGGCACGGCGAAAATGCTGGTTGAAATGAAGGACCAATGGCACGGCACGCTGGTCATGCTCGCCCAGCCCGCGGAGGAGGCCATTAGCGGCGCCAAGGCGATGCTTGACGACGGCCTCTACACGCGCTTTCCGCGTCCCGATTACGTTATTGCGCTGCACGACACGCCCGCGCTCGAGGCGGGCAAAGTCGGGTTCACGCCCGGTTACGCGATGGCCAGTTCCACCTCCGTCGAGGTTACGCTGCGCGGCGTCGGCGGGCATGGTTCTGCACCGCAAGTGGCCAAAGATCCCATCGTCGAAGCCGCCGAATTCATACTGGCCATTCAGACTATCGTGAGCCGCGAAGATTCGCCCTTTGATCCAGCCGTAGTCACGGTCGGTTCGATTCACGGCGGCACACGCCCCAACATCATCCCCGACGAGGTGCATTTGCAGCTCACCATACGGACCTACAAGGAGGAGGTGCGGCAGCACATTCTGGCGGCGCTCGCGAGAATCGCACAGGGTATTGCCGCGGCGCATGGAATTCCGCCGTCTCTTTCCCCTATTGTGACCGCAGATGAGAGTGACCACAGTCCCGCGCTGTACAACGACCCCCAACTGACGGCGCGGCTCGCGCAGGTCTTTAAGACAGTACTGGGTGCGGATAACGTTGTGGAACTGCCTCCCGTCATGGCCAGCGAGGACTTCTGCCGTTTTGCATTGGAGGATCGCCAGATTCCCATCTGCCAGTTTTCCTTGGGCGCTGTGGACCCGGCAAAGCTTGCGGAAAGCCGGCGTACGGGAGTGCCTGTGCCCGGACTACATTCGAGTTTGTGGGCGCCCGTTCCCGAGCCCACGCTGCGCACGGGCGTGAAAGCCATGACCAGCGCAGTATTGAATTTGATGAAGCAGTAGGAGGGAGGAAATTCTTGATGCGGGCAATTAGATTGGACGTTCTCGCTTTGTTCCTGATGACTCTGGTGACCCCTTCTGCATCGGCACAAGGCCCATCACCGGTCCCGGCAAAACAGACGGTGATTCGTGCGGCGAGAATCCTGGATGTGAAGACGGGACAGGTGATTCGCGACGGGGTAATTGTCATTGCGGGCGATAAAATCGTGAGCGTGGGTCCGGCCTCCGGCGCGTCAACCAGTGCGGGTGCAAGCGTGATCAACTTGCCCGGCGCCACGGTGCTGCCGGGCCTGATCGATGCTCATACCCATCTGACTTTTGGCACGAATTTCGGCTACGAAACGCTGGGAATCTCTGTGCCGCGCGAGGCGCTAATCGGCGCGCGCAATGCCCGCGTCACGTTGGAGGCCGGATTCACGACCGTGCGAAACGTGGGCGCCAGCGGTTACGCCGACGTGGCTCTGCGCGACGCGATCAATGCCGGCGATGTGCCGGGGCCGCGCATGCTGGTAAGCGGTCCGGCGCTGGGGATTACGGGAGGCCATTGCGACGAGAATCTGCTCCCCTCCGAGTTTCACTTCACAGCCGAGGGCGTGGCCGACGGCGTGGAGGGCGTGCAGCACAAGACTCGCGAGGTCATCAAGTACGGCGCCGATTTGATCAAGATTTGCGCCACCGGCGGAGTGCTTTCGAAAGGAGATGACCCGAACGCCGCGCAATACACTCTCGAGGAGATGAAGGCTATTGTGAACGATGCGCACCGCCTGGGCCGAAAGGTTGCCGCCCACGCGCATGGCGCGCAGGGCGTGATTTGGGCGTCGGAAGCAGGTGTGGACTCCGTCGAGCATGGGCACTTGATGAACGACGCTGCCATCGCCACCCTCAAGAAGAACGGTACTTATCTCGTGCCGACGCTCTACCTGATGGATTGGCAGCGGGAAAATGCTCGTACCGCGAATTTGCCGGATTTCGCCAGGCGCAAGATGGAGATGGTTTCGGAACTGGGGAAGAGTAACGCCAGGAAGGCATTCGAAGCGGGCGTGAAGATCGGGCTCGGCACCGACGCCGCCGTTTATCCTCACGGCCTGAACGCCCATGAGCTGGCGGTCTATGTCAGCATTGGAATGAGTCCGCTCCAGGCGATTCAGACGGCAACGGTCAACGACGCTGATCTCCTGGGCTGGTCTGATAAGATCGGAACCCTCGAGCCCGGCAAGTGGGCCGACATCATTGCCGTGGACGGGGATCCGCTTCAGGATGTCACCGTGCTCCAGCATGTGAAGTTCGTGATGAAAGGTGGCGAGGTGGTGAAGAACGAGTATGGAAAGTGACAGCGCTTGCCGAGACCGGACGATGAGTGGAATTTGTCATCCTTCGCTGTTTGAAAACGCGCAGGGGTAGGGCTTGCCCTAACCCGGTCGGGGCCGGCAGAAATGAGGGGACGGCAAGCCGTCCCCCTACAAGCAGGTGCAGGACCCCCTCACCCGACCCACGCCGGCTTGTGAAAGCGCCGTCGCGGGCCACCCTCTCCCCCAAGGGGGAGAGGGCATTGTCACGACAAGTGGCGAGCCGAAAGATCATGAGGTCCGCGTTGGGGATAACCTTACTGCTGCTTTGAAGATACCCGGGAGCGCGGGCATCCTGCCCGCCCATCGCGCCGCAATCGCATGCACGCTGCGGGCAGGATGCCCGCGCTCCCGGGTACTTCATTGTTTCTGAGTGCCCGTCAGCTTCGCCGCGCTCAGAATGACAGCGTGCTCCAAGATACCGCAACATTTCTGTAACATAGTATTCACGCCAGGGTAACCTGCCTGCGGCAGAATGTTGTGAGTAACCTGCATCTTCAAAGGATGGATCTTGCAGGTGACGCTAACCCCAATGTTAACCTTCGCTTAATTCTCTTGTAAAAGAGCGGGGGCAAAGTGCGAGTGGAGGATAACACCCATGAAAAAACTGCCGTATCTCTCAACTGTTTTTCTCGGAACTATTGTTGTCTTAACGTGCCTTGTGCAACTCGAGTCTTCACGCGCGAGTGCCGCTCCGGCGGCTGCGCCGGACGCCGTTATGCTCAACGGTGCAGGAGCAAGTTTTCCCTATCCCATTTATGCGAAATGGTTTTCGGACTATAACAAACTTCATTCCGACATTCAGATCAACTATCAATCGATCGGCTCAGGTGGAGGGATCCGCCAACTTTTGTCCGGAACGGTGGATTTCGGCGCGTCCGACGCTCCCATGACCGACCAACAGCTTGGTGAGGCTAAGACCAAGATTCTGCATTTTCCCACGGTCCTGGGTGCGGTAGTTCCCAGCTACAATATTCCTGGCTTGTCCCAGGAGCTTGATTTCACTGGCGATGTCTTGGCCGGGATCTATCTTGGCAGAATCACTAAATGGAATGATCCGGCGATTGCCAACCTCAATAAGGGCGTGAATCTTCCTTCCACAGATATCGTGGTCGTGCACCGCTCGGATGCCAGCGGGACGTCCTATGTCTGGACCGACTACCTCTCCAAAGTATCTGCGGAGTGGGAGAAGAAGGTCGGGCGGAACATTGCCGTCAACTGGCCCGCAGGACTTGGGGGCAAAGGGAACGAAGGCGTGACTGGCTTGGTAAAACAGACGCCTGGGGCGATTGGCTACGTTGAACTGATTTACGCTTTACAGAACAACGTGCCTTTTGGCCGTGTGCGAAATTCCACCGGCGTGTTTCTCAAGGCGGACCTGGCCGGCGTAACCGCGGCCGCGGCAGGATTCGCGAAAAACATGCCCGTGGATTTCCGGATTTCCATCACGAACCCTCCCGGCAAAACGAGTTATCCGATCAGCAGTTTCACTTATCTGCTGATTCCCACGACCATCGCAGATGCGAATAAGAGGCAAGTGATCAAGAACTTCCTCACTTGGATGCTCAACGATGGGCAGAATGAAACTGAGCCTTTGTCCTACGCGCGCCTTCCGAAGGAAGTCGTAGCGAGAGAGTTAAAGCAGATTTCACAGATCCAGTAGACTATGGCTGGCATTCCAATTCCGACCGGGCGCGCGGCGGCAAATCGTCGCGTGTCCGGGCTTGTTAGAGGCCTTCGAAGCGGCGATACATTTGCGCATCTTTTCACGCTCCTTTGTGCCGCGAGCATTTTGCTGGTAACGGCGGCGCTGGTTCATGAGCTTTATATCAACTCTGCCCTCCCTCGACACAAGTTTGGGTTTCATTTCCTGACCGGCCGCACCTGGGACCCGGTGAACGGGGATTTCGGCGCCTTGCCATTCGTATACGGCACGCTGGTTACGTCAGCGCTGGCGCTGCTGATTGCGGTTCCCATGGGAGTTGGGGCGGCCATCTTCCTCTCTGAGTTGGCGCCGCCGCGCGTCTCCAATGCGATGACTTTCGTCATCGAACTCCTGGCTGCCGTCCCCAGTGTGATTTACGGGCTGTTGGGCATTTTCATCATGGTCCCCTTTCTCCGCCAATACGGCGAGCCTTTCCTGAAGCGCACCCTGGGATTCCTGCCGCTTTTTCAGGGGCCTGCATACGGTGTGGGCATGTTGGCAGGCGGATTAGTGCTCGCGATTATGGTGGTCCCGTTCATCATCTCGGTGTCGCGCGATGTGCTGATGGCCGTTCCCGTCGAGCAGCGTGAGGCGGCGCTGGCGCTGGGCGCCACGAAGTGGGAATCCACCTGGCAGGTCGTTGTCCCCTTTGCCCGCATTGGCATCATGGCCTCCGTCTTTCTTTCCCTGGCGAGAGCTTTGGGCGAGACGATGGCGGTGACCATGGTCATCGGCGGCACTCCCGCCATCGGTGCTTCGCTGTTTGCGCCCGGTTACTCTATCGCCGCAGTAATCGCCGATCAATTCGCCGAAGCCACCGGCGACCTTTACGTCCAGACGCTGATTGAACTCGGCTTGGTGCTGTTTGCGCTGACGATTGTAATTAACGGCTTGGCACGAGTCTTCATCATTTCCACTACTAAGAAAGGGTCGGGGCATTAATGCGCTGGCGCAACGCCTGGCGGAAACTCGTTAACTATTTCATGTTCAGCTTGACGGGAGTTTGCGCTCTGGTCACGGTGGGCGCGTTGTTCTTCATTCTGGGATATCTTATCTGGCACGGCGGCAGTGCTCTCAGTTGGACTTTCCTGACCCACTTGCCGACGCCCGTGGGCGAAACCGGCGGGGGAATGGCGAACGCTATTGTGGGAAGCGCGAAGCTGCTTCTGCTGGCGTCCCTCTTCGGCATCCCGATTGGTTTCCTGGGCGGCGTTTACCTGGCTGAATTCGGGGGCCAGGCGTTTTGCGCGGTGGTCCGCTACACGGCGGA
>Ga0181538_10004914_pt1 | contig 12221 bp, 8 predicted proteins | sample PEATcosm2014_Bin_40_FD_119773 | JGI IMG/M metagenome (GOLD analysis project Ga0181538, IMG submission 119773) | Peatland microbial communities from MTU Mesocosm Facility, Houghton, MI, USA - PEATcosm2014_Bin23_30_metaG | ecosystem: Environmental > Terrestrial > Soil > Wetlands > Peat | place...
CGCCATGGCGTCGAGCTTGCGACCGCGCAGTTCCGCCTCGCGAGCCATCAATCCCCAATAGTCGGCAAGCTGACCCGAGTAAGTCTTCTTGCGGTCCTGCTTGTCTCCCGCCAATGACTTGAATTCTTCGAGGCGCTGGTCAATCTGCGCAAGCACAACCTGGGCTTTGTCAGGCTGCTTGAGTTCGAGATAGCCGCTCGTTTCGAAGCCCAGTCCCTGAAGGCGCGCGTAAGCCTGCCAGAACTTGTTGTCCTCGACGTTTTCCTTAGTGGCGTAGGTGTCGTAGTACGGCTCTTTGGACTCGATTTCCCATTTGTCGAGGCCCCTCTGAGCCATCTCGACGACGCGCTCAGGCTCGAGATGTTTCTTAGAGAGCACCTCGATGATGTTTCCGTAATCGTCGGAGCTGGGTCCTTCCGGCCCCGCATTGCTCATCATGACCTTGACTACCTGGTCCGCCGTCGCCAGCACATCGGCCGTGGGCACGTCGTCGAGATGCTCCATCGCCTCCAACCGCTGCATCCAGATTTGAGTCTTGTTTGGTCGCTCCTTGACCCACTGAGCAGTTTGTTGCAGCCAGTCTTTGTAATACGCCTGTTTCTTATCCGCCGGTGCATCGTCGCCCGGGTAGTGGTGATCTTCCCACCACTTTGACTGGGCAGGCGAGGACCAAGGATTCGGGAAGCGCGTTTGCTTTTGAGACGCGACCAAGTCCGACTGCTTCTGATCGTTCACCAGCTTGTAGCCCTCCATGAGCGCCGAATACCACTGGCGCTTGTCCTCGAGCTTGAGCTGGCGGATGCGCTCGAGATCTTGAGCTACCTGCTTGCGCAGCGGTTCGTATTCCGACGGTGGGTGCAGTTTGAATTCGAGCGACCAGAGAGCTGTATAGGCGCCGATGGCGTCGGGGTCGGTGCGGTTTGCAATCAAAGAACGCAGTTTGGCGGCATAGGCGCGCTGAAGGTCTTTGTCATCGACTCGGGTCAGCGACTCGTAACCTTCAAAACTGGACGGGCAAGCCTCGAGGTAATCCTTCAGGTGCGCGATGCGCTGCTCCTTGTCCATGAACACGGGAGAACTGTAGATGGACACAAGCTGAAGATGGGGAGCGGCGAAGGTCGGATCTTTCTTGAGGGCGTCATCAAACAGTTTAATGGCCTCGGGCGACTGCCGTCCCACGAGTGCCAGGGCGTAAAGGTAGTCCGCCTTGGCGTCGTCGGGATTCCGCTCGTGGCGCGCTTTGAATTCGGCAATCACCTTCTCCTTCTCCGACCTGCTGTCCATTGAGTTGATGTAGGCCCTCTCGACGAAGACGTCGCCGGGGTACTCGTGCCGCAGCGCTTGAATGGCCGCGGCGCGCTGTTCGTGATATTGCCAGTCGGTTTGCGCGGGAGTTTGCTCGGGCAAGCCCTCGAGCGCCGTCTTAACGGCGGGCGTGGGGCCGCACCCGGCTCCGGACTGCGCCAGGCCCTGGCGGGCCGCGAAACCGATCAGCATCAGCAAGCACAGTTGAACCACCCGGCGAACGGCGGGAAGAGCTTTCTGAGTTTTCATGTGAGCCTCCAAATTGCGGAGTTCCCAATTGTTCAGTGAGACCTATTCTAACGCAATAATCCCGCGAAACAAATTCGGTCTGAGGCAGCGCTTGTACAGGCCCGGAGGGCCGACAGAGAGTAGCCCACGGCGCAAGCCGTGGGTCAGGAGACAGCACCCTCTCCCCCGTCCCCTCTCCCGCGCGAGCGGGAGAGGGGTGCCGAAGGCGGGGTGAGGGCCGTTCAACCCAGGGCTTGCGCCCTGGGCTACTCTATGCCGCCCCTGACGGGGCTACAGCTCAGGACACTGGCGCGTGATCGAAGCACCGCTCCGATGACGTTCCGGCCACGCGAGTGGTTAGCAGTTCCTCTTGGTCAAGGGGTGGATGGGGGAGTTCTTCGGACTCCTGACTTCTGACTCCTGACTCCTGCCTTTTGACTCCCGCCTCCCGCCTTGTGATTCTTGACTACTGCTGCCGCCTTACGGTTATAGACATTCTCCCACGACCCAAGGGGGAAGCCTGCCAAGGCTGGGGAACTGGCGTTCGCGGTGATTTGGACGATGAGGTGGCGGGAATCGGCCGACAACTGCCACTTCTGTTCCATCTGAAGTGCGGCCTTGGGGATCTGGACTGTCGACTCGATCAGCAGCGTCGCGAATTTCACAGTGGCCGTGTCGCTGCTGGGCGCCCCGCCTGCCGCCCGGTTCTTCGATTCGGTCCCGTCCAGATTATAGGTACAGGTTCGAATCTTTCCGTGCTCAACGTAAGTGGCGTGAAGTGCGCCTTCCTTCTGCACGACTCGGAGCTCAGCGGGGCTTAATTTCCTGCCGTGACGCACTTCCGGCTCCGGCCAAGCCAGGACCCAGGAGCCTGAGAAATTCGGGTTCTGTTGCGCAGAAGCGCCCAAAGGCAAGAGAAAAAGCAGTGCTGCCGCGCTGATGGACAGTCGCATGTTGCTCCGTGTAGTTCCCTTCCTTCTCGCACTTGTAGGGGGACGGCTTGCCGTCCCCGCATTTCTGCTGGCCCCGGCGCGGGTAGGGCAAGCCCTACCCCTACACGTTTTCAGCGAAAAACCGCAGACCTTGAAAAGCAGGTCTGCGCTGCCAACTCCTGACTCCTGCCTTCTCAACTTGCCCCGCGGCCCAGCAGGACTATGGGAACGGTCTTGAGCAGTATTTTGCAGTCCAGGGCGAGCGACCAGTGGTCGATGTAGTCGAGGTCGAGCTCCATCCAGCGGCGGAAGCTCAACCGGCTGCGTCCCTCGAGCGCCCAAAGGCAAGTCAAACCCGGCAGCATGCGCAGGCGGCGACGCTGCCAACGCTCGTACTTTTCCACTTCCTCCGGCAGCGGCGGCCGCGGGCCTACGAATGACATATCACCTTTGACGATATTGAGCAACTGAGGAAACTCATCGAGGCTGAATTTGCGCATGAACCGTCCTATGGGCGTGCACCGCGGGTCGTGCGTGATTTTGAAAACCGGCCCATCCACCTCATTCAGCGCTGCGAGTTCCTCGCGGCCCAGGTCGGCGTCTGGACGCATGGAACGGAATTTATAAAGGGTAAACTTTCTGCCGCCCAGCCCACAGCGCGTCTGCCGGAAAAGGACGGGACTTCCGGAGGTCAAGCGGATGAGCAGCCCCAAGAGGGCCATCAGCGGAGACAAGAGCACAAGCAAAACAAGCGCCAGGACAAAATCCAGGACCCGTTTTAACAACAGCAGGTATTCGTTCTCAGGCGTGGTGGCGAAGGTAAGCAGCGGCTTCTCACCCAGGTGCTCCAAATAGACCTTCGACATTTCGTACGGGAAGAAGGTAAGCAGCACACGGCTCTTGACGCCTTCCACTTCACACACCCGAAATGCCTCTTCCAACCTTTCGAGGTCCTCTTTGGTAATGGCGAAGATCACCTCGTCGATCACCTGCCGGCGCAGAAGCTCCGGAAGCTGGGTCAAGTCGAAGATGGGGTGCGATCCGCGCAACGGAGACTGCTCGAGCAAGGCGGGGAGAGAAGCGCCGGTGCGAACAAATCCCACCAGCCGCATACCGTGAGTTTCATGGGCTTCGATGGTGCGCGCGATTTCAATCACCTCCGGCCCATCCCCAACCAGGAGGAAACCGCGCAGCCCGGCCAGGCTTCGCCGCAAAGGCCCGGCATATCGCCTCGCCACCAACCGGAAAAGCGTTGCGGCCACAAGGTTCGTCCCCGCGTACAGAATCAGCAGCAGGCGGCTGAGGTATTCGAATTTGACTGCATAGGTGGCGGCGAAGAGCGCGACCGTCGCCCCCAGTGCGACTTTCAGAGGGTCCGTGAAAGCCCGTCGCAACTCTTCTTCTTTGATGTCGCGATAAACTCCCGCCAGCAAGCCCACCAGAATCCAAATCCCGGCTGAAAGCGGAACGACCCAGGGGTAATTTGAAACCGAATATAACGGCCGGGGAGTTATGAGATAAGAGCGGATCTCCCACGCCAGCCAGAAACTGAGTAACGCCAGCAACATGTCGGAGCACAAGTAAAAGACTCCGATCATGCGATTGTGGCGGGAAAACATTTCTGGATCCTTCACGTAGGGGCGGTTCGCGAACCGCCCCTACACCCGTCTATAGTATCAGAATGGAGATGGCTGCTGAGAGCCGAGGATCCTACTCCGCCACGCAGCTATCCGTCGACCCAGCCGGGGCTGTGGCATTCATGCGGATCAGGTGCGTCTCATCTTCGTAATAAAAGTTTTGACCGGTTGTCCCTGCAACTATGGGGTTGGCCAGGACCGTGTACCCATTGTACCGGCCGGTAGAATCGAGCAGGGTGGGCGTGTAGATAAACGTGTAGCCGCTCTTGGCGCCACTCGCCAGGAGGTCATCAATAAGCCCGGCGGCGGAAGAGGTTGCCAGGGCGCCGGAGGTTGCGGGGCCCATCATCGCAAGAGTAGTGGAGTAGCCGTTTCCGTAGGTTGCCGCATAAGTAACCTCGGACGTCCCTATCACCCGCAGGCTTTCGATGGCCGACGCTTGGTTTGCCGCGATCTTGCTCCTCAACAAGCTGGGTATAGCTATAGCTGCAATTATTAAGATAATTGCTACCACGATCAGGAGTTCGATTAAGCTGAATGCTTCTTCACGGCCAGACATGAACTCATTTCCTTCCCCCAGGGCAAGGGAAAAGTGTGCGGCAAGGGGCACTTTACCCGCACGGACCCATTCAGAGCACGTTTCATGCCGCGGCGGTAAGACATCTCGACCAGTTCACGTATTGAAAAGGAAGGACTTAGATAACTTCCGCCCCATAGGCTATCGCAACCGGGATGCGCTATGTGTCAGCCATGGACAAAATCTGTCAGTCGGGAGTGCGGCAGCGTAACCGCCGTTCTGCCCGGCTTCCAAGGCGGCAGCCACGCTGCCGCACTCCACAGGCCGCTAGGCCACCCCAAGCGGTATCTCGACCTCCCGGCCACGCCGCTCGGCGGAGACGTAGGCGCTGTAAAGGACCGCCACCGTATCCCGCGCCAGTTGTCCACCGCAAAGCGGCTCCCGGTTGAGAGCGATGGATTGTGCGAAGTCTTCAAACTCGTGGTGGTACCCGTGCTGCCAGTCCTCGTCCGGAGCGGGATGGTTCCACCCCTGCTTGGTGCCGATTTTTTCCGCCACGTAAATGTCCTTGAAAAGCTCTTCCTTGGGATTGTAAGTCTCGAGCGCATTTACGGGATTCAAGTTGCAGCGCGTGCGGTGATTGTTGGCAAATACCTCCAGCCAATTGTGAACGCCGCCCATCACGAGTTCGGAAGAGAAAACGTCGGCCACGGTGCCATCCTCGAAGGTAATGTGCATCAGGCCGTAATCTTCGATGTCCTCGTAATTGGTGCGCAGGAAGCCGGCGTCGCGAAAACTCCCGAGGCGTGTGATTTCGTGCGTGCGGGCGGATACGGTTGCAGGACGAATGGGCTTGCGGTCGCGCGCCTCGCCCTCCACGCGCTTCAGGTAAAGGATCGCGGTGAGCGGGTGGCATCCCTTACCCACCAGCGCTCCGCCCCCGGAAAACTTCCAGATGCCATAGTAGGGCGAGTGCGAACCGCTGTGGGACTCGTCACCGATCACCCAGAGGATCTGGCCGCCGCTTTTCACCAGGATCTCACGCTCTTTCTGCAGGGCGGGAGCGTACACCCAATTCTCCGCGTAGCAGAGGAGCTTTCCCGCTTCCCGCGCAGCATTCAGGATGCGATCGCTACTGGCCATCGCCTCACGCAGCATCACCTCCTTGCTGAAGGCGTTTCCTCGAAAATCCGGCGTCCCCGGGCCGTAATAACCTGTGAACGGCTTTTCGATGATCACGTGTTTGCCGCGCAGGAAGGCCGCGATGGCCAGCGGCTCGTGAGTCGAGCCGGGGGTGCAAAGATCAATCACATCCACCGCCTCGCACATCTCTTCGAACGAGGCAAAGGCCCTCACTGCGTGTTGGCGGGCAAACTCCTCCCGCGACTCGGGGGAGAGAGAAGTCACTCCCACAACTTGCACCGGGGTTCCATAAACGCGCTGATATCCGTTCCAGTGAAAGCGGGCGGCAAAACGCGCCCCCGCGATACCAATTCGAATTGGCTCCGACATGTAGTACTCCTTCGTCCCGTACTTTCCTAACTTGGGGCCGTAACGCCGGCTTCCAGCCGGCACAGGAGCCGCCAAGATGGCGGCGCTACGCCCAAATTAGGACAGCACCCTTCGTCCGCTTGACGCTGAGTAACCAGGGAGTATCATATCAAAAGGGGGAAGCTGATTTGGTGAAATTGCGGAGCGCTCCTCACTCACAGCGCCAGGCCCGCCGAAAGAAGGATTTATGGCAGAAGAAAGACTGAAGCTTGCAGTGTTTATTGACTTTGACAATATTCAAATTGGAGTCAAAGACACATTAGCAAAGGAATTTGACGTCGCCGTCGTGCTGGAAGCACTGAAAGAACGCGGAGAGGTGGTCAGCAAGACGGCTTACGGAGACTGGTCCCGCGCCGGCGAATACGGCCGCCAGTTGACGCAGCATGCGGTGCAGATGGTGCAGCGCAACGTAACTCCGCGCGGCGATAAGAACGGAGCGGACATCAACCTGGCGCTCGACGCCCTGGAGATGGCCTTTACCCGCGATCACATCAACGCCTTCGCGATTGTGGGCGGCGACAGCGACTTCATCGCCCTGGTCGAGAAGCTCAAGCAGTACGATAAGCGCGTGTTCGTGGTGGGCGGGCGCCAGTTCACCAGTGGAATCCTGCAGCGCAACTGTCACGAGTTCATCGCCTATGAGAACCTGCTTGAGGCCGCGACGGCAGGAGACGGCTCGCGCGCAGCACGCACGACGCGCAGCACGGGGCGAGGCACGAACGAAATCAAGCCGCTTCCGAGCGCCCTTCCCAACATCCAGCGCGCGCTCAAGATCCTCGCGGAACGAGAAGTGGCCCCGCAGCTTGGCCTGCTCAAGAGCACCCTGCTCCAGTTGGACGCCACTTTCACGGAGCGGGATTACGGCGCGGGATCGTTCCTGGAGTTCATTCGCAAACTGGAGAAAGAGAATCTCATCCAGGCGCGCCGCACGGACCGCGGCTATCTGGTCGAGATGATCGAAGGAGAAGGCCCGAAGGAATCGCCGGCCGAAGCCGTCGAACCCGCCGGGGAGATTGCTCCGGAGCCGGCGGCGCCCGCGGAAGTAGCTCCGCCACCCCCGCCGGAAACGGTCCCCGAACTGGGCCTGACCGCCGACGACACCTTTGCTCTACTGAAGCGAGCCCTTGCAACGTTGATGGAGAAGGCGCCTTCCCGTCCTATTTACTTGCGCCAGGTACGACAGGCCATGCGCAGCGCGGATGCGCGTTTTGATGAGCGGCAAGCCGGATTTCGCGGGTTGCTCGACCTTCTGCACCAGGCGCAGCGCGAGGGCTGGCTGCGGCTGCACCGTGACCGTAAAGGAATCTGGAGAATCTTCGCCACCTCAGCGGAGACCGCCCGTCCGGCGGTGACGCCGGAAGCCGTTCCCGAAGCTCCTGCCGAGACATTGGCCGAACCATCTGCCGAGACCTATATTGAAACGTTTCCCGAGCCGGTGGTTGTTCCTGAGGCTGAATTCGCCCCGCCGGAAATGGACGTACTGTGGGAAGCCGTCGAGAGTCCGGATGAAATCATCGTGCTCGAGCCGACCGAGGCCGCGCCACTCGCCGGCGAACCGCCTGCCTCGCTTGTGGAAGCGGTTGCCGAAAGGAAGCCGCGCAGGGCGCAGGGCGCAAGACACGCCGCGAAAAAAGCTCCGCGCAAGACGGGTCCGCGACGTAAGCCGAAAGAGCCTAAGGAGGTCCCGTTCTAGGCAAGGAGTTTCAGCAAACGGTCCGGAGGTTGAGATGCGAATACTCATGGCGTCGCTCGTGTGCCTGGGCTTGAGTGGGGTAGCGCTGGCTGCAGAGGGAGGGCGGGAAGCCGAGCGGCTGGCAAAGGCTGCGGAAGTGATCGACGAGGTTATGGGTACGCCGGAGAAAGGAATTCCCAGGGACCTGCTCAAGAAGGCCGTTTGCGTGGGCGTGATTCCATCGGAAAAGAAGCTCGCCCTTGGAGTGGGCGGGAGCTTCGGGCGGGGAGCCTTGGTCTGCCGTCAGGGCGGAACCGGCGCCTGGGGCGCGCCTTCGATGTTTACTGTGGGGGGCGCAAATTTCGGCTTCCAACTGGGGGGACAGGCTACCGACTTCGTTCTGGTGGTCATGAACGCCAAGGGAGCTGAAAAACTGCTGCAGAGCAAAGCAACGCTGGGCGCAGACGCTTCCGTAGCTGGCGGTCCGGTGGGCCGAAATGCGGAAGGCGCCACCGACGTTCAACTGCAGGCGGAAATCCTCACCTACTCGCGCTCGCGGGGGCTTTTCGCAGGCCTTTCGCTCGAAGGACAGGTCGTGAAACAGGACAACGAAGCGAATCAACGACTCTACGGGCGCAAGGTAGCTCCGAAAGATATCCTGTTCAAAGATACCGTCTCTCCGCCGGCGGCCGCACAATCGCTGGATGGTGCGTTGACCAAGTACTCGCCTAACGGCGGCCAGAAGATTTCCATGTAATGAGAACGGCTGCCCTCTTCTGTGAGAGGAGGGGGTGGGGCATTGGCGCGAGAATAGTCTCGATCGGGTTCCGGAGCCCGCCGGCTGACGGGCGCAAGAATGTGGCCGACGGCGATAGCCGTGGGGAGAAAGCGGAGCCGATACGCCTGAAAAACCCCGGGAGGGGCGACAGAGCTGTCTTGATAATCGCAGATCTTCTTTCGCCACTATGTGGCTCAGCGTGCTCTCCGCGTCACGTGATCCCACGGCTGGGAAGGTGTGAAAAAATCGCCGCGCAAGAGGTAGCGGCGGGTTTACCCCGCCATATCTACTGTGTTCTCAGAACCGCGATGGCGGGATAAACCCGCCGCTACGATTTTTTCACAGGCTCTGGCGCCGTGGGCCACATTCTCGCGCCGCCGATGCGGCTTGGTGTGGGGCGACGTGCTCATCCCAACGTCTATGAGGGGGAAAGTGGAGCTTCGGTCAACCACCCCTGACCCCTCCTTATCAAGGAGGGGATTTCGTTTCAGTAACCGCATCGTGCACTCCGCTCCAGCCCTCTGTCATTCCGATCCCTTCGCTGTCATCCTGAGCGCAGCGAAGGATCTGCAGTTCTCGACCGAGGCGAACTAATCCAGAATTCCGAAGCTGCGAGGCTCTGCGGGAAGAAACCCTTCACCCGGCTCGCTACTCTCGCCACCCTCTCCCCGAGGGAGAGGGCTGAAATCAATCAACGTTGACAGCCCTCTCCCTTGGGGAGAGGGTGTCCCGCAGCCGGCGTAGTCATCAGACAGTGCGGGACGGGTGAGGGGTTACTGCCGAAGAATGCAAGCACCCCTTCCGTTCTCGAGGTTATTCAGACAGGCAGTTCGGGTTCAAAGAGCTGGTTTGGGAGCGCCAAATTCAACTTCGGAATTCGGGCTAATGCAGATTCTTCGCTTCGCTCAGAATGACAGCGAGCCGTAGGCGCCTAGCTCATCTCCCCAGCGTAAATCTTCATAACGTTTTGGAGGAATCGGAGGGCCTGTTCCCTGGGGCGCTGGAATGAGTTGCGGCCAATGATGGAGCCGAATCCGCCGCCGTCGCGGATGGCGCGCGCCTCGTTGTAGAAGGCTTCGTCATCATCCTTTTTTGCCCCGCCGGAGAAGATGACGATGCGGCGTCCGTCGAAGGCGCTTTGCACAACGTGGCGGACGCGCTCGGCGGGCGTCCCGATCGGGATGCCCAACTTTTCGTAGACCTTCTTCGCTTCCGGTTGTTCCAGGTGCGCGCTGGGCAATTTCACTTTGATGATATGAGCGCCTAATTGGGCCGCGATCTGCGCCGCGTAAGCGGACACGTCGATGGCGGTCTCGCCTTCCTTGCTCAAGCTCGAACCGCGGGGATACGACCAGACCACGACGGCCAGGCCGCTGGCCTTCGCTTCCTCCGCGGCTTCGCGCAATTGCTGGTACATGGTTTGCGCGGCCGCCGAGCCCGGGTAAATCGTGAACCCGATGGCCACGCAACCCAGGCGCAAAGCGTCCTTGACGCTCGCCGTCACGGAAGGCAGCGGATCTTTTTCGTCGTGCAGCATGTCGTGGTTGTTCATCTTCAGGATGAGAGGGATTTCGCCGGCATGCCGGTTTGCGGCAGCTTCGATGAATCCCAGCGGCGCGGCATAAGCGTTGCAACCCGCCGCAAGGGCCAGCTCAAAGTGATAATTGGGATCGTAGGCTGGCGGATTCACCGCAAAACTCCGGGCCGGACCGTGCTCGAATCCCTGGTCAACCGGAAGAATTACGAACTTGCCGGTTCCCGCGAGGCGGCCTGTGTTCAGTATGCGCGCGAGATTCGTCTTGGTCCCCGGATTATCGCTTTCGTACCAACTCAGGATTTCCTTCACCCGGGCGGTGTTTCCAACTCGCTCGGGCGCTCGAACCATGGTTTCCGCAACAGCCATAACAAAGCCTCCAGCCGAAAAATCAAACATTTAGTTTCACTCTCAGGTTACATGCCTCACACACGCCAGGCAAGCGGATTGTTCCATGTCCGAATCCGCTGACTGACGGAGGCGGGCGGGCACAACGCTCACGGGCTGACTGTCATTCCGAGCCCTTCGCTGTCATCCTGAGCGCAGCGAAGGATCTCGCTCTGGGGCGCTCTGGGTAAACTTCGCGAGGAATCTCGCCCTGATCGCTTGTTCCACGGAGCAGAGCGAGATTCCTCGCTTCGCTCGGAATGACACATCAAAGTGCGGAATGACAGTTAAGCGTTTGGCAAGGAAGCGTTATAATGGTTGCTCGTTTTACAGACGCATGGGAGGAGGCAGCATGCCGGAAGAGATTAATCGCAGAGAATTCCTAAGGACCACCGCCCGAACCGGAGCGGGAATGGCCGCACTGAGCGGCATTACTTTCCTTACCCACCCGGAGCGCGTGTTCGGTGCGAATGATCGCGTACGCCTTGCGGTGGTGGGCCTGCACGGGCAGGGCTGGTCGCACGTTGAACAGTATTGCCACATGCAGGACGTTGAACTCGCCGCCTTCTGCGACGTGGATGAGCACGTGCTCGACCAGCGCCTGGGGGAAGTCGAGAAGATGGGCGTGAAGCGGCCGGCGCGATTCATCGACCTGCGCAAGCTGCTGGACGACAAATCCATTGACGCGATTTCCATCGCCACGCCCAACCACTGGCATTCGCTGCAAGCCATCTGGGGCTGCCAAGCGGGCAAAGACGTTTACGTTGAAAAGCCTCTCTCGCACAACTGGTGGGAAGGCCGCCAACTGCTGCGCGCCGTCGAGAAGTACGACCGGATTGTGCAGCACGGAACGAACAGCCGCTCCGGCAAAGCGATCATCGAAGGAATGCAGAAGATGCGGGACGGCGTAATTGGAGACCTTTACCTTTCGCGCGGCCTTTGCTACAAGTGGCGGGACACCATCGGCCACGCCGAACCGGAACCGGTGCCTTCGTGGGTCCACTACGACCTCTGGACAGGCCCGGCGCCCATGAAGCCGTTCAGCAAGAACCGGTTCCATTACAACTGGCATTGGATCTGGGACACAGGTAACGGAGACATCGGCAACCAGGGCATCCACGAACTCGATGTGGCGCGCTGGGGCCTGGGCGTGAAGCTTCCGAACAAGGTTTCGGCCATCGGCGGCCACTTCATGTTCGATGACGACCAGCAGACGCCCAACACGCTCAACGTCGCCTGGCAGTTCGATATGCCGGATGGCAAGCGGCGCATGATGGAGTTCGAAGTACGCCACTGGATCTCGAATCACGAGGCGGAAATCGGCACGTCGGCCTTCGGCGGCGGCGATGTGCCTGCGGCACTGGGCAACGCCGCTGAATCGCGCTCCAAGCGCAAAGGGCCGCAGAATACCATCGGCAACATCTTCTACGGCTCGAAGGGCTATGTGGCCATGAACGGATACGATTCCTACAAGTCCTGGCTGGGCGAGGAACAGGAACCCGGGCCCCACGCCCAGGCCGGCGGCAACAACTGGCGGAATTTCATCGACTGCGTCAAGAGCCGGAAGAAGGAAGAACTGAACGCGCCCGTCGAGGAGGGCTACTATTCCACCACGCTGCTGCACCTCGCGAACGCTTCTTACCGCCTCGGCCGCACGCTGAATTTCGATCCCGAGAAGCA
>Ga0181538_10004918_pt1 | contig 12215 bp, 8 predicted proteins | sample PEATcosm2014_Bin_40_FD_119773 | JGI IMG/M metagenome (GOLD analysis project Ga0181538, IMG submission 119773) | Peatland microbial communities from MTU Mesocosm Facility, Houghton, MI, USA - PEATcosm2014_Bin23_30_metaG | ecosystem: Environmental > Terrestrial > Soil > Wetlands > Peat | place...
ACGTGGTGCTCGGCAAGCACCCGCGCCTGGCGCGGCACTCGGGCGCCCGCGGCGCCGTCGGGGGGCTGCGGCTGGGAGCGGGGGTGAGCGTCGGCGCCGGCGCGGTGCTGTTCGCCGGCGCGACGGTCGCCGACGAGGTGATCGTGGGCGACCAGTCCTACGTGCGCGAGCGCGCGTCGATCGGCCCGGGCTCGGTGATCGGACGCGGCAGCGTCGTCGACAACGACGTCGTCATCGGCGCGCGCGTGCGCGTGCAGACGAACGTCTACCTGACGGCGTTCACGGTCGTCGAGGACGACGTGTTCGTGGGGCCGGGCGCGCTCACCACGAACGACGACACGATGGCGCGGCATGGGAATGAGACGCCTGTTCGCGGCGCGACGCTGCGGCGGGCGTGCCGGGTTGGAGGTGGCGCGGTGCTCACGCCCGGCGTCGAGATCGGCGAGGAGGCGTTCGTCGCGGCCGGGGCGGTGGTGACGCGCGATGTCCCCGCGCGGGCGGTCGTCATGGGCGTTCCCGCGCGTGTCGTGCGGGAAGTTGGCGAGGAGGATCTGCTGGAGCGCTGGCGCTGAGGCGCAGGTCAAGCGCGTCGGGCATGGCCACACACTCTGGCTCTCCTCCCACAGGACTCGACGCCGCGCATAAGGAGGCCACCGACGAGATGCTCTTCGAGCTGCTGCCAGCTTCACTACACGGTATTGCGTCTAGACCAAAGCGAGGAAAGGGAGGTCAGGCATGCCACAGCCTGACCTCCTTATGCCCGGATCCCAGCCTTGCGACTGAAGTTAGTACCGCCTTAGCCTTCTAGCGGGACGGATACGTTATACCCGCTCGGCGCAACAAAGTGATATGCGGTGAGATCACCTTTGATTACGGCGATGTTGTTAGTCACAGTCACGGCAGCGCTACCGTTATTGCGTGTCGTGGCCAATACCGTTTTCACTCCGTTCGGCACCAACAGTATAAGTGTCTGCGTGCCATCGGGGTTGAGGTAGATAAGGCTGAGGCCTTCCCGTTCCGCCGTTTCGGTAGAGCCACAAGCGCGTCCGCCTGCCGCGTCGGCGACTTCTTCGTCGGCGACGCATGTTTGCGCTTCCAGATGCTGCACAAGTGGGAAGACGTAGATGTTGCTGCCCGGAACGCTCTCGGCGAGCACTGCGCTAGATGGTACGCCAAGGAGCCGCGGCTGTGCGTCACTGGTTTTTGCAACACCGCGAGTCAAGACCGCAAAGCCAGAGTCATAGTAATGCCCGCCGCGCTGACGGTGATGTGTCTTAGGGTGATGTGGCTCGGCGGCCAGCACCGCCTGAACCCCAAAGATCGCGCCGCAGGCGATCAGTGCGAGGATAGTCAAATGCTTAGCCTTCATAATGCGACCTCCTGTCCACTTTTGAGAATAGTCAAATGCTTAGGCCTCATAATGCGACCTCCTGTCCAGTTTGCTGTGTGTTCTTTAGATCCAGTCCTCCTGACCCCATAGGTCATAGAGGTATTTAGCGTAATAACGTCGCACCTGACCATGCCCTTCGAAGGGTCCTATGTACCCGGTAACCACTAAGACTTCGGTTCCGCTCGCCGTGCACGAGAGGAATTCTTTCCAATTACCGCCGCCTAGGTTCTCCCATGCGGCGGCGCATACCCCTGTCGCACCTTCGACCCTGCCAATGGATTTCATGGATTCTGGAACAAAAACTTCGGGACCATTCTTACTAGCGCACGAGGTGCAACTGTATTCTCTGAATTCCGCGTGAGCTGGTACGGCTGCCACACACGCAGCCCCAATCGCCAGGACTGTAGCGACAAGCAGTGCGCTAGCCACACTCCTATATCTCGATAATACGCCTACCACGATCTTCTCACTCTCCTTTGCATAGACGACGTCAAGAGCCAAGCCCAGCACTATCTGCGGCGCTGAACAAGCGATGCCTGACATCGTGATTGTTGGTCTCAAGCCGCCCGTTGCTCCGGGCAAGCCCGCGAGACACTAGCAAAGATTCCAATTTGCGGAGCTAGTCGGTTTCGTGGAATGATGTCCCGGCGCTTCCCCTGGCACGCGGACGGACCCTGGCTCAACGCTATCCGAGCCACCTGCCGCGGCGACCCTGACGCGGACGAGCAGCCGCTACCCCGAAGGAGCCGCCGAGACCGACACCGGAGTATTCGATCTGGCAGCGCCTGATCTGGCCCGGGTTTCTTGGAGGCGCCTTGCTGGAATCAGCTAGCCGCTACTGCTGCTTCGCTGACCGAACGGGCGTACTGCGTCGCTCCGCGCTGGCTGCCCCTCTGGACGAACAGCAAGCACGCCGACCGGAGTTTGGTATGCGCCCGCTCGCGCTCGACCAAGCGCAAGCACTTTCCTTGCGGTGTTTTTCACTCGCAGATCGTCTCGCGAGTCGCGCCGCTCGCGGTCTACCTCCACGGAGCGCAGCTGCTCCACGAAGCCCTCCACGAAAGCGGGGAGCATACGCCAAGGGCGGGTTGAGCGCACGGGCTGCGTGGTGGCGGTGTTGGTGTGGGCTTGGAGCTGTGTCGGTAATCGCGGGCAAAAGCTCTGCGCTCGTCCATAGCCGCCCGCGCGTGCTTCTCGGGTCGCGCATCTTCCCCCTAAGCCGGCAAAACGTGACCGGCAACCGGAGTTGGTGGCGCTACGCGCTCGCGGCCTGGGCCGCCGCGACCACCTTGTCCGCCTGCTCACGCGTCAGCACCGGGCTCATCGGGATCGCCAGGTGCGTGCGCGCGGCGTGCTCGGTCGCGGGCAGCTCCACGCCGGCGGCCCACTCGCGCATCGGCGCCTGGCGGTGGACGGGCGTGCGGTAGTAGGGCTTGCAGCCGATGCCCGCCGCCTGCAGCGCGCCTTCCAGGCGCTCGACGTTCGGGTCGCCGACGACGTACAGGTGCCACGCCGGCGCGGCACCAGCGGTCGGCTGGGGCAGAGCGACCAACTCGCCCAGGCCGGCTTCCTCGTAGTGGCGCCCGGCACGCCTGCGGCCGTCTGCCCATGCGTCCAGGTGCGGCAGCTGCACGCGTAGGATCGCCGCCTGCAGCTCGTCCAGGCGGCTGTTGTAGCCGATGCGCTCGTAGTCGACCTTGTCGCGCGAGCCGTGGAAGCGCAGGATCCGCGCCCGCTCGGCGATCTCCTCGTCAGAGGTCGTGATCATGCCGCCGTCGCCGAAGCAGCCCAGGTTCTTCGACGGGAAGAACGAGAACGTCGCCGCCGTGCCGAGCGCCCCAGGGCGCTGCTCGCCCGCGGTCGAGCCGGCCGCCTGCGCCGCGTCCTCGAGCACGGGCACGCCGAGCGCCTCGACCTCCGCGATCGGGGCCACGTTGCCGAACAGGTGCACCGCTATGACGGCCTTCGTGCGTGGGGTCAGAGCCGCGCGAACTGTCTCGGCCGTGACGCAGTAGGTGTCGGGGTCGATGTCGCAGAAGACCGGCGTGGCGCCCGTCGGCGGGATCGCCTCGGCGGAGGCGTAGAACGTGAACGATGGCACCACGACCTCATCGCCCGGCCCGACGCCCATCGCCCGCAGCGCGATCGTGATCGCCTCAGTGCCGTTGGCCACGCCCACCGCGTGGCCGGCGCCGCAGTACGCGGCGAACTCCTGCTCGAACGCGCTCACCTCGGGGCCGAGGATGTAGCGCTCGGAGTCGAGCACTCGCTCGACCGCCGCGCGCAGCTCCTCGCGCAGACCTCGCACCGGCGTCGAGGTGTCGAACAGCGGTACCCCCATCGCGCTCAGCGTGGCGCCAGCAGCTCGAGGTCCGCGCGCGTCATCAGGCGGATCAGCTCCTCGAAGCTCGTCCGCGGCTTCCAGCCGAGGTCGCGCTCGGCCTTGCTCGGGTCTCCGATCAGGTGGTCGACCTCCGCGGGCCTGACGAACGCCGGGTCGATCGTCACGTACTGCGAGAAGTCGCCCAGGCCCGCCTCGTCGAACGCGACCTCGCAGCACTCGCGCACCGAGTTCGACTTCCCGGTCGCGATCACGTAGTCCTCGGGGATGTCGCGCTGGAGCATCAGCCACATCGCTTCCACGTAGTCCTTCGCATAGCCCCAGTCGCGTTCCGCGTCGAGGTTGCCCAGGCGCAGCTCCTTCGCCAGGCCGTGCTTGATCGCGGCGGCGTGCCAGGTGATCTTGCGGGTGACGAACTCAAGGCCGCGGCGGGGGGAGTTGTGCACCACGAGCCGTCCCACTCCCGCGCAGAAGACGCCGCTCTCGGTCTCCAGATCGAACACCCATTCGTCGCTCGGGACCGCCGCGGAAGCCACGCGGCGCACTTCGGTCGGGCTGCGCAGGAGGTGCTGGCCCTTGGCGCCCACCCGTGCCGCCGAGCGCAGATTCAGTTGGTAGTAGGTGCGTCCGTCGCGCTGCTCGACGTAGACCGAGGCGGGCTGTCGTTGGTTGAAGTAAAGGAGGCAGAGACCCTGTGCGAGCACGGCGCTGTTGGTCTTGATCGACTCGCCGTTCCCCTTCTTGAGGCCATCCCCCGCGTAGTAGCCGGTGAGGAAGGCTCGCTGGGTATCGCAGTCGGCGTTGAGCACGACCGGCGGAACCTGCTTGAACGCGCTCGACGTGTACAGCTGCTCTCGCAGCCACGGGCCGATGCTGTGCGCGCCCGAGAAGGCGACGACGTTCGCGGAGCCATCGGGGTCGTAGCCCGATGTGCCGAGCGACTCACGCGAGAGCCCGAGGAAGACACGTGACCAGAGCTCCATCGCTCTGCAGCGGATGAGGAAGTCGTTGTTTGTGAACCGCACCTGGCCGCCGTCCTCGGAGACGTAGCCGTCAGCTGTGAGCAGGCCCAGTAGCTCCGCCATCTCGGGAGCGACCGCGGTCCAGCCCGGAGCGTTCGGCATCCAATCCGCGATCGCAAGGTCGCCGCCCTCGTCGATCTCATCGGCTCGCAGGGGTGCCCGGTCGTCGTCGAGCATCGTGTGGTGCGCGGTCACATCCACCACGCCGCCACGGGCCTGGACGCTGAGCAGCTGGTGGTCCGGATCCGTCCGCCGCCGCCGCGTCGCGGTGATCGCCCGCACGTACGTCCAGTTCTCGCCGTCCCACACCTCGACCACGTTGTTCGGAGTGAAGCTCTGAGTGCTCTGTCCCTTGCGTCGCAGCGGGACGAGGTCGGCCGGCGTCTTGATCGACACGACCCCCAACTGCCTGACGATCAGGGGGGTTGTCTCCGAGAGACACTCATGATTAAAAAGTATCCCGCTAGTCGCATGCAGGTCATAAGACTCGCGGTAGTTGACCGTGATGAAGTGCCCGTACGCCTTCGCGACCCCGTATGGAGAGCGCGGGTAGAACGGCGTGGTCTCCGTCTGCGGCACCTCCAGCACCTTGCCGAACATCTCGCTGGAGGAGGCTTGATAGAAGCGCGCCTCGGGGCAGACTTCGCGCATCGCCTCGAGCATGCGCGTGACGCCCACGCCGGTGAACTCGGCGGTCAGCGTCGGCTGGATCCAGGAGACCGCGACGAACGACATCGCGGCGAGGTTGTAGATCTCCGCGGGTTTCGAGGCGCGCATCGCGTCGACGAGCGAGCGCTGGTCGAGGAGGTCGCCCTGGTGCAGGGTGATGCGGTCGCGGATGTGCTCGATGCGGTCGAACTTCTCGGTCGAGGCGCGGCGCACCATGCCGTGGACGTCGTAGCCCTTCTCGAGCAGCAGCTCGGCGAGGTAGGAGCCGTCCTGGCCTGTGACGCCCGTGATGAGCGCTGAACGTTTCTCTGGCATGGCCGGGAGCCTATCTGCCGCCGGCGATGGGCCGGTGGGTGCTCATGCGCAGGACGGCGCAGCCGGCTCCGCGACGAGCGGCTCACAGGCGTTCTTGCGCTCGCGCAGCCAGCGCACGGTCGCCGCGATCCCGTCCTCGACCTCGATGCGCGCCTCCCAGCCCAGCAGCCGCTTGGCCTTCTCGACCGACGGCCAGCGCCGCTGCACGTCGACGGCGAACGTCGGCAGGTGCTCGAGCTCGAACGCGTCTGGGTCCTCGCCGCACGCCTCCCAGATGATCCGCGCGATCTCCGCGACGGTCAGCTCGCGCGCGGCGGAGATGTTGAAGTCCTCGTTCAGGCCCGCCGGCGAGCTCATCGCGGCGACGATGCCGTCGGCGATGTCGTCGACGTGGGTGAGCGTCCTGGTCTGCTCGCCGGAGCCGAAGATCTGCAGCGGCCGCTGCCCGGAGAGCACCTTCTCGATCAGGTCGGGCACCGCGTGCGCGATCCCGGGCTCCGCGTCGGGCACCTCGCCGGGGCCGTACGCGTTGAACGGGCGGCAGATCGTGTACGGCAGGCCGTGCTCGTCGTGCGCCGCGCGGCAGTAGACCTCGCCGGTGAGCTTGGAGAAGCCGTACGCGGAGATGGGGGTGGGGCAGCGCGGCAGGTAGTCCTCGGGCGTCGGGTACAGCTCGGCCTGCTCGAAGACCATCGAGGAGGACACGTAGACGAAGCGCTCGACGTCGAGGTCGATCGCGGCGCGCACGACGGAGTTGTAGAGCGCGTTGTTGACCTCCGTGAGCGTGTGCGGCAGCTTGTGGAAGTTCGCGATCCCGCCGACGATCGCGGCCAGGTGGATCACGTGCGTGCAGCCCTTCGTCGCAGTGCGCGCCTCCCTGAGCACGCGCAGATCGCCCGTGTGCACCTCGCAGCCCTCGCGCATCCACTGGGGCGCCATTCGCTGGTCGGACACGCGCACCTCGTAGTCCGGGTCGGCCAGCAGCCTGCGCACGACGGCCGCCCCGATCGTGCCGGCGCCGCCGGTGACCAATACCCGACTCATCCGCGGGCGGGGTGGGTCGGTCTGAGGGCGACGAGCTCGGAGGCGTAGGCGAACACCTGCGCCGCGTCCCAGCAGTTCCAAGGGTCGACGACCAGGCAGTCGGCGGCGGCGCGCTCGGTGATCGCGGCGAGCGCGCGCGGCTCGCGGAACTCGGAGTGGTTGGCCGCGACGAACACGACCTCGGCGCCCTCGACGGCCTCCTCGAACGGCACCGTCGGCGTGGCCACGTGCGGATCGTGCACCGCCACGTCGGCGAGCTCGCGCTCCAGCAGCCGGATCAGCTTGTGCGACAGCGAGTCGCGCTCGTCGTCGGTGTCGGCCTTGAACGCCAGCCCGAGCACCGCGACCTTGCGGTTCGCCAGGGACCCGAGACGGCGCCGGGCGCCCTCGAGCAGGAACAGCGGCACCGACTCGTTCACGCGCGAGACCGCCAGCAGCATCCCCGGCGCCGCCGAGCGCTCCTCGGAGAAGGCGAAGTCCTTGCGCAGGCACGTGCCCGCGGTGAAGCCGGGCTGGGCGATGCCGCCCCGCGGGTAATCGCGGTTGATCAGGTCGATCACCTCGAACACGTTCGCGGAGTAGCGCTCGCAGTCCATCATCAGCAGGTTCGGCAGGGCGAAGTTGGCGTAGCGCAGGATGTTCGCCCAGATCTTCGCCAGCTCCGCCTGCACCGGCGTGGTCTGCACGATCGGCGCCTCGAACGCGCCGAACATCTCGCCCACGACCTCGCCCGAGCGCGCGCCGACGCCGCCGACGATGCACGGCAGCGTGTCGATCTCCTCCAGGAACCGGCCCGCGGCGATCCGCTCGGGGGCGTGCGCGACGAACACGTCCTCGCCGATCCGAAAGCCGCGGTGCTTGGCCAGGTAGCCGGCGACGAACTCCGTCGTTCCGGGCGCGACGGTCGAGCGCAGGATCAGCGAGTGCCCGGGTGCGAGCACGCCCAGCAGGTCGTCGAGCGCCGAGCGGATGTCGCGCATGTCGATCTCGATGTGCGAGAACGACGGCGTTCCCAGCGTCAGCACGATCTGGCGCGCGCGCGCGGCGTCGGCGACGCGCTCGGACAGGGACAGCCGCGGGTGGGCGGGATTGGATATCACGCGGTCGAGCAGCTCCTGCCCGCCGGTCTCCTGGAAGGGCATCACGCCGTCGCGCACGGCGCCCAGCCGGACCGGGTCGTTGTCGATGCCCACGACCGTCAGGCCGCGGTCGGCGAACGAGAGCGCCAGCGGCAACCCCACGCGGCCGAGGCCGACGACGGCCACGTCGGCGGTGTTTTGTCCCGTGCTCATCGAGGCATGAGGTTAGCGGTGCGCGTCTTGCAAATATGCGCCTAACCGCGTGGTTAAATGCAAGCTAAACGGCAATGAGGAATCAGATGAATATTTTGGCCCCCGCCAAGGGCGGGGCTCAGGGGGATTTGAGGTCTGCGCGGCGGCCGTCCACGCCGGCGCCGCCCGTGCCGACGGGCGACCGGGTCCGCGGCGGTACGCGCGAGACACAGGTGATCGTCGACATCGCCGCGGCCGAGGCGCTGGCGCCGGAGTGGGACGCGCTCGCGGTGGCCGCGTCCAAGCCGTTCGCTGCGCCGGCCTGGGTGCTCGCGTGGTGGCGCCACGTCGCCCCCGCCGGCATCAGCCCGCGCGTGGTGGCCGTCCGCGACGGTGGCCGGCTGGTCGCGGTGGCGCCCTTCTACGCGCTGCCCCGCAAGCGCAGCGTCGTCGAATACCGCCTGATGTCCTCCGACTTCGGCGCGAGCATGGAACCGCTCGCGCTGCCGGGGCGCGAGTGGGACATGGCCGGCGAGATCGCGCACGCGCTCGCCGCCGCCAGCCCGCGGCCTGACGTGCTGGCGTTCGGCCCGATGTCCATCGCTTCCCCCTGGCCCTCCGCGATGAGCGCTGGCTGGGAAGGCCCGATCAGCGCACTGGTGCGACGCCTGCGCATCTCCTCCGCGCACATGATCGTGCTCGACGACGGCTCCTACGAGGAGTGGCTCGCGTCGCTGAGCCCCAAACTCAGACGCGATCTCAGGCGCTGCGAGCGGCTGTTCGAGGAGGCGGGCGGGAGCACGCGTTGGGCCACAGCCGAGACCCTGCGCGCCGACGCGGAGGCGTTCTCGCGGCTGCACCGCCAGCGCTGGGAGGGCCGCGGCTGGTCGCGCCTGGCGGACATGGGCGCGGGCCTGGCCGACTGGCTGGAGGATCTCGGACGCCCGCTGATCGCGCAGGGCCGCTTCGGCATGTGCCTGCTGGAGGTCGACGGAGCGCCGATCTGCGCGGACTTCCAGATCAGCGCGGGCGATGAGCTGGTCCCGATGAACGCGGGTTGGGACGAGCGCTACGCGAATCTCTCCCCCGCGAAGCTGGCCTGCCTGCGGGTCGTTCGCAGCGCGTTCGAGCAGGGGGCGCGGCGGGTGTCGCTCGGGAGCGGGAGCTCCGCGAACAAGCTGCGCCTGGCCAACGGCAACGAACCGGTGGCATGGACGCTCGTGCTGCCGCCGTCCGCCGGCCTGCCGGCGGCCTACGCGCGCGCGCTTCCCGATGTGATGCGCGCCCACGTTCGCGACGTCGCGACTCGCGCGCTGCCGCCGGAGCGTCTCGCGCAGACGCGCCGCATGCTCAAGCGCCTGCGCGGTTGAGCGTCGACGCCCGCGCGGCGCCGGAGTCGTCGTCAGGGCTGAAGCGCTCACGCCCTCCTGCGCCGGGCGGCGTGCTGACGCTTGCGGTGATTGATGTACTGGCGGGCGAAGCAGGCAACGAACAGGGGGTTGTAGCGGGCGTAGCGACGCCACAGGCGTCGCGGCTCGCGCGAGAGCCGGTAGGCCCACTCCAGCCCCGAGCGCTGCATCCAGCCGGGCGCCTGCGATACGAGCCCGGCGTGGAAGTCGAACGCGGCGCCGACGCCTACGAGCAGCGGCGCCCGCAGGCGGGCTCGCATCGCGAGCATCCACTTCTCCTGCTTGGGCTGGCCGGTGCCGACCCACACGACCTGCGCGCCGGAGGAGTCGATCGCGGCGACCACGCCGTCCTCCTCCTCGGCGCTCAGGGGGCGAAACGGCGGCGAGTAGCCGCCGGCGATGCGCAGGCCGGGGAAGCGCTCGCGCAGCCGCCGTTCGAGCAGCTCGAGCGCCTCGGGCGTGCGCCCGCCGTACAGGTAGATGGGCGTGCCGGCGCGGGCGGCGCGCGCGCAGAAGTGCGCCATGAGGTCGGGACCGTAGACGCGCGTCGCCCGCGCGTGGCCGAGCGCGCGCAGCGCCCACACCAGCGGCTGGCCGTCGGGCACGGCGAGCGTCGCGCCGAGCACCGCGGCGCGCGTCTGCGGGTCCTCGCGCGCGGACATGACGAGGTTGACCGCCGCCGCGGTGACGTAGCCGCGAGCGCCGGCGGCGATCATCGCGTTCATCCAGTCGATGACCTCGTCGTAGTCGGAGATGGCGAGCGGGATGCCGAGGATCTCGGCGGTCGCGGGCGGAGCTGGGACGCCGTCGTTGGACGAGGAGGGGGCGGGCGGCGAGGCGATTGCGTGAAGATACCCGCCCTCGTGGAGATCGACCCGGACTTCTGGATGCGCCGACGGGTGCTGGTGACCGGCCACACGGGCTTCAAGGGCGCGTGGCTGTCGCTGTGGCTGCAGGCGCTGGGCGCGGAGGTGATCGGCGTGGCCCCGGGAGTGCCGACGCGGCCGTCGCTGTACGAGCTGGCGGACGTGGGCGCGCACACGCGCGAGCTGGCGGTCGACGTGCGCGACGCGCCGGCCATGCGCGAGGCGCTGCGCGAGGCGCGCCCGGAGGTGGTCCTGCACCTGGCGGCGCAGCCGATGGTCAGGCGCTCGCTGCGCGATCCGGCGATGACGTACGAGGTGAACGTGATGGGCACCGTCAACGTCCTCGACGCGGTGCGCGAGGCGGGCGCAGACGTGCTGGCGGTCGTGGTCGTGACCTCGGACAAGTGCTACGAGAACCCCGGCGGGAGTCCGCGGCCGTTCGTCGAGGACGATCCGCTCGGCGGATCGGACCCGTACTCGAGCTCGAAGGCGTGCGTGGAGCTGCTCGCCGCGGCCTACCGCAGGTCGTTCTTCTCGGGGGAGGGCTCGGCGCGGCTGGGGACCGCGCGCGCGGGCAATGTGATCGGCGGCGGCGATTGGGGCGAAGACAGGCTGGTGCCGGACAGCGTCCGCGCGGTCGAGACGGGCGAGCCGCTGCACGTGCGCAACCCGGGTGCGGTGCGCCCGTGGCAGCACGTGCTCAGCCCGCTCAGCGGCTACCTGCGTCTCGCGGAGGCGCTCGCGCAGGGGCGGGATGCGGCGCGCGCGTGGAACTTCGGGCCGCCGGCGGAGGACGCGCGGCCGGTGAGCTGGATCGTGGAGCGCCTGGCGGAGCTGTGGGGCGGCGAGCTCGAGTGGCGGCTCGACGAGGCGCCAAACCCTCCCGAGGCGGGCTTCCTTTCGCTTGACTCCGGCGCCGCTGAACGACAGCTGGGGTGGCGTCCGGCGTGGCGCCTGGAGGACGCGCTCGAGCTGGTCGTCGAATGGCACCGCGCCCACCGCGCCGGTGAGGACATGCGCGACGTGAGCCTGTCGCAGATCGGGAGACACGCGAGCCTGTCGGTGTAGCGAGCGATCCACCCCGGAGCACCCGGTCCGGCGCGCAAGCCGGGTGCCGCCAGATGGTGGAATTCGCCTGACCGGCAGGATTACATAATCTTTCGGGCGTGAGCCCGCTGATCCTCCGCCGCCAACGCGCCGAGCGTCTGCTGCGGGAGGAGTTCGAGGGCCTGCGGAGCCGGGTGCTGGCGAGCGTCCGAGGGCGCATGCGAGCGAGCGGCGCGAGCCTCGACGAGGGCGATCTGGAAGCGTGTTACGCGCAGGCGTGGCAGGGCCTGTACGCGGCGATGCTGGAGGGCCAGGAGATCGCCAACCCCGCCGGCTGGCTCGTGCTGGTGACGCACCGGCGCGCGATCGACGAGCACCGTGCTCGTGCGCACCTCGACGGCGGCCGCTCGCTGGACGACGCGAGCGCCGATCGCACGATCGACGATCCGGAGGCCCGGGCGGCGAGCGCGACGCGGCGCGACTTCGCGGCGGAGCTCGACGATCGCATGCGCCTGCGTCAGCTGTTCGAGGGACTGCGCGGACGTCTGGACGGGCGTGAGCGCGAGGCGGCCGCGCTCTGCTATCTGCAGGGCCTGTCGCGCGCTGAGGCGGCCGCGCAGATGGGCATCAGCGAGAACCGGATGCGCAAGCTGATGGAGGGACGCGGCCCCGGGCATCCGGGGGTCGCCGGGAAGGTCGGCGCGCTCGTGGAGACGATCCGCGACGGCGGCTGGTGCGAGGAGCAGGGCTCGCTGATGCGGGCGCTGGCGTACGGCATCCTCGACCCCGACGGCGAGCGCCACCGGCTGGCGCTGCTGCATCGCAGCGAGTGCTCCGCGTG
>Ga0181538_10004919_pt1 | contig 12214 bp, 14 predicted proteins | sample PEATcosm2014_Bin_40_FD_119773 | JGI IMG/M metagenome (GOLD analysis project Ga0181538, IMG submission 119773) | Peatland microbial communities from MTU Mesocosm Facility, Houghton, MI, USA - PEATcosm2014_Bin23_30_metaG | ecosystem: Environmental > Terrestrial > Soil > Wetlands > Peat | place...
ACTGTGAAACACCTGGGTGAGGAGGAGCGCAATCAGCTCACGGTGGAGGCGATGAGCACCGAGGCGCTGACGACATCCGAGATTGAGGGCGAGATTCTGGATCGTGCCAGTGTCCAGTCCTCCATCCAGAAACAGCTTGGACTCGCCGCAGACAATCGGCGCGTCGGGCCAAGAGAGCAGGGGGTCGCTGAAATGATGGTCGATCTGCACCACACCTTCTCCGCCCCGCTCTCCGAGGAAATGTTATTCGGCTGGCACCGCATGCTGATGAACGGCAGCAGGGACATCAAAAATGTCGGTCGTTACCGGACCAGCGATGAGCCCATGCAGGTGGTCTCAAGGGCAGCAGGTGCGCCGAAGATCCATTTCGAAGCGCCGCCTTCCGCACGAATACCCTGCGAGATGGCGGGATTCATCGACTGGTTTGCACGCACCGTTCCTGGCGGAACGGAACCACTGCCGGCGCTCACGAGGGCAGGGGCCGCGCATCTTTATTTTGAATCGATCCATCCGTTTGAGGACGGCAATGGCCGAATCGGACGGGCGATTGCCGAAAAACCCCTGGCCCAAAGCCTTGGGCAGCCGACACTCATCGTGCTTGCGGCCACTCTGCTTGCCCGGCGAGCGAGTTATTACCATGCGTTGGAAACGGCCAGCAAACGAAATGAAATTACGGACTGGCTTGCGTGGTTCGCAGGGATAACGATTGAAGCACAGCAGCGCACGCTTGCGCTCGTCGAATTTCTGATCGACAAGACGAAGCTGTTTGACCGGCTAGAAGGTCAGCTCAATGACAGGCAGCAAAAGGCGTTGCTGCGGATGTTCAGGGAAGGCCCGGAAGGATTCAAGGGCGGCCTCAGCGCGGGTAAATACAGCACGATTACCGGGGCTTCTCCGGCAACCGCGACGCGCGACCTCGTTGACCTGACGGAGAAGGGGGCGCTCACAAGAACGGGCGAGCTCAGGCACGCGCGTTACAATTTGTCGGTGCCTTTAAAGCCAGTGCAGCGCGTGACGATTGGCAAGAATGGAGAGCTCGTAGAGGGGTAGGGTGGAATTCAGCCTAGCTCTGTTCCAACCCATTGCGTCAGGAAAAGCTTCTACTGGGGAGTATCCACGAGCCACCGCTCCCCCCAAAGGCAACCGCCAGATGCGGCGCATTCTGAATCAATGCGCCAACGCTGCGGTCAAAACAAAAGGAAGCATCTTCGAGATCGTGTATCGCCGCCTCGTACTACGCCTGGGACACAATCAGACCATCGGGGCAATTGCTAATCGCCTCTGTCGTCTGATCTGGATAATCTTGCACCGAGGGGTCCACTATGAGGAACGTGGTCAAGTTGTGTGCGGAAGGTTGAAGCGAATACGCACTCCGAGAATGATCCGGCAGCTCCGAGGCCTCGGCTACCGCGTCGAACTGCTGACTGTTCAAATCAACCCAGCATGAGGCCCGGAGGAGGCCGCGGGATTTTCGACCCTGCCCGTGATTCAGGAAGAATCCGCGGCAGGCGGTAAGACCGCTATGCCTCCGGTCACGCCCACGCCTGCCTGGGGAGTGGTGTTGAGGTTTGATTCAAGATCTCGCTTCCGACAGATGACTTCGATGCTGCCATCCGACAAGAAGCGGTGCGCAACCAAAGGCGGTTTCATGCTGCTCCTTCGTGGGCGAAAACACCACATCCGGATGCGCAATAGAACCGGCCTTTCGGCAGGCAGAGTTGCGTATGAAGATGTCAAGTCAATTGTACGCTCGATGGCAGCGGCGTATTATGTCTGGTATCGGACTCAGAAGAGATGCCTGTGGCGCGCGAGTCTGTGATCTCCCACTTCCGGCTATGGAAGATGCAGGGAGACCGAACGGCGAAGACACCATAAGCAATCTCTTCCTGACGCTCCCTGATCTTCTTCACTGTCCAGGCACCCTGATTCTTAAGAAAGGTCTTTGCGGAGATTGTTGACATTGGAAAACTCGAAGTCTCGCCACTGTGGTCGCGTACTCGTTATCACGAACGATTCCGGCGATGCGAGGGTAATTCGGGAGGCCTTAGTTGGCGCCGGTTTTGACTCGTTCGAGGTCGAGTGGGTTTGCAGTCTCGCCGACGGCATCGAGCGGCTGGAGAGATTGCAAATCGCAGCCGTAATACTGGATCTTTTTCTGCCGGACAGCCATGGAATCGAGACATTCGACCGAGTGTCGATCGTCGCACCTCGAGTTCCAGTCCTGATCTTAAGTGGCCCAGAAGATGAAAAAGCCGCCAAGAGAGCTGTGCAGCGGGGTGCGCAGGATTTTCTTCCCAAGAGTCACCTAGATAGCTACTCGCTTCCCCGCGCGATTAAGACGGTGATTGCCCTAAAGATTGCGGCCGAGGCATTACTCGGTGACCGGGAGCGTGCCGAGGTCACTCTGAACTCAATTGGCGACGGCGTACTAAGCACTGACCTCGAGGGGAAGATCACGTATCTCAATACGGTGGCGGAAAGGATGACTGGCTGGAGACGCGAGGAGGCATCCGGCAGACCGCTAGGCGAGGTTTTTCAGGTCATCGACAAAGGCACGCGCGAACCTGCTCGTAATCCTTTGGAGTTCGCGGTCCAACAAGACCGAACCGTTAGCCTCACCACAAACAGCATGCTCGTCCGGCGCGACGGACTTGAATCAGCCATCGAGGATTCTGCCGCTCCCATTCGCGACCACGAAGGCCGGGTGGTTGGTGCCGTGCTTGTCTTTCGCGATGTCGGCGAGGCGCAAGCCCTGGCGCGCAAGATGGCTCACGTGGCGCAACACGACTTTCTCACCGAATTGCCAAACCGAATGTTGCTGAATGACCGTCTCACGCAAGCGGTTGCGATGGCCGAGCGACACCACACGAAGCTCGCAGTGCTGTTCGTTGATCTGGACCTCTTCAAGACAATCAACGATTCGCTGGGACACACGATTGGAGACCAAGTGCTCCAGTCAATCGCGAAGCGCCTGCACGAGACGCTACGCCATACGGACACCGTCAGCCGCCAAGGAGGAGATGAATTTGTAATATTGCTTTCCGAGATCGACAACGGGCATGGTGCTGCTCTGGTAGCAGAAAAAATCTTCGCCACGCTGGGAGCGCCGTACATGGTGGGCGGCCACCAGCTGCGCGTCACAGCCAGCATTGGAATTAGCCTCTATCCCGATCACGGTCGAGAAGCGGAGGAGCTTGTCCACAACGCAGATATCGCTATGTACAAAGCCAAGAAGAGCGGCGGCCACTGTTATCGTTTCTTTGCAGAAGCCTGAATCAATCCGACGCGACGACACCGCATAGATGTGGGAGGTCTCGACTGAGCATTGGGAGTGGCTTCAGCAAGTGGGAACAACCGAAACTGCCTCGACGTAGTCTGCAATGTTCCGGTCGAACAAGATGTCATCCCTTTCCTTGATAAGCACGTCTGCGAAACCGAAAGCGCAGAACTGCCCCAGTCGCCGATTGCCCCAGCGTCCCGATTCAGACGCATCTTCACCACCCAAGGGGACGGTTCACGTCGGCATCCGGTTGCCGGCGTTTCTCTGGCGAAACAAAGGAGCAGCATGAAGCCGCCCCAACCGCCCTACAAGAACCGGATCCTGGCAGCCCTGCCGAAAGCTGAGATCGAGCGTCTGGCGCGTCACCTTTCACCAGTGACTCTTCCGCAACAGAAAACCCTGTTGGACGGAAAAGCCACGCACGGCTACTTCCTGGAACAAGGCATTGCATCAGTTGTTGTGACCGTTGCGAACGGAGACACTGTCGAGGTTGGAGTCATCGGGATCGATGGGATTGTCGGTCTTCCCATCCTGCTCGGCACTGAAGGGTCGCCGGGACGCACGTTCATTCAAATCGAGGATTCGGGTTTCCGTATCGACGCGGGGACGTTGAGAAGAGAATTTGAGCGAACCAGCGAGTTGAGGCTCACAGATATTAACGGCACGGTGTTGGGAAATTGGATTGTGCTGGAAGTACAGGATTTTGACACTCCAGATTTCAATTTTCTTTCGAAGTGCATTTCTGAAGACTCGCTGAGTAGGATGTTGTCAATGCAGCCTGGCGTACTCGGCTTTGGCTTGCCGGTAGATGGGGATGTCGGGATCTGCGTCTTTCCAGGGGGTGAGGAAATTCTGATACGCGGCACGGGCCTTATCGCGACCAGAGGGGTCTTTGGCAGCGTCGAGGGCGTAAGCGCGAGCTAAGCCGAGGCGGGCCAGCGCGCCCCAGGGAAAGTTCCCCACCACGCCGCGGTGGTCGATGAACTTCTGAAATTCCGCTGCCGCCGCGCTGCCGTCATGCAGCATCAGGTAGCCTTCTCCCCGCAAATACACCGGACACAGCGATACGTTGACCTGCGCGGGTGATCCCAGATCTATCGCGCTGGCCACCTTCAATCGCTCGATCGCCCTGGTCGCATCTTTGCGCTCTAATGCAACCGCCGCTCGGGTAGTAGGCAGCCAATACCTCTGGACGAGAGTATCCAGGGGGAATGTCTTGTCGAGTCCAGCCGTCAGTTTCTCCGCCGCTGCCGTATCGCCTGCCCGGGCCAGGGCCAGTGCCGCCATCGCCCTCACATCGCGGTTCGGGGCCAGCTTCAATGCGGCATTGGCATCGGCACGCGCCTGCTCCTTGTTGCCCGATTCCGCTTCGCGCAGCGCCGCCGCTGCCTGATACGTTGCGGCGGTTTCTTTGGCATCGTTGCGTCGGGCTGAATCCATCGCCAGCCGCGTTAGTCCGTGCGCATTTTTCAGCTTTCCGTACCAAGCCTCCGTGTCGGCTTGAGACGCAAGCAACAGGTCTTCTGTGCCCGGCTTCCCCACGGCGCTGGCGGCCAACTGCGCCATTTGTGCCGCGTCGCTCTTCAGAAAAGCCAAAAGGTAGCGGTCAACGAGCAGATACTCACCCTCCACCTTGAGCTTCTCCGCCTTCTTGTAAACCGCCTCCGCATCATCCAGCCGGTTGAGGGCCGCGTAGCCGTTGCCCAGAATGATGTAGTTCATCCCGTTACTCGGGTCCAAACGCAGTGCCTCCCGTTCCTCCTGCAATGCCTTATCGTAGTTTCCGAGAACGCTAAAGATGTACCCCAAGGCCATGTAAGACGGGTAATCTCTCGGGTAGATCTGCTGCAAAACCTCAGCCGTTTGCGCCGCCTTCTCCTGTTCTCCGGTCGCGTAAAAGTAGTAGCTTAGCTCGATGGAGAGGCGCTCGCGCTGACTCACCTTCTCTCGCCGCTCGTAAGCCATGCGCGCATTCTCGGCCGCCCGTCCCGTTTCATTAAGGCCGCCATAGGTCCCTGCCATGATGGCATACGGCATGGCGAAATTGGGGTCGAGTTGCACCGCCCGTTTGAAGAAGGGTAGAGAGGCCGTGAGCCCGTTCGTCGTCCTCAGTCCGAGACTGTAGGCTTGCCACGCCTCCAGCGATGGCGTGGTTGCTTCCTCCAGCGGTGTGGCATACTTCTGCACCGAGCTGAGCGATTCGCCCAGCTTCTTCCGCAAGCTGACTGCGGCATTGTCCAGGGCCTTCAGCACCGCCTCCTTGCCCGCTGCCAGCTCCTGCACTTCAGCCAGCACGTCCCCTGTGTTGCAGTTGACCGCCTTCAGGCCAATCACGTACTGGCTGCCCAGCCCTGCAATTGAGCCGGTCAGCATGGCCTGACTGCTGGTGCGTTGGCAGACTTCACGCGTCACCTCGAGCGTCAACCGCTCACCGGCCGGGCGGCCCATCAGCTTCAAGGTCTCGTTCACCTTGCGATCGGAAATCAGGTCCAGAAACGGTGATTGCTCCAGCTGTACCGAGAGCCCCTGTCTCAGGGTATCGTCGAAGACCGCGTCGCCGGTCTTGTTGTCAAAGTCGGCGAGGACGATGCTGTCTTTGTCCGTAAGCTTGGGGTGGTTCCGCCAACGCCAGTATTGCCAGCCGCTCAACGCGATGACAGCGCCCAGCACGGCCAGAGCGAACCATTTCCACCGGCGTCGTTTGCTTGGCTGTTTGCCGCCCCCGAGCTTCTCCAGCCCATCGTCACGACAAGCTTCCAGCCGCTCCACTGGCACCAGCAGTCGGTAGCCGCGGCCCGCCACAGTGCCGATGTATCTCTGCTCCTCAGCCGAGTCGCCCAGCGTCTTTCGCAGCTTCGCGATTGCGGCTTTGATGCTGTGATCGAACTCCACCACAACGTCTTTCGACCACAGTTCGCTTTCGATTTCATCGCGGGTGACGATGTCGCCGTCCCGTTCGATGAGCCATGCGTAGAAGTTGGAACGGCTGTTCTGTGAGGATGACCCTGTTGTCGCCTTGGTGCAGTTCTCCGGCCTTGAGGTCGAGTTCAAAGGCCCCGAAGCGAACGCGGGCTGTCGGCGTGTCCTTCATAGGTTTACGTGGAAATTTCGGAAAGCGTCCTTGGTTTGCGACAAAGTGTACTACCGTGGTAGGCAGGCTGCTAGCGATTTCGCCATTCTTCAAGCGAGATTCTGAGTAGGCTCTATTCTTTCAGCTTGCTGAAAAATGACTCCGAGGCAATTTCGACACCCAAAACTGGATTTGGGGACAGGAAAAGGGTTCTAAAATCGTCTGCTAGGGCCGACCAAATGTTTGGCCTCCATGGGATAGCATCAGCAGCCTCGCCGATGAGCCCTGGCGAAGCAGCACCGCGTGACGACTCGGCGGTGCTATCGCAGCCCTGGAAGGTGCAATTCAGAGGCCAGAAAAAGTAGGAAGTTCTAATTCTTGCGGGCTAAAAGGGCATCGGTGTCGCGCTTAAGGCCGGCATTGGTCGCGCGGCGCTTGACTCCCGTCTCCGCTACGGCTACTTTGCCAGTGCATGTCCGAGATTCGCATCGTCACATTCACCACCGATTTTGGCCTCAGCGATCCCTTTGTGGGCATCATGCATGGCGTCGTGCTGAACATCCATCCTGAAACCACCATCGTTGACATCTGTCACGCGGTGCCTTCCTACGACGTGCTTGATGGTGCGTGGACGATCGCGCAAGCGTATTGTTTCTTCCCGCCACGCACGGTGCATGTGGTGGTGGTCGATCCCGGCGTGGGCAGCGCGCGCCGACTTATTGTCGTCGAAACGGAAGACTACCTCTTCGTGGCACCCGACAACGGCGTGCTCTCGCTGGTGGAGGCGCGCGAGCCGAAGTTCAGCGTCCGCCAGGTTACGGCGGAGCGCTATTTTCTCCAGCCGGTGAGCCAGACCTTTCACGGCCGCGATATCTTCGCTCCAGTCGCGGGATGGCTGAGCAAAGGCGTTGCGCCCGCTGAGTTTGGCCAGGAGATTTCCGACTACGTCCGCCTGCCGTTGCCGGCGGTGGAGCGCACCGCCGAAAACAGCTTGCGGGGCGTCGTACTGAAGGTGGACAAGTTCGGAAACCTCATCACCAATATCAGCGAGCAAGACGCGCCGTGGTCGTTCGCGGCATTGCCTGCGCGGTTTAGTCTTTTGATCGCAGGGCAGACGATCACACGTGTATGCCGCTCGTATGCGGAAGGCGGCGAGGAGGAGTTCTTCGCGATTGTCGGCAGTTCGGGATATCTGGAGATCGCCGCGAGGCAAACGTCGGCGGCGGAAAAATTGGGGGTCGGAGTGGGGGCGCCAGTAGCGATTGCGATTAAGCGCTAACCATGATATCATGACTATGGTCATATTTGAAGACGAACGGGCTTATGAAACAGATTCCTGCAGGGAGGTTTAAGACGTGTTGTCTCGCCGTGATGGACCAAGTGCAAGCCACCGGTGAACCCGTCCTCGTGACGAAACACGGCAAGCCCGTCGTTAAGCTTGTGCCGGCCGAGGCGAAGGACGAGAGCATTTTCGGCTACATGGTCGGGAAGGCGAAGATCGTTGGAGACATTATCTCGCCAGCTACCCCGATTGAAGATTGGGATGCGCTTAAGTGATTCTGTTAGACACACACGTCCTCGTCTGGATGTCACTTGATCCGAACCACCTTTCCAATAAAGCGAGCGCTGCCATTCAGGATGCGCGAAGCAGAGGGGGCATCTGCATTTCGGATATAACTTTGTGGGAGATCGCGTTGCTCGCCCGCCGTGGAAAATTAGACATCGTAGGCAGCATTGATTCTTTTGTTCACGAAATCTCCGCGCCCGTGGTGGTCAAGCGAATCACGGCGGCCATCGCCAGCATGGCAGTCCAGTTTCCTGAAGAGTACCCAAAGGACCCTGCCGACAGGCTGATCGGCGCCACATCGAGAATGGAAAAGCTGCCTCTCGTAACCGCGGATGAACAACTTCGGCGATCTTCGCTCTTGGAGACGGTCTGGTAGTCCAGGAGTTACGGATTTTTCGGCCTCACGCGCGCGAAGCGCTCCATCTCGCCAGTCCACTTCAGGAAGCGCAACAAGTCCACGCGTTCGCGCCAGGTGAAACCACAGAACTCCAAAAACCCGATGCTTTGCATCTTGATGCCCGTGTAGGTTTCGATTCGCCAGCGCAGATAAGCGCTGCGCCAGGGCGTGAGGTGATGGCCGCGAGTCGCGTTCCACAGAAAGCGCAGGATGTAACGCATGATTGCGACTAGTATATCGGCAGCGGGGCACATGCCAAACTCAGACATTCTCTGCCACTGCCAGCAATATAATTAGCTCTTCCAATCAGATGAATCCCCGAAAAACCTGTGCTCAGGAAGCAAGACAAAGCAGTCGTCGCAGTGAAACCCTCAACACCAATGAAGCCGAAGCCACACTGCAGGCGATGTATCGCAAGCTCTCGCACGCCTGGGGACCGCAGCATTGGTGGCCGGCGGAAACTCCGTTCGAAATCATCGTGGGTGCCATCCTCACCCAGAACACGTCGTGGAGCAACGTCGAGCGCGCTCTGGGGAGCCTGCGCGCCGCGGGAATACTTAGTGTCGACGGCATCCGCGAAGTCCCGCAGCCAAAGTTGGAAAAGCTCATTCGCTCTTCCGGATACTTCCGGCAGAAGGCTCATCGGCTGAAGAGCTTCATAGCGTTTCTGGATGCTCGTTGCGCCGGATCGTTGGAGCGGATGTTTGCTGTCCCGATGGAGCAATTGCGCGCTGAACTGCTGGCGCTGAATGGTATCGGGCCTGAGACGGCCGACTCTATCCTGCTTTACGCGGGCAATCAGGCAGTCTTCGTGGTCGATGCCTACACCCGCCGGATTCTAGAGCGGCACGAAGCGGCGCAAGAAGGAGCACAGTATAACGAGATTCGCAGCCTGGTGGAACGTGCGTTGCAGCGCCAAAAGCCATTTCCCCCGCTCTTCGATAGTTCGACTGGAGAACGACGGCCGGAAGCCCATTCGCCTTCCACGATGAGCACGGCGCATCGCAGCCCACTGACGCAGATTTACAACGAAATGCACGGGTTGCTAGTCCAAGTCGGAAAGCACTATTGCCACAAGACTGGGCCCAAGTGCGACGTATGCCCGCTGGGTTCGATGCTGCGGAAAAGTAATTAGACGTCAGCTTTGTGACTACCCTCACTGCAATGCTCGTTGTGCGACTGCTATGAATGCAGTCAGCATTATCTCGCGCCCGTTTCCCCGTGCGCAGCTGTCACCCAGTGAACACGTGTAGGGGTAGAAGTAAGAAAAGGCGGACGGCTCCGTATCGCGCCGCCACATGATGACGGATTCCGAATCGGCGTTGGGACGAATGTTCCCAAGAACGCGCGCAGAAGCACCACCGTTTTGCGGGTCTGGCCGGATGCTACTGTTCGTCATTGTCGCGCTCTTGCTCATGCTTGGGGCAAGCCTTTGTCATGCTCGGGCATTACTTCCTCCACAGCCGCGAGCAGACACTCCTGTGCCAACAGTTGACGTCTAAAACCGAGCGTTTAAGCGAAGTGGAGACGCGCCACCAACTGATGTTCTCCACCAACCCCTGGCCGATGTGGATTTATGACAGCGAGACGCTGCGATTTTTGGAAGTCAACGACGCCGCGGTGCAGGCATATGGGTTCTCACGGGAGGAGTTCCTGGCGATGACGCTGCTTGATATCCGCCCTCCGGAGGAGGCTTCCGCATTGATGGACGCAATGAGCCGGCGGATGGATGGACTTAACAGCCCACGAGTCTGGCGCCATCGCCGCAAGGACGACTTGCAGCAGCGGTTTGCTGAGCGGGCTGTCCGGCGTGATCTATGCCCGAAGGCGGCACGTTGCATATAGAGACGGCCAGTGTGGATCTGGATGACGCGTATGCCAAAGAGCATCCTCCCGTGCAGCCTGGACACTACGTGATGCTGGCGGTCAGCGATACCGGAACAGGTATCGACAAGTCGACTCTGCCGCGCATTTTCGATCCTTTCTTTACCACCAAGGAGCTTGGCAAAGGCACGGGCCTGGGACTTTCGATCGTGTACGGCATTGTGAAGCAGAGCGGGGGGTATATCTGGGTGTACAGCGAACCCAGGCATGGAACGACTTTCAAACTCTACTTCCCCGCCACCGCGGCGGCCCTCGAAAGTCCGGCTTTGCCCAGCGAAACAACCTCCCGGCCAGCCGGACAAACGGTGCTCGTGGTGGAAGATGAAGCCATGATTCGAAGTAATGTTCACGAATGTCTACAGCAACTGGGCTACGAGGTACTGGCGGCCGAGAGCGGGGAAATGGCTTTGAAAATCTGCGAAGAGCACCGCGGCAGGATCGATCTTGTGCTGACAGACCTGGTCATGCCGGGCATGGGAGGACATGAACTGGCGGGAGAGCTTGCCCGGCGCCATCTGGAAGTGAAGATGCTTTTCATGTCAGGCTAACGGAAGATAGCGCCGCCCGGCGCGACATCCTGCTGAAAGGCAGCGCGTTCCTGCAAAAGCCCTCCGATCTGTCGAGTGCGGTACAACAAGCTTTGACGATTCGAGCGATCACGGGGTAGTTCAGTTACCACGGAGACGCTCTGTGGCGAATTCTTCAGCTACAGTATCTTCTTGCCAAACGCTGACAACGCCAGTTCCACCGCCAACTCTGCGGTCTGGTTGCGCTCGTCGAGCACCGGATTCACTTCTACCATTTCGAAGCTCAGCATGCGTCCATGATCAGCGATGATCTCCATCGCCAGGTGTCCCTCGCGATAGGTCGCTCCGCCCCAGACTGGCGTACCGACGCCCGGAGCATCCTCAGGATCGATCCAGTCAAGATCGAGGGAGACATGGTAGCCGACGGTGCCGCGACCCGCCAGGCGCAACGCCTCTTCCATAACGGTGCGCATTCCACGCTCGTCAATATCGCGCATGGTGAAGACATGCACGCCCGACTTGCGGATGTTCTCGCGTTCATGGTTGTCCACGTCGCGAATGCCCAGCAGTACGCAATTGTCGGGCTGCACCTTAGGACTGAAGCCATACAGATCGGTGAGCGGCGATGGGAACAATCCCATGATCGCGCCCAGCGGCATGCCATGCACATTGCCACTCGGCGAGCTGTCGGGTGTGTTGATGTCCGCGTGCGCGTCGATCCACAATAGCCCGATTCGCTGGTGCTTCCTGCGATAGAACTCCGCCACCGCAGAAACCGTTCCCATTGCGATGGAGTGATCGCCGCCCAGAACGATCGGGATAGCCCCGCCCTCCAAAGTCTTCATTACCAGTTCAGCCTCTTTAGTGCAGGTCTCGGTGATCTCCTTGAGGTACTTTGCGTGCGGGTCACCTTCGGACTTAGTTTCGGCCAGGGCAACAGAAACGTTTCCCCCGTCCTTCACGTCATAGCCGAGTGCCTCAAGCTTGGCTTCGAGTCCCGCGACGCGCATCGCCGAGGGTCCCATGTCAACACCACGGCGCGACTGCCCGAGATCCAGCGGCACGCCAATGATGCGGATATGCTTGGTTTCGATGTGCTCTAGTGGCTTCGTGATGGGGCTGGTTGCCATAGGTTTTCCGGAATCTCACATTGTGGTGTCCCGTTGTAGCACAGAGGCGCTAAGGATACAGCCTGTGCAGCGTCCGTGCGAAGGGAATGGTCTCGCGAACGTGCTCCAGGCCACAGATCCAGGCCACCGCGCGCTCGATGCCCATGCCGAATCCCGCGTGCGGCACACTGCCGTACTTGCGCAGGTCGAGATACCACTTGAACGCCTTCTCCGGCAGGCCGTGCTCGTGAATTCGCTTAACCAGCAGCTCGTACGACGCGGTGCGCTGCGAGCCGCCGATGATTTCGCCATAACCTTCGGGTGCAAGCACATCCACGCACAGTGCGAGTTCCGGTCGCTCGGGATCGGGCTCCATGTAG
>Ga0181538_10004921_pt1 | contig 12209 bp, 10 predicted proteins | sample PEATcosm2014_Bin_40_FD_119773 | JGI IMG/M metagenome (GOLD analysis project Ga0181538, IMG submission 119773) | Peatland microbial communities from MTU Mesocosm Facility, Houghton, MI, USA - PEATcosm2014_Bin23_30_metaG | ecosystem: Environmental > Terrestrial > Soil > Wetlands > Peat | place...
CCAGCTGCAGCGCCTGTCCAAATAAAATTCACGGTTTTGCGCACTTCTTTCTTGCGAAGGTGCACTATCGGACAGTATTGCGGCTTCTGAACGCCGATACTCGGTACTCGAGGTTCTTAGAAGGAGACAAATGTTTAAGCTATCGAGTTTCACCTTTGCAGTCGCAATGATGCTGGCCGCGGCAGCGCAAGCGCAGACGCAAGCGCCGGCAGACGCCAATAATCCAACGCCAACGTACCGGATCAATGTTGTGAGCCGTACCACCCGGGCAGTGAGTTACAGGCACCGCAGTGGGAGCACCAAGGTCGATTTTCAAGGCACGGATTTGATGCCTGCCGCGGCCGGCGAGGCCAAAGTGGAAAGCAAGCGCGGAACCATGAAAATCGAAGCCGAATTTTCCGGGCTGGACAGGCCCAGCAGTTTTGGCAACGAGTATCTGACTTACGTATTGTGGGCGATTTCGCCGGAAGGGCGCCCAGTGAATATCGGCGAAGTATTAGTGGGCGATAATCGCCGCAGCAAGCTGGACGTGACCACGGACTTGCAGGCCTTCGCACTGATCGTAACAGCGGAACCTTATTACGCTGTGCGCCGCCCCAGCAACGTCGTGATTCTGGAAAACACTGTTCGTTCCGATACGCGGGGCGCCACCGAGGATGTGGACGCCAAATATGAATTGATTGATCGCGGTGGTTACATTCCCACGGGCTTTACGTTTGACCCCGTGGTTCTGAGCGCCGATTTGCCGTTGGAGTTCTATGAAGCGCGCAATGCGGTGCGGATTGCGCAATCTGCCGGCGCGGAGCGTTATGCCGCGGAAAGCTACGGGAAGGCCGTGCACCAGATGGTCGAGGTGGATGCGCTGGCTTCCAGGAAGCATGAAAACAAGAAAGCGCTTATCTCGTTGTCACGCGAAGTCGTTCAGACTTCCGAGGACGCTCGTGAAATCGCCGTGAAGCACATTGACGAAGAGCGCGCCGAGGCCGAACGCAATGCCGCAGCCGGTCGTGAAGCCTCCGCTAACGCACAGGCCAATCAGGAACAGCAGTTGCGGCTCACCGCCCAAATGGAAACCGCGGATGCCGATCGCCAGCGTAAGGAAGCCGAACGGCAGAATCTGGATGCGCAGGCCGCCGCCCAGCAGGCCGCTGGCGCCCAAGCCGACGCCGAAAAAGCCCGCAACGACGCTCAGCAACTCCAAAAGGCTGCCGAAGCGGATTCCGTCATCGATCGTGCCGCCACAGCCTCCTCCGACGCGCAGCTTCAAAAAGCCGTGCACGACCGCGAAGAACTTCGCGCCAGTCTCCTTCAACAGTTCAACCTGGTCCTGGAAACTCGCGACACCGCCCGCGGACTTGTCGTCAATATGTCCGACGTGCTTTTTGATACCGGCAAGTACACTCTCCGCCCGCTGGCCCGCGAAAAGTTGGCCAAGATTTCGGGCATCGTGCTCGCTTATCCGTCGCTCAAGTTGGCCGTAGAGGGCAACACCGATAGCGTCGGCACCGAAGCTTTCAACCAGACACTCTCCGAGCAGCGTGCCGAAGGGGTCCGCAGCTATCTAACCCAGCAAGGTGTGCCGGAATCTTCGACCACCGCGACTGGTTTTGGTAAGACTCGGCCTATCGCATCAAACGATACTTCCGAAGGACGTCAGCAGAACCGCCGTGTCGAGCTGATCGTCTCCGGGGAAGTGATCGGTACCAAGATCGTTTCGCTCAGTCTGCAGCCCGTCGCCGACGCTACGACTCCTCAGTAGTTGTACCCACGAAAGGAGCCGGCTCCCCAAAAGCCGGCTCCTTTTTTTTATTGAGGGGTTTTTGTGTGCGCCCAAGATAAACAGAACTAGTCTCGCCACAAAACACTCTTCTGCGGGAAAAACGTTGCTTCCCATCGGCTGGAAATCCGGCAATTCCTGAACCTCTGTCGGGCCCTTGCAACCGGTGACAAGGATGTGACCCATATCGAACAGATTTCTAATCCGTGATCTGGCAGCATTCCAATTACCAGCACGAATTCAAGGAAAATCCCGAATCCGTGCTGTGAGCGGCCAAACGATTTCTCGTTAGCGCTTGCTCTGGGATAGAAGGAGTTCATCACATGCTTGGATTACTCGCGGCAGTTCTTATTATTCTCTGGTTGCTGGGATTTTTCGCATTCCACATTACCACTGGATTCATTCACATCGTCCTCGTTGTTGGCCTCATACTGCTCATCATCCATTTTGTGAGCGGCAGAAGCGCCACAGCATAACGGGCCGGTGGACTCGGACAGAGTCTGATCCAGCCCGAGGTGTGAGTCGGCAGATCTCCAGTACGTTTTTGTCACAAATACCCCAGCGTTTGAGCTGATAGTCGCGACCGCCCGAATCGCGAGCCATTCCGGAATCGCGCGGGATGGAGCAACAAAAGGACATCATGTTTTTGATCGTGGCAGATCTCCTGCGGAATATTCATGGTTCGATTCGACGGTTCCCTGCGCTCGTTCACAAGGCAATTGTCGCAATGCGCGAAAATCGCGCCGCCCGCATCGTTCTCCGCGTCGTCGCAGGAATTGCCCTGGTTCCCGTGCTCTTTGCGGTGCTCATGCTTTTCTATGTCAACTGTGATCGTTCAGACCTTCCCGATCTGGATGGATTTATACGTTTTGAGCCCCCCACCACGGGCCACATCTACGATACGAATGGCCACGTCCTCATCGAATTAGGAAAGGAACGCCGGGAAATCATCCAATATGCGGAGATTCCTGACGTCCTGCGGCAAGCTATCCTTTCGGCTGAGGATGAGAACTTTTTCTCACACTCGGGAGTGGATTACTCCGTCTTTCCTCGCTTGCTCAGCAAGACCAACGTTCACGCGTTGATCTCTCGCGCCGCCGGCTCAAACGGCAAGAGTGACGCGGACCGCGCGGCCGTGTTTCCTCAAGGCGGCTCGACGATTACCCAACAGCTTGTGCGCGGTTACTTCCTCCAGGAACTTACAAGCACCAGGAATAGCAATACGCTTCAACACCACGGCTTTTTCGCCCGCGTTCTTGCTTTCGCCATTGGTGTACCGGCTGCCAACAGGGTCTTGTTGAAAGTCGAGGAAATGCGCCTCGCCTCTTGGATTGAGGGAGAGATGCGGAAGCGTTACGGCTCCCAACGCAGGGCCAAGGAAGAACTATTCGCGCGTTACGCCAGCTTTATCTATTTGGGAAACGGCCGCTACGGCTTCGCATCCGCCTCGCAATATTATTTCGGCATGCCGGTGACGGCTCTCACCGCGGAGGATGCGGATAAGGCGACGCTGTTGGCGGGCATTACCAAGTCGCCCGGCGAGTATGCCCCCAATGTGGCCGACAATCAAAAACCTCTGCGCCGGCGAAATCAGATATTGGCCCTCATGGTCAAAAATCATTTCATCTCCTCACAGGCGTCTGCACGCTTCCAACAAGCACCCATTCGTCTGGCAGCGCATGTCATTGCTCCGAACGAAGCGGCCGCGGCTGTCGAAAATGTATTCGAGGAGCTTAAACGGATCGACTCTACCCTCGCCCCTGATATCGGTGTGAATCAACTCTTGGAGGGCCACATCCAGGTTTATTCCACCGTCGATGATCGCATCCAGAGCTTGGCAAATGCGGCTCTCGAAAACGGCTTGAAACTTTATGAAAAGCGTCACCCTAAGAACGCGGGGCTGATCCAGGGCTCCGTAGTCGTTTTGCGAAACAGCGACTCCGCCATCCTGGCCGAAGCGGGCGGGCGGCGCATTTATAAAGGCCGCAACAGCACATACAGCGACTTTAACCGCGCAACTCAATCCCTGCGCCAGCCTGGTTCGGCCATGAAGCCGATTGTTTACCTGGCGGCATTTCGTCAAGGCGCCATGGATCTGAATACTCCCGTGCCCGATGAGCCCATCTCGGTTGCCGCGCCGGGCGACCCCCCGCTCAAGTGGATCTCCAATTTCGATGGTGTTTTCAAGGGCATCATCCCAGCCCGGCAGGCTCTCGCGGAGTCCAGAAACGCTGTCGCCATTTGGATTGTTCAGCAGATCGGAATCGATTCCGTCTTGACTACAGCGCGCGAACTTGGCATTCGAACCTCACTGCATCGCTATGACACCACGGCACTCGGCGCATCCGAAGTGACCCTGCTGGAACTCGCAAACGCTTACCGCATGATGGCCAGTCGCATCCATGCGGAGCCCTACGTGATTGCAAAGATCGAACATAGCCGGGGCGAAGTCGTTTACAGCCACGATTCCCATTGCTGCTCAATCGACGAAAACGAATCGCAGCTATCCACGATTCAGGAAGGGTTGCGCGGCGTCGTGCGCATTCCTTCCGGCACCGCGCACGCGCTTGATTCGCGCGCTTTTCCCATCCCAGTGATGGGCAAGACCGGTACGACAAACAGTTATCGCGACGCACTTTTTGTCGGATCTACGTACGGCCCCGACGGAATTACTGTGGCCGTGCGCATCGGCTTTGATGACAACCGTTCGTTGGGCGTGAAGGAAACCGGCGCTCTGGCCGCTCTCCCGGTGTTCCGGGAAATCATTCTGAATATCTACCAGGAAAAGCTGATGGGGCCGGCACCGCGATTCCCGGTAGCGATGGAACAGAATATTGATGCCTATCTGAAGGGAGAGCTCCCACCGAAAGATGCGATAGGGTTCCTGAATCCACTCGGTGCGAAAAGACTCGCTGATGAAGGAACAGCGGATTGTTCCGCGAAGCTGGCCCCTTTGCCAACACACAGATGCGAGCTACCTGGTAACCAGAGATATTCCATTTATCCAAGCAAGAATGAAAGCGGGCAATTGGTTTTTATAAATGAGTGATACCTCCCGCTTCGGATCTGGCTCCGTCATGCCATCCGAAAAAATGGGTTGTTATTCGGTGTGGCCCTGAAACCGGATTAAAGAATTGCCAACTTGGCAGACGAAAACGACCTGTGCGACGACACACCCGTGAAACTCCCCCTCCTGAGTTAACCCGGAATGAGTACTGTGGTTATGCGGGAGATTCTTCACGCTGCGGGCAGTAAGGTGCGTGAATTCTCTACACCTCTTGTTCAATACAGGACAGCCTCCTTAATGGCGCGCTGTCACAATGGGGCTGGGACTTAGCTTGCTGACCTGAGAGCGATGGCAAGTGCCCCAGGAGATATTCAAATGTCCACTGTCAATTCAGTCGTAGCAGTGTATCCGACGCATACCGAAGCGGACCAGGCAGTGAAAGAGCTTCAACGCGGCGGAGTCGACCTGCACAAATTGTCGATCGTTGGAAAGGGGTACCACACGGATGAACACGCGGTTGGCTATTACAACACCGGCGACCGCATGATGTATTGGGGCAAAGTGGGTGCGTTCTGGGGTGGCTTCTGGGGGCTTTTGTTCGGCTCTGCTTTTTTTGTTATACCGGGTCTCGGCCCAATCTTGGCGGCGGGACCGGTCGTTGCCTGGATCGTGGGAGCGCTTGAAAGCGCCGTGATGGTAGGAGGAGTAAGCGCACTGGGCGCAGGTCTCTACAGCATGGGAATTCCCAAGGACAGCATTGTGAAGTACGAAGCAGCGCTCAAGACGGATCAGTTCCTGCTGATCGTTCATGGGACAGCCGCCGAGGTCACGAAGGCGAAGGACATTATCGAAACCACGCATCCTGCCCAATTCTCAGTGCACTCAGGCGAAGCTGCAAAAACAGCAGCCGTTTAGCTTTTCAGAGAGTGGCATGGGCAAGGATATCTCCTGAATTCCTTGCCCGCTGTCCCGTTTCTCGCTCGCTTGCTGGCTTTTGCTTCCTATTTGTAAAGGACATGCATGTAACAATTCGCCCAACCTTGCGCGGGAAGTTCGCCCAGCGCTCCCCCGCTGTTGGCTTGGACTGAGAGAAGAGAATCGAATCATGAAAATGAACGCACCCACTCCGGAAACGGCCCACAAGAAACCCAGCGCGGTAAACAAACAGGAGTTGACTCTCAATATTGGCACTCTCACTCCGGAACTTCTCCACAAGATGGATGCCTATTGGCGCGCCGCCAACTATCTCTCGGTCGGCCAGATTTATCTCTACGACAATCCGCTTCTGAAGGAGCCGCTGCAACTTTCGCACGTGAAGCCTCTGGTGGTCGGACATTGGGGCACCACGCCGGGCCAGAACTTCATCTACGTCCACTTGAATCGAGTCATCAGGAAGTATGACCTCGATATGTTCTACATTGCCGGTCCGGGCCATGGTGGGCCTGCGCTGGTGGGCAATACGTACCTGGAAGGCACCTACAGTGAGATTTATCCGAACATCAGCCAGGACGAAGCCGGACTCAAGAAGTTGTTCATGCAGTTCTCCTTTCCCGGCGGGATTTCCAGCCATGTGGCGCCGACGACGCCAGGTTCCATCCATGAAGGTGGTGAGCTCGGGTATTCACTCAGCCATGCTTTCGGGGCGGCTTTCGATAACCCCGATCTGATCGTCGCCTGCGTCATCGGCGATGGTGAAGCGGAAACGGGCCCTCTGGCGACGGCGTGGCAGTCCAACAAGTTTCTCAACCCAATCTCCGATGGAGCCGTCCTTCCGATTTTGCACCTCAATGGCTACAAGATCAGCAATCCCACGGTTCTTGCCCGCATCGAGCATGAAGAATTGGAGCAATTTCTGCGGGGTTGCGGCTGGACGCCCTACTTCGTGGAAGGCGATGAGCCGGAAGCGATGCATCAACTCATGGCCACCACCTTGGATAAGGCCATCGAGGACATCCGGCAAATCCAGAGCAAAGCACGCAGCAAGAGTGACAACACTCGGCCGCGCTGGCCCATGATCGTCTTGCGGTCACCCAAGGGCTGGACTGGACCAAAGCTAGTCGATGGCTTGCAAGTCGAGGGCACCTTCCGGGCACACCAGGTGCCGCTCCTGGTGGATTCCGAGCATCCCGATCATGTCAAGCAGCTTGAAAGCTGGATGAAGAGCTACAAGGCCGAGGAGTTGTTCGATAGAAATGGCCGGCTCATCCCGGAATTGGCCGAACTGGCGCCGAAAGGCGACCGGCGGATGGGCGCTAATCCGCACACCAACGGCGGAGTTCTCTTGCGCGACCTCCGTATGCCCGATTTCCACCTCCACGCGGTGAATGTGCCTTCGCCGGGCGCTGCCGACGGCCAGGACACGCTCGTACTGGGGAATTTCCTCCGCGATGTGACCAAGCTGAATCAAGATCAGCGTAATTTCCGGATCTTCGGTCCCGATGAGACAATCTCGAATCTACTTGGCGCCGTTTTTGAAGTTACCAACCGTCAGTGGGATGCCCGGAAAGTAGAAAATGACGAATTCCTTGCCCCCGCTGGCCGTGTTCTGGACTCGATGCTCAGCGAGCACCAATGCGAGGGCTGGTTGGAAGGTTATCTCCTGACTGGGCGCCACGGGCTGTTCAACAGCTATGAGGCCTTCATTCGCATTGTCGACTCGATGTTCAGCCAGCACGCCAAGTGGCTGAAGGTAACCTTGGAACTACCCTGGCGCAGAAAGATCGCCTCGCTAAACTATCTGCTGGCTTCCCACGTCTGGCAGCAGGATCACAACGGCTTCACTCACCAGGATCCCGGCTTCCTCGACCACGTCATCAATAAGAAGGCCGATATCGTGCGCGTTTATCTACCGCCCGACGCCAATTGTCTGCTCTCGGTTTTTGATCATTGCCTGCGCAGCCGCCATTACGTCAACGTCGTGGTTGCAGGCAAACACGCCCTCCCGCAATGGCTCAACATGGACGCCGCAGTCGTACATTGCACAGAAGGAATTGGCATCTGGCAATGGGCCAGCAACGACCAAGGCTCTGAGCCGGATGTGGTCATGGCTTGCTGTGGAGATACCCCCACGCTGGAGATTCTGGCCGCCGTTTCCATCCTTCGCCAGCATCTGCCCGATCTGAAAATCCGGGTAATAAATGTCGTCGACCTGATGAAGCTGCAATCTGCCAGCGAGCATCCGCACGGACTAAGCGAAAAGGATTACGATTCGCTTTTCACCAAAGATAAACACATCATCTTCGGTTTCCATGGATACCCTTCACTAGTTCACCGGCTGACCTATCGCCGCGCCAACAACAACCTTCACGTCCGCGGCTACAAGGAAGAAGGCACCATCACGACCGCATTTGACATCAGGGTGCAGAACGACCTGGACCGGTTCCACCTGGTGCAAGACGTGGTGGATCGGCTTCCGCACTTGGGTTCCAAGGGCGCCTATCTGAAGCAGATGATGCAGGACAAGCTCATCGAACACAAACACTACATTGATAAGCATGGCCAGGACCTGCCGGAAATCCGCAACTGGAAGTGGAGCACTCCCAAATGAATGCGCTAGCGCTCATAGATACCACAACGACTCTCATCACCGGCCCGGAATCATTCGGAGTGGGATTAGGAAAGCAGGGAACCAATGCATGAAAGCAATCATAGTCACAACCAGCCTCAAGCGCCGGATGGCGAGCATGTTCATCGGGAGGTTCCGCCGTACTGGCGGCGCGCTCACCGTGATTGGCGGTTCTGGCTCGGCTTGCTTCTTATGTGTGTGGCCATCACTACTTATTTTATGAGCGATGATCTGTCGTTGGTGCATACCGGCCAACCGCGCCATGCAACTTCAGGTGACTCCAGAAGATAGCGGAGTTTTTTGGAACTTGAAAATGCTGCACGGGCTAATGGCCGGCGACAAGGTCCTGCTGGCGATAGATGAGGGCAAAGAAAGTTCCCATGAGCCAAATCGTTCTCTATCCGCTGCGCTTCGAACCGATCTTTCAGTATCGGCTCTGGGGCGGCAGGCGTTTGGCCGAGTTGCTGACCGCACCCCTTCCAGGCGACGGCCCTATCGGCGAAGCCTGGATACTCAGTGACCGCGACGACCATTCGAGTCGCGTTGCCGATGGACCCCTCAAAGGGCGGACCATCACTCAACTGTTGGAGCAGTCTCGGGAACAATTGCTGGGAAAATTGGCCCTACGTTTCCGCCGATTCCCGCTTCTGCTGAAGTTCCTCGACGCGCGTGAAATGGTCTCGGTCCAGGTACATCCCGCGGATGGGCAGAAGGAGTTGTTGCCGGCTGGCGAAAGCGGGAAGACCGAAGCATGGGTTGTGCTGGAGGCGGCGAAGAAAAGCCGCATCTACGCCGGCCTGAAGCCTGGTACCACTGCAGTCGATCTTCGGCGGGCGCTCGCGAATAGGACCGTAGCGGGCGATCTCGCATACTTCACTCCGAAGCCCGGCGATGGCGTCTTCCTGCCGGCTGGAACGGTTCACTCTCTAGGCGACGGCGTCGTGGTGTTCGAGATTCAGGAGAACAGCGATGTGACGTTTCGGCTGTACGATTGGGATCACATTGACGCCAAAACAGGCCGCCCGCGGCCACTCCAAGTCGATCAGGCGCTCGCCTGCATTGATTTTGTAGACGGCGCGGCGGGACTGGTGACACCGGAAGTGCAAGCGACGACGCCGGTTCGGCGCGAGAGACTTTTTCATTGCAAGCAATTCCACTTGTGGCGTCTGCACGGACAATCACCGTTTGCCGTCGGCGCCGCGGGTGTGGCGCGCGTGCTGGTATGCATCGAGGGCAGGGGACAAGTCGAGCACTGCGGTGCCACTTATGCCGTCGGAAAAGGCGACGTATTGCTCTTGCCCGCGGTGATCGGAGCGTGTGTTTTTCGGCCAAGCGGAGTAGTGAGTTTGTTGGAAATTGCGCTGCCGGAATAGTCTACAACCGCGCCAAAGAAGGATGGTTGGCGAGGCCGGAAACTCAAATTGAGGTCGCGAGGATTCAGAGGTGGAAGGACAGTGAAAAAGTTAATTGTTTTTGATCTGGACGGGACACTTGCCGAAAGTAAATCAGCCCTCGACGCCGAAATGGGGGCACGGCTGCATGACCTTCTCGGCGTCGTCAAAGTCGCTGTGATTTCCGGAGGAGATTGGCCTCAATTTGAGAAACAACTGCTCGCCCATCTTCCCCAGGATGCAAGCCTGGAAAATTTGTCCCTTCTTCCCACCTGTGGAACAAAGTTCTACCGCTACACGGGCCAGTGGGAAAAACTCTACGAAGAAGATTTCACGGCAGTTGAAAAACAGGAAATCATCGGTTCGCTGAATAAGGCTGTCGGTGAAGCGGGCTTCAAGGTCGAAAAGTTCTGGGGAGAAGTGATTGAAGACCGCGGAAGCCAGATAACCTATTCCGCATTAGGCCAGCAGGCCCCTTTGGAAGAAAAGGACAAATGGGATCCCGATTTCGCCAAGCGAAAAAAGATCAAAGCAATCCTCGAGCCTTTGATCCCCGGGTTTTCCGTGCGACTCGGCGGCGCGACTTCCATTGACGTCACCAAACCTGGAATTGACAAAGCCTATGGCATCCGAAAGCTGCGCGATCTGCTGGGTATTTCATTGAAAGAGATGATCTACGTGGGCGATGCCTTGTTCGTCGGAGGGAACGATTATCCAGCGGAACAAGCAGGTGTCGTTTGTGTCTCGGTTCGCGGCCCCAATGAAACGAAATGCGTTACCGAAGCAATTATTGCTTGCTTAGATGGCGATCAGCCATCGTGACCTGATGAGGAGAGTTGATGAGCGGATTTAGGTTGCAACGCCTCGCAATGGTGATGGAACCGGAGCCGGGCAATCTCCATGAGGTTGAAGGCGTCCTGAATCCGGCTGCCGTTCGGGGCCCTGATGGTGCGCTCTACCTCTTTCCGCGGATGGTCGCGCGTGGGAATTACTCTCGCATCGGCATTGCGCGAGTGCAGTTCAGTGACGCCGGTGATCCCGTGGGCGTAAAACGGCTCGGCATCGCCCTGGAGCCGGAAGCCGATTATGAGCGGCGGCCCGACGGCGGCGGTGGTTGTGAAGATCCTCGTATCACGTTCGTGGAACCGCTCGAGCGCTACATCATGGCGTACACCGCATTTTCGCCTCAAGGACCACGCATCGCCTTGGCCTTTTCAGCCGACCTCTTCCACTGGCAGCGTCTGGGAATCGCGACATTTGGTCCGTACCACGGCGTCGAATGCGGCGATGTGGATGACAAAGATGCCAGCCTCTTCCCTGTCGCTATTCCTAATCCAACCGGACACCCGGAACTGGCCATCCTCCACCGGCCGCTTTTCCCCGGCACTCGCCCGGAGGAAACCGCGTGCCAAGCCGCTTCTCGTGAGCTGGATCTTGATCGGGAAAGCATCTGGATTTCCTACTGCCCGATGGACTCTGAAGGACGTGAACCAAATCGCTTCGACCAGTTTACCTCTCATCACCGTCTGGCGACTCCGGTGTCGTCTTGGGAGCGGCTCAAAATCGGCGGCGGCACTCCGCCAATCCTGACCAGGCACGGCTGGCTGATCATTTACCACGGCGTGAGCGAACTGGCGGAGCCGAGCAACGACCCACATCCGTTGTGCTACTCGGCCGGGGTGATGGTGCTCTCCAGGGAACACCCGCAACAGATCCGATATCGTTCGGCGGAGCCCGTGTTGACGCCCCTGTTGCCGCAAGAACGCAGCGGGACCATCGCCAACGTCGTGTTCCCCACGGGCATCGACCGGCGCGACGATCTTGGCACGCCGGACCGCTTCGACGTCTATTACGGCATGGCCGACAACAGGATTGGCGTAGCGCGCCTCGACCTACCGGAATTCTTGCCGCCGGGAAGAGTCGCCGATCCGCCAGGTGCAAAGGTGTAACGTGATCGATTTCTAGGAATTCAAAAGCATGGATGAGATTTATTCGACAACGAATGTCCACGGATTTTCCAAGACTCCTCGGACCGGGACTCGGTGAAGGCAAAAAAGAACGGAAAGGGCACCGAATATGAAAGCCACTGCCGACCAGCGAAAAACTCACGATTCGGACACTGTATCGAAGCCCAGGACTTCCGAATTGAAGCCGGGACCCAAGGCTGATGCGAAGGACGATCTGAAATCCCTGCCCTTGCCGGAAGTGGAGAAGAGATTAGGGTCCTCGCCGGACGGCCTCAGTCAAGCCGAGGCTCAGAAACGGCTGGCGCAATACGGCCCCAACGAGATTGAAGAAGCGAAGACCAATCCCTTCCTGAAATTCCTCACCTATTTCTGGGGCCCCATCCCATGGATGATCGAGGCGGCCGTAATTCTGTCGGGGATTGTCCGGCACTGGATGGATTTTTTCATTATCCTCCTTCTGCTTCTTTCCAACGCCGTGGTCGGATTCTGGGAAGAACACCAG
>Ga0181538_10004925_pt1 | contig 12202 bp, 7 predicted proteins | sample PEATcosm2014_Bin_40_FD_119773 | JGI IMG/M metagenome (GOLD analysis project Ga0181538, IMG submission 119773) | Peatland microbial communities from MTU Mesocosm Facility, Houghton, MI, USA - PEATcosm2014_Bin23_30_metaG | ecosystem: Environmental > Terrestrial > Soil > Wetlands > Peat | place...
CGCTGCTTGGAAAGCCCCATCCGGGAACCGACCTGCGCGTACGTGGCCGGCCCGGCTTCGCTCAGGCCGAAATGCGCCGCGATCACGTCGCGTTCGCGCCGTTCCAGCCGGGACATCAATTGCAGAACTTCGTCGCGATCGGTCAACTGGGCCGCCCGGCGCACCTCGCCCCGATCCGCGACCGACTCCAGGGCCGTATCGCTCTGAACCGCCTCGTGCCCGCGCGACAGCATCTCCGGCACGCTTCGCGCAAAACCCTTCATCAGCGCGAACGTCGCGTAGGTGCTGAAGCGATTGCCCTTGTGAATGTCGAACGATTCCACGGCCCGAATCAGGGTGAAGTTTCCGTCGCTGATCAATTCCATGAGCGACAGCCCCGGGCGCAAATGCTTCCGCGCCACGCTGACCACCAGGCGGAGATTCGCCCGCACGATCCGGTTTTTGACCTCCGCGATCCGATGGCGAATCGCCTCCAGGCGATTGAGGTCGCGCGCCCGGGCAAACTGCGGCTCCAGCTTCCGCCGCGCGATCACGAATTCATATTTGTGGAAATTCAGCTTCAAAAACAAAGCCCGCTCGCGTCCCCGAGTCAGCAGGGGCGTCCGGTACAAATCCTGCAAATACGCCGGCAAATCACGCGGAATCCGCATCTCCTCCGGCTTGGCTTCGGCGGGCAATTCCTCCTGCGAAACAATCTGCTCGACGACGTCGGCGGCGTCCGGCTGGTGGTAGAGCGGATCGTCGATGAACCGCACTTTTCTCCGCAGCAGAGCGGCTAGCCGCTCCTCGACGACCGCGCGATAGACCGCCGTCTTGCCCCGGTTCGTCCGCCGGGCGATCTGGCCGATGCCTTCTCCGCCGCGATAGGCCGCCGCGATCTGGGCGCGTTCCTCGGGCGACATTTCCACGGCGGCCTGCTTGAAGATCGCCGATTGCGGATTGGCCTGATCGTGATCGCGGATGATGTGGGCGATGGTCAGCGGCGAGCGGTCGAACCGCCAACCGATGCGCCGCGAAATCTCGCTGATGCAGCATCGGCAATGTCCCGCCAATCGCCGCGCCCGGCGAAGGATTTCCGCCTTTTCCTTCTCCGTCGCCTGAGAGAAATTGCCCGCGCGGATCACCTGATCGTGATGGATGGCCAGGAACCGCTCGACGGTTCCCAGCATAAACCCGACGCGGCGTTTGCCGTCCTTGAAGACGAACCGCCGGGCTCCCAGGCCCCGCCGACGCCAACGCTGGATTGTCTTGCTGGTGACGTTGAATCGCTGGGCGACATCGTCGATGGTCATAACCGGCTGCGGCGATTCCGCTTCGCTCAAATTCAGCGTCTCGCTCACCTGCTCGATCAACAGCCCCAGATCGTGCTGCAAGGCCATTCCGGTCAGCAGAGTCTGGTCGAGTTTCTTGGGATGGTAGCCGGTGATGCGGAAGACGATGAAGTTGAACGGATAGGCCTTGTCAGCCCCCAGTTCGAGCAGAAGTTCTTCCGCAGCCGCGAGTTGCGCAAGCCGGGCGTCCTGCGGCGTGAAGGACATTTGCCGACACAAATCTCCGACCTTGTCGATCCGAAACTTCGGCATAATACCTATTATCCCTACGGGCTAGATATCGGTCAAGATCAAAATGAAAGCACAGAATCCGCGGGCGATTGTGCGTTCAGAATACGCCGGGCAATGATCGGCAGCTACACGATCGTCGCGGCGAAATTGCACACCCTGTCCGAAAATGTCCCAACCCACCCCCCCTCCCCCCCAAAGGGTGCAACGCATAGAGGGGCGGCGTGCGCACAGTCTCTACGGCATGGACAACCCTTTGCCATCCATTCTGCGAACATATACCTAACTTCGGCGGATTTTGCAAGAGAAAAATCTTACGATTGAGTGACCGGGCGAGGGGGCCAGAGTCGCCGGCGACGCGGCCAAATGGGTGGACCAAACACTCAATTCGTCGATCCCTGCGGCCTAGAAGCGGGGGGCTGGGTGGCCATGCTTACTGCCGTAAAGATCAGATCGTAATAGGCATGAAGGTCCATGGTCCCGACGAGGTCGCTGCCATTGACGGCGAATTTCTCCGTTGCGAGGAATTTTAACATGCTCTTGGCGAGCGGCGTGGTTGCGTCCGACGGCGATTTGACGAACGCGTGGGCAATCCGCTGTTCGGCGCTGGTTTTGGCCGTTTCGGCCGATGCAGCGTCCTTGTAGTGACTCGTGATTACAAATCCGGGGGATTCGGCCGGAGGGAGCACGAGGGAAACCGAACCATATTCGACGCCGTCCCATTCATTGCCGGCGATGTTCGTGGAAACGCTGCCGCTCGACAGGAGCTTGGGAATGATCTCTTTGAGCTTAAGCGGATTGATGGCCGCGCGGACAGGCGAATCGCCCGCCGCCGATAATCCCGCCGCCAGCGCCAGTCGAGGATCGGGCGAGGTCCCCCAATGCGGTAAGGCGGGCTCCGATGCTCTATCCACCACGGCACTGCCGATCACTCTCAGCCCCCGGGAACCCTGGCTCGTCAGGAATTTGGCCAAAGTCCGCGCCGCTTCCGGCGATTCAGCCGGGTAGACAGCGGTGGCCGTCAGGTTCAAGCCCGAGGCGCCGGGTGAGGCGTTGAGCGTCAACTCGTCGGATCGGCTCAACAGAAACAAGCTGCTTCCCCCCGCTTGCTCGAAACCACTGATCCGTTTTTTGCCGGCGCCCAGGCCCATCTGAATCAACCCATTGATGCGGGCGGTTGACGGCGCATCCATTTGGGTTTGGCCAAGTTCCGTGCGCACGTCGGCGGCCAAGGCATCCAGATCAATTGTGGTGAGGTCTATCTCGATGATGAGGTCAGTGCGGTCGGTTACGAACGGCGCGATGCGCGGGTCAAGGCCGAAGGTTGCTTCCGGGACGGCGGGGGCGGCCGGCGTCACGGCCTGCTGCGGGGCGGCCACCGAGTGATCGGCGGAAGGCGCCAGGAAATAGACCCCGGCTCCGATCGGGATTCCACCGATCAGGATGAGCGCGGCGGCGATTTTCAGTTTTGTGGACATCAACATGGTGGTAACTCCTTTGGACATGGCTGTCGCCTTGATGGAGGCGGAAGCCGCCAGACAACCCGCGGCAACCGTCGCCGGCGCCGCGTGCGTGGTATGCGCCAGCAGCGCCGCGCCCAGGGCGTCGGAGGGAACGGCGATTCCGCGGCGGCGCAAGAGGGCGCGCAGTCTTTCGATTGCGCGAACAATGCGGATTTTCGCCGCGCCTTCCGAGACCCCCAAAGCGGCCGCGACTTCGGCGAGTTTTTTCTGCTGATAGAATCGCAAGAGCAGCGCATCGCGGTCGCGGGATCGGAGGCGGCTGATGGAATCGTCCAGAATCGGCGCGATTTCCTGCCACGTCCGGTCCGGATCGGACTGGAGAGTTTCGCTGGTAGACATGGCAGCGAGCCTTTCGTATTTGTCACGCCGGGCCCGGGCACGAATGGCGTTGGCCGATGCGTAGCGCGTGACCTTGAACAACCAGCGATGCAATGGAACGTCGCTAAGCTTGGCCGCCTTGCCGGATAAAACCAGAAAGACAGCCTGGGCGACGTCCTCGGCCAGATGAGGGTCGCGCACCATGCGCGCCGCGGCACAGTAAACCCAGTCGGAGTGCCGCGACACCAGTTCGGTAAACGCGTCCTGCGAACGGTGTGCCGCGAATTCCTGGAGGAGCGAAGAATCGGATTGGTCGTGGATCACGGTCATTCCATCATAATGTGTTCTGCCGAGCGGAATGGGTACGGAAAATTTTCATTTCTGTGAGCTTTGCCGTCGGCGGTACACTTATCTCATACATGGACGATGTGCGCCAAGATTGGGATTTGCTGCGCGAATACCTGGGGTCAGGATCGCAGGAGGCTTTCCGAGTTTTGGTCGAACGTCACATCGGACTTGTATATGCCGCGGCACGGCGAAGGGTGGGGAATGTGGAATTGGCCGAGGATGTCACGCAGGCGGTGTTCATGATTCTGGCCGCCAAGGCCGGGACGATTCGCCGAGGGACGCCGTTGCCGCCGTGGCTCTATAACGTGACCCGTTACACCTGCGCCAACGCGATGAAAATGGAAAAACGCCGACAACGTCATGAATGCAAGGCCGCCGCCCAGCGGCCGACGATGGTTGAGGATACCCAAAGCGCAGCCGAGGAAAACCAAGTTCTGCTGCCGATGCTCGATGCGGCGATAGATTGGCTGGGCGCTCGGGATCGGGGAGCGGTGCTGCTGAGATATTTTGAGGGTTTTTCATTCGAGCAGGTCGGCGCGAGCCTGGGAAGCTCGGCCCATGCGGCGGAAGTTCGGGTGTCGCGGGCGGTTGAGAAGCTGCGGCGATTCTTCGTGGCGAAGGGCGCCGTTGCGCCGGTGGGAATGGTGACGGCGACATTGGCCGCGCGGGCGGCCGATGCCGCGCCGCCGGCCGTGGCTGGCGCGGTGACGACGGCCGCGCTGGGAAAATCCGCATTGGGGGAGGCGGCAACGCTTGCTTCCGTGACGTCAAAATCGATGTCTGGCTTTAGCGCGATGGGCGTTTGGGCCGCCGCGGCAATTTTGCTCCTGGTTCTGACTACGGGTGGTGCGGCGTTCTTCATGCAGTTTGGTGGCGTTTCCAATTCCCCGATTCCGGCAAGTCCGATTTCGAATAATCTCCCGGCCACACAACAATCCCCCGCAACGCGGCCTGTTCCAGCCAATCTCGACGTCGCCGCCCTGGTACGGAAAGTGCGTGAGGACGAAAGCTGGATTGACCGGGCGCAGAGTTTCCATATCACGCTCGAAGATAAATGGATTAAACCGCCCGAGGGGATCGAGTTGCACCGCGCGGAGCTTAAAAAACAATTCCCTCTGATGGCCATCAATGAAACCACCTTTCCTGAATTGAAGCCGGAGACGGACGGGACATTGGAACTAGCATTCGACCAGCGCCGCTTGCTCAAATTGTCGCAGTCAAACGGATTCAGACCGGAGGATTTCCGTTTCTGGGATGGGCAGAAGGCGGTTATTCACGAAAGATATTCCAGTGGCCAGGAGAATTACGCATTCGACAAAGAGCCGGAAAGATTCATTGTGAGGGCTTTCCTGATTGACATTCCTTGGCCGGAGGCGGACTTTCACCCCTTCTGGTGGCATCCACGACAAGTCGGGCCGGGCGAGGCCATATCGTTTGGTTTGCCTGAAGATTATCGCCTGACAAGCCGAGAGGATTTTCGCGCGCATGATTGTTATGTGCTGGAAGCCTATGCGCCGCGATTGTCGCTATATATCGGAGTCGCGGACCAGCGGCTCTATCAAATTGTGGAACACGTCTTGTCCCGGAGCCAGATCGGGAGTGGCGCGGCCCAGCGATTGGAAACTCAACTTGCGGCCGATTTCGGCCGGCCTGGGATCACAACCGCTAGGCAATACGACAAATGGCTTGCCGCGTTGTCGCCGGAGCGGCAGGCCGAGGTGGAACGCGAATTCGACAAGCGACTTTGGCCACTTTGTGCGCCGTTTGTCACGCAGTGGTATGAAAATTACGCCGAGGTGGTACCCGGGTGCTGGATGCCGATGCACATGGGGTACGACATTTGGAATAGGGATAATCCTTCATTCATAACGGCATCACGCCAACAAAAGGTGGTCTCGGTCACCGTGGACCAGCCGCTGGCGGATGACCTCTTCACGATGCCGATGAAGGAAGGCGTGCAGGTGAACGATTGGGGCCACGATCCGCCGCTGTTTTATAAATTCAAGAAGCACACGACGGCCACGGAGTGGGACAAGGTTTTAGCCGAAGCGCGGCAGCGAAAGCAGGACGAGTTGGCGCGAGAGAGCGCGGAAAATGTCGCACTCGGCAAACCCGCGCCGGCCTTTGGTCAGAGCCAATGGCTCAACAGCAAGCCGCTCGCCTGGTCCGACCTGAAGGGGAAGGTGGTGATCCTGGATTTCTTCGCGGAATGGTGCGGCCCATGCCAGAACGACCTGCCGCGCGCCGTGGAAATCCACAAGAATCGCCAGGACACGGGCGTTTTGATAATCGGCATTCATCCGCCCGGCAGCGAAATGGGCAAGATCCAAAAGATCATGCGGGCGTTTCAGATCACGTATCCGGTCTACATTGATCTGTCCCCGCCGAAAGATGCCGACGCGTGGGGGCTGATGTACAGCCAATTCGGCGTGCGCGCCATTCCGGATACCTTCCTGATCGACGTCAGCGGCAACGTAGTCGCTCACGGGCCCCTGGCGGAAATGAGCGTCAAGGCGAGTGAGTTGGCTGCGAATGCCAATGCCAGCAAGTGATGCCCATGTGTCCCGCCGATTTTGACTAATTTGAAGGCCCATCCGATATTGCTCGACACCCATGTCAATCGAGCAAGCCGCCAATCCATCCGCGATCGCCGTCCCGCGGCTAATGGGCAGTGAAGCTCGCGTCGCAACCCGCGCGGCCAAACGGGTGGCGGTCTGCGCGGGGTTGCTGGCGCTGCTGATGGTCTGGGCCGTCATTTTCCCGCAGACGGGGGATGGCGATGCCAGCATGCATTATCTCAACGCCCATGACAGCCTTTGGCAGCCGGCCAAATTGATGGGGTCCTGGGCGCGGGTGGGGGCGAAAATTCCGCTGCTGATTCCGGCGCAATTCGGCATCCTGGGAGCGAGATGGGCGGCGGCGGTCGTCTCGATCATCTGTGCATGGCAGACCATCCGGCTGGCAGACGATCTGGGAATTCGGCGATCCATTCTGGCCGCGGTGTTTCTCATTTTCCAGCCGTACGTTTTCAGCCTGGCCGGCGACACGATGACCGAATTGCCGTTTGCGCTGGGGATGGTGATTGCCATCCGACTTTGGCTGGCGGGGCGGCCGCTGGCATCGTGCATGGTGATGGGATATTTACCGACGGTTCGGCCGGAGGGATTTTTTCTGTGCGCGCTCTGGGCCGCCATGGTGATCGCCAATCGCCGTCCCCTCCTGGCGGTGGCGCTGGGTTGGGGGACGGCGGCATGGTTTGTCGCATGCTGGATAATTCGGGGCGATCCAACTTACTTTTTCCGCGAGGGATGGTCCTGGCCGGCTGATTCGCTACGGATTTACGGGCATGGGCCGTTCTTTGCACATCTCAACCGCTGGCCGATCTATTGCGGGCCCGTTCTCTTGCCGCTGTTTTTGCTGGGGTTGTTCAAGAACGCTTTTCCCTTCGGGACGCGGCTGAGCTATTTATTTCTTGGCGGGACCGCACTTTTGGTTCTGGAACTTCTGTTGCCTTCGGGAATTCGCGAAACCATTTTGCCGTGGCCTGCGCTGTTGTTGGTCGGGCTGATCGCATGGGCCGTTCGACGGGGGAAATTCGCCATCGGGGTTTGGGTCTTCCTTCTGATCTGCACCCTCCACACGGTCTTGTGGTGGCGGGGATGGTTCGGCTCATGCGGATTGATGCGAATACTGGCCTGCGTCGCTCCGGTCACCGCGATTGCGTGCCTGAACGGTTGGAATCTGATCGCCGATCGAATGCCGCGCATGCTGCGCGCCGGGGCCATCGCCGGCGTCGGCGTGACGGCGATGGTTTATTATCTCGCCGATCCCCTGCACCAGCGGATTTTCCCATTGCAACGAGCCTGCCAATTCGTGGCCAGTCACGATCTCCTGCACGATGCCCCGATGATCATCTTCGGCGATCCGATGGCCCAGGCGGCGTTACACCTGCCGCCCAATCCGCCCAATCTGCTGCCCAACGATTGCGACCGCGCCCGGGAATACGTTCATCTTTTCCATGCGCCTCTTGGCTCCGTGGGAATGTGGGACAACCAGCATGCCCAGGCGTGGTTCGGCGTGTCGATCTCCGATTTGCCGGCATTGGGCTACACGATTCTGTTCCAGACCCAACGCCGGGCGGCGCCGTCGATGGAATGGCTGGAGCCGGCGAATTCACCGCGGGATCAGGTGTATGTGGTCATACGGAAGGACCGGCCGGGGAAGATACCTTAGCCGTGCCATCGAATGCCGGAAAAGGGGGCTCGCGCGGGGAGGGACGAAGCGGGGTTCTCGACATTTGCCGCCGGCGCCGGGACGGTCGTGGGAGCGGTGGCCGGAACCCATGAGCGTGACAGCCGGATCTTGATCTCGTAGGGTGCCGTTCCACCTGGAGTGTCGCAGAAATAAATGGTCAGGGCACCGTCGGCTTTCTCCATGACCACCGTATCGCGGCCGCTTTTTTCCACCACCCGCGCCGATGAAAGATCGGCGCCATCCAATCCGATGTTGCCTAGGACGGGCGTAGCGTCGACCTTCCACGGCCGGTTGTTGATCGTCACGTTCGACGGCAAACCCATGGCGACGTGTTGCCACTGAGCGCTTTGGGGAGTGATGGTGAGCACATCGGAACCGGCAATCGTCGCCTTCACGTCGAGCAGAACAGATTGACCCGATTGCCGCGTGGCGGCTGAAATCGGCGGCGGGGATGTTCCATTGGCGGATTTGGGAAGGAAGGCCATCGTGATCTCGTATGGCGCCGCGCCCGACTGTGGGTCGGCGAAATGAATGGCCAGGCCATTTTCGGTTTTCTCCATCGCGACCGTGCCGCGCCCACTTCGGTGGAGCACCGTTGCGGAGGAAAGATCAGCGCCCGAAAGGCCGATTTGATCCAAACGGAGTCTCCCTTGCGGTGAGAAAACAGTTCCGTTCAAGGTGATATGCGAGGGCAACTGAAATGAGATATGGGTCAGGGCGACGCCCTCCGGCGTGATGTTCACGACGTCGCTGCCGTCGATCTGGGCCTTGATGTCGAGCGTCATCGTGGCGGCGGTAACCGGAACCTGTGAGATAGCGGAGTCGGACTGGCCGTCCGCGAGCATCCAGACCGCTCCGGAGATCAGGCCGCCGAGGAGCACGATGGCCACAACGGTGACGGAAACGAACGTGAGTTTAGTAGTAGTCATCATGGTGAGTGCTCCTTTGACGATTGTGGTGGTTGAAGCGGCCATCGCCGATCCGGCGGGGGCCGTGGCGGCGACGGTGGCGGTCGCTACCAATCCCGGCGGTGGGGGGATGCGCACGAAGGTTGCCAGGCCCGCCGCGAGCGAGGCGGCCGATAGGGCGCCGCCTTTTTCGGCGGCCAATTGCCGGAGTTTCTCGACCCCGCGCTCGACGCGCTTGCGGGCGGCATCGGGGGTGACGCCCATTTGTTCGGCGACTTCGGCAAATGAAAAATCGCGATAGTAGCGCAGGAGAATCGCCTCGCGATCGGCGCGGGGCAGTTGGCCGATCAATTCATCCAGGACCGGAGCCAGTTGTTGCCAGTCGGCGGGTTCTTGCGGCGCAGCGGCTTCAGGGCGTGACATGGCGACCTTGCTTTCGCGGTTTTGACGGCGGCGTTCGCCTCGGGCGGCGGAATCCGAGGCATAACGTGCCGTCTTGTAAAGCCAGCTCATCATGGCGCGGTCGCCCGCGAATTGGGGGGATTTGCGGTGGAGAAGCACGAAAACCGCCTGGGCGACGTCTTCAGCCAAATGCGCGTCCCCAAGCCGTCGCCGGGCCAGGCCGTAAACCCATGCCAGATGCCGCCGGACCAGGTCGGCGAACGCCGAGTCGGAGCCATTGCGATGTTGTTTGAGCAGTTCGACGTCGGTCATTTGCTATATGATTGCCGCGGGCCAGTGAAACGGACAGTTTTGGCGCATGGAGTCTTGCCGCTTACACTTCCACCCCGGCATGAGCACGCTTTCTTTTGATATTGACGCGGTCATCGCTGGGCAAAGCCGTCTGAGCGATGCCCAGGGCCTGGAACTCTATCAGAAGGCTTCGATGCACGATCTGGGGAGTTGGGCCTTGGCGGCATCGCAGCGCCTCCACCCCGAGGATTATCGAACCTACGTCATCGACCGCAACATCAACTACACCAACGTCTGCACGGCCAAATGCACGTTCTGCGCTTTTCGCCGCGACCATGAGGATTCCGACGCATACACGCTTTCATTCGAGCAGATCGGCAAGAAGATTTCCGAGCTGGTTTCGATCGGCGGAACGCAGATTCTCATGCAAGGTGGGATGAACGACCGCCTGCCGATCGAGTATTACGAGGACCTGCTGCGTTACGTCAAGACGAATTTCCCTTCGGTTCACGTCCACGCGTTTTCGCCGCCGGAATTCGTGGAGTTCGAGCGATTTTTCCGGATGGACGTTCGCCAGATTATTCGCCGGTTTCACCAGGCCGGCCTGGACACGATCCCCGGCGGCGGGGGGGAGATCTTCGCGCCGCGCGTCCGCCGGCGCATCGGAATCGGAAAATGCACCGGCGACGACTGGCTCCGCGTCATGCGCGTCGCCCACGAAGAGGGAATGAACACCAGTTGCACGATGCTCATCGGACATATCGAGTTCGCGCGCGAGCGGATCGAGCACATGTCGGCGTTGAGGGATATGCAGGATTATGTGAAAGCATCGCCGATTGCCGATTGCCAATTGCCGATTGGGAAGAGCAGAGACCAGATCATCCGGGATGTGCAGGCGCGATGGCCGGGCGTTTTTTCCAAGTCGGTGATTGATCTATCTTCAATTGGCAGTTGGCAATCGGCAATCGGCAATTACACCGCTTTCATCCACTGGCCGTTCCAGCGTGAAAACACTCCGCTGGGCCGCGCCGCCGAATGGGACCCGGACATTCACGGCCCGTTCGACGATTCCAGCAATGAGGACGTGTTACGCGGCCGGGTCGTCCGCTCGGCCGGGGCGCAGGAATATCTCCGCACGTTGGCAATCGCCCGGCTGTTCCTCGACAACATTCCATCTCTGCAAAGCAGTTGGGTGACGATGGGCCCGAAGGTGGGCCAACTGGCGATGTTCTTCGGCGCCAACGACATGGGCAGCGTCATGATGGAGGAAAACGTCGTCAGCGCGGCCGGGACAACCTATCGCCTCAACGAGCGGGAGATTTGCCGCCTGATCCGCGATGCCGGTTGGGTCCCGGCCCAGCGCGACCAGTATTACAACGTCCTTCGTCGTCACGACGGCGCCGATTCCCCCGATCTGATTCCCCAAGAGCATCCCCCGGTGCGCGCCGTCAGCCAGATCGACAAGCAATTCATCGGCTCAGCGCCGGGGTTGGACGACGGCGGCGACAGGAGTGCCAAGGTTCAGCTTCCGATCCTTGGGGGGCAGTAGGGAAGAAATTCGAAATTCGAAACTCGAATGACGAATCAAATTCGAAATTCGAATGGCGAAACGATCTTCGCTTCGAATTTGGTTATTCGAATTTGATTCGAGTTTCGAATTTCGAGTTTCGAATTTCGGACCCTCAGTCCGTCATCGCCCTCGGCCCGATCACGTCCGCCGAAAACGTGCGCAGCTCCGCCGACGGCTGCTTCCACGTGTCCTCCGGCATCCCCATTTTCTCCGTGCACAGGCGTGACAAAAGCTGCTGGCGCGTCCAGCCCGTCTCGCGCGCCACCTGCGGCAGAAATAGTCCGGATCGTCCATGAAATGAAAGATGAATCCCCCGCTCCAGCGGCTCGAAATCCAGCGGTGAGGAAGCCTTCTGCAATGGACCGAGCACCGTCACTTCGACGTCCAGTTCGCTCAACTCCTCCCGTGTCACCGGCTGAGCGAGAAAGCGCGGGTCTCCCAGGACGGATTCGGCGGCGGCCACCAGCATTTCCCGCAGCGGGCGGCCGGTATCCAGCAATCCGATACATCCGCGCAATGCGTGAGTGTCGCGCCGGTGCAGCGAAACGAAGCACCCCGCGGGCTGCCGGAATATCGGATCGTCCAGCGGAGGCAGGGGCCGCGGATCGCCCCCAAGCCGGCGGGTGATTACGTCCGATGCCAGGTCCAGGATCGCTTGTTGGGTTTGTGGCGAGATGTCCATCGCGAACACTATGTTACCGCGCGGCGCCGAATTATCTGCGCGGTCAGATTATCCACCACATTATTCACCGCCATTTGCCTTGTCCGGCAAGCAGTTGCGCGAATCGGTGGATAAGTGGATCGACGATCTCGAAAAAAAGAGGGATTTCACTTGCCGGTGGATATACTGCGATCCGTTGTCGGGCACGAAAGTGACCGGCGAAAAAGGAAAACGCTCCTGACAAGGGAGTCCGGCTTTCTGAATGCGAAAGACCGTGCGAAGCAACCAAATGCGGGCACGGCGAAAGTCGGCGGCCAGCGACCAGGCCACCCGATGATAAGCGGCGTAAAAACGCCGAACTTAGGCAA
>Ga0181538_10004932_pt1 | contig 12195 bp, 9 predicted proteins | sample PEATcosm2014_Bin_40_FD_119773 | JGI IMG/M metagenome (GOLD analysis project Ga0181538, IMG submission 119773) | Peatland microbial communities from MTU Mesocosm Facility, Houghton, MI, USA - PEATcosm2014_Bin23_30_metaG | ecosystem: Environmental > Terrestrial > Soil > Wetlands > Peat | place...
AACCACTCGCCGAACTCGCGGTAATCGGTCAGGGCGCGCCAGACCCGCGAAATCGGCGCCTTCAGCTCAATGCGCTTCTCGATTCGGTTTTCCATATTGTGCAACCTCCAGGTTGCAGATTAGCAGAGCCCAATAGAAAAGGCAACCTTTTTGTTGCCCTTTCCCCTGCTTGTCTGAAAGAGTGCCGCAGACCTGAAGGGCAGGTCTGCCCAACCTGGAATTGTGGGATTGATTCCTTGAGAACCTGCGGAGCAAGCCGGCAGCGAACGTCAGCGGGATTCGGCCAATCTGAAGATCTTTTGAACCAGCTTTACCTGCGCCATCTGTTCCGGCAGGCCGGCGCCACTCTTGAGTTCGCTGATGGGGCCGTGCAGGATCTTGTTCAGGAAGCCGCGCGTGAGGGCTTCAATGGCCTGACGCTGCTCGACCGTCAGGCCGGTTAAACGGCTCCCGAAACGTTCCATCTCTCCCTCTCGGATGGCGTTTAACCGATCCTCAAGAGCCACAATAGTAGGGGTGAGGTCGCGTGAGGCGAGGCGGCGCATGGTTTTGCGCACTTCTTCCTTCACAATATCTTCCGCCCACACGGCTTCTCGCTCGCGTTGTTTCTTGTTGGATTCCACCACCTGTTGGAGATCGTCGATGTTGTAGACAAAGGTGTTGTCCAGCTCGTGCACCTGTGGGTCGATATCGCGCGGGACCGCGATATCCACGAAAAACATCGGGCGGTTCCGGCGAGCCGCAAGCGCTTTCGCGGCCAATTCTCTGTTCACGATGTACCCGGGCGCGCCCGTCGAGCTGATGACGATGTCAGCCTTGGCGAGGTATTCGAAGATCTGGTCGAAAGCAACGGCTGTGCCGTGAAAGGCCGAGGCAAGTTGCACGGCGCGTTCGTAGGTACGATTCGTGACATAAATCGCACCGGCGCCGGCGCGCAGGAGATGACGGGCGGCGAGTTCGCTCATCTTGCCTGCGCCGATGATGAAGATGGTCTTGTGCTCGAGGCTGCCGAAGATCTTCTTGGCCAACTCAACGGCAGCGTAAGAAACCGAGACCGCGGCGCTGCCCAGCGCGGTCTCCCGCCGCACCCGCTTTGCTACCGCCAGGGCCTGGCTCACGATTTCCTTGAGCGTGCTGGTCAGTCCCCCGGCTTCGTTCGCCAACTGAAAGGCTCGCTTCAGTTGTCCGAGGATTTGAGGTTCGCCCAGAACCATCGAATCGAGACTGGCAGCCACACGGAATAAATGATGCACCGCCTCCTGCTGCCGATAGTGGTAAAAGCAGTGTTGGCAGGATGCGAGTTCGAAACCCAAGTAATCCGTCAGGAATTGTTCGACGATCGCTTTGGCATCGGCCGCGTCTTCCGCCGATGCCAACACTTCAACGCGGTTGCAGGTGGAGAGTATAAGGGCTTCGCGAATGCCTTCCCGGCGGAGCAAGGCCGCGACGGCTTCCGTGAGGCGCGACTCGGGGATATTCAATCGCTCACGGATGTTGACGGGAGCGGTGCGATGATTGACGCCAAGGAGAATTACGTTCATTCCTGAATTTCAAATCACGGCTGAATCTCAAATTTGAAATTTGAGATTTCAAACTCTCTTAACGTATTCGGCCGACTCTCCCAGGGGAGACCACTTCCTGCCGTCCGTGGGGATGGTCATGGCAGGTCAGGTTACAAGAATTGGTGGCCCGGTTATAGGAGATCGGGGTTGCTCCATTCGGGGCGACGACGCGAATGTCAAAGTTCACCAATCGTTCGCCGGAAACAGTCCCTGACTGCGCGCCCAAGCCATGCGAAGTATGGCACACCGAGCACGAGAAGCCATCCTGGACCACATGGCGGGCATGCTGGCTGAAGCTGGGGCTATTCATGATCTTTGTTAGATCGTGGCATTTGGCGCACAAAGCGTAAGGGCCGCCGTTCGCGCCACCCTGGGCGCTCAAGTTGGGATTGGGGAAGAGATTCGTGACGAGTTTGCCGGGCACCGGCGCCTGGCTGAACTCATATCGCCGCTCCAGGATGTGCGTGAACGCCGACCCGTGCGGGCCATTGGGCCCGGTGCCGCCGAACTCGCGATTATCGTCGCTGTTATGACAATCGGTACATAGAATTTGCATACCCATGCTGCGTCCCGAAGTTCTGCCATCCAGATTCAGCATGTTGAGACGGAGGCTGGGTTGTGGGAGGATACTGCTGCGGTCGTGGAATACCGGATGACTCGACCTCAGCGTCGAGTCGAATTCGGGAATAACGTTCAAACGATCCGTGGCAGAAACCGCTCTTACGGGCAAATAGCCGAAATTGACGCTCGTTTTCTTGCCCGTGCTCGTACCGTGGCAACGTAGGCAGTTCTCGTATTGGTTGACGGCGGGATCGACGACGGTGGCGCCGTCGGTGGCGCTGATCCCCATGACCAGAGCTTGCGACGGGCGAATCCGAGGCCCGGCGGGGAAGCTGGCGACCCGGGTGGAAGCATGGGGATTATGGCAGTCGACGCAGGTTACATGGATGGTTTGATTCAGCAATACGCTCTCGTCCGGGCGGTGAGGGGAATTGGCCACTGATAACGCATGGCCATATTTCGGCGCCACCATTTCGGCTAGAACGTTGGGGATCCCCGGAGAGACGACGGCGCTTCCGTTGTGGCAAGTGATGCAGGTTGGTCGTCCGTCTCCTGCAGGAGTGAACCCGCGCCCTGGCCGTTGTGAGGTGCATGGCACGACAGGCAGCCATTGCGCGACACTGAGCCGTAGGGCCCCAGGGATACTTGCCTTGCGGCCGTCGGACTCGAGTACCCAGCGAGAGGGACGTTTTCAGAGGCCAGTTGGGGCGCCAACTTGTTGGACGCCGTGGCGTGGATGCTGGTCTTCCATTCGGCCAGGGGATTGGGTTTGCGTGAGGTTGTGTCTCCGGTCTGGGCGCTTCCGATGGCGCGACTCAATCCATGGGTTGCTTCCAGGACGTTGGTCAGACCCATGCCGGAGGCGCTGGGGATGGTGCTGTGGCAGGCAAGGCAGAGCGCGCTGCTGGAGTTATTGATGGCGAGAAACATCGGCGTGTTCGTGTCGATTTTCTGTACGTGAGGATTGTGGCAACTCGTGCACTCGACGTTTCCGTTGATGAGCCGCACGGCGCCCGTCGTGTCCGCCGTGGAAGGCGGATTGGCGGTCAACTGGGAAACCAGGTGTGGAGCAGCATGCAAAGGAAGGATGAAGCTGACCGGATGGGTCGCGGAGAGGTTGGTACCATACACATCCGAGGCACTCATCTTGCCGGTCATCGGAATCTGGCCGTAAGCGACGGTGGCGCCGGGCGATCCCGCAACCGTGCCGTCGTGGCAACTCAGGCAAAGGGTGCTGTCCGTGCCCAGAGGCGGCGATGGGTTTATCTTGTTAACCAGAGTCGAACTACTGTAGACGGTATATGCCTGGACGCTTGAGAGTTTTGTGTTCCAGAGCGGCATTTGCCCTACGCCCGGCTTGCCATTCAAGCCGGAGTGCGGAGCATGGCAATACCAGCAGGAACCCGAGAGGCCGCCCTTCACGGGCGAAGTGCCGGCCGGCGAGAGATCGTGAGAGCCGATGACATCGTTCTGGGCCATCGCCACCCCGGCGAGGGAAATCACCACCACGACACTAAGGAACAAAGCAGGCAGGTCGGCAGGTCGGCAGTGGGGCAGTTGGGAATTCTTCGTCGGCCTTTCTGCCGATCTGCCCATCTGCCGATTTGCCGATCTGCCCGTTTGCCTACCTGACCATCTGCCCATTTGCCTACCTGCCCGTCTGCCCACCTGCCCCCGATTGTTGCGCTAAATACTGGAAGACCTGTACCCGGCGATTGAAGGAATCGACCACAAACACGCGGTCCTTGGAATCGATAAACAAACCCGTCGGCAATTGAAATTCCCCGAAACCCGAGCCTTTCTGCCCAAAGTAGTAGAGCAGCCGGCCCTGCCGGTCGAAGACCTGGACCCGCCCGCTGAGGCCCTCGACGACGTAGAGATGCCCCTCGGAATCCATGCCGATTCCCTTCGGGCGAAACATTCCGCCCACCTCATTACCGACCTGCCCGATGGCGAACTGGAACTTTCCGGAGAGATCCAGGGCCTGTACGCGGAAATTCATGGCGTCGACGACAAGCAAATCCCGCCCCGCCAGCCGCAACTCCGTGGGGAAATTAAACTGGCCTTCGCCGGTGCCGCCACTGCCGATCTTCTGCAAGACCTTACCGTCCATATCGAGGACGAAGATCAGGTGGCGCAGGGTGTCCGCCACGTAGATCCGCTGGGCCTGGGAGTCGACGGCAATGCCGGTTGACCGTTTGAAGTAGCCTTCGCCCTTGACGCTGGCCAGGACCCGCTGAAACTTCCCACTGGCGTCGAAGACGAAAATCTTGCCGGCGTACGAATCGGTTACATAAATGTTGTCGGCCGCGTCGACAGCGACGCATTGAGGGGATACCATTCCATCGGTTGATTTCCGATGTGAAATGAACTTGTACTTGTGCTCAGTAAAATCAAAGATGTGAATTCCGGCGACGCCGGGGTCCGTCACGATGATGCGATCCCTCGAATCGGTCACCACGCTGTAGGGAGCAATCAGGCCATGAAACTCCGGTTCGCCCGCCACCGCGTCGAGCAGGCGGCCCCAGAAGCTGTGCTTGGTCTTGACTTCCTTTTCCGTGCTGAAGCTGCCCTCGTAGCGCAGCTTGCGGCCTCCCTCCAGTTCGAGTTGAGGCACCGTCACGGGTCCAGCCGGATTGGCTTTTGACCGGGCGACCGCGAGGCCGGGAACCAGCAGAACAACGAGCAGGCAGATGGGCAGGTGGGCAGATGGGCAGTTGGTCTGTGAGTACCGCTCCGTCTGCTTTCCCGCCGAGCCGTTCATTTGCCTGCCTGCCAATCCGCTCATCTCTACCCCAATCACAATCTCGCTACCTGCCGATCTGCCTACCTGCCCATCTGCCCATCTTTCTCAGAAAAAATTGAACCATCTGGATAACCCGACGTAATAGGTGCTGACCAGGGCCGGCGGCAGCGGACTTCCGCTGAACCCTTGCAGTAATCGGCTGTAACCGGCGGTGAAGTACACTTTGCGAAACTTGTACTGCAGGTAGGCGTTGCCTTCCTGCGTGTGGTTGAATGAGGATAAAGCCCCGTTCTGCGTATTGCTTCTGGAGTCGGCAAAGGTGGCGCTGTAGGTGAGCCGTCGCACGGGCGAGCCTCCCACGCCGACCGAGTAGGTTCTGCCCCCGTACAAGACCGTCGAAGGCAGCAGCGTCGGGGGCACGCCCGTCGGCAGGGGAGCGATTCCCTGCGCCGTGAACAGGCCCAGCCCGCTGGATTTCGAGTACCCGACGTTTACGCCCAACCATCGGCTGGAAAGCCCTGTCGAGTAGTCTTGGGATAGCGAATTCGTGCCTTGGATCTCGTTCACGATGCTCTTGCTTCCGGCGGCCGTTCCGTTCCAGACCAATCTGCGGATGCGGCGGGTGGCGGAAGCCGAGAAGCTGTAGCCGGAGGTCGTGTAGGCGATGAGAATGGTCTGCACGTTTCGCGAATAACCTGCCGAGCCGCTCAGGTTCCATGCGCCAATCTGCCGGATGTAAATCGCATTGCTCAATATGCCCAGCATAGAGCCGATGTTATTGCCCAATTCGCTTTCCGTGGCGATGGTCGAGGTCGTGAACTTCCCACCCAACAGATCGTGCGCGTAACTCGCTCCGCCGCTATAGGCGGTCGAATCGAAGGCAGTTCCGAGAAACTCTTGCTGCCGGTGGGTGATACCACCCGAGAGGTAGAGCCCATTCATCACGGTATACTGCGATTCTCCCGACACGCCCCAGGAATGCGATTTCTCTTCAGGCAGTTCCAACGGAAGCAGTGAGCCGGCGGTGGTCGCAGCCTGCAACACCGTGCCGGCAAGGTTGTCGTCGTAATCGGCACTGAATTGCATGGCCAGCTTTGGCGTGGGTTTCAACGCCACCCCAGTTGTCACCACGTCAGCCGTCTGCGAATCCGTCGCGCCCAAAGCATTGTACCCGACTGTGTCCCGGGAGTAATTCGCCCAGGTGTTTCCATTCCACGGCAGATTGCGGGTCACATTGAAGGTAGCCGTCGAGGTGCTCGTCTGGCTTTCTGGAGTGGATTGGCCGGTTAAGAACTCGGGAACCGAGTAGCTCGCGTCCTGATAACGATATCCGCCTCCCAAACGAAACCCCGCCACCGAATAAACCGAGGAAGCAAAGACCGACTGAAATTGGGAATGATCTTCCCCAGGCGTCCCGTAGATCGAATAGTCGTTGCTGCCTTGCTGATAGCCCGCTGTAAAGCTCGGCAAACCGGTCGGGTTGCCCGACCAGCCCACTCCGAGCGTCTGGCCGTTCCCGCTCGTCCTGTAATTACCGAGTCCCGGCACGGAGTAGTTTCCCTCGCCGTCGTACAGGTCGCTGTAATTGAAGTAGCCCGGATACTTGCTCCCACCGAAGAAGGTCGAGTTCGCGATCACGCCGGAGCTATTAGTAATGGATTGATAGTTGGAATTGTTCCTGGATTGGTCGTAGAAGGGAGTTATACCAAAGGATAAAAACTGTGGGCTGTGAAAATACCCGTTTAGATCCGCCGTTCCCCCGAAGGTTGCCCCGTTGCTGGCGGGCCCTTCGTTGGTTGTGCTTCCGGAGTAGCCGCCGCTGATGTTGCCCGCCAGGTTGAATGCCAGATCCCCTGCCTGCGCCTGCGGCCACGCCGGCGCGCTGCACCAAAGCAGCGCAGCTAGCGCCCATCCGAACTTCCTCGCTTGTCCCGCCGTCACCATGATGCCGCTCTACAATTCTTCGATTCTGGCGTTTTTCCTCAGTTGCGCATCCCACTCGCGCCGCAGTCTCTCCGTCTTGCTCCTTTGCAACTGGGCTCGCAGCGTTGCCTCCGCTTCACCAAACTTCTGCATCCGCGAGGGGTTGTGGGCGTTGAGTCGCACAATCGTGAGTACACCTTCTGCCTGGATCAAATCGCTCACTTCTCCCTGGCGCATTTTGGATACCACAGGCAGAATCTCAGGCGGAATTTCCGCGGATTTTGCCACCCTGTGGTCGCCCATCATCACGCGGTAGTCATCTTCGGAAATCCTCTCTGCTAGCAGCCCGAATTCTTCATAGGTCTTGGTGGCCTTCGCCTGCTTCAGCGCTTCTTCGCCCCGCGCCCGCATCTGCTTCAACTCCTCTGGTGTAGACTGCATGGCCGCGGCTTCCTTCCCGCTTCGCGCCCGCGGCGGTAAAATGCTGATGGTTTGAAGCGCGTACGTCTCCGGCACTTCGAAACGTTCCGGATTCTTCAAATAGAAATCTTTGGCTTCCGCCACGCTGACGGCCGATTTATCGTTCACTTCTTCCTTCAAGATGTCTTCGATCAGCAAGGACCGCTTGATCTTGATACGGAGAACTTGTCTGGAACCGCCGGCCTCCCTCTGAAGGAAGGTCTCGTACTGTTGCTCGTCCCCGAACTGCTGGCGGAGTTGTTTCTCCGACGCGGCTAAGCGCTCGGGCGCGATGGTCATCTGCCGGCGCTTGGCTTCCTGGTACACCAGTTCCTCAAATTCGATCATCTTCAGGGCGCCGCGGCGAATGTCCGCCTCCATGGCCTGCGGGAAGCCCCCGTTGTGCTGCTTCGCATAAGGAAAAATCGTGTACATCTCCCGCAGCAAGTCGCGGTCGGTCAGCACCGCCCCGTTCACCCGGGCCACCGGCCGCGGCGCGGGAAGCGCGGGCGCGTGCGCGCTGACGAGGTTCGCACTCGCCGGCAGAGTTGGAGGAGCCGTTTGTTGCCCCATGGCCGTAGCGCACGAAACGATCACGGAAAGGAACACTGGTCGTAGCGGTGATTTCATGGTGCTCTCCACTCTCAAAGAATGCGTAGCCCTCTCGAAAGCTTACGCAAAAACCCGGGCCCCAACCGGCTCCTGGCGAATTTCTCCGGCTCCGCAGCTCGCTCCACGCCCACCACGAAACCGGAGAAATTCTTCCCAGTCCGGCCTTCTGCGGTCCCGGAGATGTTGATCTAAGCCGCAAAAGACCGGTTCCTGGGGGAAGGCCAACCCTTCCCCCAGAGGATTGCCTTAGGTCGTTGGCACCACCTGGCCGTGCATTTCGTTGGACTCGCCACCATGGCAGCCACGGCAGAACTGTGCCGCACTGTTGCTGGTGGTGGAGTTTCCGGGAGCGTACCAGCCGCGCACGAAGAAGTGGGTCGGCTTAATCACCGCGGGCCCCGAAGCGGCGGCGTTGAAATAGAGCATGTCGTGTTGGTCGTGGCAGGTGGTGCAGGTGACCCATGAGTTGCTGGTCGTCGAACCGCCGAATCCAGAGGTTGTTCCGGGCACCTTCACGATGTTTGCCAACGGACCGCTGCCCTTGGTCACATCGTAGTAATCGGCGATGAACTGTTTGCCGTTGGGGCCGCTGAAGCTGATGGAGCCGTCGGAGCCGACGGTGCAGTCCCAGTTGTAGGGGCCGCCGCAACCAGGATTCGCCGATGGTCCCACCGGATGGTCGTTCATGTAGTTCCCGGGGGTCGACCCGTCATTACCGAGAAGCGTCGGGGGGTTGAAACTCGCCCCGGCGATCGTCACGGTTTCAACCGTAGTGCCTTTCATCATGGCGACCTTCGCGAGGTTGCCGTCGTGACAGCTAAGGCAAGCAATAATGTCGAAGTAGCCGTCCGGACTGGCTGGCAAAGCGCCGACGGCATAGTTCGGCAGGGTAACAGTGTTAGCACCGGCGTTTCCAAAACCCAGCGTTTTACCGTAGAGGGGAGACATGTCCTCGCCCCACAGTGCCAAATTACCGCTGTTGGGAGTGGACTTACCACCGTTCCCGGCGGCGCCGCTGTGCGGCGCGTGGCATGCTACGCAGCCACGGCCATACACGTTGTGTGCGCCGAGAACGTCTTGCGTTGGGGACGTGACCTGAGCTGTGGCGACTGCCGCCACCGCCAGGATCACGAGGAGTGCAATTGCCGTTCGTTTCATGAAACCTCCTAGTCTAAGTTGGAATGACTTATTTCTCGTTCACTTCGTCGAGCGATCTTGCTTAACCGGAGAGGGCCATCCGGCCGGAATGGCCCCCCTCCGTTATGGCTTTCTTGCGAAAGCCAAAACTCTTTGCCCTTCATGCCCCGAGGCCCCTTGGGCTTTACCGGGCGCATTCTCTTTCTGCATCTTCGGGTCGGCGGGCTTCAGCTCGCTGGGCTTCCCGCCTGCGGCGCGCCGGGCCTTCTCGGCTTCTGCCTCGGCGTCCGTTACATAGCGAAACACCTGCACCCGTCCCGGGAACTGTTCGCTGGTGATGATCCGGTTGTTGTAGTTGTCCGCGGCAATTCCATAGAGCCCTTGAAATTGTCCCGGATACCATCCTTGCTCGCCCATGTAAAGCAGCAGCCGTCCTTCCTTGTCGAAAACCTGCACCCGACTCTGAATTTCGTCCGTCACCCAGATGTGCCCGTCGCTGTCGAGTGCAATTCCCTTGGGCCGCGCAAAATGACCCGGCCCGTCGCCGGGCTTACCGAATTCGCTGATGAAGCCGCCGTCCGCGTCAAAGATCTCCACGCGGTTGTTCAACGTGTCCGTGACGTAGACGTTTCCGTCTTTGTCGACTGCGACATGCGTCGGCAGGGCAAAATCTCCAGGGCTCGTGAGGCTGTGCTTCTTTCCACCCGTTCCGATCCTCCGCAGCAGCGTGTACTTGTCCGCGTCGAAGACCACCACCTGGTCCGCCTGCGTATCGACGACGTAGACAAACCGATTCGAGGTATCGATGGCGACTCCGGCCGGCGCCACCAGTTGGTCGGCGCCAAAGGAAGCTTCCTGTTCGTGTTTCGCACTGAACACCAGCACGTGGTGCAGCTTCACGTCAGTCACGAACAGCCGGTCGTCATCGTCCACCGCCAGGCCGTTGATCATCGGCAAGCGCGCGTCCACGCCGTGCTTGATCAGTTGCACCGGCTCCTTGTCGGATTTCGAGAAGATGAAAATGGCGCCCACTCCCTGATCCGCGGCATAGATATTCCCTTTCGAGTCCGCGGCCACGCCGAACACGCGCATCAACTGGAAGCCGACCTTCTTCTGCACATCCTTCACTTGTCGGTCAGGCTGTTCGCCCGCCAGGCGGTCCATCCACGATTGCTTCGGTTTTTGGGTGGTGGTCAGACCCGCCCAGTCGATTCTCTGGCCCGTCAGGATGGACTGGAATCGGACTCGTGCAATGGCCGGCGGGCTCGGCCAGACGATCTTGCTGATATCAAACGCCACTCTCTTGGGTCCCGTGTCAGCCGGAGCATCCGCGCCCGGCCTCTTCTTCGCCTGCAAGGGCATTCCGCACACAACGACTGCCACCAAGAGCGCCAGGGTCACCCAGCCATTTCCCGAAAGTTTCGAATGCGAGCGAGTGGTACGCATTTTTCTTGTTCTCCGTCTACTTCAATTGCAGCGTTCCTTCGCTGTGGCAGGTCTTGCAAAACGCCATGTTGGGTTCCTGGTCCTTCACCAAAAGTCCGACGTTCGCCGAGGCGTGCGGCTGGTGGCAGCTCAGGCAGTTCAGCACGCTCGCCTTCTTCGTTTTGGTGTTCATCGCCGTGGAGACAGGGTGCCCTTCGGTCGGGTGTCCCGTTCCATACTTCAGCGGCAAGATCGATATGTTCTTGAAGTAGTCCTCTGGAAGCTTCACTTTCCCGTCAAAGATCGTTATGAGGTGCTCATTCTGGAGCTTTTGCGGCTCCGGCGAGTCCGGCCCGTGGCACTCCAGGCATAGGGTGTTGACGTCCGCGACGCGCAGCAGGTTGGCGTTGTCGTTGCCGTGCGCAACGTGGCAGATACTGCATGCCTGTTCGAAGGCCGGCTGGTGCAGGTGCCTCTTCTTGAACTCCGCGGCTTGGTCAGAGTGGCAGGCCAGACAGGCTGCGACCGGGTCCGGCTGAAGGAGGTCCGGCGACTTGCCGGCGTGCGGATTGTGGCAGGTTGTGCAGTCGCCCTGGGCCCCCGAGTGCTGAACTTTGGCCGAGGCGATCTGTTTGGCCTGCTCCTCGTGGCAGGTCACGCATAGCGCCTTGGAATCAGCGGCGGTCAGCACCACTTTTCCGTCCTTTGCCGGCTGATGGCAGGTATCGCACATCTTGTTTTCAAAAGGATTGTGCAGGAAAGCCTGCAGCAGCTTTGGCGACTTCGATTGGTGCGGATCGTGGCAGCTCAGGCAATCGGCAGAGCCGAGCGGCTGGTTCTGATGCGCCTTTCGAATTCCTTCGTCGCTAACGTCGTGGCAGTCCAGGCAGAGTTGCCGAGTGGGCTTGGTCAGATGGTAGGCAAACTCCGGCTGGCCGGGATCGCCGGTCTTGTGGATAACGTGACAGACGTCACAGCCCGAATCCAGTGCGGCATGCCGGCTGCCACCCTTGGGAACGTCAACACCGACGCTGTGACACGACAGGCAAAGGTTGTCCTGCGCTGTTGCTCCGGACATTGCCTTCAGCAGTTGGTTCTTGTTGTCAGAGGTATGCGGATCGTGGCATTTCAGGCAGTCACGTACCCCAGGGGGATGAATCCGGCCTTTCACGCTGGCCGAGTTCTTGTCAGAGTGGCAGGTGAAGCAAAGAGCCGCGGGGGTGGCCTTGATCAACTTAACGTGCGTCGCGTCCTTGTTGACCCGCACTTCGTGGCAACTTAAACATCCCATCTTCATCGCGGAGTGGACAGATTTGCCCTTCGTCTTGTCCTCGTGACACTCCAGACACTTGGCTGCATCGGTGTTCGGCGCCAGCGGAACGGGATGCTGGGCCGCTTGTATAGAGCGCGCAAACAGCATCAAGATCAGACCTGCGGCGATAACCGTTGTCTTTTGGCCCCACCCATGAACCGCACTCCCCGCAGTTCTCAACCGTGAAATCGGGAAGGATTCCTCTGCGAAACCGAAGGCGAGACGCCCGCCCTCAATGCCCTCCCAGTGCCCAGTTTCTGTATAGAATATCAACACAAAGTTCCCACTCCAGAGGCGCACAAACTGCAAATATGTCTCCACGGTTGGAAGGATCAAACCTTTATTGCAAGCCGTAAGTGACTTATTTTCAGTGCTATGTTTAGTCTTTTGGGAATGTTAAATATTTCAACATGCGGAAAATATCCACAGAGTGTGTTAATTTCCACAACAGTGCGCCA
>Ga0181538_10004944_pt1 | contig 12183 bp, 12 predicted proteins | sample PEATcosm2014_Bin_40_FD_119773 | JGI IMG/M metagenome (GOLD analysis project Ga0181538, IMG submission 119773) | Peatland microbial communities from MTU Mesocosm Facility, Houghton, MI, USA - PEATcosm2014_Bin23_30_metaG | ecosystem: Environmental > Terrestrial > Soil > Wetlands > Peat | place...
AAGCCGGCGTCATCAACCAGAAAGACCTCGGCAAATCCAAAATCGGGCTGGTCTATGGCCAGATGAACGAGCCGCCCGGCGCGCGTTTGCGGGTCGCGCTGTCCGCGCTCGCGGTGACCGAATATTTCCGCGACGAAAAAAATCAGGACGTGCTTCTTTTCATTGACAACATTTTCCGGTTTTCACAGGCCGGTTCGGAGGTCTCCGCGCTGCTGGGCCGCACACCGAGCGCCGTTGGTTATCAGCCCACCCTCGCCGCCGAAATGGGCGATTTGCAGGAACGCATCACCTCGACCAAGAAAGGGTCCATCACCTCGTTCCAGGCCGTTTATGTGCCCGCCGACGACCTGACCGACCCCGCGCCGGCCACGACTTTTGCGCACCTGGACGCGACCATCGTGCTGGAACGCGCCATTGCGGAGCTTGGGATTTATCCCGCCGTGGATCCGTTGGCCTCGACGAGCCGCGCGCTGACGCCGGAAATCGTCGGAGCGGAGCACTATGAAACCGCGCGCGGCGTGCAGAAGGTCTTGCAGCGCTACAAGGATTTGCAGGACATCATCGCGATTCTCGGCATGGACGAGCTTTCGCCCGACGACAAGCTCACGGTCTATCGCGCCCGCAAGATTCAGCGTTTTCTCAGCCAGCCGTTCTCGGTGGCGGAAGTGTTCACCGGCCGTCCGGGCCGGCAGGTGCCGGTGGCCGAGACCGTGCGCGGGTTCAAGGAAATTTTGGACGGCAAACACGATGACGTGGCGGAACAAAACTTTTACATGAAGGGCGGCATCGAAGAGATTGAAAAAGGTTGACGGATCGCTTTCACGCATTACGCATCACGCATCACGTGACGCGCGTGGTGCGTGGAACGTGATGCGGGAAACATGAATTAAAAATGGTTGCGACTCTGAAATTGGAAATTGTCACGCCGGAGGCGAAAATTTACTCCGACGACGTGGACATGGTCACGCTGACCGGCGCTGAAGGTGAGATGGGCATCATGCCGAATCACGTGCCGCTGATGACGCAATTATGCGCGGGCGAAATCGTCGCGCAGAAGGGGCAGGATACGATCTTCCTCGCCGTCGGCGACGGCTTCGTGCAAGTGACTGGCGATCGCGTGGCGATTCTTACCGACATGGCGATTCGCGCTGAAAACATTGACGAAGCGAAGGCCGAGGAAGCCCGCCTGCGTGCCGAAGCGCGCCTGGCCGAAAAAATCACCGACGTGGAAGCCGCGCACATTCAGGCTGCGCTGTTGCACGCCGCGACCCAGCTCAAGGTCAAACGCCGCAGGCGGAAGTAAACTTTTGCTTTGCCGGAGCGCGCCTGTCCCAGGCGCAGCAGGTTGGAATGCGGTCGGGCAATGGAACCGGTTGGTCAGCTCCTCTGCATCCCGGGCTGCTGCGGCTGGGACAGCCGCGCTCCGGTACAGTATTTCCGCACTTGCGAGGTTTGAAGATTTCTCATCCAATCCAACCATGTCTGAAAAGCTTCCGAGCCGCCGTTCCGGCCCGCCGCACAATCCGAGAGTGCGTGAACTTGTCGGCGACAAACGCAGGTGGTCGGCCGCTTCGCCGCAGAAACTCGGGAGGCAGGGGTTTCATGGCTGGCACGAGCGCGGATATCCGAGTTTACTAGTCCAAGCACCAGAATGGAGTTGGTCTGAAACGTGAGTAAACTCCCACATTGGTTTATTGTATATGCCGAATTCCGCATAAATGGCAATCTTCTTGTAAAAAAATTCAAAAATCGTCTGGAACACCTTTCGGCCAGCGATCCCACGGATCAAATGGTCTAGGCTCAAACCGATATTTCTTCGTGCGTTTTGCTGACCAAGAAAGACAATTATATTGAGGTTCAGCTTCGCTTGTCTTTTCCCCTCCATCTGCTTTAAGTTTGGGAAAACCTTTTTCCAAATGGCTTGGCAGCATTTCAAGAAATATATTTTTCCTCTTTCCCCCAAGCAATCCAAGCCGCGACCGCCTCATCAAAGGTTTTAGAATTCTGCGCAGGATTTGCATTGGTTAGAACCTTCAAGGCTTCAAACCAGGCATCGGGACGTTGTTGCAGTTCACGCAAAATAAGCGGAACGACATCCCTAACTTTCTCTTTTCCGAGCGTGTGCATTAACACTTGATAAGTCGGATGAGCGAATCTACGCATACTCAAAGAATAACTTCTAGTCGCCTCTTGCCAATTTTTTGCAAGCCCATTGAAGATAAATTCCAACTCCGCTTTATTCGGAACGTGCTTCATTTTTACCGTGCTTGCCTTAGCTTTACTGCGCCGCTCCAAAAGCCCCATGACAATCGCTTTGCCAACGCCACCAGTGCCGCGACCACGCTTGCGCTTTCTGTCAACGTGCATGTTGCGAACTTTTCCGCCGATGTATGTCTCATCCGCTTCAATTTCACCGGACAATTTTTCAAATGTGCCATTTTGCAATGCAAGGCGGATTCGATGCCCCAAAAACCACGCGCTCTTTTGCGTGATACCCAAAGTGCGGTGCAATTCATACGAACTAATGCCGTTTTTTGCGCTGACAATCAGCCACATTCCAATCAGCCATTTGTCTAAAGAGATTGGGCTGTCTTCCATTATCGTTCCAACCTTAATGGAAAATTGGCGGCGATTCGGGCAACACTCACAAGTCCACACTCTGCGCTTGGCTGTAAATGAAACCTTGTCGGAACCGCAACGCGGACATTTAACGCCGGCAGGCCAACGAATTGAAACCATAAAATTCAAGGCAACGTCAGGGTCGGCAAAGTGCTTAATAGCCGCCTGCAACGTCTTTGGAAACTCATTGTTTTCTTTCATGTCTCAAATTTAACACAAATCAATGTTGTGTCAAGTATATTATTACCCTTATTTGGATAAAGGCAATGGCGAGTGCCTCCTGCGCCGTCCTGATTAGGCAAAGCTGGTCGAGGACTCCTTGCGGTTCTTTCATGGCAAACGTTATGAACTTCGGGCGTGGGTCGTGATGCCGAACCATGTTCATGTGCTGTTCCAAACCGGCAGCGAGAGCATGTCGCGCACGGTTGAAAACTGGAAGAAATTTACCGCGCATGAGGCGAACAAACTGGCTGCCCGACAGGGACAGTTTTGGTTCGAGGATTATTGGGATACATTCATGCGCGATTCCGAACACGAATTGCGGACTCGGCAGTACATCGAGGCAAATCCGGTAAAGGCCCCTTTGGTCCGTGAAGCGAAATCCTGGCCGTGGAGCAGCTCGCGGCTGCGAGACGAGCATGGGCGGTTGACCTTGTGATGGGGTGTGTTGCCGACGGAGCGCGCCTGTCCCAGGCGCAGCGGGTTGGAATGCGATTGGACAATAGAACTGTTGGTGAGCTTCAGTGTATCCGTAGTTGCTGCGGCTGGGACAGCCGCGCTCCGTTCTAGCTTTCCACCACGCTGATTTCCACCGGCTCGACGCTGACGCCGATTTTTTCCAGCCACGCGATGGTGGCCTTCACTTCGTCGCGCGGGCCGTCGAGTTCGAGGCAGACGACCCCGATTTCATCGGTGACGCTGGCCTGGCGGATGTTGGTGACCACCTTGAATTTCCGGCCGACTTCCCAGACGAGCGGTTTTTTGATGAGCTTGGGCGGAAACATCAGCCACAGGCGGCGCTGCGTGGGCGTGGTGGATTTGGTAACGGAAAGTTTCTTTTTCATTTTAGCCATAAATCAGTTTTCAATTTGGATTTCGCAATCCGCAATCCGCAATTAAATCAGCCGCCCGCAATCGCCGGGATGATGCTGATTTCATCGCCGTCTTTCAAGGGCGTCTCGCGGTTTTTGAGGAACCGGATGTCTTCCTCGTTCACATACACGTTCACGAAGCGGCGTACCTCGCCCTTGTCATCCACGAGCCGTTCCTGGATGCCGGGGAAGCGCGTCTGCAATTCGACGATCGCCTCGCCGATGGTGGCGGCGTTGACTTCGACCAGCTCCTCGTTGTTCGTCAACTTGCGGAGCGGTGTGGGGATTCGGACTTTTTTTGGCATAAATTAAATTTCAATTTTTTGGTGCGTTAATTTTTGACGGTGTGTTAGAACCACGCGCTGGAAACTGTGTTGTAACTCTCTCAAGTTCGCGAATAGACGCTCCCAACTGTGACTGATCAAATTGTAAAGAAAAGTGAAGGCGATTGCCAATTCCCGCTCGGTCTGCGATTTCGCCATGAAGCTCAATATGCCCTTTGCCATCGCCAACCAACCGCAAATTCAACTGATCCTCCATCGTGGCAAACTTTGCTGAACCGCTCAACGTCTCGAAAAGCGGACGAAGCTCCGTTGCAAACCTGACCAAATCGTCCGCAATAATTGCAGCTTTGGCTTTGCCATGAAATCCGCCTGCCTGAACACGAATTTCAACCGTCAGCCAATTGTCGTCGTAATATTCGCCTATCGGTGCGCGTTCGTAACGAAGCACATCAATTTCAACCCGCTCCCGCTCTGATTGGCCAAATGAAAATATCATGTCGTTATCAATTACGCATTCACTTTTTCTTCATGCGCCAGCAGGGCCTCGAACTCACTGGGCTTGATTTCGCGCGGCTTGCCCACGTGGCCGGCCACGGCGTCGAATGTGTTCATGGCCTGGCTGCCTTTGGAAGCAGTTTCAACACAAAATCGTAAATGGCCTGGGCGTATTGCACCGCCTCCTCGTATTCACCGGGCTGCGGTTCGACCGCGAACGTGGAATTGGGATAACGAAACCGTGTGGCGTATGGAGTCAGCGCATCAGCGGCGTCAGTCAGCTTGCCAAAACTGGCTTCAATTTCACACGCGAGGTCCACCAACACTTCGATGTCGTGAGTTTTTTCGTAGGCTTTGCCGTGATGAACAAGAAACGCTTTGACTGCTTTCTCCGCCGATTGCTGGCAGTGATAAACCGCAACGTCATAAAATGGCGGTTTGCCAGTTGCCGCGCGACGAGCGGTTTCCAAGTCGCGCCACGCTTTGACCATCCATGCTTTGGCTTCGGAGGCCTGTAAATCAGCCATAGAGCCTCCGGCCACGGCTCAAGATTTCGTATTCAAGCGCGGTCTTGAGTTCTTTGACGCGGTCAACTTCCCGGCGGGTTTCGACCAAAACATCTTTGGGCATCCGCAGCCCGCGCAAACAACGATGCGCACGCTGTGAACGGCGAATGGGAGTCTCGTCGCTTTCCGGCACCACGACAAAAAGGTCAACGTCACTGTCATCGTGCGGATTGCCCCAAACGTGCGAGCCATAAAGCCAGATTTGTTCTGGCCGAAATTCCGCCACCAGCCGACGTGTGACTGTTTCAAGCAAGTTCTTGTCGAGCGTTTTCACAATTACTTTTTAACACAATGTCGAGTCGAAAGAAAGTCCGGTAAATTGAATTCACGCATTCACTTTTTCTTCATGTGCCAGCAGGGCCTCGAACTCGCGCAGGCTCGGCTTGATTTCGCGCGGTTTGCCCACGTGGCCGGCCACGGCGTCGAGCGTCTTCAAGCCGTTGCCGGTGACGCAGAGGACGGCAGAATCATTTCGCGGAATTTTGCCCGACGCAATGAGTTTCTGCGCCACGCCCACGGTCACACCGCCCGCCGTCTCGGCAAAAATGCCTTCCGTCTCCGCCAGCAGCTTGATGGCGTCGCGGATTTCGTCGTCGGTCACATCGTCCGCCGCCGCGCCGGTGTCTTTCATCACTTTGAGCGCGTAGAAACCATCCGCCGGCGTGCCAATGGCCAGCGATTTGGCAATCGTGTCCGGCTTGACCGGCCGGAAGAAGTCCAGGCCCGCCTTTTGCGCGGTGGAAATGGGCGAGCAACCCGTTGCCTGCGCGCCGTGAATGGACGTTTCGCTTTCCGAGACGAGGCCAAGTTTCACCAGTTCCTGGTAGCCTTTCTGGATTTTTGTCAGCAATGAGCCGGACGCCATCGGCACGACGGTATGCCGGGGCAGGCGCCAGCCGAGTTGTTCGACGATTTCATACGCCATGCTCTTGGAGCCTTCGGCGTAATACGGCCGCATGTTCACGTTCACGAACGCCCAGCCGAATTTGCCCGCGATCTCGGCGCAAAGGCGGTTCACCTCGTCGTAATGGCCTTTGATGCCGATGACGTGCGCGCCATAGACGAGTGAATTGATGATCTTACCCTGCTCCAAATCCGACGGAATGAACACGTAGGATTTCAATCCGGCGGACGCGGCATTGGCGGCGACGGAATTCGCCAGGTTGCCGGTCGAGGCGCAGGCGACGGTGTCGAAGCCCAGTTCGCGCGCCCGGCTTAACGCCACGCTCACGACGCGGTCCTTGAACGACAGCGTCGGATAATTGACCGTGTCGTTCTTGATCCACAATTCGCGAATGCCAAGCTTTTTGGCGAGCCGGTCCGCCTTCACGAGCGGCGTGAAACCGACTTGCAGGCCGACCGTCGGGTCATTTGCCACTGGCAGCAGTTCGCGGTAACGCCACATGGAGTGGGGGCGCGATTGGATCGCCGTCCGCGTCAGCGACTTCTTGATGCGGTCGTAATCATAAACCACTTCGAGCGGGCCGAAGTCGAACTCGCACACGTGCGTGGCCGTGAGTGGATATTCCCGCCCGCACTCGCGGCACTTCAGCGCCTTCATAAAACCGTGATGTTCACTCATAAATTTTTCAAAGTAGGGCAGTGCTTCCAGCCTGCCCATTTTCCGCTTAAGCGGTCTCTTGCCGGCGGCTTTGCCGTCGGTGGGCAGGCAAGATGCCCGCCCTACTTTCAGGGCAAAAAAAGCCCCGACTCATGACGAGAAGGGGCTGAAAAAATTCGTGCGCTCTTCTCATTTTCCCCCGACACCCGCCGGGGCTGGATTTGGCACCTGGCGTTGAACTTGCATTCAACCGGTTGCCGTGGCGTCATCGGGCCAGTCCCTCAGCCACTCTGCATGAGACCGTTGTATCAACGGATGCGGATAAGCTGGTCTAAGCATCAAATCAAGTCAACTGATTTTTGGCTGGACTCCCTCGCCCCGCCCGAGCGGGGAGGGCTGGGGCGAGGGGATTTGAAAGATCGGGCTCCTCACCCCGCCCCTCCTCGTTTGGCGAGGAGAGGGAGAAAAATCAATTGCGTTCTGCACAAACCAGTTGACGAAATCGCCTTCCAGTCGTATAAGAACTGGGTAGTTTTAGCAGTTTGAAAATAGCAGTTAGTGGCACAAAGCAAATCATGGTTCCTCACCAATTAGTTGTGCCACAAGTGGAATTGTGTGCTTTATATTGTGGTTTTTTCTTTACTTTAACCGGCAATTTTGGTTGCCTGAACGAAAGTCATGTATCTCAAGAATTTGACGGTTTTGGGGTTTAAGTCCTTTGCGGACAAAACCGCATTGAATTTCCAACCCGGTGTGACTGCCATCGTCGGTCCCAACGGCTGCGGCAAATCCAATGTTTCCGATGCCATCCGCTGGGTGCTGGGCGAACAGTCCGCCAAGGCTTTGCGCGGCGGCGAAATGGCCGACGTGATTTTCACCGGCACCGACGGACGCAAACCGATGGGCATGGCCGAGGTGTCGCTGACGCTCGGGGACATGGATGAGAACCACCTGCGCGCGGCGGGAGTCGAGATGGCTTACAACGAGGTCACCGTCACGCGCCGGATTTTCCGGGACGGCAACAGCGAGTATTTCATCAACCGCACCGGGTGCCGGCTCAAGGACATCCAGCAACTGTTCATGGGCACGGGCGTGGGCCGCACGAGCTACAGCATTCTGGCACAGGGCCACATCACGCAGATTCTTTCCAGCAAGCCCGAAGATCGCCGGATGATTTTCGAGGAAGCCGCCGGCATCACGAAATACAAAAGCCAGAAACGGGAATCGCTCCGCAAACTGGAATACACCGACCAGAATCTTTTGCGCATTGCCGATCTCATCCGCGAGGTAAAGCGGCAGATCGGGTCGCTCCAGCGCCAGGCCGGCAAGGCGCGCCGGTACAAACAAATTTCCCAGGAACTCCAGCACCTCGACACCCAGCTCGCGCGCCATCAATTCGACGTGCTCTCGGCCGAGATCACCGAAAAGCAGGCCGCCGCCGAACGGCTGCGCGATGAAATTGCCACGGGTTCCGCCGAACTTCTGCGGTGCGAGGACGAAATCAAGCAGTTGCGCGAACGGCTTTCCGAGCTCGAACACGAAGTCGCCGCCCAGCAGCAGCGCAGCCTGGAATTGAAGGGCGAAGCCGACCGGCACGAAAGCCGGATTCAATTCAACGAGGAACGCCTGCGCGAACTCGCGTCGCAAAACACCAAGGCGCTGGCGGACATCACCCAGGCCGAGGAACGCTGCCACGCCGCGTCCGCCGAATTGCAGGCGGTGACGGAGCGGCTGGCCGCCTCGGAAAGCGCGCTGCTGCAACATCGCGTGGCGCTGGAGCAGAAACAGCGGGCGTTGAATACGGTCGAGGATGACTTGCGCCAGCGGCAGGAATCGTTGCGCCAGGCGCAGGCCGATGCGTTTACCGCGGCGCAGGATCTATCGCGCATCCGCAACGAAATCACCGCGCTCGATTTGCAAAAGCAGGGCAACAGCATCCGGCTCGAAAAGCTTTCCGCCGAAAAACTGCAACTGGAGGAGGAGCGCACCCGGCTGGAGGCGCGCCTGCACGAATTCACCGCGAGCGTCGAGGTGGAAAAGTTGAACGCGCAGACCAAGCGCGGCTCGGTCGAGCAGCGGCAAAGCCGGTTGCGCGAACTCCAGGTGGAGTTGCAGGCATCATCCGCCGAGCAGGACCAATTTCTACAGGCGCAGGCCGAGAAACGTTCGCGCCTGAGCGTGCTCCAACAGCTCGAAGGCTCCCACGAGGGTTTCAGCGCCGGCACCCAGGCCGCCTTGCGCCAGACGCGCACCGTCATCGGCTCGCTCGCCGATCGCATCCGCGTTCCCGACCAGTACGTCGTCGCCATTGAAAATGCACTGGGCCACCATTTGCAGATCGTTCTGACCGAGGCGCCGGAATCCGCGCAGGAAATCATCGCCGACCTCACCACGAACAAATCCGGCCGTGCCAGCGTCGCGGCCCTGGCGATGCCCTACGATTCCAAGCAGCTTGCGTTTGAAGGCGAAATGGCGCCGGGCGGCGGCCTTGACGTGGTTCAAAACGGCCTGCAAAAAGGCCAGATCATTCACGCCCTGACCGTGGTCCAGGCTGAGCCGTCCGTGGAAAAACTTCTCAAGGCGCTGCTGGCCCGCACGTTCATCGCGTCCGACCTCGCCACCGCCACGGCCCAGGTCCAGAACGGCCATGCGGGCTGCGATTTTGTCACGTTGACCGGCGATTTGCTGAGCCGGCACGGTGTCTATACCGGCGGTTATCTGAATGGCAACGGCAATCCCAAGGGCCCGGCCTCGATTCTCGGTCGCAAAAACCAGATCACCGAGCTGCACGGCGAGCTGACGGAAGTCCAACTCCGCGTCGCCGACATGAGCCGCAAACGCGGCGCGCTGCTGGGCGAGCAGACGGAGTTGCAGGCCAGCTTGCAGCAGGCGCAGACGGAATTGCGCGAGCAGGAAGTCGCCATCGCCACGCGCGAAGGCGAATTCAACGCGCTGCAAAACTCCAACCGGCTGCTGCACCAGAAAATCGAGACGGTCGTTTTTGAAATCCAGAGCCTCGCCGCGCAGGAACAGGAAGGTTTGCAGAAACGCAACGCGCTGGCGGTCCAGTTGAACGAACTGGAAACCCGCGAACGCGCCGGCCAGGACCACGTCGCCGCGCTCACGAATGAACTGGAAAATTTGCGCCAGCAGCGCGATGCCGCCCACGCTGCGCTCACCGAGAGCAAGGTCGCCCTCGCGTCGGAGGAACAGATGCTGGCGTCGTTCCGCCAGCAGCAGCAATCGCTGGAACAACGCATCCGTGAGCTGATCCAGGCGGTCGAGCAGCGGCGCGCCGAAGTTTCGTCCTTCATCAGCCGTAAAGAGCAGGCGGAATCCGAAATCCAGGATTCGCAGGCGCAAATCGGGCGTTTGCAGCACGAGCGCGACCAGGTGAACGCGCAAACCGCCGAATTGCTGGCCCGCAAACAATCGCAGGAAGCCGACGTGACCACGCGCGAGGACAATTTGCGCAGCCAACGCAGCTGGCTGACCCAGTTGCAGGAACAGCGCGGCGCCCTGGACGTGGAACTGGCGCAGAAAAACATGTCCGTCCAGAACCTGCGCGAGCGCATCCAGCAGAAATATCATCTCAACCTCGACGACGTTCGGAGCGAGTGCATCACCATCACGTTTGCCGACGAAGGCGCGGCCAAGGTGCACGTGATGACGCCCGAAGAAATGGCCGCCGCCGGCGCGGCCACCGACTGGAACGCCGTGGGGCAGCAAATCGAGGCGTTGCAGCGGAAGCTCGACGAAATCGGCCCGGTGAATCTCGTGGCCATCGAGGAATACGAGGAAACCGAGCAGCGCTACCAGTTCCTCAGCAAGCAGCACGACGACCTGGTCTCGGCCAAGGTGCAACTGCTGGAAGTCATCAACCGCATCAACGTGCAGACGCGGCAGATGTTCATCGAGACGTTTGAAAAGGTCCGGGAAAACTTCCGCCTGATGTTCACCGAGGTCTTCGGCGGCGGCAAGGCGGACTTGATTTTGTCGGATGAAAACGACGTGCTGGAGAGCGGCATCGAAATCATGGCGCGGCCCCCGGGCAAACAACTGCAAAGCATCTCGCTGCTGTCCGGCGGCGAGCAGACCATGACCGCCGTGGCGCTGCTGTTCTCCATTTACCAGGTCAAGCCCAGTCCGTTCTGCGTGCTGGACGAACTGGACGCGCCGCTCGACGAATCGAACATCAACCGTTTCGTCCGGGTGTTGCAGCGGTTCATCACCAACTCACAATTCATCGTCATCACGCACAACAAACGCACCATCGGCATGGCCGACGTGCTGTACGGCGTGACGATGGAAGAACGCGGCATCAGCAAGATTGTCAGCGTGAAATTCCACAAGACCGGCGAAACCGCGCCCTCGGTGGAAACCACCGCCCCCGCCGCCGAACTGGCGATGGCGAAGTAGGTTCTTAACGCAAAGGCGCAATCAAGGGGAAGAGCAGGGCAAAGTCTCCAACGGATCTGATTGGCAAAACGGAAAAGGACAACTGAACACTGGTGAGCCCAACTACTTGTGCAAGTCCTGATAAGCTTTCACCTGATTCTTGATTTCGTAGACTTGCATTTCGTAATCACCAGGCCATTCATTAACTGCGGCGGTCTTGATCTGCTGAAATACATCCGGTGGAATATTGCCCCGCGACAACTGCTGCAATTCGCTGTAGGTGGCGACTTGGTTTTTTATTTCGTAAGCCTGCATCTCATAATCAGTCTGCCATTTGCGAGTCGCCGCCTCCTTTATGCCATTCAAAACAGTCGTGGGAACTTCGCCAGATGCAGATAGGATAGGCATACTTGTTGGGCTTGCGGGAATTCCCCGCACTACTTGCATGACGGGCAAACTGTTCGTGGCAGGCGGTTCTCCTACTGAAAACGCTTTGGCGCGTCGGTTTGCTTCCGCCAATTCCTGAACGCTCATAACTGGGGCAACCTTATCTCTGAATTTGGCAGCATCTTCATCACCCTGTGCAGCGGCTAAAGCATACCATTTGTATGCTTCGATTCGATTCGCCGGCGAATTTGGATTTGCTGAAAAATAAATGGAGCCGACCTTTTGTTGGGCAAGTTTGTTTCCCTGATAAGCTGCTTTTTGATACCAAATGAACGCTTTTTGGCTGTCCTGCAAAACGCCAATCCCCGTGTTGTATGCTTTGGCAACTTCGCATTGCGAAGTGCTGTCCCCGATTTCTGCGGCCTTCATAAACCAACCAAAAGCCTCTTGAGCGTCCTTAGCAACGCCTTCACCATCCCGATACAAATAACCAATGTTGCGTTGAGCTTCTGCAACTCCTGGCAGGACTATTATTCCAAATTCTTTAGGCGTATTTGCAGCCTTAACATACCACTGCAACGCTTTTTGCATGTCAATATCTACTCCATCCCCCACATTATATTTAACCCCCAGACGCCATTCAGCCTCAGTTTCACCTGCGTCATACTATATTGCGTTCAATCTAACATTAACAATCCAGTCAAAGCCGGTGAGGGATTGGATTTGGGCGGGTGAGGATTCCAGTTGGCGGAGGCGGCAGACCAAGGCGTTTTCGACCGCGT
>Ga0181538_10004946_pt1 | contig 12178 bp, 10 predicted proteins | sample PEATcosm2014_Bin_40_FD_119773 | JGI IMG/M metagenome (GOLD analysis project Ga0181538, IMG submission 119773) | Peatland microbial communities from MTU Mesocosm Facility, Houghton, MI, USA - PEATcosm2014_Bin23_30_metaG | ecosystem: Environmental > Terrestrial > Soil > Wetlands > Peat | place...
CGGGCGGAACGTTCTGCTGGAGGCCGGCATCCCGGTCGCGGAGAACACCGCCCAGTTCCTCGGCCACCTCCCCGGCCAGCGCGAGGCCCGCGGCGCCACCCCTATCGGGCCCGGTGCGATCGTCATCCTGGACGAGGCCTCGACCACCTCCATGCCAGACCTGGCCGTCATCGCCCGCCACGTGACGCGGTCCGGTGCCAAGCTCGTGATCACCGGGACCACGCCCAGCTCGGCGCCGTGGAATCCGGAGGCGGGATGGCGATGCTGGCCCGCAAGCTCGGCCACGCCCAGCTCACCGAGGCGGTCCGGTTCCGCAACGACTGGGAAGGCTCGGCGTCCCTGGCGATCCGCGCGGGCGACGTGTCAGCGCTGGCCGGCTATGACGCGCACGGACGGCTGAACGGCGGCAGCTATGAGGACATGGCCGAGCGGGCCTGCCGCGCCTACTTGGCCGAGTACCTTGCCGGGACCGACGTGATCCTGACCGCGTACGAGCACAGTGAATGCCGGGACCTGTCCCGCCGGGTCCAGGAGTACCTGCTGGCCTGGGGCCAGGTCCAGCCAGGCCCCGCCGCCGGGCTACGAGAGTCCGCGTGCGCATATGTCGGCGACCTCATCCTCGCCCGGCAGAACGACAACCACCTGACCGCGGGTGCGGCCGGGCACACGCTCGCTAACGGTGACGTGCTGCGTGTCGAGGCGATCGGCGAGCAGGAACTCACGGTCACCCGGCTCATCCGGCCGGACCGCGGCGCCGGCGAGCCCGCACGGTCGGAGCCGTTCACCATCTCCCGGTCCTATGTCGCGGCGTACTGCGACCTCGGGTACGCCCAGACCTGGCACACCGTCGAAGGGCAGACCGTGTCGGTCGCCATCGCGATGGCCAGCGACCAGCGGACCCGGGAAGGTCTGTACGTCGGCATGACCCGCGGCGCCGACCGCAACGAGATCTACGCCTACCCCTTCGCCCAGGAGCCCGGCGGGAGCGTCATCGGCCAGCCGCCCGCAGCCGACCCGGAACTCGCCCGTCAGCGCATGCTGCACGCCGAACGCGGCGGCACAGAACCCGCCACCGCGGCCGAGCAGAAGCATGACCCGATCGCGATCCTGGCCCGGGTCGTCCGCCGCGACGACACCGAGCTGTCCGCGACCGAGATGCGTGAGCAGGCGCTGTCGGACGCTGACCACCTCGGGGCGCTGCACGCGATCTGGCTGGACCAGTGCCGCGCCGACGCCTACTCCCGATACGCCCACTCGATCCGCGGGCACGCCAGCCCCACCGATGCCAGCGAGATCCTCAAGGACACCGACCGGCTGTGGCGCACCGTTCGCTCCGCCGAGCTGGCCGGCCTGGACGGCGACCAGGTCATCCGGGATGCGATCACGGACCGGCCGTTCACCGGCGCCCGGTCGCACTCGGCTGTCCTGGACGCCCGCATCCGCGTGGCAACCGGGCACCAGCCGCCCAGGGTGCGCCAGTCGTGGGCCGAGAGCCTGCCGGAGTTTGCCGACCCCGGCCTGCGCAGGTACATGACTGAAGTGGCGGCAGCGATGGATGACCGGCAGCGGCGGATCGGCGAGCACGCTGGCCGCGAGAGCCCGCTGTGGGCGGTCCGGGCCCTCGGCCCGGTCCCGGCCAAGCCTGCGGCACGTGCGCAGTGGGAGGGCAGGGCGGGGCAGATCGGCGCATACCGGGAGATGTTCGGCTGGGATCACCCTGGCGAGGCGATCGGCCCCGAACCAGCCGACACGTTCCCGGAAGCTCGGGCGGAATGGCACGCCGCGTTCGCTGTGATGGCCCGTGTCGAGGGCGTCGACGTCCGGCACCTTACCGACGGGCAACTGCTGGCCCGCAGGCGCGCGTATGAGGCCGAGACGTCCTGGGCACCCAAGTACGTCGCCGGGGAACTCCGCGCCGCCCGTAGGCAGGAACAGCACAGCAGGATCGAGGCCACCCGCCACTCCTACGAAGCCGCCGCCGCAGCCCGCCGGGGCCGGCAGGACCAGGCCAGCCTGCACGAGCACGCCGCCAGCTCCTGGACGGTGCTCGGCCAGCGTGCCACCCAGGTCAGGGAGCTGCTCGCCGAGGCGCACGACACCCGCTGCCAGTGGGAGGTCCTCACCGAAACAACCCGGCGGGTAGCCCGCGCCGCCGACATCGAGCTCAAGCGCCGCGGTGTCCTCGGACCCGACGACGTCCTGCGATCCGCCGAGCCTGAAGGCTTCAAGTACCCCGAGCGCGACAGGACAGCCGACGTGTGGGTGCAGCCGCACCTGGACGGCACCGTCGAACTGCCGCGCGAGGAACAGCTAACGCCGGCCGGACGCGAGCGCCAGGCCCTCGACGTCCTCGGCCTGAACTACGGCCACGACCAGCCCGAACTCCCCCTGCAGGTCACCGACGTCGCCGAATACAACCGCCAGCGCCAGGCGCAGATCGACGAGCTCCGCTCGATGCGCCTGCCCGCACAAGAACCAGACGAGATCGACCTCGGCGAAGCCTGGAACGTCATCGCCGAGCGGCGCCGCGACGCCGTCATCCAGCCGCCCAAACCGCCGATCCCGGCCGCCGACGCCATCATCGAGCACTCGGCCGGACGCCAGGCAGAATGACACCCCGGCGGTGCATCCTGGACGGTGACCGGCACTGAGCGAGGTGATCACCATGGCAGCGACCATTGCGCCGCCCGGCAAGGGCCGGATCATCACCTGCCCCGACTGTCGCGGTGCCGTCGGTCGCGACTGCCCCGAATGCCACGGCCAGGGCCGCTACATCCGGCGCGCCTGCCCGCTCTGCGGCGACGTCAGCTGGGACTACATCAACGGCGCTGACGACCGCGATGGCATGGCCTGCCGCATCAGCTGCGGCTACACCTGGACCGCAGACGCCCCAGCATGGCGCCTCCAGATCCTGCCCAGCAGCGGGTATCCGTAGAGAGCTATGTGTAGGTGCCAGGCGTGGTCTCTGCCAAAGCGGTCGGCCATGCTGGCACGCCCGCCTCGAGCTCAGCGACATCATTGCGCGCACCTTGGATCGGCGAATCCATCCTTGAACTCATCGCGCGTGTACCGTGCGGCAGCAAAGTCATCCCTGCAGTTCCCAGCTTCACCAGAAGTAGTGAAGGGCGAATTGCAGTAAGAACGTCCGCGATGGAACCGTCAGAACCGAACCTTCACGATCCGGGCCGATAAGTTATAATCCTGTGAATCGTCCTAATTCGGGCGTCAAGCCTTATTTCGGCCATTCCCATCTATAGTGCCTGGCCGTATCATGTAGTCAATTGATATTCGACAGGGCGTGACCGCCTGCTAATGTCAGCGTTTGTGACGCTCCCTCAAAGCGTGGCCATCGACTTCGGCGCTTCTGCGACCAAATCCGCCTGGCGTGATGAGGCAGGTACCATCCATCTCGTCCGCTTCGGCCCGGCAATGCAGTTCGAATCCGTCGTACATTTTTCCAGGGATCTCACTGTAAGCGTCCTCAGTGCGGGCGGATCGGCGTGGCAGTTGCACGGCGTCAAGCAGCGGATCGGAGAGCCAGGGGGCCCACTGCTCGAACGCCGGATCCCGGTCGGCGCGAGCGATGAGTCCGTGCAGCTCGTCGAGCCGGCCGGCGCGATACTGGCCCATGCTCTCGCGATCTGCCGTGAGGCCTGCGAAGTCGGCGCGACGGTGGGTACCTGGGAAGAAGTGCCGCTGGTCCTGACTCATCCGGTCTTGTGGGGAGAGCCCGAGAGGCAGTTCCTCAGCGAGGCCCTGCGCATGTCGTCCTTGCCGCTCCGCTGGGATCCCGCCGCGATCCACTTTGTCACCGAGCCCGAGGCAGCCTGTGCCTACGCTGTCTCGCAGGGCATCGCCTCTTTCGCGGACGGTCCGATCGCGGTGTTCGACATTGGTGCCGCAACGCTCGACGTCGCGGTGATCAGCAGGGACGGCGACGAAAGCATCACGCTCGCGAGCGACGGAAGCTTCAGCGGCGGGGACGACATCGACAATGCGCTGCTGCGCATGGTCGAGAAGAGGCTAATAGCTGATTACGGCCCAGGCGTGTCCGCCGCGTTCCTGCGAGCCTGCCGGGAGCTGCCGTATAGGGCGCGCGCGGAGGCGCGGAGGACCAAAGAGGCTCTGAGCGCGGAAAAGGAGTGCACGTTCGTCGCCACTCTGGCGGATGACGGGGACGGTGACGGAACCAACGTTGACGTTGACGTCGAGCGCGACGAGTTCGAGGAAGAGATCGGCTCGATCCTGGGAGGCTGGACAGCCCTGCTCGGGGAGTGCCTGGCGAGCCTGCCGTCGGCGACGACCCCTGGCACCATTCTCTGCTCGGGTGGAACGGCGCTGATCCCCGCGCTGCAGCGAAAGCTGGAGGATATCGCGCAGGAGGCAGGCGCTAGCCTTGTCGTCCTCGGGTCGAAGAAGATCGGGCCCGGCCAGTGCGTCGCGCCAGGCGCACTCGAGGTGCTGCTCGCCCGCGAGACCGCGAAGTTGCGCGAGCAGGAGCGGCAGCGCATTGAGGAGGAGGAGCGCCGTGAGGCGCGGCGAAGACGTGACCGGCGGATCCGCAGGCACAACGAAGACATCATTGACGACGCGATCAAGAACTCCCCCAGTCTGCGCGACCGAGCGGACGCGCTCTTGGACCGGCTGCCGTCGGACGAGGAACTGATCAGAGTCATTCGTTTCACGGCCTTCCAGGGCCTCGGCATCTTGTCCTTTCTCGATCAGTGGTCCCTGATGGCGCTGAGTCATTATCGCATGACGATAGAGCCGGAGATCGGGGACGGGTGGTGGCGATATAGCGAGGTTAAGTATTACAGGCATGGCGTCATGAACAACATAGTCATCCAGTTCAACAACGATGATCGGCTGTGGATCGGCACCATTTCCTCGTCCGAGCGACAAGCCATCAGCGAATGGGCCGATGGCGACCTTTACTAGCTGCCGTACTGCAGGATTTCAGTGCTAGTGAGAGAGCAGCAGGAGCGGTCGGCCACCGAGTGGTTCTCCGATCAATGTGAAGCACTGGCTCTCGATGGCCGTGTCAGATCCGAGAGCGCAACGCTGCGGGATATCGCGGTCCAGGCATCTGAGCCGCTCCGTGTCGCGGTCGTCGGAGCGGTGTCGGTGGGGAAGTCCGCGCTGGTGAACGCGCTGCTCGGAAGGGAACTGGCCTACGTCGCGCGCGAGGAGGCGACTTCGCGGGTCGCCTGGTTCCGCGATCCCGGACTCCAGATCCCGCCGCCCCTCGGCACGGCCCACGACCTCATGCAGGTCACATTCCCGCTGTCCGGGAAGGTCGTGCTGATAGACACGCCCGGCCTTGACACCGCCTCGGGCAATCAGGTCCTGACCGAGACCCTGCTCTCCGCAAAGCATGCCGCGGCGGGCGCGGCGACGGCGTTGGTCCTTCTGGTCGGCTCTTCCGCCATCGGCGAAGGGCTGAGCTGGATCAGGCGCTTCGCCGCGCTGAACGGTGGCCCGTTCGAGCTGCACAAGGGGATTGTGGTTGCCGGCTCGAAGGCTGACCTCTACGAAACCGGGGGATCCGCCCAAGGCAGTAGGGAGTCGAGGGAGGGTCAGGTCGATAATCTGCGAGATGACATCCAGCGGGGGGCAGGGCATCTGGTCGGCCATGTGGCTGCGATCATGCCCGCTCTGGCCGCGCTAGCGAGGACAGACGCGTTCAGCGACCATGTACTCGCCCAGATCGAGCTGGTGGCGAGCACAGAGGAACTACTGAACTCGGCTCGCCACGGCTGGCCGTCTCTCGAAGTGGCCGCCAAGTCCTACGCGCCCGCGCTGGACGTCAGCAACTTGAATTCGCTCTTCGGATCCCACCTCGGATTGACGAGCGCGGCCAACCTCCTGGTTTCGGACAAGCCCGCGGATCCCCGCGCCGCGCTCCGCCGACTCTGGGTCGAGATGTCCGGCCTTAAGGACTTGGAGAGTCAGCTTTCCGCTGTGGCCGCGGCCGGGAGCACTCTCACCATCACCGCGGTCGTGCGACGCCTCGAGCGGCTCGCTACGAGGCTACGCCCCCACCTGGGCAGTCCCGTGCGGGAGTTGCTGGCGCAGTGGCGCGCACATCCCTTGAGAGAGTGCCACGACCGAAGCTGTGCGGCACTGGTTCTCGAGGGCAATGAAATGGCCTATCTGCCGGCCGAGGATCGTCTGGCAGCCGTGCGGCTGCTGCGCGGCGAGGCCGGCCCGCCCTCGCGCGAGGCGCGTGCCCGTTGGATCGAGGCAGGCGCCAGCTCGCAGGCGACCAGCCGCGACGCCCAGATCATCCGAATGGTGCTTGACCTCTCTCTCAAGGAGGCCGGTTCCACTGCCTCCTGACCGCCGCGACCGCTCAGTTTCCAGGGGCTGACAATGATTGCTTACGTGATCGGGGCGCTGATCGCTGGCGCAGCGATAGGCATCGGGATAGGTATCGCCATAGGCGGTTCGCGCGAGCGTCGAGCGATCCAACCTCTTGCGCTAGCAGGCGTGGCTCCAGGGTCTGCGGAGCCAGCTGCCCAGGGGCTAGCGCCAACGGCGCCCGAGTCCGCGGCGGACGCAGCGCAGAGCAACGCCGGACCTGAGCTGCCGGCGCCCGGAACAACCTCAGATGGCGCCGCGCGTCCGGCCGAGCCCGGGCAAACGGCCAGCCTGGATAGTCACCTGGCTGTCACGAGCACCAATCTGCAGGTGGCTGAGGCAGTGCTCGATGTCGCCGACAGGCTCGCCAGCCAGGAACTGAGCCGTCGGCTAGGCGATGCTCTGCGGCAGCTCGATGGAGTGAGCATTCTGACGCCGGAGGTCGGCGCCGACTTCGAACGGGATCTGCACGAATGGGTCGCGACCCGGGCGGTGACCGAAGGCCACATTGCCCACACGATCGCCGCCACGAAGGTCCCCGGAATGGCGCGCGACGACGGAACTGTCATACGCAAGGCACGTGTCATCGTCTTTGAGTAAGGGATATTTGCCGCGATCGTCCCAGGGCTGAATGTCCCGCCAATTGACCACGAGGAGCCCATAATGAACACGACGCACGATAGCGACTATGACGCGAGAATCCTGGCCCTTGCGGAAGACACGCTGCGCCTGGCAACGGCTCATTCGGCGGACAGCCGGTCGCTGGAAGCGCTCACTGACATGCTCAGCCGCTGGCTGACGCCTGTCGCTCAGCTCGCAATCGCTGGCCCGATCAGCTCGGGCAAAACCATGCTGATCAACGCGATGCTGGGGCGTCGGCTGCTGCCCACGGACAGCAAGACCTGGACGTCGACATGGGTTCAGGTGTACGACGCCCCGGAGTTCACCGCCCTTGCGATCATCCGCAAGCGCGACGGGACGCTCGAAGAGCACCAGATCCGTGAGAGCGAGCTCGAGACGTATCTGACGGTTGGCGGCGAGGCCGAGGTCCACCGCTACCACGGCCGGGGCGCGACGGTCGTATCTGTCACCGTAGGCGTCCCGTTCACGGCCGTGAGCAAGAAACTGAGGCTGCTCGACACACCGGGATCCGGCGGCCTGCGGGACGCGCACCTGCACATGGCCCGCGCGGCGATTGCCAGGGCGGACGCCATGCTTTTTGTCTCCAGGCCCGACGCCCCGATCAGTGTCTCGGAGCGCCGCTTCCTGGCCGACGTGGTCAGGCGAGTGACGACCTGCATTCTCGTGTTCACCCACCGGGACATCCGGACGGCACAGCAGGCCGACGACGCCGTCGTCGCCGATACCGCGGTACTGTACGACCAGCAGCAGTGGGAGCAAATCGTCTCCGATCCCGGGGAGGCGCGCGACCTCGCCGAGCGGTTCAAGTTGGTCACAGCGGTATCGGTCTCCTCGAAGAACTGGCTCGACGCGTCGCAGAAGCCCGAAGGAGCCGAGCGGGCACGGCTCAGGGACGTGTCGCGCATCCCGGCCCTAATCGACGCGATCGACCAGGAGATCATCCAGGGCATTGATGCGCTGCACCGCAGGAACGTTCTTCTTCTCTGCGACCTGCTGAACATTAACGTTATCGACCGCGTCGACCACACCCGCCGCCTGCTGCTCGGCGATCCGCAGGCCGAGGCGGCCCAGGCTAAGCGCGAGAAGGACATCGCGAAGTGGATGGCCGACAATGGTGACGCCTGGGCGAGTGAGCTCGAGAAGCACCGCGGCGCGCTCCATGACAAGCTCGCCGAACTGGCAACTGACAAGGCTAAGGAGCTGGACGACGCCTACCGGCTGAAGTTCCAGCAGATGAGGACCGCGGACAGGGACGCGGCGATCAAGCGCCTGAGCGAGCAGCCCGAGGCGCTGCTGGAGGACATGACGGAACTCGTTGCGCGCGAGATCTCCAAGGCGCTGGAAGCGATCCGTGATCTGCTCGGCCAGGACGACCTGGCCCAGCCGATCGAGCAGCTCATCGCGTCCCGCGCTGTAGCCTCCCGGCTGGGCGAGCCGGACCGTCCGGAGGGCGCCACCGACGTCACTCTCGATGCGAACGATCTGCGCACCGTGATTGCCGGCGCCATGGTAGGCGGCGGCGCCGCCGGGATCGCGGTCAGCGCCGGCCTGGTGGCGGCGTCGGCCACGGTCTTCCTGCTTCCGATCGCCGCTGGCGCAGCCCTGTTCGCTGGTCTGGCGTGGAAGCAGCGGACGCATAACCAGGGCGTAGCTGAGGCGGTCGATTACCTCCTCAAGATCGAGCAGCTGATCCGGTCCGAGGTCGTTCAGGAGGCCGTCGGCGCGGCCGACTCCGCCATCGAGGTGCTGAAGAGCGAGATAACGCTGGCGCTAGCCGGCCTCAAGGCCGAAATCGACGCCAACCGCAAAGCGAGCCAGGACAAGCTTTCGCCAGAAGAACGCCAGCGGAAGATCACTGAATGCGAGAACCTGATCGGCCAGGCGACCGCGCAGCGAGATGAAGGAAGGAACTTCGCCTGGGCGTGGAGCAGCTCAGCGCCTTAGCTGCGGCAAGCATCAACGGCCAGCAGCCTTACCGCGGACAACGTCAGCCGGAATCGCCGGTCCAGTCGCCGCCGGCTCCGTCAGGACCGGACGTGGAGCCGCCATCGACGTGATGCACACCACTGTGATCGCCTCCGGCACTGACATCGCCGGCTCCCGGCGTCGTCTGGAGCCCGTGCACGGGCGCCTGGACCAGTGGATCCATGGCTTGAAAGGGGACGGCGGCGCGGGTAAAGTCCGCCAGCGTCTGCGGCGTACCGAGACCGGGATCGATGTGCTGGCTGTAGAGCCAGCTGGCGGCCGCCGTTACCGGCACGGCGGCGAACGCGAACGCCAGGCCATGGACCGCTGCCGCACCGGCCTCGGCCGAGCCGGGGCCCGAGCCTGGCCTAACTGTCGACCCGGCGCCGGGTCTCATGCTTGGCGCCGGGCTCGCCATCGGCCCGGCGATCGGCGGCGTGGCGTCGGCCGGTGTGTAGAGCCAGCCTCGCGAACCATGCGGGATTCCGGGCCCGGCCGCGCCAAGCGGGCGGAAGTCCTCCGGGCTAAAGCTTCCTGGTGCCTGGGAGCAGATCAGCCGGTAGAGATCGTCGGCGAACGCGATGGCCACGGCCGCGTCTGCACGAAGGCGCAGCCGGTCGCGCAGCGCCGCCGAGTCGAGCATGTCGACGACCGTCGAGACGGCCGGGCCGGCGTACGCGCCGGCTCTCGGGCTCACCTGGCCGTGGGCGAGGGCCAGAGCGATCCGGACATGCTCCGTAGCGTCGGGAGATGCATTCGCATCTCGCGCCGCCAGTTCCATGCCGCGCACGAGGGCCGGAACTGTCGAGGCGAGATGCACGCCAGCTGGCAGGGTGATGACGTGCCGGCCGTCGAGCTCGTCCTGCCGCGCACACGGTTGCGTGTCGATTCCCGCCGCGCGCAGCCCCGCCACGATGATCCACGACAGCCTGTCCCGCGCCGCGTCCGGCAGCGGGTGCCCCTCAGCGCGCACACCGAGGCAGAGCCTGTCGCGTGCAGCCGATGACTGTGGGAGCGCGACCGGCGACAGCGCCCAGAGAGGCGCCGAAAAGCCCAGCTCGGTCATCACTGCGGCCGCGGCCGAATCGCCCTTCCGGGCGGCCTGGGCGATCCGCTCGACCGGCAGGATCGTCAGGGCCGCTCCACCGAGCCACGGCTCGTGCTTGACGACCACGCCCAGCGCGTAACCAGCGTAGAAGACGAGGGCGCCCGACAGCCCGTCCCAGGGCGAGGCTAGTGTCTGCCCGGATGGAGCCAGTCCCTCGGGAACGCCGACGTCCGGGAGCAGCGGCACCCGCATGATCAGCTGACCGGTCTCGCGACCTTCCATGGCACTGATGTGGCCGTGAAGGTCAGCGATCTGCCGGTAGAGGTTGTCCGGGTTCACCTTCCAGAGCGGGACGCCGGCCGCCTGGCAGCCCTGGAGCTGGGCTGCGTGATCCCGGTCTATCTGGCCGAACACAGGCGGCTCCAGGGTCGCGCCTGCCGCTGCGCGTGCGGGATCAGTCCAGGAGATTCCCAGCAGTCCGACATCAAGGGCGCTGGCAGCGACCTGCGCATCGGCCATCGCTCCGTCCGAGAGCCGGTACACCCGCAGGCTCAGCGCCGGACGGTCGGATTCCTTGTCGCGAGTGCAGTGACGCGCTGTCAGCACCTTGTCACTGGCGATCAGGTAGCCCGATCCGACCTGATTCGTTCCAGTGTCGAGGCGGGCCAGGACCCCGACAATCCGGTCGGCCGCGACACCGGGCCAGTACGGCGCGTCGCCCATCGGCATGACTCCTTAGGTTCAGCGCATTCCTCAGAGCGTCAGCCCTGAGGACCGAAGCCCGGATTCCGCTCGTTCTGGTCGGCGATCAGGAAATCAGGAGAATAGGAGCCGTCTTCTTGCCGCCACACCGGCTCCAGTCGTAGCTTCAGCGTTTGCGTGGTCGCCGATTCATGCGAGCCGCCCAGGCCCAGCACATTCCAGCCGATCTTGCCTCCGGCCTCATTGGTGACCGCGAGCTGCAACGACAGCTCTATCGGAGCCAGTTTGAATCGCATCCGCGGGTCGTCGCCCGCATCGATCGCTCGCAGCAGCTCAGTCCGGAGGGCCTGGATGGCTGACGACAAACCGACTAGGACATTTGCCATATTTTAAGGGTAGCTTGGAATGCCGTCCCTCACTCGTAGTACTCATGAACGTCGGGCAGACCGAGCCGGATCACGTAGGCGGCATGGCCGGGATCGTTATGATCGATCAGGAATCGAACCCGCTCACCAATTCGGACGGTCCGGAAGCCTCGGTCACGCTGTCGGCGTGGCTGAACGATGCAGGTCTCGCCGCTTTCGTCGTCCCTTGATCGGGGCTTGCACGTGGCCGAAGTCACTGAGTCTGAGTGGTGGAGTAGCTTGCAACTCGTGACGGAAGCATTCGCGGAGACCTCGGCTCTTGATCCCGGCGGCTTCACGGAGGCGAGCACGTGCGGGACGCTGGTGCGGGCGTGTGAGCTGGCGGGGTTCGATGATCGAGGTGCTCGTCTGATCCGGCTGGGTGAGCATGCGATGTTCCGCCTGGCTGAGTCAGTCGTGGTGCGGATCGCGCGGACGGTGGCCTATGAGGCCGATGCGCGCCGGGAGGTGGGCGTCGCGCGGTGGCTCGAATCGGAGTCCTATCCAGCCGTCCGGGCGCTAGACATCAGCCAGCCGCTGGTGGTCGATAGCAGGGTCGTAACGTTCTGGAAGTCGATTGCCGACGGCGAGCAGTTTGGCACCACTGCCGTGTGGGGTGCCAGAAGTCTGTCTGGCCTGTGAGCTGCAGCGATGCACCAGGGTCATCAGTGGGCCATGATGATCAGCCGTGTCCCTCCGTCTGCTCTATCTGATCTTCATCCGGCTATGCGGCTGGCTGGTCCTGCTCGGCCGCTCATCGGCGTCGAAGAACGCGGAGTTGCTGGTGCTGCGGCACGAGGTCGCCGTGCTCCGCCGCACCACGCCGCGGCCCCGGCTGGACTGGGCCGACCGCGCCGTCCTGGCCGCGCTGATCCCGCACCTGCCCAGAAGGCTGCGCGCACACCGGCTGGTCACGCCCGGCACGGTGCTCCGGTGGCACCGCCGCCTGGTCAGAAAGAAGTGGACCTACCCGAACCGGACGGGCCGGCCGCCGGTCAGCACCGAGATCAGCGCGCTCATCGAGCGGCTCGCCACCGAAAACAACAGCTGGGGGTAC
>Ga0181538_10004947_pt1 | contig 12178 bp, 11 predicted proteins | sample PEATcosm2014_Bin_40_FD_119773 | JGI IMG/M metagenome (GOLD analysis project Ga0181538, IMG submission 119773) | Peatland microbial communities from MTU Mesocosm Facility, Houghton, MI, USA - PEATcosm2014_Bin23_30_metaG | ecosystem: Environmental > Terrestrial > Soil > Wetlands > Peat | place...
CAACGTCTGCGGTCGCAACCCCATCTGGTAGCCGTAGGCGACGCCTTTGCTGTACACGAATTGGAGCCTCTCGAAGGCAGTCTTTTCGGCGTCTGAGAGGCCGGACGGCATCGGCGCGCCGGACAGAACCGCTTGATAAATATCCGCAGGAACCGCGCCGGGCATATTGGTGTGAATACCGAGAAGTTCGGGAGGCGCTTGCACACCCATCAGCTCGGTGATGACTGCACCCCAATCACCGCCTTGCGCCACGAATTTGTTGTAGCCGAGGCGCTTCATCAGCACGATCCAGGCACTCGCGATCCGTTCAGGGCCCCAGCCGGTCGTCGCCGGCTTGCCTGAAAACCCGTACCCCGGCATCGACGGAATCACCACATCGAACGCATCTGACGCGCTCCCGCCATGTGCCGTAGGATTGGTCAGAGGATCGATAATCTTCAACTGTTCGACAATCGAGCCGGGCCATCCATGCGTGACGATGAGCGGCAACGCATTTTCATGTTTTGAGCGCACGTGAATAAAATGAATGTCCAGCCCATCGATCTGAGTGAGGAAGTTCGGCAGGGACTGCAGTTTTGCTTCGCACTTGCGCCAGTCGTAATCGGTTGCCCAATAACGCGCGAGCGCCTGCGTTGTGGCGAGCTGTACTCCTTGGGTTGCATCGGTCACTGTTTCCCGCTCAGGCCACCTGGTCGCGTTGATGCGATTGCGTAGATTGGTGAGCTCCGCTTCCGGAACACTGGCGACAGGAAACGGGCGAATTGCCTGCTCGCTGCCTCGTTGCGTTGCACTGCCTTGCGTCATGGTGTTCTCCTCTTACATTTGGGGTTTGTACTCCTGTGTGGACTGGTGAGGTTGTGAACTATGGCCAAAAGGTTTTTTTGGCGGCGCCACAATAACGCCGTTAGACTGTCTTGCTCAATCAGACGCGACAGGGTCCCTGCGTGCGAATCCCGAAGTCTCGGATCGACGACCTTCACGGACTGGTCGGCTTCGAGGTCGGTGATTAGCGTTCCTAATTCGATGATCGTTGCGGGAACAAACATGTTGATCGGTGGGTTGCTGAAGGTGATGGTCCACCGGCCCGGATGGGTGCGGTCGGTGATGAACTGCGAGTCTGCCTGCTCGCTGCCTCGTTGTGTAGCGCTGGATTGGATCATCACCTTCTCCTCTCTGATGAAGAACCTTATCGCAGCGACCGGAACGTGGCTCGCACGTCTTCAGTGAAAAACTGCGGCTGCTCCCACGCCGCGAAGTGTCCGCCTTTCGGGGGGCGGTTGTAGTAAATGAGTTTGGGATAGGCTTTCTCTGACCAGCTCTTCGGGGCTTGGTAGATCTCGTTTGGAAAGGCGCTAACGCCCACCGGGATGGTGACGTTCCTGACGTCGAAGAAGCCGCCCTTATACTCCCAGTAGAGGCGGGCCGAAGAGATCGGCGTGTTCGTCAACCAATAGAGCGTGATGTTGTCGAGGATGTCGTCTCGCGTCAGGCCCTCGGTCTGACCGTCGAAGACGCGTGTGATGAGCGCGTAGCTGTCCGCGTCATGATCCAGGATCCATGACGCGAGACCCACCGGCGAATCCGCGATTCCGAATAGCGTCTCCGGGTGGTTCGCCATCTCGATGGCATAGCCAAGACCGTGCTTATAGAAAAAGGCCAGCTGCTGGTATGCGTGCAGTTCGTCGCCTGAGAGATTCGACGGCGGCGGAGCGCCGGCAAACGCAGCTTTGTCAATGTCGGCTGGAACAGTGGCCGCCATGTTGGTGTGAATCCCGAGCAATCCCGGAGGCGTCTTCAGAGCCATCAGCTCCGTGACGCAATTTCCCCAATCGCCGCCTTGCGCCACATATCGCGTGTATCCGAGCCGCTTCATCAGCACGATCCAGGCGCTTGCGATGCGGTCCGGGTCCCAGCCGGTCGCGGTCGGCCTGCCTGAAAACCCGTAGCCCGGCAGCGACGGGATCACCACGTCAAAAGAGTCCTCCACCTTTCCACCGTAGGCAGTGGGATCGGTGAGCGGCCCGATGACCTTCAGTTGCTCGATGATCGATCCGGGCCACCCGTGCGTGATGATGATCGGCAGAGCGTTCGGATTTTTCGAGCGCACGTGGATGAAATGAATGTCCAGGCCGTCGATCGTCGTGACGAATTGCGGCAGGGCGTTGAGCCTCGCCTCCACCTTTCGCCAGTCGTAATCGGTGGCCCAATAGCGCGCCAGCTTCTGCATGGTCGCGAGCTGGACGCCTTGGGTCGCATCAGTCACCAACTCTCGCTCAGGCCACTTCGTCGCGGCCACGCGTCGCCGAAGGTCGACGAGCTGCGCTTCCGGAGCAGTGAAGTGAAAGGGGCGGATGGATGTGTCTTCGGCTGGCATAGCGTTCGGCCGCAGATTGACGGCTTCGGTCATGCGGGTCCCGCTTTGATGCATGCTGTTCTCCTTTTCTGTCGCGCTCTGCGCGAAAATCGGAATAGCCAGCAGAAGCAGGCTCAAAGCACCCGCGGCGGCGGCTCCGTTGAAACGCCCCGTGATTCCAAAAAGACGACGACGTGAAACCCCAATCCGCTCCACTAGCTTCATAGTGAATCTCCTTAGGCCTGCCCGACACGCCCGATCTGTTGCGCAACGGACACGCTGTGCCAGTTCTAGCTACCGTGGCAGTCTCTGCGCGGCGGCCCGTGGCTAATGTGCTCGCCTTTCGCGACGTACTCTGCCCAATCGCGGAACGGGCCACATCACGACATGCAGTGTTTTTTGGTTACCACGGAAGGAAGGGCACGAAGTAACCCTTTTGCGGTAGGAAAGCAGCCACGTCACCCTGGTTCTACGCGCCGCCTTTAGCCGGGGAACTTTGATATACACTTCCGTGATTTCGGAAAGGGACCCATCATGAATGTCAGCGATGCTCAGCGGCAAGTACGAACCGTTTTCCTGGGCGGCTTTCCCGGGCAATTGGTGTCAGGTCTGATTTGGCTTCTGTCGGCTGTCTTGGCCACCTGGCATTCGCCGAAAGTAGCGATCATCGCGCTGGTGGCAGGCGGCTTCTTCATCTTTCCGCTGACGCAAATACTGCTGAGGGCTATGGGCCGGCCCGCTTCGTTGCCGAAAGGTCATCCCATGAATGCGCTCGGGATGCAGATTGCGTTCACCCTTCCGCTCAATCTCCCGCTCGTGGCCGCTGCGGCTCTCTATCGCCTGGACTGGTTCTATCCCGCATTCATGATTGCGCTTGGCACGCACTATTTGCCCTTCATCTTCCTGTACGGGATGCCGCAATTCGGTTTTCTGGCGGCGTTCCTGATTGCCGCAGGCGTAGCCATCGGCCTTTACATGCACTCCATCTTCAGCCTGGGCGCCTGGTTGACCGCCGCGGTCCTGCTTCTTTTTGCCTTCATCGGTCGAAGCGTCGCACTCCGCGAAAGCGCTGGAGCGCCGCCGGCCACGTAAAGGGGTTAGGGTGGAAGCCCCGGCCTTCAGGCCCGGGGAAAAGCTCGCTCGAATCGCACGGGCTTTAGCCCTGGGAATTTCAGGATGCTGCCATGACGTTTGACATTTCGCCTTTTGTTCGCCTATAATCACTTTCGGCCTTATCCACCGACAAGCTTTCCCTGGGGAGTTGCTGCCAATGGCGTCACAAACGCGCACCGCTGACGATTCATTCAAATCGCGCGCACTCCTGGTTTTCGTCCTGACTCCCGCGTTGATCTTTTTCATGTCGCGAAAGGCCATCGACAGCGTCCAAACGAGCCCTTCCACCCACGCCGGCGCCACGCCTCAGCTCCACGAGCAGTGGCCCGCCGCCGTTCCAGCCGCCATAGAGTCTCCGTTCCACACGCGCGCACTCTCGGCGCCAACCGGATACTACGGCGCGTCTCCTTCGCCCAATCTCATTTACGCCCGCGCGATGTTTCTGGCTCGCAACTACGACAGCCGCCCCTACTGGAATCATCCGAAGCTCGAAATCGGGTCCCCCGTCGCGCGCGCCACAGCCGACCTCGCCATCGAGCATCTGATCCCCTGCGAGAGCATGGGCAAGCCCATCAACCGCATCGATACCAACGGAAAAATGTCCTATGGCATTTTGCAATTTCAGGATTGGGACGAATGGGAACGAGTTTCCGGCATCACCGGCGATCCCGACAACCGCGCCGACGCCATCCGCATGGCCGAGTGGGCCATCGAAAACGGCATGATCAACCACTGGACCTGCGCCTCCATCCTGAGAATCATGTAATTGGTGGCTCACGACTCCTCGTGCGGCATCTCCGTGGGAGCCCCCGCATTTACGCGCAGGGTCCCAGGGTTTGTACTGGCAAACCCTGAGTGTCGAAAAGTCGCAGCCCTTTAGCGCTGCGGAAAAGAGCCGCGCCAGAACGCCGGCTTTAGCCGCGGGATCTACTGGAGCCGCCATGTTCCCTTGCCCATCCGAGGGAGCGCCACATTTGAATGGTCACCGCGAGGTACCAAAGGCCCAACGCCGGGCCGAGATCGATAAGACCTGCATTCTGCGGCGGAGTCGGAAATGTATAGAGATGCAGCGCCAATAGACCCGCCCCGATGCCGATTCCAAGAACGCTGAAAATTGGCCCAAAGCGTGGGTGGCGAAGCATCGCCAGTGAGAAGCACACGGTTCCGATACCGATGTAGGCATCCCAAGCCACATCCAGACCCAGCCAGATGGCCACAAATTGCGAAGAGACTTTGTCGGTGCCTGCCGAGTATCCGACCGCCAACTGAACGAACGCCATAACGGAAAACAGTGCACCACCCAGTGCATTCAGCATCAAACCCAGTGAGCTGGAAATGGTCGGCCTTTCCCAATCGAGTAGTCGGCGGAGGCCGAAGCTGGCAACACCTAGAGAAGGACCGAAGCACGCCACCAACGTTACGGTCACCAGCTTTGGTAGATGGCCGAAAACAGCAAGTGGGTACGCCAAGCAGGTCACGAATCCGAAAATGATGCCGATCTTCACGATCTGCAATGTTTTCGTGACTTCGTATCGTGAATCGGGCTCCGTCATCTTGCGCCTCCCGTCTACGAGCGACGCATGTTCCCAAGAAGCAGATTATGAGCAGTATACCGTCGGGATGGAGCTTCGCGAATGAATCAGTGGAACTGGCGGTCGAGCCACCTTTTGCGTCGGGCTGGAGCTCACGTTGCCTTTGGTTGAAGCGGGGGATGTTAGGCGGTCGTGTGGCCTGCGTTCGGGGATTGGTTAACGCACTCGGCCGTCGGAGTCACTGCTTGGATCGCTCGGCCTCGGGAATCAATAACTCATTACCGTCGGGATCGACGATCTTGATCACGTCGTAACCCCACCAGGACTTCTCGGTCGGAACCGAGCGCTCGGCGATTTCACGCCGAAGCGCGGCGACTCCATCGGGGGTCAGCGACACGAACAAGCGCCCCTTGTCTCTTCGCGTGGCATGCTCGCAAAGGATGATCTCGCATCCCGCGCGATTCACTTGGCACACCCCGCCCGCGCCGTCGCCTTCGTGCCAGTCCTTCTCGAAGCCGAGCATGTCGACGTAGAACCGAAGCGCGCGGTTCACGTCAGCAACGAACAGCACAGGACGCGCATACCACCGGTGAGTAATTTTCTCTCTGACGGCTGTCTCGCCCATGTCGGCTCCTAACCCGCCCAACAAGTAGCAGCCCGAAAAGCATATCACGGCCAACCCGAACCGCAAGTTCGACTGCGAAGACCACGACAAATCAACTTCGGCGTTAACTACCGCAGCGGTATCTTTCCGATTTGTTGTTAGTCAAGGCGCGCAACACAGAAGAATTATGACGAGGAAAGCGCTGGCCGCCCCGCCCGAGTTTCACTTACCCAGGGAAGAGGAAGATCAGGGAAGGTCGACGTCCAGGGCGTAGATGTCACTTGTTCCCAACTCGCGAAGCAGCAATATCGAACCGTCCGGTGCCAAACCGCTCCACCATCCCCAATTGCCGGCCAGGGGAAAACTAGGCGCCGCAGCGAGGCGGTCGATCTTGCCGTCGGAGATTCTGACGCGATAGATGCCGATTTGCTCAGGGGGAAGAACCGCACCATGCATCAACGTGGAGTAGTAGACGTACTTGCTGTCGGACGACCAATTCGGGTAGTCGCCGAGTTCAGCCAATTGCCTGGTGGTACCGGAAGTCATGTCGTGCAAGGCGAGGCTGTGCGTTGACGCGGATATAAATGCTAAGTACCGGCCGTCCGGGGAGACGATTCCCGAACTGATGCCTAGTGTTCCCGGCAGTACTGCGTCCTTTCCCGCTTTCAAATTCAGGGAGTGCACCGCCCATTCGGAGACCGATGCGTCCGAACGCGCGAATACGAGGGACTGCCCATCCGGCGACCAATTGGGTTGCCCTTGTTCTCCGTCGGGGCCCGATACGACCAACCGGGGAGAACCGCCATTCGCCGAAACCAAATAAACTTTCTGAGCCGCGCCTCGACTGACGTTGGCTGCGAAGGCGATTTGGGATCCATCAGGCGACCATTGTGGAACGAAAGCGTGCATGGGCGCGAACGTGAGTTGCAGCCGCTCGGAACCGTCCACGCGACTCCTCACCAACGCACCTTCAGGATACGTGACGTAAGCCATCCACTTGGCATCGCGCGAAAAGGCGATGTGATCGGCGGAAAGGCCGTTTGCGTATGGCTCGAATTGTCGCGAGCGCGTGTCATATCGCACTAACTGGCCGTGCACCTCGGTGCCGACGGCATAGATCGTCTTGCTATCGTCGCTGGAAACAGGCAAATAAAAATTAAGTGGCCCGTCAGTGAGTTGTGCCGGCTCCGTGCGGCTTCTTCGAAGGACGTCTTTCTTGTCTCGCAGCGCCCAAATGTTTCGTCTGTCCCCTTGCAACCCTGCGAAGAGGAAGTAGCGTCCGTCGCCAGTCCAGCGCCCAGCCCATGCGCGACTCGGGCTGCTCCAGCCAGGGAGTGTCCGGGTAACGTTGCGTCCGGACGCATCCAATTGCCAGAGCGAAATCCCTCCTGCCTTTGGATCAAACACCGACGTCCGAATAAGCCTGCCATCGGGTGACCATCGGGGTCTGAATGGTCTCCCTGGGAGGCTAGCGAGCTTTCTTGGATTGCTGCCGTCGGCATCCACCAAGTCAAGACTTTGATCGGACTCATTGGCGTAAACGATGGTGCGGCCATCGGGAGACCAAGCGGCGTCATCGGCAAATATGTTTCCGATACGGCGCGGAGTCCCAGACGGCACCGGCCATCTCCACAGGTTGCGACGCCACTCCGTGAGAGGAACGCCCTGAGCGATCTCTCCCAGCAGCAGTTCGTTTCCGGAGGGAAAGATGTCATCGAGCTCCATTCTCGGGAACGGCTTTGCGACTGGAAAGATGGAGCCGTCATCGAGGGAGACATATCGGATCTGACTCTCGCCCTTTTCCCCAACCATGAAGTAAATTCGCGAACCGCTTACCAGAAGGTTTTGGTTCGAGACTACCGTGCCAATGTGGGTAATCTGATGAATTCCGGTCACCCGCGGGGGAGGAACGAGGGGGCGGGCCAAAACCGCGGCAAATGCCAGAACCACGCAACTCGCAGAAGTGATCAGGAGACGGCGCGCTGCGACGCCGGTCTTCGCCCGTGAAATCTCCAGGGGCGCCGCTTCAGGCCGCGGTGGCTGACTCACCTTGGCCTCGAGAAACCCTGTTTCGCCGTCGCCCACTTCCCGCACCTCCGGCGCACTCTCCGGTGATTTGGAACCTCCGGCTGTGCCGTGGGTCAACGCGATAAAGCGGTAACCGCGGCGATGCAACGTCTCAATTAAGTGGGGGCTTTCTGCCGAGTCGCACAAAGCAGTCCTCAGCTTTGCGACGGCGACGTTCAAAGCGTGGTCGAAGTCTCCAAAATTATCGGTGGGCCAAATCCGCCGCTGTAGCTCCTCTCTCGTGACAATTTCGCCGGGCCTCTCCAAAAGTGCCGTTAGCACTTTGAAAGGTTGTTCCTGGAGTTTGATCCGCACCCCGGCTCTACGCAATTCTCCGGAGCGCGGGCTTAGCTCAAACGGCCCGAATCGTATCGTTCGCTCGGCGCGATCCTGATTACTCACTGCGGGACTCATCATTACTGTAGTGAATGGATGCTCCCCGGCGTTTCGCCTGGGAGACACTTCGAACTAAGTGTTGCCTAATCAAAACATTGGAGGTTGACAAAGTCAATACTAGAAGAAGACTTGCAGTGAATTGAAGTCCCTGCTCACATGAGCGACTCTCAGCCCGGCCCCAACGGCGGTTGAGGCTTAGGCTACGCATGCGTCGCAAGGGATAAGCACGTCGGCTTGCCCGAAAGAATCGCCCTCATCGCTCGGGCGGCATCCCGCGCAGCTACGGAGGCGTCATGAATCGAACATCGCTGGTTCTCGTTCTTATTGCTTGTCTCGGGTTCCTCGCCGCGTGCGATTCAGGGAACTCCACACCTCCTCCGCCCTCCGTCACTCATTTCTCGGTCAGCGCTCCGAGTCCCGCCATCGTCGGCGTCCCCTTTCAGATCACGATGACGGCACTCGATGCCTCAGGGAACGTCGTGACGTCCTTCAATGGCGTCGTCACTCTCATGAGTTCCGATGCCCAAGCGATTTTGCCGCCGATTCCACTTGTAGCAGGTACAGGAAGTGGATCCGTAACCCTGGAAACTCCCGGCAGCCAGACGATTGTCGCGCAGTATAATTCCATCTCCGGTGCATCCAATCCGATCACGGTCCAGGCTCACGGTCCTGTTGCCTCATTCGTGCTTTCCGCCCCCGGCACCGCCGTCATCGGCTCCGCCGTCCAATTCACCGTCACTGCCATCGATTCCAATGGATTCACCGTCGCCAACTATTCCGGCACCGTCAAATTCTCAAGTTCCGACCCGCTGGCTCATCTGCCGGGAAACTCCCCTCTCACTTCCGGAACCGGCAACTTCTCCGCAACTATGAGTACAAGCGGCAACGCCACCATCACCGCTACGGATACGTCCAGTGCCAATCTTATGGGCGTCTCCAATTCCATCGCCGTGAGCGGTCCTGCAACCCACTATTCCTTCAACAACGTGCCTGCCAACATCTACACGCGCGCCCAGTTCTCCGTGGGCATCACCGCTCTCGATGCTTCCAATAATCTCGCCACAAGCTACTCCGGCACAGCTCAGTTGAAGAGCACCGATTCCGCTGCGATCTTTCCTTCTCCGGTCGCGCTCAGTGCTGGTGCGGGTTCCGCCAACGTGGTTTTCGAGTCGCCCGGCAATCAGACCCTTACCGCCACTGACAGTGCCAAGTCTTCCATCACGGCCACCTCCTCCCCCACAGCCGTCGCTGCCGCCCCTGCCCTTGCCATCACTTCATCTGCTCCTCCGGCTGCCACTGTTGATTCAAAATACTATCCGCACTTGGAGCGCGTCTGCCTTCAGTTTTCCGGACCACCGATTATCATCTGCGAGCGCTGGGGCTATAAAACCGTCTACGGCTATCCGCTCGTCGCATCCGGCGGCGTTGGCAGCTACACTTGGAGCTGGGCCGCTGCCCCCAATTCATCCTTGCCTCCAGGCTTCAGTCTCAAGAACAACGACATCACCGGAACTCCTCCCACCGGCTCCGTCGGCAATTACCAGATCATCGTTACTGTCACTGACTCCGGCACACCTCCTGTGAACACGCCCACTCCCTACACGTTCACGATTCAGAATCCACCTCCTCCCGTCATCGGCTCCGCCCTCCTGCCTCCGGGCGCCACTCTCAGCCAGCCTTACTCTTTCACCTTCACCGCCACGCAAGGTCTCGCACCTTATTCCTGGTCCGAAACGGGCTCGCTTCCCGTCGGCTTAGCCTTCTCTTCCTCCGGCGTCCTCTCCGGCACTCCGACCGCAGTCGGCTCTTCCCCGATTACCGTCAACGTTGAGGACTCCCTACAGCAAGAAACATCCACTCCTCTGCAGATCACGCTGCAGGTTTTCGCTGACGGCTTTCACTCCGCCGCAAGCATGAACAGTCCACGCGTTCAACACACCGCCACGCTCCTCGCGAACGGAAAAGTCCTCATCACCGGCGGTGACAACATCAACCCCTCCACTGGCGAACTCTACGATCCGTCTGCCAACACATTCACCTCTGTCGGCAACATGAGCGCCCAATTTGAATCCCACACTGCTACGTTGCTCTGCGATCTTTCTCACCCTCCCTGCGCCAACGACAAAGTCCTCATCGCCGGTGGTCCCACTTCCAGCACCGAGCTTTTCGATCCCGCCACCAGTGAATTCACCCCCGTCGCCAATACGCTTGCCCAACGTCTGTCCGCCACGGCCACTCTTCTTCCCAATGGCAAAGTTCTACTCGCCGGCGGCACCACCGTAACTACCAGCACCACACCCGGCGTCGCACTTTCTTCCGCCGAACTCTTTGATCCTTCCGCCGCCACCTTCGCCTTCACCGGCACGATGGTTTCTGCTCGCCAGAACTACACCGCCACGCTGCTTTCTAACGGCAAAGTGCTCTTGGTTGGTGGGAGCGACGGCAGTAACGCCTTGGCCAGCGCCGAACTCTTCGATCCCTCCAATAACTCCTTCGCGCTTTCGGGCGGCAGTCTTCATACGGCTCGCTGGTCCCACACCGCCACACTTCTTTCCAATGGCAAGGTGTTCATAACTGGCGGCTGGGACTCAACTAACCAGGCCGTTGCCTCCGCAGAACTCTATGATCCCTCTACCGACTCATTTTCGACTGTCACCGCTTCCATGATCACTGCCCGCGCGGACTTCACCTCTACTCTCCTCTCTAATGGCACCGTCCTGATTGTTGGCGGCCATGATCAGAGCAACAACATTTTCGCTAACGTGGAAATCTTTGATCCCAGCTCAGCCACTTTCACCAGCACTGGTGGCCTGAGCACCGCGCGTTACTTCCACACCGCGACGCTCCTGCCTGGAACCGCGGGCGTCCTCGTCACCGGAGGTTATGAACAGGGATCGTCCGGCTCACAACCCCTCTCTTCCGCCGAGATCTATCAATGAAGCGGGCGGGCCGGCCGGCCCTTTGCCTCGGCCTTGAAGTTGCGATGGCCCTTCCTTGAAGCAGTTGAGTTCGGGGAACGCATCCCGTTTCCTCGTAGTGCCTGACAACGGGCGGCGCCGATGACAACTGCAGGTGATGAAATGCAGATGGCGTTGCCCGTAAAGGCGTTCGAGACGATTCCTCAAGGCAGAGTCAACCCCACGCGCATCCTTTGCAAAAAGCGCAAAGAGTGCGGCACCTCGAACTTCCACGGCAAATCACTTCGCGGTCAGCTGTCGCAGTGGTATCATCCCGCTTTATTGTGCGTCAAGATACAAAACTCCGGAGAATTATGGCGAGCCAAGGATCGGCCACCCGCCCGCAAGCGTCGAAAGGGTTTGGGAGGCACCGTACGGCTTCGGTGTTTATAATTTGACGGCCTGTTGGTGACGGTTTTCGGATGCCTTTTTCGCGGAGGTTAACAGCGTGTACGAGACTAGGTTCATAGATGGGGCTTTCCGTCCGTTCATCCAGTTCACCGAACATTTGTATCTTCAGAACGCGGCCATGCGGGGATTGCTCGAGCAAGTCCCTGGCCTGGACTGGAAAGAAGCAGTGGGACATCACGTGGCGAAGGGAAACTCCGACACGGCGAAGTTCGAGACTCTTTATGCCGCTCTGGGCAACGTCAGGTCGCAAGAATCTCTGATAGATCGCCTCTATGAGGCGCTCCAGGAATTCCTGTCAATCAAGCAATCGCTCTGAAGAGGGTGATCGGGCGGGTGGGCCAGCCTTCAGTTCCAGTTTTTCGAGTACCCGACCCCCGATCCCGAGTCCCGACGCTTCGGGATCGGGATTCGGGACCTGTCCCGACACTTCGGGACGTTTTCTGGGGGTCGGCGCTCTGAATCGCGGCGCGAAATCGTGCAAAACGAGTCAATTTGTGGCTTCTAAGGCGCGGTAAGGGCGGGTTATCGGCCCTGCGATTGACGAATACCTCTCGACTGTAGCCCCTCTGGACCCAGGAGTTATAGAACTACTACCGTAACTTTGTAACTACCCATCCGGCGAATTTCGTGCTACCATGCCCCGTTTTTATGATCCGCCAAATTGACAACGCGGGCCGAGGGAGGTCGCCTGTACTTACAGGCGCGCATATAAGCAGTCAGGATCGAACCTATGAAAATTAGAAGG
>Ga0181538_10004948_pt1 | contig 12176 bp, 8 predicted proteins | sample PEATcosm2014_Bin_40_FD_119773 | JGI IMG/M metagenome (GOLD analysis project Ga0181538, IMG submission 119773) | Peatland microbial communities from MTU Mesocosm Facility, Houghton, MI, USA - PEATcosm2014_Bin23_30_metaG | ecosystem: Environmental > Terrestrial > Soil > Wetlands > Peat | place...
GGGGAAGGATCCTGCGCTTGAAATTGTCTCGGAATATCCAGCCCACTGAGACAACAAAGATGGGCAATAGCGCGATGGTCTGAAGAATAAACATCACCATATTGCGCGCCGGGAAGAGTGCATTCACTGCAAAAGAGGCGCCGGCAAACGGTACCGCACAGAGAAAGACCGGCCCCCACACTTTCAACAAGACCTCGCGGTAATGAATGCCTACTAGATGGCAGACGTACCTTGGCCACAGCAGGAGATTCACTGCCAGACTCGGCACCAGTGTTCCAATCGCCACGCCGTAGATGCCGATTTTGCGGGCCAGAATAATGCTTAGTGTCAGGTTTGCAACTGCCTCACCGATTGCCCACATTGCAATCGTCTTGTGCTTTTCAATGCCAAAGGCAATCGATGTGGCGGGGGTATTCTGCAGCGAAAACACCAGCGCAGTCGCCAATATCGCCAGCACGGTTCCCGACGTTCGCGAATACTGAGGTCCGATCCATACGCCGATGAAGTTACTGCCCCGAAGAATAAGGGTAATCAGTATCGGCAGCGAAACCGCCATGGTTGCACGCGTGCCGTTATAGTAAAGTGCGCGCAAGCTCGATGTATCTCCGGCCGCGTCGTATGTGCTCGCCGCGGGAGTAAATGTGGCCGTCATCACGCCAACAAGTTGCTGCGTATAGCGGCACAATGAGTTTCCAATGGAGTAAAACGTAACCGCGGAAGCCGATACAAAGGCGCCTACCACAAGGTTGTCCGTCTGGTAGACCAACTGAATTGCAATCATGAGAAGAAAAACGTAGGCGCTATAGCTCCATATTCTCCGAAGAACTTCCCTATTTGGTTTCTTGAGGCGGACTTTCAATTCAGGGTAGATCCGGCGCGCAACATAGACAAAGAGCACGTTCCCCACGGTGGCCGCCAAAAGCTCACACCAGGCAATCGCAACAATACCGTAGCCGGCACGCAAGACCGTGACAACTCCAACGACTCGCAGGGTTAACTGTGCAAGGACCACCAGCGTGTAAAGGTCGTATCGATTCAGAGCAGACAGAATCCCGCCGAAGACTCCAATCGACATATAAATTGCGAAGCTGAAGCCCATGAGAAAAACGACTACGCGAGCGTCAGCGGCCATTGCCGGAGTGACCTTAAAGATGATGGGGAACGCAACGACGAGAATTCCACAAAGCACCATCACCAGCGCGGAGATTTGAAGCCGCACCCAAAGTGCCGCCGAAAGCACTTCAGAAGCTCCTTCGTGATCCCCGGTGGTATGCCCCTTGGCGACGAACATGGTCACGGAATTCCGCAAGCCCAGATCTAGGAGCCCAAAATAACTTATGGAAGAAAGTGCCAGAACCCATACCCCATAAGCGACGTTTCCCAATCGATGGACAAGAAACGGAGACAGAAAGAACCCGACTGCCGTGCCGGCTGCCATTGCGAACCAATTTGACAGAACGCTCCTAGCAATGTGCCTGGCACGCAGTTGCAAACGGGGCTCCTTTACGCCGATTCTGGAGTGCGATAGACAACATTCTACGCTCTGGGCTCCCAAGCGCCACCGAGCTGAAGAACCGCTCGAAATCTCTTGCGTGATAGAGTGATCGTGGCAGCGTTCCGGCCCAACTCTGAAGGCCGGCATTCAATATCGGAACTATCGTGCCAGATGGGTCAAACGGAAGTGGAATGGTCTTGATTGGCGTCGAAAGGCTCAACTAGGATGGAGTGGGCCTTTTGATGCCAGGCAGCCTGTGGAATTCAGAGCGATTGCAGAACTGACCTCCCGGCTTGCCGATCAGGCGTTGGCGTTGTCAGCGGCGAGGCTGTTCTTATACTCCTATGGTCGTCGTGGAGGATGAAACTTGGGGCTAGGACTCGCACAATACATTCCGCTGATCGCCTATCTCGGCTTCTGGGTGATGTGTGTCGTCTCCTTGGTCAAGCGGCCTCTTTGGGGTCTCTACTACTTGATACCATTCCTACCGTATCGATCGATGCGGGATCACTTTCTCGATTATCCCCTCGGCGAGCACCTGCCGCTCATCCTCGTTTTCGTCGTGATCATCGGAGCCATCCTCCACCGAAATCGCCTCCCAAATTCGAAGCTCTACATCATCTGGCTCGTCATAGGGGCTTACCTGTATTTATCCATGTGGCTGGGCGCTGCGCTTGGAAACGCTCCGGCCCCGCTCTGGCTTTCCGACGCGAACTTCGTAACCTGGAAAGACTACATGATGATTCCGCTGGTTTTCGTAGCGACTTCTTTAGTCGTCGAAGACCGGAAGGCCGTTAGGATGGTCATCCTTATTACCGCCATTTCTGTTCTGTTCATCGATAGAAGCTGCATAATGGAGAGCAGACAGCATGCCTGGGCAACCTTCGACGAGAGCAAGCGCGACATTGGCCCGCTTGTCTTTGGCTCAAACCTGACGGCCGCGTATCTGGCCCTGTTCTCCATGTTTTTCTGGGGCTTCCTGCAATTCATCAAGGCAAAGAAATATAAGCTGCTCGGCTACGGATTAGTAGCGATCACATTGTACGCAACAATGTACCAGTTTTCCCGCGGTGGATACCTCTCTGTTCTCGTCAGCGTCCTTCTACTGGGTATCCTGAAGGACCGCAAACTCCTCGTGATCCTCGGCGTATTCCTTTTGACCTGGCAGCTCGTCGTGCCTACCGCAGTGCGCGAACGCATCAGCATGACCAAGAACGCCAATGGGCAACTCGAATCCTCCGCTCAGAACCGTCTCGACCTATGGAAAGAGGGATGGAATTCTATCGTTCAGCACCCAATCCTCGGAAGCGGCTTTGGTACCTATCAGTATGGTCAACACGCTGGCAACCTGGGAGATACGCACGACTGGTTTATCAAAGTGCTGGTTGAAACCGGCCTTGTTGGATTAATTATGTATTTCCTTCTATTGCAGCAAATGCTTGCGCTGGGATATCGCCTCTTTCGGGGCGCAAACGACCCAATGTACCGCGGTCTTGGTCTTGGTCTTGTCCTTGCATTGTGCTCCAGTATGGTGTCCAACTGCTTTGGCGACCGGTGGACCTACCTTGAAATTACCGGACCTCTGTTTGTCCTGGTTGCGGTCGCAATTCGATCTGCCCAACTCACCACCCAGGAACCGCTATCAGAACCGAGTCCCGTGGATTCAAATGCGCCCGCCGTAACAAATTTCGCTTAGAGATCTGGCAGGTCATTCGGAGTTGATTCGCACGGAAGAAACTCGATTTCGCCTTTGACAGCAATCCATGCGAATATGCAACACCTGCAACCATGTTGCCAGGAAAAGGTGAACTTCGATCTAAAATGGGTGTGCGTGAGCATAATGTGCAACTCCGGAGGTTCTTTGACCCGGAGAAAGTCTACGAACAGGAGTGCAAGGGGTATGGCGGACGAAGTGACGAGTCAGGGAGGAGTTCTCTCCCAACCGCGAACAGCTGCAGGACCTGGACTTCCAAGCTACGCCGTGGTGGTTCGCCGGCCCCATTTCCGGTTGCAGGGAGATTCGTTATTTTTCCTGATCTCGAAGCGTCCGTTTGCGGTTTTAGCCCCCGCGGAACAGCGCTTGTGGAACGCGTTGCAGAGTGAGCCGACGGTCGGGGAGCTCGAGGCGCTGCTGGGCGCGTCCGCAAGTGAAGACATACGCCGCCTCGTGGCGCTGGGTGTTGCTGAAGTGCTGACGCCGCCCCCGCCAGGGAAAAGGCGGCGCGTAATGGTCATAGAGCCGCACATGGACGACGCGGCTTTGAGTGTTGGCGGGTTGATGTTGCGGCGGCGCGCCGAATGCGAATTCCTTCTTGTCACGGTGGCCACTCAGAGCGTAGCAACTTCTTATAGAGGAATCGACCGCGATTTCTTCGATGTCCAAACCATCTCGGATCTCCGCAAGGCCGAATCCCAGATCGTGGCCAGGCAGGTTTGGGGACGTCACATTCCCCTCGGTCTGGTCGAGGCCACTTTGCGCTACTACCCGCAGAAATGGACGCTCGACTGGTTCCGGCGGCACGAGCAGGCGGTTTGGGAATATTTGAAACATGCCGCCGGGCGCGGCGAATTGGAACTGTGGACTCAGACCATCGCCAAGGCAATCAAGGATTTGCAGCCGGAGGAGATCTGGATGCCCCTGGGCATCGGCATGCACGTGGACCATCAATTGACTCGCCACGCCTGTCTCAATATCTTGCGGACCAATCCGAAGCTTGTCGAGGAACGCGTCTGCCGGTTCTTCCAGGACGTGCCTTACGCGGCAGACTTTCCGAATCACACCGCCGCATTGGTGGAAACGCTCCGCGGCGCCGGCCTCAAGCTCGAAGAGGAACGCGTGGACGTTACGGACGTAAAGCAGGAAAAGATGCACATGCTTTCCGTCTACTTGTCGCAATGGAAGACCGAGGTCATCCAAGTCAGGGTGGAGAATTGTTCGAAGGCTCTCGGCGGGCCGCCGGGGAGTTCTCGCGAATTGTGGTATCGCGTGACGGCCGCGCCTACCGAAGACCTCGACATGATCGATACCTCGGCAAGGAAAGAGTCCATTTATCGCGTTGTGCGGGAGGTTGTGCCCTGGTTGCATCGTAATCGGAATGCGCGGAAGATCGGCATTGTGCTCGCCGCGCCCATGGGCCGCTGGGCAGACGACCTCAAGTATCTGCTCGATTGCTTTCCCAACGCGCAATTCGAGGTGCACACACAGACCAAATTCGCGGGGCATGCCGAGATGTTCGCGTCGCCCAGAGTCGAGGTTCGGCTGGGGGGCGATCGCTGGCGTTGGATGCTGGGCGACGCGCTTAGGACTATCCTCGGGCGGCGGCTGCCGCTTGTGATCATTACCGGACGCGAAAGGGAGAAGCATGGTGGGTGGCTGGCCCGCTTTGGCATGTTCTCAGATCCAGTGGTCGCGGCGACCATGAGCGATTTTGTTGAGGCGCTTCGATACGTAACCAGGGAGGACGCGTAGCCTTCTCGAACCTGCTTTTGCGCAACCTGTGCCGGCTCGTCAACATGAACCTTCGTTGACTGGCTGCAAATCCATTTAACGCTGGTTCGGCTGTTGTCCGTTCCGAATCCATTGATCTATTTTTGCATTGATCTCCGCAATCACTTCCTGCGCAGCCTGATTCGTCAAATGGACACCGTCTCTGAAGTTATTCTGGTCGTTGCGGAACCCCGCGAACTCATCGGATGTGAAATCTATGATTAAGTCCCGATCTAACTTGTTCGCTAGAATTCCGCGCGAATAACTTGCGAAAGCATTAGCCTTCGAGGCGAAAATCGGCTGCCAAAGAGGTGGCACGACGAAAATGATTTGAACCTTGGCTGCATGAAGCTCGTCGATAAGAGCCTTGTAGTTGCTCATGGCAATTTCGTCGACATAGAAATCGCTGCCCGCAGCCATCAATTTCTGTAGATGCGGATTCATCTTGTTGGGAATATCGCCGAAGTCATCTGTGCCAAATTCGTCGAATTCTTGTCTTCCCAAATGGAGTTTAGCCTCAGCTTCTGATTTGTAGGCGTCGAGAAGATTGAGGGAGCCGAGTGCTTCCAAGTTCAAACGCGGCGTCAGTCGAACCGTATTAAAATCATGCGAGGCCGTGAGATACGGATGCACGATGAGTATGGCAGCCTGTATTCGTGAACTGGCCAAAGCCTGGTCTGCAATGGCCCTTACTTCGACAGCATTCCCCCCATCCAGGGACTCGTTGTAGACTCGAAATCCGTCGATCCCATGCGTATTCCAATTGGCAGAGACGGACGATCCGATAAGGATCGCGTTGAAGTTATTGGGAACGTATTTTTCACTCAGAAGATATTTTGCAACGCCCTCGTCACCATAAACCGGTAGATGGCGTCCCTTCGTGTCGCGGAAAAGGCCGTATATGTCGATCGACATATTGACGAGCACGATAACTATAAACAGCGACACCGTCGCGCCGATCGTTTCCGTCAGCCATTGGCGTGCCGTCATGGCGGGATTATCAGAAGGCAAAGTAGACAAACTCCTTGGCCACTGTGGAATTCATAAAAAACAAGCAAACCAGCAGAAGCGCCGCTGTCGCCAAGGCCGTGATGTGAGTGGGGCGGAATTTCTCGGCCAGTTGCTGCGAGGTCTTGAAGAAGAAGGCAAGCACCACACCGACGGCGACAGGCTTCAGCAACAGGTGCACGTTCATCGGAATTACGCCCGTAAGGGCTGCGGTATCAAAAAGGTCTCTGCCTGGCAGCATCGAGTTGAGCATGTGCAGCGCCAAGGGAACATTGGGCGAACGAAAGAAGACAAAACTAACGTCGACGAAGACAAAGGTCAAAAGCCAGCCCAGCCACGCCGGCAACCTCATCTTGCGCCTCCTCCACACCTGGTTGATGGCGAGTGCGCAGCCGTGCAGCGTTCCAAAAATGACAAAGGTCCACGCGGGGCCATGCCATAAGCCGGCAATGGCCATGGCGATCAGGACAGCGATCACAGATGTCGTGATAGTCGCTTTGCCCAGAGATCGCAGAATCGGCGTGTAAAGATAATCCGTGATGAAATTCGAAAGCGATATATGCCAGCGTTTCCAGAACTCGCTGATGGATTTCGAAATGTAGGGGGCATTGAAATTCTGGGGAATATCGATGCCGAGCATCCATGCACATGCGACGGCCATGTCAGAGTATCCGCTGAAGTCGAAGTAGAGCTGGAAGGTAAAGGAGAGAGAGAAAATCCAGGCCTCAACGGTGGACATGTTTTGAGCAGAGCTGAACCCCGCATCGGCAATTCGAGCGAACGAATCGGCAAGGACAACCTTCTTGGCGAGGCCTAAAGCAAGCAGATAGACTCCGCGGCAAGCAAGGTCGAGCCGGGCGCCAGACAGCGTGAACTTTTTGAATTGAGGGACGATGGCGCGAGAACGCACGAGCGGACCAGACGACACATAAGGGAAGAGCGATACCAGGGTGGCGTGATCGAGCAGTGAGTTGGGCTGATTGAGACCTTGGTATGTATCGACCAGATACATGACCTGGGTAAGTGTGTAAAAGCTGATTCCGAGAGGAAAATCCCAGTTCGGAAGGGCGAACCCATGAGTGTTGATCAATGCGAGATGCTGCAGAAAGAAATTGGCGTACTTGAAACTGCATAAGAGCGCAAGATTGGCGGCGATTCCTATCCAGAGGTATATCTTGCGCCGCAACTCGTCTTCGGATTTGTTTGTCTTAGCGGTACCGATCCACAAACCGATCGCCCAGTTAAAGAGAATAGATGTCGCCAGGATCAGGACATAGCTTGGCTTGGCGTAGGCATAAAAGAATAGTGACGATAGCAAAAGAAAAGCCTGCGCCGAGCGCTGGCCGAGGTATTGGCGTGCAAGGGCATAGCCAACTACAGCGATCGGCAAAAACAACAACAGAAAAGGAAACGAGTTGAAAAGCATCAGTGAAAGCCCTCAGCCCCAATACGTTGTAGTTTCCTGACAGTTTAAATCATCCACTACCGAACCCTTGGCACACGAGCGCAACCACGACGAGGTTCTCCCATGAGCACTTCGAAATGCAAGACGAAGCAACGAACGCCAGATTCTGTCCCTGTTCCAAATGAGCCCTGCGCGCTGTGTTATCTGCGGCTCATCTTCGAATCTGCTCCTCAGCACACGCTTCCCGCAGCGATGGGAACGTCGATTCCGTGAATATAATCTGACGCCGGAGACAAGAGGAATTCTATGCCGCCGAGGAGATCGTCCGGTGTGGCATTTCGGCCCTGTGGGTTCGTCGAAGCGCTCATTTGCACGGCTACATCGGCGATATCTTGCAAAAACCGCGTCTCCACCATCCCCGGGGAAATGGCGTTGATTCTGACGGACGTGGATGCGTATTCAGCGGCCAGGGCCCGCATCAATCCTAATTGTGTGTACTTGACCATTGTGTACATAGACACAAACTTCGGCGGCACTCCGTGGACCACGCTGGACAGCACAAAAAGAATCCTGGCGCGAGGCAGTTTGGTCATCTTAGGCAGAAACCGCTGCAGCAAGACCACCGCCGACTCCACCTGGATGGCGAGATCAGTTTCGAAGCGGCCCCAGTCGAATTTGGTGAATCGCTCATAAATCAAGCGCAACGCTGGTAGATGTACGAATTCCGCCGGGGTGCCGAATTCGGTCGCGATCCGCTCGGCCATCGCCTCTACTGAAGAGCGCTTCGAGAAGTCCGCCTGCAACAGTTGCAGCCTGTTGCCGTACTCGGTCTGAAGCGAACCGAGCCGGTTGCCTGACGCAAATGAATGCGCGAGCACGATGGGTCCAGCCGGGCGATCCAGGATACGCCTCACGATGGCGCAGCCAATGTCTGACGAAGCTCCAGTTATGAGAATCGGATTAGTTCCCATGAAATCCTGCCCTGATAATCGCCTTGGAAATCAGTGGTCCATCGTCCTTGCGAATCGAAGCCTTGATCTCGAGTCTACGAAACGCATCGCTGAGAAAGACTACCTCGCCAGCCACATGAAGGAGATCGCAGGCATAACATGGCGAGATGAAGTCGATATCGATACCTTGCAGCAGAGCGAACTTCCCCGGGAGATAAACTCCAACCAGGCGCGAGTATAGGCCGGAGGTCAACATTCCAAAAACGACCGGTCCCGGAAACCCAGCCGTCAAGGCGTACGCTGCGTCGACGTGGAGCGGATTTGTGTCACCTGAAAGCGCGGCGAATGCGCTTACATCCTGCGCAGAGAAGGAGGCATCGAACCCTTGCGTGAGTCCGATATGAAGGTCGCTCCATCTGTATTCCATCATTTTGCGGCTAACTTCACTTCAATAAGATCGATCATGTCACCGACGTTTTTCAGTTCCTGTAACTCGCCGAGAGCAAATCTAATCTTGTAATGCTTCTCAATCGATGTAACAAGATTGATGTGAGCGAGGGAGTCCCAGTCATCGACGTTCGACGCATTCGATTCACGCGTCAGAATCAGATTGGGCTGGTCGAGAACATCGCGGAAGATCGATTGCAACTCTTCGAGAATGCTAGCCACGTACGGCCTCCAGAATCTTGATATGCCGGTTGCGCAAGGTATAAGTCTGAATGTCGAGAGTCCAGACCGAGTTCTTGCTTTCCGGGTCGAGGGAGTATTGCTGAAACCCTAGTTTCTCATAGTGATCGGCGACCATGCCATTCTTCTTGGTGGGAAAGTAGTATCCCCGCAGAGAAGTAATGTTTGCGGCCTTCGCGTGTTCAACGAGAAGGTCTAACATTGCCAGTTCCATGTCCCGTTTAAGCACACGACAACTCATCAGCCACAGGTCGATGTGAAGCACGTCGTGTTCCCGCCTGCCGAGCACAATCGAGATCAACCCGTTATCGCCGAAGCGGTCACTGAGCTTGCCGTAAAGACCAATATAGCGTTCATCCTGCATGATGGCTTCCATCTCGGCAAGCGTATAGCGGCGCGTGGTCAGGTTGAACTGATTTGACTTGTTGGTAAGCTGCGTAATCCGCTCCAGGTAGAGCGAATTGAACCTCTGGATCTCTGCGAACATTTCAAGAGAATCGAGGTATTCGCCGTAATTGGCGAACTGGGCCTCCGCATTGGTCCGCTCTGCGTTGGACCGATAGAGCGCGGCTCGGGTCAGATCCTCTTGCGACAAGGCAACCGCTTCAAAATAGCGGCCTTCTTCAATGATCGCGGCGTAGCGGGAGACTTCGTTCCCGATATTGGGCACTGCGACGCCAGGTATCTGCGCTTCTACGATTGCGCGCTCGGCGGGATTGTCGTCTACAAATACGAAACTGTCCACGCCCAGGTTCAACTCGCGCGCGATCGCGAGGATGTTCTCATGCTTGGGCTCCCAGTTTGCCTTAAAGCTTGAAATATGTTCGAGCTTGAGGACGGAATCCGGGTGCTCGAATCCCTGCTTTGCAATCTCTTCATCGTTCTTGGAGCAGACTGCCAATAAAATGCCGCGCTGATGGAGCGAGAGACAATACTCCTGAAATGCGGTATAGGCTTCAGCGACGGGCGTCTCGCGCCCTATCTGAATCTTCTCAACGCCGTCGTCTCCGATTACCCCTCCCCAGATCGTGTTATCCAGGTCGAGCACGAGCACCTTGCGACTCTTGCCGTAAATGGCCCGCACCATCGAAGCAAGGGAGCGCGCAACAGCGACGTTGGCCTCGACGGTCATAAGGATTTTGTAGCTGAAGTACCGGTCCCAATCGAACCAGTGGCGCAGGCCGATTCTGGCCGACAGGCTGTGAATATCCTGAATGAGCAGCCTGGGATCGCCTGAGGCTATCCGGGCAAATTCTGTATTCAGTGCGATGAAGCAGCGCGAGGCTCCGCCGCAGGAGACAGCATCGATGTTTCCCAGAACGGCACACATGGGGAGTTCGAAGTTGTTCTGGATGATCTGAGCCGAAAGGTTGCGCTCGATGGACTCCCAAATCTGCTTGAAGCGGCCGACTTCCGCTTCTACGCAGCTCTTGAAGTCATTCTCGGAAAAGTGGACGGAAGGCACGGCCTGCACGTTCATGTATGAGGTGTGAATATAGACAATATCGGGTGCGAATGCGATCAGATCGGTGGGGTCGAGAACCGCGTCCTCATAGTAGCGGCCGTACTCCGACTGATGGAACACAGGTTGGAATCCGGAGGCGAGGAGGAATATCTCCAGTAGATCGGCTACTTCATTGGTGGTCGATCCGCCAAGAATCGCGATGCGAACGGGCTGCAAACCTTCGACAGACGAAAGTTGGCGGCGCAGACTCTTCCGCTTAAGGATGAGATCATGGGTGGTGTATTGATCGAGAATCATGGCAGTCCAAAGGGGATGGCAGCCAGGCTGACTTGTTATAACTGATAGTGGCACAAGACAGATCGCGGCGCAAGCATTGGCTTTTCCTAGAGACTCCACGGAGATGCATCTAAGTTCGGTACTCGATGGCGTCCTTGATCTCCAAGGCGACGCCGACGACGATGTGAATGGTCTGGCAAGCGTCGTATGGATGAAGCTGCTTACCGGCTGTTTAGCAACGGAAGGGTGAGCAGATGATTAAGATCGTTGCTTCGCCACCAGGGCCATCAGGCATAGCGAACTCCGCCCAGAGCGATTTGCCGCACATCCTGCTCGTGGTCGACGAGTTTGCAACGGTGCTGGGAGGGGGAGAGCGCATCGCTCTGAAGCTCGCAGCGCTTCTGCCGGACTATGGATACCGCGCATCCATCCTCATTTTTTCCGCGCATCCTGAGAGCGCCGCTCTGCAGTCGCCACCCTGCCCCATTTACCTGCTTCCTCTAGAGAGCACCTTCGACCTGGCGGCGTTTCGCGCTGCGCTCGAGTTCAAACGATTTCTCAAGCAGCAAAAGATCCAGATCGTCCATACATTTTTTGAGAGCTCCGATATATGGGCGGGTTTGGTTACCAAGACAATGTCCACGGCAAAGCTGGTATGGGCCCGCCGCGACATGGGAATTATGAGGTCCCGCAAGCATCGCATCGCCTATCGGCTTATGGCCGGAGCGCCCGATGCGGTCTTTACCGTCTCAGAACAGGTCCGGCGGCATGCGATCGAGGTGGATCGAATCGACGCCGCTCGTGTACACACCATTTACAACGGTCTGAATCTTGCCGATTGGGACATGAGTTCCAGGCCCTCCAAAGCCCCCGGCGAGTTTCTGGTAACGACCGTGGGAAATATCCGGCCAGTGAAGGGACACGATGTGTTCATCAGGGCAGCCGCGACCATCGTGCAGCAGTTTCCAAAGGTTTCCTTCAGCATTGCCGGCGATGTGATCGAGCCAACTTATTTGGTAGAACTGCAAACCCTCATTCGGGATTTGGATCTCGTCAATCATTTCCGTTTCGACGGCCCAGTCACGAACCTGAGGCAACACCTTGCAGCAGCCGATATTTTTGTTCTTCCCTCGCGCAGCGAAGGTTTCTCCAATGCCATCATCGAGGCGATGGCGTCGTCTCTTCCGGTTGTTGCCACCGATGTGGGCGGGAACGCAGAGGCGGTGAAAGATGGGGTCACTGGATTCCTTGTTCCCCCGGAAGATCCCGACGCCCTTTCGGCAGCCATCCTTCGTTTGCTCTCCGATCCGCTGCAGGCAAAGGCGATGGGCGCAGCGGGAAGGAACCTGGTAGCAGAGAGATTTACGACCGAGGCCATGATGAATCAGATCGCCGGCGCTTAC
>Ga0181538_10004960_pt1 | contig 12157 bp, 10 predicted proteins | sample PEATcosm2014_Bin_40_FD_119773 | JGI IMG/M metagenome (GOLD analysis project Ga0181538, IMG submission 119773) | Peatland microbial communities from MTU Mesocosm Facility, Houghton, MI, USA - PEATcosm2014_Bin23_30_metaG | ecosystem: Environmental > Terrestrial > Soil > Wetlands > Peat | place...
CGTGAAATCCGGCGACAACCTGACCAAGATCGCCGCGCAGTTCGGCACAACGGTCAAGGCACTGCGCTCGGCGAACAGTCTGAAGACCGACAGCATCAAAGTCGGGCAGAAGCTGAAAATCCCTGCAAAGGCTTCAGCCGCGGGGGCTAGTCCCGTTGCGCCGACGGAACCCGCGCCGACGGCTCCGCCCGTTTCGGCCCCGACCACACCGCCTGGACGGTAGTGATGTTGCCGGGCGCTGGGTAAACTCAACACGGCGCCTGGTGCGAATTCCGGCAAATGAAAGCAGCCGTCACCATGTTAGTTTTCTGCGTCGCCGCCCTGCTGGCGCTGGGGATGGTGATGCTCTACAGCTCGAGCATGGGCATGGCACAGGTCGGGACGCATTATCTGGCAATGCAGCTCGTCTGGTGCGTGCTCGGCCTGGCGGCTGCTGTGGCGACGACGTTGGTGGATTACCGCCAGCTCAAAAGGATTTGGTGGGTGCCGCTGGGGATTGCCGTGCTGATGCTGGCGCTGGTGTTGTTTACCGGCAAGGTCAATGGCGCCCGGCGCTGGTTCAAATTCGGCGGCATGAGCCTCCAGCCTTCGGAGTTTGCAAAAGTAGCGCTGATTATTGCTTTGGCATGGTATGGAGAACACTTCCAGCGCCAGATGCCGCAGTGGAAACGGGGAATTCTTATTCCGGGCCTGCTGATCGGGTTGACGGTAGGGCTCATTTTCAAAGAACCGGACGTCGGTAATGCGTTGGTATTGGCGAGCGTGAGCGGCATCTTGCTGCTGATCGCAGGCATTCGTTTGAAGTATTTCCTGCCGCCGGTCCTTGCCGTTGCGGTCGGAGTCGGAGTGTTCATCTATCACAACCCGATGCGTTCCGAGCGCATTTATTCCTGGCTACACTTGGAGGAGACTAGGCGGGACAAAGGGCGCCAGGCTTACGAGGCGATGGTTGCGCTTGGGAGCGGTGGGCTGACCGGTAAGGGCCTTGGTGACGGTCGTCAGAAACTGGGTTTCGTGCCGTTTCACCATACCGACTTTATCTTTTCCATCATCGGTGAGGAACTCGGGCTGGTCGCGACAGCATTGGTCGTCGTGGCGTTCATAGCAATTGTCTTTTGCGGGACTTACATCGCGATGAACGCGCGCGACACTTTCGGGTTGTTGCTTGGCACAGGGATTACGTTTCTGATTGGCTTGCAGGCTTTTATAAACATCGGCGTGGTCACCAGCGCCTTGCCGAACAAGGGTCTGCCGTTGCCGTTCATCAGCTACGGTGGCTCGAACTTGCTGGCCATGCTCGCGAGTGTCGGACTCCTGCTCAACATCGCGCGGCAAGCGCGCGAGGGCGACGATGGTATGCGGATTCTGGTGAAGGAAGCGGACGTAGCGAATCCGTTCGCGCGGCGCGCGCAACCACAAACATGACCGCACAACACAAACCGCCTCTCCGAGTTGCCATCGCCTGTGGTGGGACGGGCGGGCATCTCTTTCCCGGCCTGGCGGTGGCCGATGAGCTTGTCCAGCGTGGTTGCGAGCCGATGCTGCTCATCTCTCCAAAGGAAGTGGATCAGCAAGCCGTGATAGGCCTTTTCGGCATGGAGATCGTCACATTGCCGGCGGTCGGTTTGAAACGCGGCGGCGAATTCGCTTTCCTTCGCGGATTCATCCAGTCCTACCGTGCGGCGGCGAGGTTGTTCAAACAGCACCCCCCGCAGGCCGCCTTGGCGATGGGAGGCTTCACAGGCGCCCCGCCGATTTTGGCGGCGAAGCGGGCCGGTGCGCGCACTTTCCTTCATGAGTCTAATACGGTTCCTGGCCGTGCTAATCGCTGGCTGTCAAGAGTCGTGCAGCGTGTGTTTGTCGGGTTCCCCACGGCTGCTGGCCGTTTGCGCAATCGCAACGTGACGATTACTGGCACGCCGGTACGTTCTTGTTTTCAGGTCCGCGAGACAGCCGCGTGTCGGGCGGGGCTAGGTCTTAATCCAGCGAGGCCGGTTCTGCTTGTGATGGGCGGCAGCCAGGGTGCCAGCGGGATCAACGAGCTCGTGCTGCAATCCTTGCCTTTGCTCGCAAGCCGTGCTCCGGATTTGCAGTGGCTCCATCTGACCGGCTCCGGTAACACTGAGAAAGTGAGCCAGGCTTACGCGGCTTCGAGGCTGAGGGCGGTCGTGCATCCGTTCTTTGCGGATATGGCGTTGGCGATGGGCGCCGCGACCGCCGCCCTCTGTCGCGCCGGCGCTTCTTCGCTCGCCGAACTCGCGGCCATGCGCGTGCCGGCAGTGCTGGTGCCTTATCCGGCTGCCACTGATAATCACCAATTCCACAACGCCCGCGCTTTCGAAGCCACTGGCGTGGCCCGCTTGCTGGAACAGAAAAGTGCGACCCCCGAAACGCTCGCCCAATTGCTGTTGGAACTGATTGAGAAACCGTCAGTGCGTGAGCAGATGGGGAGCGCTTTGGCGCAATGGCATGCGCCGCGCGCGGCAGAACAGATTGTTGAAGCCATGTTAGTGGGCGCGGGAGCCAGGGCATGCGAAGATTGTTGCGCCGATTCGGCTCTGGCCGCCCCACCGGGCTCCCGGACTGCGGACACCGCAAGCAGATCATTGCCTTTGCGACTGTCACACGCTGGCCAAATGCAGATCTGCAATACAACCGGTTGTGCAACAGCCCTACCGGAAGGGAGAATTGCTTGACTCCGCACGAGGCCATTCTGGAGAAGACGCAGTCGAGCCGGACGGAAGTGGCGGGGCTGGCGCAGCGCGTTTCCCCCGCAACGGTGATTCGCCGCGACGAACCGATGGCCAAACACACGACCTTGCGGGTTGGCGGCCTGGCAGATGTTTTTGTTGAACCTGTCTCGGAACAGGATTTGGCGGCAGTCCTGGCTGGTTGCCAGGAGCGCGGCTTGCGGTTCTTGGTTCTCGGTCGCGGCTCGAATCTCTTGGTGACTGACGGTGGTTTTCGTGGCGTGGTTGTTCATCTGGCTCACGCCCATTTCAGCCGGATCGAGGTTGCAGGCGAGCGTCTGCGCTGCGGCGCAGGCGCCAAACTGAAGGCGGTCGCGGTCGAAGCCAAACGGAACAGTCTGGCTCAACTGGAGTTCCTGGAAGGGATCCCCGGCAGTGTCGGCGGTGCCTTGCGCATGAATGCTGGGGCGATGGGCTGCACGATGTTCGACGTGCTTGAGTCCGTTCGCCTAATGGGTTTCGACGGGACCGTGCAGGAACGAACCGCCCAGGAACTGGCGGGTGCCTATCGTAGTTGTCCGGCCTTGAAGACGCACATCGCCCTTGCGGCGGTGCTGCTCGGCAAGCTTGGCTCGCGCGAGACCATCGAGCAGCGCATGAACGAGTACAGCCGGAAACGTTGGAACTCGCAGCCTGCGGCGCCGAGCGCGGGGTGCATATTCAAGAACCCGCCCTCGATTTCCGCCGGCAGACTGATCGACGAGCTTGGCTTGAAAGGGACACGCGTCGGGGGAGCCGTCGTCTCTGCTGAGCACGGCAACTTCATTGTCAACACCGGCACGGCCACCGCGCGGGATATCTTGGATTTGATCGAGATCATTAGGCGCCGCGCCCAGGCCGAGCGCGGAGTCGATTTGGAAACGGAAGTCGAGATCGTTGGCGAATGAACCTTGCGGCTGAGAAACTCAACATCACAGTGATGCTCGGCGGGCCGAGCGCTGAACGTGAAGTCTCCTTGCGCTCCGGCGCGGAGGTGGCCAAGGCGCTCCGCTCGCTTGGGCACCAGGTTCACGAACTGGACCCGGAGAATGAGAAATGGAGGCTGCCAGGAAGCACGGACGTCGTCTTCCTCGCGCTGCACGGAACTTACGGCGAGGACGGCACGGTCCAGCAGCGGTTGGACGCAATGGGTATGATCTACACAGGGTGCGACCCGGAGGCGAGCCGGATCGGGTTTGACAAGTTCCTAACGAAGCAGCGTTGTGTGGCGGCGGGTGTTCCGACCGCGCGCTTCTTGCTTGTCGATTCGCCCTCTGCAAGCTGGCCGATGGGCTGGGATCCGCCCGTCGTTGTAAAGCCCGCCCGCCAGGGCTCCAGTGTCGGCCTGCAATTCGTCGAGCGCGTCTCCGATTGGGGTAAGGCACTCACCGAAGCAATGCGCCACGATTCACTGGTTCTAATGGAGGAGAAAATTCTCGGCTGCGAATGCACCGTCGGGATCCTCGCCGATGAACCGCTGCCGCTGGTGGAAGTCCGGCCCAAAACGGGCATATATGACTACCAGACTAAGTACACCGCCGGCGCAACGGAGTATTTATGCCCTGCCCCATTCGACGATGCGACGACTGCGCGCGTTCAGGCCGCAGGCTTGGCTGCCTTTAAAGCGATTGGCGGTCGTGATTATTCGCGGGTGGATGTCATCGTACGGCCAAACGGTGAACCCGTGGTGTTGGAAGTCAACACGCTGCCGGGCATGACCGAAACCAGTTTGTTGCCGAAAGCGGCGGCGGCGGCGGGAATCAGCTACCCGGAACTTTGTCAGCGCATGGTGTGCTTGGCGTTGAAACGAAGGAAGAATGTGGTTCAAACGTAAACCAAGGAACCGGCGACTTGGTCGCGAGCAGGTGCTGGACGTGAAGCTGCGTTCCAGCCAGGTCCGCGCCGCGCGTACGCGCATGGGCGCGATCAGCCTGGGTGCCGTCTTTGCAACCGTCTTTGGCCTGTATCTGCTTTATCGCGGCAGCGGATGGGTCCTTATGCGGTGTGTCTATGAGAACAAAGCGTTCGCGATCCAGGACATTGACGTGCAAACCGACGGCATTATCTCGGTGGACCAACTTCGCCGTTGGGCGGGAGTGAGGCCCGAGGAGAATCTGCTGGCGCTCGATCTCGCGCGCGTCGAGCGGGACCTCAGGTTAGTTCCCCTCGTCCAGTCCGTCTCGGTTGTGAAGATCCTTCCCCGCACCCTGCAAATTAGGATTACAGAACGTGAGCCCGTAGCACAAGTCAATGTCTATCGGCCGCGTCCGAACGGGGGGGTTGAGTCAGCCGTTTATCAACTGGACGCGGACGGTTATGTCATGTTGCCGCTGGACCCGCGGCAGCGTGCCACACCGCTCAATCAGCCGATCGATTCGCTACCCGCGATTGCTGGCATCAACCTCAGCGAGCTCCAGCCTGGCCGGCGCATCGTGGCCCCTCAGGTCCAGGCTGCCCTGCAACTGATCATGGCCTTCGACCAGTCGCCGATGGCTGGGTTGGCTGACCTGAGGCGTATTGATGTGTCGTGCGCGGCAGTTCTGGTGGTGACGACGGGGCAGGGGAGCGAGGTGACTTTTGGCCTCGCGGACCCGGAGTCGCAACTCCGTCGGTGGCATGACATATTTGACCTTGGCCAGAAGATGAGCAAGGCCATTGCCACACTCGATCTCGCGGTTACCAACAATGTCCCCGCGCGCTGGATCGACTCCAGCGCCTTGCCTCCTGTGACCCCGAGGCCGCCCAAAACCTTACGTCTCAGAAAGAAACATGTTTAATGCCTCTTCGATCATCGTAGGACTCGAAATCGGCACATCCAAAGTCTGCGCTGTGGTCGGCGATCTCGCCCCCGACGGCGCGCTAAATATCGTCGGTCTCGGCCAGTCGCGCTCACGCGGCGTGCGCAAGGGCGAAATCGCCGATGCACCGCTGGCCGAAGAGGACGTGCGCCACGCCATTGTTGAAGCGGAGCAAATGGCCGATGTCGAAATCCGCAGCGTTTACCTCGGCGTGACCGGCGGCCACTTGCGCGGCTTCAATAATCGCGGCGTGCATCCCGTCGTATCCGCCGACCGCGAGATCTCGGAAGAGGATGTGCAGGACGTCATCAAGAATGCCAAAACGATTAACCTGCCCGCCCAGAACCACGTCATCCACGCTATCCGCCAGCACTTTCTGGTGGACGGGCAGGACGGCATCACCAACCCGGTGGGCATGCTCGGCTCTCGCATCGAGGTGGACGTGCACGTCGTGCATGGGAATCTGAATCGGCTGCAGAACGCGATTCGCACGGTCAAGGGGCTGCAACTGGAAGTGGACGACATTGTGTTCAACGGCCTCGCTTCCTCGCTCGCGCTGCTCACGAACGAACAGAAGGAACTCGGTTCCCTCGTCATCGATATCGGCGGCGGCACGACGGACTATGTCGTTTATGCCAACGGCATCATCAAGCACACTGGCGTCCTCGCGGTCGGCGGCGATCATGTGTCCAACGATCTGGCCTATGGTTTGAAGGTGCCGCTCAGCCGCGCCGAGCAGCTCAAGATCGAACACGGCGCCGGCCTCCTTGACGAACCCGCCAAGGGCCAGTCAATTACGATCTCCAACGAACTCGGCCTGCCGGTTAAGACCATCAACCTCGAGCATCTGCGGCGCATCATGTCGCTGCGGCTCGAAGAAATCTTCCGGCTTGTCAGCCAGTGCATCGAACAGGCCGACGCGCTGGATTACCTGCGCGCGGGGGTGTTCCTCTGCGGCGGCGGAGCGCACATCCCCCAGATCGCCAAGCTCGCCGAGCAGGTCCTGCAGATGCCCGTGTCCCTCGGCAAGACCAATTCGATCAGCGGACTGAAGTCGGCCCTCGACCAGCCGGAGTTCGCCACCGCCATCGGGCTGGTGAAATTCGGCTCGTTTCAACAGCGCAAGCGCGCGGCCAAGTCCTCCCTGACCGACGGCATCAAAAGCACCTTGGGCCAACTCTTCCGGCGGATTTGACGACCGTCCTTAACAGCCAACAGCATCCTTACCCTGCCCATGAACACGAATGCACAGAATGAACCGGTTGCGGAAACGCCAAAAAAGAATATCTCGGTTAAGGTGCTTGGCGTCGGCGGCGCGGGCATTAATGTAATGGAACTCATGCTCAAAAGCGGCCTGCCCGGCGTCGGCTTTGCGGCCGTGGAGACGGATGCGCAATCGGCCGTGGCCTCTTCCGCTTCGGAAAAGGTCCACCTGGAAACACAGTTCCTGCGCGGGCTGGGCACCGGCGGCGACCCGGACCGAGGCCGCGCGCTCGCCGAGGAACAGTTGCCGAAGCTCAAGTCGCTATGCGATGGAGCGGATGTCGTTTTCATCCTCGCCGGCCTGGGCGGCGGCGCGGGCACGGGCATCAGCCCGGTCCTGGCGCGCGCGGCGAAAGAGACGGGCGCCCTGGCGCTCGGGTTTGTGACGACGCCCTTCGGTTGTGAAGGTGGCAGCCGGCAGCGCTTGGCGCAGGCCGGTCTGGCGGAGCTTAAGGCCTGCGCCGATGGCGTGATCTGTCTGGCTAACCAGAAGGTGCTCACGCTGATTGATGAAAACACAAGCCTGCTGGACACCTTCAGGATTGCCAACAACTTCCTTGCTGAGGGTGTGCGCGGTGTCTGGCGCCTGCTGACGCACAAAGGTTTGATTGACATCCATTTCGCCGACCTGGCCGCCCTCATCCGGGACCGCCACGCGGAAAGTTCTTTCGCCGTAGCCGAAGCCATGGGGCCGACGCGCTCGCGCGAGGTCATGGACAAACTTCTCGCGCATCCGATGCTCGACGGCGGCCACGTGCTCGCCGATTCCGAGGCGGTGCTGCTCAGCCTGATCGGCGGGCCGGATCTGACCATGGCCGAAGTCAATCGCGTGATGGAGCAGGTCAACCGCCAGTGCGAGCACGGGCAGGTGATCATGGGCGCCGCCATCGATGAGGCCTTCAGCGAGCGCCTGGCCGTGACGCTCATCGCGGCGCGGAAGAACCCGCAGCGCGCGTCCGCCGAAACCGGGCCCGCGGCGGGCGCGGAGGAACTCGATCAGCAATTGCTTCCCTGCTCCGCCACGGCGCGGCCCGAGTCAAGATTTGTGCCCCCGCCTCCTGCGCTGGCGTCGGATCAGGTCCAGCAACTCCTGGCGAGGCAGAGCCGGGGCAGCTCTCGCCAGCGCAAGAATCAGGCCAGGTCCCGGCAGACGCAGTTGCCGCTGGAAATCGTCTCCAAAGGCCGCTTCGACAAAAGCGAGCCGACCATTCACAAAGGTGAAGACCTCGACGTGCCCACTTATATCCGGCGCGGCGTGGCGCTGAACTGACCAACCCTCTTAACCGGTTCTTCGCCATTCAATTTGCAATTGCCCAGCTCCTGGGCAATTATCCCGCCCAATTCATGCATAACAGCTTCACTCACTTTCGGCGCAGCCTGACCTGCACAACCCTCCTTCTCTCTTTCGCCTCGGCCGCGTCGGCGGCGCCGGGCGATTGGCCACAATTCCGCGGCCCCAATCGCAACGGCGCTTCCGCTGAAACCGGCCTGTTGCAGGAACTGCCGCCGGGTGGACCGCCGCTCGTCTGGAAGGCCACCGGCCTCGGCGTCGGCTACTCGACCGTCTCCGTCGCGGGCGACCGCATTTACACCATGGGCGAGAACAACGAGTTCAGCTCCGTCATCGCCTTGAATGCCGCCGACGGCAAGCAAGCCTGGTCCGTGAAACTCGGCAAACCTGGTGCGCCCGGCCAGCCCCCTTTTGAGGGACCCCGCGCTGTGCCGACCGTCGAGGACGGCCTGCTCGTCGCCGTCGGCCAATGGGGCGAACTGGCTTGCCTTGAAGCCGTCACCGGCAAGGAACTCTGGCGCAAGGACTACACCGTCGACTTCGGCGGCAAACGCCCCAACTGGGGCTTCGCCGAATCCCCCCTCATCGACGGCGACAAAGTAGTGATTACGCCCGGCGGCTCCGAAGGATCGATCGTCGCGCTGAACAAGAAGACCGGCGCCGTGATCTGGCGCAGCAAGGGCCTCACCGATGCCCCGCACTACTCGTCGCTTATCGTGGCAGAGATTGGCGGCATCCGGCAATACATCCAACTCACCGCCGACAGCGTGGCCGGCGTGGCGGCCGCCGACGGCAAGCTGCTCTGGCGCGCGCCGCGTAAAGGCCGGACCGCCGTCATCCCCACCCCGATTTACAGCGACGGGTTCGTCTATGTCACCTCCGCCTACGGCATCGGCTGCAATCTATTCAAGGTCACCGCGTCCGGCGGCCTGTTCACCGCCGAAGAGATCTATGCCAACAAGGTCCTCGGCAATAAGACCGGCGGCGTCATCAAGCTCGGCGATTTTGTCTATGGCCATGCGGACGACAAAGGCTGGACGTGCCAGGATTTCAAGACCGGCGAAGCCAAGTGGCAGAGCAACCAGCCCGGCAAAGGCTCGCTCATTTATGCCGATGGCCGTCTCTATCTGCGCGTCGAGGACAAGGGCACGATCGTTCTCATCGAAGCCTCGCCGGCAGGATACAAGGAGCACGGTCGCTTCGAGCAGCCCGACCGCAGCGACAAGACAGCCTGGCCCTACCCCGTCATCGCCCACGGCAAACTCTATCTCCGCGACATGGACACCCTCCTCTGCTACGACGTGAAGGCCAAGTAAGCGCACACGGAGTTTCCGAGCCGTCCGCCCGACGGGCTATCCTCGGGTAGCCCAGAACCAGTTGCCGGAACAACGCCGCGCCGTTCGAATATCGGCCCGGACCGCTCCGTCTTCGAGATGCTGACGCGCAGTGGAACGACCGCGCACCCGCCAATGCCTCCGCTGGAGAACCAGCGAAAACCAAGGGGAAAACACGAGCGAAATACGAGCGAAACACGAAGCAAACACGAAGCAAACGCTAGAGCATCCCGCATGCACATCCCAAGCAAGTGGCTTGCACATGGCTTGCAAGTGGCTTTGGGGTGGCTTTCCCTGGCTTGCGCCATGCCTTCCCGGGCCTGGGCAGGTCATAGCGCGCCCGTGACCGCGTACCCAGCCCGGCGTAAATCCTCAGCCCAGTCCACTTCCATCTGTGCTGCCGCCGCCAGGCCTGCGTTGACCGACCGCAAACTGCACGACGCACCGTGCATAACGCCCGGCATCAGGACTTCAAGCATGCCGAAATCGCCTAATACCGCACGGCACCCTTCACGCTTAGTAATCGTTACAGGGTGATGGATGAACCATCATCTAGAACGAAAGTGTATTATGTATATTTCAATGGGCGTCATTGTCCTTATTATCATACTTGTCCTGATCTTCCGGTAAGCCCTCAGCCCCACAATTGGAAACGAAGAACGTGGTTGTGTCAGTTACATGAGAGATAGGGGCCAGATGTCGCCTCGGCGGCCCTGGTTGCTGCGCAAACTCTTAGGCGCAAGGTGACTGGTTGTGGACAGAAATCTCATCGCGTTTTGGATGACCTCCCTCGGGACGGTGTGCTCTGCCTGAAGCTTTGACTAGCCTTGGTTGGACAGTTTCCACCTTGAGGCCTATAGGTTGGCAAGGGTTTCCCGTCCGAACAAAGAGCGACCCGTTATCGAGTCGCGTCTCGCAGCCGGGCGTGGCTGCTCTCTGGCTGCGGTAGTTCTAAATTTCACAGCCCGATGCAATCACCATCGCTCCGTCCAGAGGCACCGCCAACTAGGCAAAACCTTGGAATTGACCCTGGGCGAGGCGATTGGCTCCAGGTCGGAAGCTGCTGTTCCGCGTAAAAAAGGAGCGGCTCAGCTTCCTGAACCGCTCCCAAACCAAACCATGAATCCAACCACCAAACGAAACCCTGCCAGGACCTTACACCGTCCACGTCCCGATCCCACCTAGGGAATTCCTAGGGGAATCCATGCGCCGTTTGGGTTTGGGGCTTGTCACTGGGCCATGTTTGCAGGGCTGCATCAAGCTAAGGATCGGACCGCGAACCGTCCCGGTTCGCAGCACGTAGGAACAAGCCGGGGGGCCAGAAAGACTGGAGAATCCGGGAGCCCTGGTGACCGCTGCGAACCGGGACGGTTCGCGGTCCGAGGAACTTGATGCAGCTCTGGTCACGCCCAGGAGGCGAGGCATCGGGCTGGCGTGCAGTGACCGCGGCGTGTCGCTGGGAGCCGAAGGCGTGGATGCCGCGGGGGCGATCGTGTCGGTACAGACCGACGGAAGCGTGATCGTTTCTTCGGGCATCACCGACATGGGGCAGGGTGCCCAGACGCAGATGTCGCAAATCGCCGCCGAGGTGCTGGGCATTTCCATGGACCGCATTCCTGGACCACGATGCCGCACACTGCGGCTTCTGCACTCCCGGCATGTTGCTGAGCGCGAAGACCCTCTTGGACTGGAATCCGCGTCCGACAGAAACCGAAATTCGCACCGCCATTTCCGGCAACCTCTGCCGCTGCACCGGCTACCAGCAAATCGTGCAGGCGATCTCCAAAGCCGCCAAGTAATGGGAGTGGTCTTGACGCAGTTCGCGTGAGAAAGGCGCAGCTTGCGACGTCGGCACGCCGAACTCTTGAGGTATTTCGTCTGGCATTGGCGATGCTGGCCGCAATGGGCAGGGTATGAGCGTCACTCGGTCCAGCGTGGGTGCCTCGGCGATGAGCCTGATCGAACTGCTGTGTGTCATTGCGATCATCATGCTGCTGGCGGCGTTGCTGCTGCCGGCATTGGGCCAGGCCAAGGCCCGGGCAAAGCGGATCCAGTGCATCGACCATCTCCATCAGGCCGGCGTTGGCTTTGTCAGTTTCGCCAACGACCATAACGGCCAGTTTCCCATGGCTGTCCCCGAGAATGCCGGCGGCTCGCTGGAATTGGTTCGAAGCGGTTATCTCCTTCAGGGCGACTTCTATTTCTCCTTTCGCCACTTCCAGGCCGCGTCCAATGAGCTCGTTACACCGAAGCTGATGGTTTGCCCGGCCGATACCCGCCTCCCGGCGACCAGCTTCGCTACGCTCAGTAACGCGAACCTGAGCTATTTCATTGGGCTGAATGCCGACTTCGCGCGGCCCACCTCGATCCTGGCCGGCGACCGGAATCTGACGAACGATTATGCCACTCCAGGCAGCCTGGAGCGGCTTGGCCAAAACTACGCTTTGCGTTGGACGGAGGAACTGCACCGCTTCAAAGGCAATCTGCTGTTCTCCGATGGACACGTGGAGCAGAAGAACAACCCCGTTCTGCTCTCAACCGGTGGCCAGGTCCCCGCCATTGCCAATCTTGCTTTGCCCACTTTGCGGCAACCCGGACCTATCGCTTCATCTTCCGACGGCAGGCCCTCTGCGTGGACACCAGTGATGCCCGATGTGGCGGTCGCGACCGAGTCTGGCTCGTTTACCCCGGCCACGAGCGACAAAGCCCGTGCAGGGTCGATTACGATCACCCGGCCAGACA
>Ga0181538_10004961_pt1 | contig 12156 bp, 12 predicted proteins | sample PEATcosm2014_Bin_40_FD_119773 | JGI IMG/M metagenome (GOLD analysis project Ga0181538, IMG submission 119773) | Peatland microbial communities from MTU Mesocosm Facility, Houghton, MI, USA - PEATcosm2014_Bin23_30_metaG | ecosystem: Environmental > Terrestrial > Soil > Wetlands > Peat | place...
ACTTTTGGCCTTCCTGCAGAGTCTCTGATAATGCCGAGTGGCGAAGACAAAAAGGGGGCGATTCCTTCGATATTTAAGGAATCACCCCCTTGAACTCGGCATTATTCATCACCCGGCAAAAAAGCCGCGCTCGCGCGCGGCTTATTTAATCAAGTTCGGCAGGATTTTTCATGCCATTTCTTCCTGCCAATCACCCAAATGCAGATACTCCTTGACCTTTCTGCGTTCGTAACGGTTTTTTAATGGTTTTTTGGGCTGATGATCCAGCTTGCGGAATGGGTGTTTTGGATCCCGTACAGCCTCCGTGATGACTTCCATCATTCTTTTCATAACACAACTTCATGTTACCTCATGTTGCGGAGTTTGGCAGCGCCACAACCTTCCTTGTTGGCCACGGCTGACTGCTTACGCTCTTGAGTTTAAGACCAATTGCAGTGTTTGTCATTCAAATTCTTCTAAAAATTTTCTCCCGCGAAACAAAACGAACCCGAACACCATTCGTTTTCAATTTTTCTGGCAGCAAGTTTTAGTCCAATTTCCGAATAAATCTTCTGCATCTGTGAAAATTCCGACTTCAAAATCCCCGCCAATACGAGCGTTCCGCCACGGCGCAATCGAGCCACAATCCGCCGTCGTCCGGCAATCAGCAACGTCGAAATCAAATTCGCGCAAATCAAATCGTATTGTCGGACCGCATGAATCAGCAGTTTCGTCACGTCTTTACGCACAATCCGCACTTTTTTATGAACCCCATTCAAACGGGCGTTGGCGTGCGCAACGTGAACCGCTCCGGGATCAAAATCGAAGGCGTGAACCGGAGAATAACCCAGTTTCGCCGCGGCGATCGCCAAGATTCCCGAGCCGGTGCCGATGTCTAAAAATGACCGGCCTGTTTTTATTTCTCCACAACGCACCAGTTCCCGCAGGCAGAACGCCGTCGTCGGATGCTGGCCGGTGCCAAAGCTGAGTCCGGGATCAAGAATGACAACCGCCTGATTTTTGCGCGGACGTTTTTTGCTCCAACTGGGTTTGATGAGCAGTGATTTCCGTTCGGAGGGCGGAGTTCCACGGCGCTCTGATTTTGCGGATGAAATTGGGGGCTTGCAGAACTCACCTCTCCGATTCTTGAATTCAATTTCGATGGGCTTGAAATGCCGTTTCCACGATTCAGCCCAGTCCTCACGGCGCATTTTCACAATTGTGACTTTGCCGGAGCCAATCTTCAGTCCGCAATTTTTAATTTGGTCCAGCCCAACGCGGATTTTTGCACGCCATTCAGCCGGCCCGGCCGGTTTTCGCCGGCAATAGGCCGTGACCATGGTCACGCCGGTTTCCAGGTTGAAATAAGACGAAACCAAGACGAAACCGGTTGACCAAGCACCGCGCCCAGAAATTCTGAAACCGCGTCTTCAGCCTCAGGCATCGTAATGACGGAAACGCGCCAGAGCGATTTGGTTGTCTTCATTTTTTCAACTGGTGGGGCGCGCGCCTGTCGGGCCGAAGCCAGGCGAAGGCCGATCCTCGCGAGCCTTCCTGGCGTTGCAAAAACCGGCTCGCCGGGAGTCTCGCCCCGCCTAAAATTCAGTCACATTACAAGGTCACGCCACGGCGTGAAGTTGAGCAGCTCGATTTCGTTCAAATGCGGACGCAAGACAACCTGCGTGACACTGGCGTATTCAATTTCGAATGCATTGGTCTTGGGCAGCGGCAGTTCAAGCAAAATGGCCAGCATCATGCGGATGACCCCGCCGTGGCAAAAAATCGCGACCATCCCGCCCGGATGCCGCCGAATGACCTCAAACAGGCACGACTCGACGCGGACGCGGAATTGAACGCCGTTCTCGCCGTTGGGCACCGCGCCCAACTCGATTTCGTCGAGCCAGTCGTAAGGATGAACGCCGAACTTTCTACGCACTTCCTCCCAGTTGAATCCCGTCCAATCGCCAAAATCCACTTCGCACAATCCGGGCAAAACGGTCGGCGCGCGCGCACCGTTTTTGAGCAGCGGCGCAAGGGTTTGCTGGACGCGTTTCATGGGGCTGGCATAAATCGCGTTGAGCGTTTTGCCGCGCAGGTAGCCGGCAAGAATTCCGGCCTGCTTGCGTCCGCGGGACGAAAGGTTCATGTCAATCCGCCCGCCAAACGTGCGCTGATAACGCGATTCAACCTCGGCGTGGCGGATGAGCAACAGGCGCGTGAGCGGCGAACGTTTGGGTTTTTGCCGTGGACGGTTTGAGTGCGACATGGGGTGCAAATTCAAGCTGGAGTTCATGCTTCAGCGTGGCCGGAACAAGCTAAAGCTTGGACTCCAGCAGCGCTTTTTCCTGCGCGGCGAGCAGTTCGCGGATGCCCGCCTTGCCGACCGCGAGCAGGTCGGCAAGTTGCGCTTCGGTGAATGTGGCTTCCTCGCCGGTGCCTTGAACTTCAATGAATTCACCGGCGGAATTCATCACGAGATTCAAGTCCACCGCCGCATCCACGTCTTCCGTGTAACACAAATCCAGCAGCGGCCGGCCGCCGACGATGCCGACACTCACGCCGGCGACGGCGTTGAGAACCGGAGATTCCGCCAGTTTTTTTTCGGCGATCATTTTTTTCACCGCGAGCGACAACGCGACAAAGGCCCCGGTGATGGCTGCAGTACGCGTGCCGCCATCGGCTTGCAACACGTCGCAATCCACCCAGACCGTGCGTTCGCCGAGTTTGTTGAGGTCGAGCGCGGCGCGCATGGCGCGGCCGATGAGCCGCTGGATTTCCTGCGATCGTCCGTCAATTTTTCCCTTCGTGCTGTCGCGTTGCTTCCGTTGCAACGTTGAATACGGGAGCATCGAGTATTCGGCGGTGATCCAGCCGCCTTTGATCCCCTGCTCTTTCATCCAGCGCGGCACGGTTTCCTCGATGGTCACGCCGCAGATGACGCGCGTATTGCCCCATTCGACAAGCGTCGAGCCGGCGGCGTATGGCGCGATGTGATTTTGGAAACGAATGGGCCGAAGTTGATTCGGTCGACGGCTGTCGGCACGGGATGAGGAGGAAACCGGTGTTTGTGATTCGGCCATATACGGCGGCAATGTTAATGGCAATGGATATCATCGTCAAACAGTTGCCTGTGCAATCCAACCCAAATTCAACCCTTCCCCCCCAAGCACCTCAATATCTTCTCGAACCCGAGTGTCCCAAAAATTGTCAAACTGGCCTGTAAGCTGCTGCAAATTTCCCGTCCGAAACCAATAAAACCGTTGAATTACAACCAGAATAATACACATGAAAGTTCATTCGTATCGTTTGCTCGCTCTTCCCGGATTACTCATGATCATTCATCAGGCCGCCGCCCAAGGTGTAAATTTTGACCCGCCATTTTCGTTGGATGTCGTCTCTTCTCCCGCTTACGTCATAGCGGCGGATGTCAATGGCGATGGCAAGCCCGACTTGATCAGCGCCAACATTGGCGGCGGGACCGGTGGTACGGGTACGCTGACAGTGATGACCAACAATGGGAGCGGTGGATTTGCTCTGGAAGCCACGCTGGATGTCGGCAATTTCGCCCTTTGCGTTGTCGCGGCAGATGTGAATGGAGACGGCAAGCTCGACTTGATCAGCGCCGATTTTGGAACCAATACGCTTACTGTCTGGACCAACAACGGCAATGGCTTTGGTTATAATTCCACGCTTACCGTCGGCTCCGGTCCTTGCGCCCTCGTGGCGGCGGATGTGAACGGCGATGGCCAGGTTGACTTGATCTGCGCCAATGCCAAGGACGCCACCTTGACGGTGTTGACCAATAACGGCAATGGCGGGTTTGGCCTTTACGCCACGCTGCCGGTCGGCGCTTCTGCCAATTCCTATCCCGACTCCGTCGCAGTGGCGGATGTCAATGGTGACGGCCAGCCGGACTTGATCAGCGCGAATTCAAATGACGGCACATTAACGGTGTTGACTAATAATGGCAATGGCGGGTTTGGACTCAATGCCACGCTAACCGTCGGTTCAGCTCCTTCTTCGGTTATCGCGGTGGATGTCAATAGCGATGGCAAACCTGACCTGATCAGCGCCAATGCCAACGACGGCACCTTGACAGTGCTCACCAACAATGGCGATGGCTCGTTCAGTCTTGATGCCACTCTCAATGTCGGCTTGAGCTCCGGCTCAAGTCCCGAGAATGTTGTGGCGGTGGATGTGAATGGGGATGGCAAACTCGACCTGGTCAGCGCGGATTTCGGTGACGACACGCTGACAGTCCTGATTAATGACGGCAACGGCGGATTTGCTTCCAGCAGCACGTTTAGTGTGGGTGTTGCCGGCTCAGAACCCAATGCGGTCGCAGCGGCGGATGTCAATGGCGATGGCACGCCGGACTTGATCAGCGCGAATTACGGCACCAGCACCCTCTCCGTGCTTCTTAGTGCCAACACACCTGCCGTGCCATTGCTCAACATCAGCCTCACCGGCCCGAATACCGTCGTTGTCGCGTGGCCGTCGTCGGCAACTGGTTTTGTTCTGCAACAAAATTCCGACCTCACCTCGGCAAACTGGTTGGATTTCAACGGCACGGTCAATGACGACGGAACCACCAAAACCGCGATCATTACTCCGCTGATCGGCAATCAGTACTTCCGGCTGTACCATCCGTAGAACCTATTTTTTTTCAGCTTCAATGCCGGCGAACAGGCTTTCCAGACTGTTCAGCCGCGTCTGTTGCGTCTCGTTTTTCGGATTCAAAACCTGCCGCAGGTATTCCACGCCATCGGTAATGTTCCGGACGGACTTGGGCAGAATGGCGCCGGCGGCGTTGGCATGGCCGCCGCCCTGGAATTTCTCCGCCACCTTGAGCGCCTCGCCGTTGCGGCTGCGAAAGCTGGCAAACACCGCGTTCCCGCGCCGGAACAACGTGACCAGCACCGGATACTTCGTCGCCTGCTCCTCCAGCAATTGGTGGACGATGAGATTATTGTTGCCGACGATGGTATCCATGAACCCAACCGCCGGGCTGATTTCCGTGATGTTTGATTTGCTCCACTCAAATCCAATCGGATTTTCGATGCGGCGCTTGACGGCCATGACTTCGAGCAGCGGATGATCCAGCAATTTTTCAATGTCGCCGCCGATGAGCGTGTGCAGGTTCCAGAACTGGTAAATTTTGACGAGGTTCGCGTAATCGCCCGCAATCGCAAAATCGGGGTCCTCTTCAAGGAACAAATCGGCAACGTTGTTCAAATGTACCAGCCGGTCCAGCGCGGGTGACGCAATGCCGTGTTGCCGGCAAAGATCGTAGCACAGCAGCCCGGCAGACTTGTTCACGTCGTGAATTAGCTGCGCGTTTTTCGGCGCGGTCTCCGTGACGTGATGGTCAATGACCACCCAATCCGGCTTGTCGAGACGCGGCTCAAAAGTGAAATCCGCAACCCAGGCAGACCTTTCGCGTAAGTCGCGCTGTTTCCAGAAATTATAGTGGTAAGCCTCCAGCGGAACGTCGGTGCCAAACAGTTTTTGGGCCAACCGCTGTAGTAACGCGCCCGACAGCAACCCGTCCAGATCGCTTTCGTGAGTAATAATGACTTCCGGTTTCGGCAGTGGTGCCATAAGCCCACAGCCTAATCCAGCCGGTGACGCATGGCGAGAGTGGAATTGCAACGGCAAATTTCACCGCTGGCCGATGTGGCCCGTAGGGTGATTATTTAAGGCAGCTTGTGGTCGGAAATGCTGCACTGGGGCGGTTGGCCAACCGCATTAATGGTATAGGTGCCACCGGCCGGGCAATGGGGAATTTTTGCCAGATAGGGTTTCAAATCCTCCATCGTGGGCACATCCGTGGACTGTTTGCCTTTTTCCAGCGCCCATTCCTGCTTGGCGGCGTCAATCTGCCGGAGATTGTTAATGCAGGCGTTTTCCTGCGAAACGGTCCGGGCTTTGACGAAATTGGGAATGGCAATCGCGGCAAGCATGGCGGGCACGGCCACGGCTGGCAGGAGCACGGCATTGGCGTAGCTCTGGCTGCCGTTGCCGACGGTCAGGCAGCCTTCCGGCGTGTTGATGCCGACGGAATAGGCAAAAGCGGGCCGGTTGCGGTAAAAAGATTGCATCCATTGCGCCATCTGAGGGTCGGTCTTGGCGCTGCTGGCCATGGCCTGTTGCTGCACCTTGATCAAGGTGTCGGCGAACCTCTGGCTCACATAGCAGAACTGGTTGCCGTGATCGGGCAGGCCTTGGGCGAGATGTTTGAATTCGTCGGTGGATTTGAGGCCGGGCTTCTGTCCGCTTTTCACGGCGAGGGGATCGTCAATTAACTCGTCGCTGGAGGCAATGAACAGGTAGCCGCCGCTGCTGGCGGCGCTGGGCCGGAGCGCGATGGGCAGCGGCAGGGGCACGGGCATCGTCCGCATCTTGAGGCCGGGTTTGTCCACGCTGACGACCTGCGGGTTGGCTTTCAATTGCTTGTCAATGCAGTTGAAGATGGTGTCGTCGTTGACCTTCACGGCGATCAGCAGGCCGGGCGCGGGAATTTGCAGCGCGCCGCCGGGCAGCGGCACGGGCACGTTGTTGGATGGGTCGAGCGTCAGGACCAGGCCGAATTCGCCGCCGAGCGATTTGATGAAGTCATCCCATTTGACCTTGGTTTTCTGTTCAAATTCAGTGGGGAGTTTCTCCAGCCATTCCTGCGCCCGGGGACTATTGGCTTGGGCGACTTCCTTTTGCGCAACGGTCCAGAGCACCGGCAGGTCCAGGTCCGAGAAAACGGCCAGCGCGGTGTCGGCCGGCAGGAAGTCAAGGCTGGTGAGCGGATGCGGTTCCTTGCCGGCGAGCTGCCAGAGAAAACCCGTGCCTTTGCCGGGATAATGATGCAACAGCGCCTTGTTGCGGAACACGCCCTTTTCGATTTCCACCGAACTCAAGCCCACGCCGCTGACGTCTTCAATGCCGCTGTCCTTGATGAGGCGGGTGACAATGTCGAACGCCTTGTTGACTTTGGTGGCGTTATCCGGTTTGATGGCGGGCATGGCGGCGAACGCCTGCCGCCAGTGGCCGACCTTGTCGGAAAGGCCGTCGAGCCATTGCGCGGTGCCGAGGTACAGGTAGAAATTGCCGCCGGGATCGAGCTGTGACGTGACCTCGGTGAAACTGGTTTTTTCCGCCGAGACAATCGCCGGAGTTTTCTGTTCGCCGACCGCCGGTTTTTGCCCGGCTGGAGGCGCTTCCTTTTTTCCGCAACCGTAATTAAGGGTGGCCAGGACGCCGGCCAGGACGAGCGCCGGCAAGCAAAGAAACAGGTGGTTTTTTTTCATAATGAGAGAATGGTTTCCAATGAGTTGCCCAAATTTGTGGTCAGCCAAGCAGTTTCCTGAAAAAGGTAAAGCAAAAAATAACCATTGCTGAATTCAACCGCCGGTTTGGTTCAGGCGAGGAATGACTTGAAAGCGTTGGCGGGCGGTTCATAGTGTGGGCATGAACTCCATCTCCGGGCGTTGCTCAAAACAAGGATTCACCCTCGTCATGTTGTTCGTCGTCGTTGCCGTTCTTGCCATTCTCGCCGCCATGCTGCTGCCCGCGCTGGCCTCGGCCAAGAAGAAAGCGCAACGCATCAATTGCATCAACAACCTGAAACAGGACGGCCTCGCCTTCCGCATCTGGGCTGGTGATCAAACGGACAGGTTCCCCATGGAGGTTTCAACCAATAAGGGCGGCACCAAGGAATTCGACACCGGCGCGGACACGTTCCGCCATTTTCAAGTCATGTCGAATGAGTTGAGCACGCCGAAAATTTTGGTCTGCCCGGCGGATACGCGCACTGTCGCCAATAATTTTGTCCGATTGAAAAATCAGAACGTCAGTTACTTCGTCGGTCTTGAAGCCAATGATACCAATCCACAAAGGTTTCTCGACGGCGATCGGAACATCACGGGCGAGAGCAACCCGGAAAATGGAATCCTGAAACTCGTCCCCGGTCAGCGCGTAACTTGGACGCAGGCCATCCACGTCAACCAAGGCAACGTCGGCCTGTCCGACGGCAGCGTACAGCAATACTCCAATTCCAGGTTGCGCGATGCCTTGCGGAATTCCGGCGACCCGACCAACACTTGGCGGATTTCGCTGCCGGAATAAAGTTGGGCAGGCGGAAGCCGGCCTTACTTTTACTTTGAAATCCGGTGCGTTTCCCGCCACCATGCGCGCTCAATTTACAGCCGTTGGAGTTCAAGCTTTAGCTTGGCTGGCGGTTGAAAAAGAAACGGAACAAGCTGAAGCTTGAACTCCAACAGGATAATTTTCATGAAACGCACACAACATTGCAACGAATTGCGCCCGGCTCACATCGGGCAAATAGTCACCCTCTGCGGCTGGGTCCACTCCCGCCGCGACCTCGGCGGACTCATCTTCATTGATGTCCGCGACCGCGAAGGCCGCACCCAAACCGTCTTCGATCCCTCCGATCTGCCCAAGGAACTGTTCGAGCGCGCCGCGGCGCTCCGCAGTGAGTGCGTCGTCCGCGTCACCGGCAAGGTCCGCCAGCGGCCCGCCGGCACGAACAATCCCAAAATCCCCACCGGCGAGGTGGAGGTGATGGTGAAGGAACTCGAAGTGCTCAACGTGGCCGACGTGCTGCCGTTCCCAGTGGACGACCCGGAAGTGGCGAGCAAGGTGAACGAGGAACTGCGCCTCAAATATCGCTACCTCGATTTGCGCCGGCCCGAAATGGCGCGCAATCTCCGCCTCCGCAGCAAGGTGGCCACCGCCACGCGCGTTTTCATGGATGAACAGGGCTTTCTCGAAGTCGAGACGCCCACGCTCTTCAAGTCCACGCCCGAGGGCGCGCGGGAATTTCTCGTCCCCTGCCGGACGAATCCCGGCCTGTTCTACGCGCTGCCGCAATCGCCGCAGCAGTTCAAGCAAATCCTCATGGTGGCCGGTGTGGAAAAATATTTCCAACTCGCCCGCTGCTACCGCGATGAGGACCTGCGCGCCGACCGCCAGCCGGAGTTCACGCAGATTGACATCGAGATGTCGTTCATCGAGCGAGAGGATATTTACAGCCTGATTGAGGGCCTGCTCCATCGCGTCTGGAAAACCGCGCTGAATATTGACGTGCCCGTGCCGTTCAAGCGCCTGACCTTCGAGGAAGCGCTGAACCGCTACGGCATTGACAAGCCGGACACGCGCATCGGCATGGAACTGGCGGACCTCACCGAGGATTTCCGCGCCAGCAAGTTCAAGGTCTTCAGCGGCGCAGTCGCCGCCGGTGGCGTGGTGAAGGCGCTTAACGCCAAGGGCCTCGCATGCGCGACCCAGGGCCAGATTGAGACGATGACCGAATACGCCAAGAGCTTCGGCGCGAAAGGCCTGGCCTACATCAAGGTCGAAAAAGGGGCAGACGGCGCTACCGTCGAATGGAAATCGCCCATCGTAAAGTTTTTCAACGACGCCGAGAAGGCCGCGCTCACGCAAAAACTCAAAATCGAGGAAGGCGATTTGATTTTGTTCGCCGCCGACCAATGGCTGAACGCCTGTGAAATCCTCGGCAAGATTCGTCTGTACTGCGCCGACGTTTTGAAGACGCAGGGCAAGCTGACAATTGATCCGAACCGGTTCGATTTCCTCTGGGTCATTGAATTTCCGTTGCTGGGTTTCGACCGCGAACAAAACCGCTGGTACTCCAGCCATCATCCGTTCACCGCGCCGGTGGCGGAGGACATCCCGATGCTCAAGACCGACCCGAAGAAGGTGCGCGGCCAGCATTACGACATCGTAGTCAACGGCGTCGAGTTGGGCGGTGGTTCGATTCGTATTCACCAGCCCGACGTGCAAAAAACGGTGTTCGAGGAAGTGTTGCAAATCCCGCCGGAAATGGTGAAGGCGCGTTTTGGCTACATGCTGGAAGCGTTTCGCTTTGGCGCGCCGCCGCACGGCGGCATCGCGCTCGGCTTCGACCGGCTCATCGCGATTCTCTGCAACACACCGAGCATCCGCGATGTGATTGCGTTCCCGAAAACCGCCAAGGGCACTTGTTTGATGACCGATTCACCCGGCAGCGTGGAGCCAAAACAATTACGGGACTTGCATTTGGAATTAAAAGTGGCGAAGAAGGAGTAAACATTCTGCCAGACAATGTGCCGCTTCTCAAAACCAGTTTAAAACGGCGCGCCGTCCGCATTTTGCAACTGGTAATTATAGCTTATGTTTTGTTCGTTTTGGCGGCGGCGATTTTCCAACGCCGGCTGATTTATTTTCCGAGGACCATCCCGCCGGCGCTCGCGGAACCGGCGGCGGCGGAACTGGGGTTCGTCCCGTGGAGAAATCCGCCGGGTCAAATCATCGGCTGGAAATATCCCGCCGCCTCATCACCGGTTGCGAGCGTTTTGATAACCCACGGCAACGCCGGTTGCGCGATTGACCGCGGCTATCTCGCCGGCCCCATCCACGATGCCGCTCCGATTGACGTTTATGTTCTCGAATATCCCGGGTACGGTTCCCGCGCAGGTTCGCCGGGTAAACGGAGCATCCTTGCCGCCGCGGAAGAAGCTTTTGGCTTGCTGACCAACGGCCTGCCCAAATACTTGGTGAGTGAATCCATCGGCGCAGGAGCGGCTTGTTATCTGGCCGGGGCGCACCCCGCAGAAGTCGCCGGTCTGGTGCTTTTCATGCCCTATTACAATCTGGCTTCCGTGGCCCAACGCAGGATGCCCTTGCTTCCGGCATATTTCCTTTTGCTCGACCGCTTCAATCCCGCCGAATGCCTCAAAGATTATCGCGAGCCGGTAAAAATGGTTCTCGCCGGCGCGGATGAAATCATTCCGGTGGAATCCGGACGCCGGTTGTTTGAAGGATACGCGGGACCGAAAAATCTTCAAATCATCCCCAGCGCCCGCCATAACGACATTGCCGGACAATCCCCGGCTTGGTGGAAGGAGGTTTTTGCATTCTGGCAGCAAAACCGCCCGGTGAAATCGACCTCATCGCATTGAGCCACACCAAATCCGCTTCTGCATGAAGCCGCCTGGGTTTTTCAGTTCGATCACGAGATCGCCCATCATCCAGTGACTATTTGTGAGGATTGTTTCCCATGTTATAATATGCGGAATTCGTCTTGCCGGGTTTCGCCAATTTTGCGATGATTATACACGCACGGCTTTATGAATGAACTACTTCAAAATCTGGTCGAACTTCAATCTCTCGAATTTGAAAAAAAACCGGATAAAACCACCGACCCGGCCATCGCGGAGTTGCGCGGCAAAATCCCGCCACAAATCCTCGGCCACTATGACCGCCTGGTTGCCCATGGGAAAAAGGGCCTGGCGGCCGTTCGCGACCAGGTCTGCACGGGATGTCACATGCATGTGCCCGTCGGAGTCGTTACCACGTTGATGCGCGACGACGATATTCAGCTTTGTGATAATTGCGGCCGCTATCTTTATTTGGCGGAAGCAGCAAAGGCAGACGTTCCGAAACCAGCCGCCAAGCCCGGGCCGGCCAGAAAGCCGCGCAAGTCAAAAGGTTCTTAGATTCTTTGCTGTTGGTTTGATCGCTGAACGCGGCCTTCTGCATCAACAGGCGTGAACGCAGGAACAGTCAAAGTGTGGTTTCCAATTCCCGTATCCCCGAAAACAAAAATCCCGGCAACGAATTCGCTGCCGGGACGTGAAAATGAACTGTTATTATTCGCCGTAAACGGTCACCGTGGTCTCAACATACAGACCCAGAACGCTGGTGACATGATAATCCACGTGCGAAATCTTGGTAATTCCGCCGTTGGCGGCAGCAGTCTTGATGCTGGAGTCTCCCGTGGCAACGCAGATGATGCCTTTGGAGGTGGCCGTACCCACCTTGCTGCATCCCGAGTTGCTCGTCGCCAGAACCGGCCCGGATACATCCGTGTAAACGTAACCGTAAGCTCCACCGGCGACTCCCATGGGCCCCACACATCCAGTCAACAACACAGCCAACGCACCCGCAGACATACAACCAATTAATTTTCTCATAATTGTTCTCCTTATTTTTTGTTTTACTGTCAGTTTATAGATTACTTCCTTGTAACACCCGCAGTCTTATTGAGTCTCGCATAATAGGGTGACATCAAGGCCACAATTCAGCCTGCGAATAGCAGGCGGCGATAACCAGCCGCCTACGGCACATCCGACGAAGTGCGGCCGTTGCTTCAAAACTGAGTTC
>Ga0181538_10004965_pt1 | contig 12154 bp, 10 predicted proteins | sample PEATcosm2014_Bin_40_FD_119773 | JGI IMG/M metagenome (GOLD analysis project Ga0181538, IMG submission 119773) | Peatland microbial communities from MTU Mesocosm Facility, Houghton, MI, USA - PEATcosm2014_Bin23_30_metaG | ecosystem: Environmental > Terrestrial > Soil > Wetlands > Peat | place...
ACCGACCGCGACCCCGACGGCCTCTACGTCATGCGCCACAGCACCGCCCACGTGCTGGCGCAATCCCTGCGGCATCTTTATGGAGATACCGTCCAATACACCATCGGCCCCGTGATCGAAAACGGGTTTTATTATGACTTCGAATTACCCCGCGGTTTCTCGGCCGAGGAATTGCCCAAGGTCGAACAGGAAATGCAGAAGCTGATCGACGCGAACCTGCCGTTTTCACGGCAGGACGTCGAGCCGAGCCAAGCCAGGGAAATTCTGCGCCACGAAAACCAGCGGTTCAAGGACGAGATCATCGACGAGCTTGCCGCCGCCGGCGAGAAGACGGTGTCCATCTACCGCCAGGGTGATTTCACCGACCTTTGCCGCGGCCCGCACGTCCCGGCGACCGGCAAGATCAAGGCCTTCAAGCTAACCAGCGTGGCCGGGGCCTACTGGCGCGGCGACAGCAGCCGCGAACAACTCACCCGCGTCTACGGCACCGCGTTCTTCGACAAGAAGGACCTGGAAAAATATCTCCAGCAGATCGAGGAGGCCAAGAAACGCGACCATCGCGTCATCGGCCCGGCCCTGGGGCTGTTCGTCATCGACGAAAAGGTCGGCCAAGGACTGGTCCTCTGGAAGCCCAAGGGCGCGCAGGTCCGCATCGAACTCCAGAATTTCATCAGCGAGCACCTCCGCCGGCAGGGATATCAGCAGGTTTTCACGCCGCACATCGGCCGGCTCGATCTGTATCGCACCAGCGGACATTATCCCTATTACCGCCAGTCGCAGTTCCCCCCGCTGATCGACCGCGAATATTTCGAGGCCTTGGCCAAGGAAGATTGCGGTTGTGCGGAGTTGGCCAACCGCATGGAGAAGGGTCAGATCGACGGCTATCTCCTCAAGCCGATGAATTGCCCGCATCACATCCGCCTCTACGCCAGCGAACAGCGCAGCTATCGCGATCTCCCGGTTCGATTGGCGGAATTCGGCACCGTCTATCGCTGGGAAAAATCCGGAGAGTTGGGCGGCATGACCCGCGTCCGCGGATTCACCCAGGATGATGCCCATTTATTCTGTTCCGAGGACCAGGTTCAAGCGGAATTGCACGGTTGCCTGGAGCTGGTGAAGATCGTGCTGGGGACGTTGAAGTTGAACGATTTTCGCGTGCGCGTCGGGCTGCGCGATCCGGACAGCGCCAAATACGTCGGCGGGGCCGAGCAATGGGACAAGGCCGAATCCGCCTGCCGCGCCGCCGCCGAGAATTTGGGCGTCCCGTTCGCTCTCGAGCCCGGCGAGGCCGCGTTTTACGGGCCGAAGATCGACTTCGTCGTCAAGGACGTCCTCGGCCGCGAATGGCAACTCGGCACCGTCCAGGTGGATTACCAATTGCCCGAGCGATTCGATCTGACCTACGTCGGCTCCGACAACCAGCCGCATCGTCCCGTCATGATTCACCGCGCCCCCTTCGGGAGCATGGAGCGTTTCATCGGCGTCCTGATCGAACATTTCGGCGGCGCGTTTCCGCTTTGGCTGGCCCCGGTGCAGGTGGCCGTCCTTTCCATCAGCGAAAAATCCAACGACTACGCAAACGCCGTCGTGAAGGAAATCAAGGAAGCCGGCCTGCGCGTCGAAGCCGACCTGGATGCCGACAAGATCGGCGCCAAGATTCGCCGCGCCACGATGCAAAAGGTTCCGTACATGCTCATTGTCGGCGACAAGGAGATGCAAACAAAGCAGGTGGCCGTGCGCACGCGCATCGGCGAGGATCACGGCCCGGTCTCGGTCACCGAGTTCATCGAGCGTTGCCAGCAAGAGATCGCCACCCGCGGCGCCGCCAAGGTGTGATGTCCGGTAGTGGATTTCTTTCGCAATCCAAAGCCCTGGGGCGCTTGCTCCATGGGGAATCCCAATTCGCTTCAACCTTCAATTTGACCCACTACCTGGCCCCGAACCATCAAAATTCCCCGATTGTTCTTGAAAAATCCGTCCGGCTTGCCGATAATTCCGCCTTACGATCCCTGATTTCCGCGTCCTAAGCGAAGGGCGTAGCCCTCCGCAACGTTGGGATAGCGGATTTTGGCTGTGGAAGACTGCCACGATTGCCGGGCGTTTTCGGGCAGGTCTGTGGCTCGTTTTTTGCCGCCAGTTCCAGGGACACCGCCATGCCGCGATCCGGGGCAAGCGCCCCGGCGGCTGAAGTGGTATTTTGGAGGATTGCTATTCCTACGAATTTCCGTCACAACGAGCAGATTCGCATTTCGCCGATCTTTTTGATCAATGAAAAGGATGAAAAGATCGGCAGCGTCTCCACCTCGGAAGCGTTGCGATTGGCCCGGGAAGCCGGGCTTGATTTGGTCGAAGTCGCTCCCACCGCACGCCCGCCGGTCTGCAAAATCCTCGACTACGGCAAGTGGCGTTACCAACAGCAAAAGAAAGTGGACAAATCGCGCTCCGCCGTGCGCGGCGGCCAACTCAAGGAACTGAAGCTCAAGACCGTCAAGATCGGCGATCACGATCTGATGATCAAGATCAACCACGCCCGCGAGTTTCTTAAAGAAGGCAACAAGGTCCAGTTCACGTTGCAATTCAAGGGGCGGGAAATGGCCCATCTGGATTTGGGGCGGGACATCTTCGTCAAGATCGAGAACGAATTGTTCATGGTGAGCAAGATCGAGCGCGACAGCAAGATGGAAGGTCGGCGCATGACTCTGGTATTGCAGCCGGACCACAAGCAGCCCGGCGCCAAGCAGCAGGTGGCCGCTGGCACCGCCCCGGCCGTCAAGACGCCGTTCACCGCCGGAGCCGGATTAAATATTCCGCAGCGCGCCGCGGCCCCACAGCCCGCCGCCGCGGCTGCCGCGGTCGCCTCGCCATCCGCCTCAAATGCGTAGCGGCCATTTCAAAGCCGCCCGGAACGCCCACGGCACGGTAGGCGAAGCCTCCGCTGCTGCCGTGGGAATTTGTCTCGCCGTGGAATTCATTCAGCCTTCATCCTTTGTTATGATTATCCACGCGCAGTAGATTGACGTCTCCTGTCAACAAGGGGCGGGATACGGCCATGCGTAAGATTCCTCACCTGGCTCAGGGATTGAGCCGACGGCGATTTATCCAGGGTTGCATCGGAGCGGCGGCGGCCTTGCCGGCATTCGCCCGACCGTGGCCGAGCCGCGCCGCGGTTCCGCCTCCTCCCGGCGGGCGATCGCTCCGCAGGCCAAACCTCATCGTTCTGCTCACCGACGACCAGCGCTGGGATTCGATGAGCTGCGCCGGAAATTCGATTCTTCAGACGCCCAACATCGACGCCCTCGCCGCCGGCGGCGTGAGGTTCACCAATTCCTTCGTCACCACCGCCATCTGCATGTCCAGCCGGGCCAGCATTTTCACCGGCCTTTACGCGCGATGCCACGGCCTGCTGACCGGGATGCAATCGTTGACGCCCAGACTGTTCGCCAACTCCTATCCGATGCTGCTCCGCCAGGCGGGCTATCGGACCGGCTTTGTCGGCAAATGGGGCTTGGGCGGGGCGTTGCCCATCAGCCGCTTCGACTATTTCGCCGGGTTCACCGGTCAGGGATATTATTTCGAGCGGGGAAGGACCAAACATCTGACGACGCTTCAGGTGGACCAGGCGGTCGAGTTCCTGCGCGGATGCCGCGCGGATCAGCCGTTTTGTCTTTCCGTCAGTTTCAAAGCGCCCCACGTTCAGGATGAGGGCCGCAACCAGCCGGGCATTTATGCCAAATATCCCTACGACCGCGCCTTGGAGCCGCTGTATCAGAATGCGAACGTTCCGCCGCCGGCAACCGTGGACGCCGTGCCCTGGCCCGCGTTCTTCGACTCGACCATGAACCGCACCCGCGAGGGAATGGATTTCCATCCCGAGCACTATCAGGAAACGATGAGATCGCTCTATCGGCTTCTGGCCGGCGTGGACATCGCCGTGGGCCGGATCATGCAGGCGGTCCGCGATCTGGGCGCCGACGACAACACGGTCGTCATGTTCACGTCCGACCACGGCTCGTTCTACGGCGAACACAATTTCGGCGGTAAATGGCTCATGAACGAGGAATCGATCCGTTCGCCGATGATCGTCTGCGACCCGCGCCTCCCCGCGGAATTGCGCGGCGCCACCCGCGACCAAATGGTCCTGAACGTCGACCGCTGCCCCACCCTCCTGGACCTCGCCGGCATTCCCGTCCCCCCCGGCGTTCAGGGCAGAAGCCTCCTGCCGCTGATGCAAGGCGACCGCCAATCACCCTGGCGAACCGAATGGTTTTATGAACACCATTACCTCCCGACCTTGATCGCTCCATCCGAGGGAATCCGCACCGCTCGCTGGAAATACGTGCGATACTCCGACGCCCAGCCGCTCTACGAGCAGCTCTTTGACCTTTCCGCCGACCCGCGCGAGCAGAACAATCTGGCCACCCAGCCGGAGCACTTCGCCACGCTGCAAGAGCTGCGCCAGCGCTGGCAGCTCTGGCGGATCGCCCTGGAAACTGCGCCGCCGGCCGGCCCATGGGTCGAGCCGGCGCCGGGTCCTCTGGCCGCCTCGATGCTGTCGCCGCGCCCGCCGCTTGTTCCGCAACTGACGAGCCATTCGTGACCAGCCTGATCGCCGACAATCTCGCGCCCACGCCGCGGACGTTCCACGTCATGGCCAAGCCGATCGGCCCCATCTGCAACCTCGATTGCAAATATTGCTTTTACCTGGAAAAGGAGAAGCTCTATCCCGAGAAGAAAACCGCCGCGGATTTCCGCATGACCGGCGACGTCCTGCGGAACTACGTCCGCCAGCACATCAGCCAGCAGGACGTCCCCGAGATCACCTTCGCCTGGCAGGGCGGCGAGCCAACCTTGATGGGCCTGGATTTCTTCCGCCGCGCCGTCGAGCTTCAGGCCGAGTATTGCCCTCCCAACCAACGGATCGCCAACGCCCTGCAAACCAACGGCTTGCTGCTGGACGACGCCTGGTGCGATTTCTTCCGCCGCGAGAATTTCCTCATCGGCCTGTCGATCGACGGACCGAAAGAAATCCACGACGAATATCGCGTCAACAAAGCCGGCCACGGCACCCACGATGCCGTCATGCGCGCCTGGGGCCTGCTCAAAAAGCACGGCGTCCAATACAACACGCTGACGGTCGTCAACCGTCTCGTCGGCGATCGTCCCACCGAAGTCTACGAGTTTTTGAAGGACAACGGCTCTAAATTCATGCAGTTCATCCCGCTCGTGGAGCGCGTCGGCTCAACGCCCGAAGCCTTCGCCGAACCTCCGCTCCTGAAAGTTCTCGCGCCATACGCCGAAGTCACCCCCTGGTCCGTCCTTCCAGAACAATTCGGCAATTTTATTTGTGAAATCTTCAACCGCTGGGTTCGCCGCGACGTCGGCAAAATTTTCGTCCAACTGTTCGACGTGCAACTGGGCATTGAATGCGGCTTGGGTTCAACCCTCTGCGTTTTCGCCGAAACCTGCGGCCGCGCCATGGCCCTGGAACACAACGGCGATCTCTACTCCTGCGATCATTTCGTTTATCCCGAATTCAAGCTCGGCAACATCATGGACCAAACCATCGACGAAATGGTTCATTCCCCAGCCCAGAAACAATTCGGCGACGACAAACGCGACGCATTGCCCCAATATTGCCAACGCTGCGAAGTGAAGAAATATTGCAACGGCGAATGCCCCAAGCACCGTTTCCTGACGACTCCCGACGGCGAGCCGGGCCTGAATTATCTCTGTGCCGGCTACAAGAAAATCTTCACGCACATGCGGCCGCATTTGCGCATCATGGCCGATCTTCTTCGCCAGGGCCGCCCCGCCGCCGACATCATGTCGCTCGGCCTCGACGCCCCCTGCCCCTGCGGCAGCGGCATGAAATTCAAGCGCTGCTGCGGCAGACCCACCCTTGCCGCATCACACTCCTTTTAGCGGCCGCGCTTGCGCGGCGCGTTCGACGGGTACTCATCGCTCGCAAAGAACTGAACCACGGATTTCACGGATGGGCACGGATAAGAAATGAATTCATCCGTGCTGCAATCCCTCAAAATCTTCGCACGCCGCGCAAATTTCCAGATTGGATTGTTTACCGCCGGCTTCGCTGGGGCACGCCGAGGACCTGGCGTTGCCTTGGCCCACAACCTGGCTTCCAAAAAAAGTTCGCGCGGAGGCGCGGAGGCGCGGAGGCGCGGAGAATTGAAAGGGGACAATTTGACCCATCTTTTCTCTTCTCCGCGCCACCGCGCCTCCGCGCGATATCTCTTTAGCGCTGGATTTAAGTTTGCGTACCATTTTGGTTGCGGCTACGCCGCGCTGGGTAATCCGTGCAATCCGTGGTTTTACCTTCTTCCCCCTCTCCTGGGACTCCGGGAAAAGGCTTACGCCAGCGATGACGGCGCGGCTGACCGATCACGTTTGGGAGATTGAGGAATTCGCTGCACTGATCACAATGCGGGCCGCTCCACGGGTGCATCCGGTTGGATGTCTTCCTTGGGTACCGGCATAAAAATCCAAAGCACCAGATAAGCGATCACGCCCAGCCCCCCAAAAAAGATGGAAATAACAAAACCAGCACGCCACACCCACGATGGCGTATCGGTTGCGTGCGCCAGGCCGCCACAGATGCCAAACACCTTTCGGTCAGTTTTTGACCGAACGATCTTGTTGAGCGTATCAGCAATTCCCATAGGACCGCCTAACGGTTGACGCCCCGTGTCCGGCGATGCGACGCGGAGCCGACGCGCGTGTAATTCTAACCAGAGGATTCGATTTAGACCATTATATTTCAAACTGACCTGCTAGCGAAAATCGCGCCCTTAACGTCGCGTTGCATTTCATGCACTGCAACTTCTGCCGCATCCATCAGACGTTGCGGGTGACGCCGGCTATGGAATTCGGATTAAGCAATCATGTTTGGGAGATTGAGGAATTGGTGGCGCTGCTTAAATGACACGACGAGCGCTACGCCGCAGTGCCCAATCAGCTATCCACGTCGCGCCCATGATGCCCAAGCAAATCATGGCCGTTGGAAATCCGATCTTGTATAATCGTTCATTCCATTCGACAACCATTGGCGAGGCGTAATAGGTTGTGCTGTGTGAGACAAAAGAAGCCGTCTTTATGGCCGTCGGTTGGGCGCTCGCCGTACTGGTTTCCCAGATACTGGCGACCCCAGACGCCAAGCCAGCGATAACCGCCACGATAGCAGCTAAAATCTGCGCCCGTTTAAGCGCGAAGGCCATGACGAGAAATGTTATAGAAAATCCTTCGCACAGTAAAATATTTTCAAACTTTACCATTACCCGAAACGTGGACGGTTGGACATCCGCCCGCCGGTCTGCTATATTTCCCGCCCCTCTTGCCGGAGGGATTTTTGCGGATTCTGCGAGGATTTTTTCATGGCGTATAAATTCAAGCCCAACAAGAGCGTCGCCAAGCGTTTTCGGCGCACGGCCACGGGAAAGCTCAAGCGACATCACAGCTATACCTCTCACCTGATGAGTTCCCGCCCGGCTTCCAAGCGGCGGAAACTTCGCCGGCCGGAGATTCTGTTTGAAGGCCACGCCCGCAACATGCGAAAACTCATGGGCGCCAGCGGAATTCGTCCCGGAAAGATTCGCCACGAACGCGAGCTTGCCGCCAAGACGGCTGCCGCCGCGCCCAAGGCGGCTGCCGCCGCCGTCAAGCCCGCCGAGGAAAGGAAGTAAATCATGCCCCGATCAACCGGCGGCCCCACGCACAGCCGCAAGCGCAAACGAGTTTTGAAAAACGCCAGCGGATTTCGCGCGGCTTCGGGAACGCTTTACCGCCCCGCCATCGAGTTCACCCGCAAGGCCGGCGTTTACGCCTACCGCGACCGCCGCCAGCGGAAGCGCCATTTCCGCACCCTCTGGATCACCCGTTTGGGCGCCGCTTTGCGTGCCCGCGGCATCCATTACAACCGATTCATCCCAGCCCTCATCGCCGCCGGCATCGAACTGAACCGCAAGATGCTCAGCGAGCTGGCGATCAGCGATCCCGCGGTGTTCGATGCGATCGTGGAAAAGGTGCGCCCGCATATTGTTCAGCCGGCGGCCAAGGCGTCGGCGTGATTTCGATTGTCAATTATCCATTATCCATTCACTCCCATCCCATCGCCCGCTCGATGGCCTTATGCCATCCCGCCATCCGTCGCCGGCGTTCGGCGTCGTTCATCGTCGGCTGCCAGGTTTGATCGGCGCGCCATCTCGAGCGTAAATCGTCAAATCCAGGCCAGAATCCCACGGCCAATCCGGCCGCGTATGCCGCTCCCAGCGCCGTGGTTTCGCGCACTTTGCTCCGGATAACCGGAACGCCCAGCACGTCGGCCTGGAACTGCATGAGCAGCGAGTTGGCCGTCATGCCGCCATCCACTTTCATCGCCGCCAGGGCCGTTCCCGAATCGGCGGTCATCGCATCCGCCACGTCGCGGGTTTGAAACGCCACCGCTTCCAGAACGGCCCGGGCAAGGTGATGGCGATTGGAGAACCCCGTCAAACCGGCGATGATCCCGCGCGCATCCGATCGCCAATACGGCGCGAACAATCCGGAAAACGCCGGCACGATGTACATTCCGCCGCTGTCAGGAACATCAGCAGCCAGCGTTTCAATTTCGGCGGAACTATCGATCATCTTCATGTTGTCGCGCAGCCATTGCACCAATGAACCGGCCACGGCCACCGAGCCTTCCAGCGCGAATCGCGCCGGCTGCCCGGCGCGCTGATAGGCCACGGTGGTGATCAATCCGCGCGATGAACGTTTGGGCGACGTGCCGGTATTGAGCAGCAGAAAGCATCCGGTGCCATATGTATTTTTCGATTCGCCCGGCTCGAAACAGCACTGCCCCACCAGCGCCGCCTGCTGATCGCCCAGATTGCCGCAGACCGGAATCTCATCGGCGAACGGCCCCTCCGCCGTTGTGCGCCCCCAAGCGGCCGGATCGATCGACGGGGTGATCTGCGGCAACATTTTCGGCTCGACGCCCAGGCGATCGATCATCGAATCATCCCATCGAAGCGTCGCGAGGTTCATCATCATCGTCCGGCTGGCGTTGGTGACGTCGGTGACGTGCCGCCCGCCGCGGACCCCGCCGGTGAGGTTCCAGATGAGCCACGAATCGATCGTGCCGAACAGCGCATCTCCGCGTTTGGCCGCCGCCCGCGCCGATGGAACGTTTTCCAGAATCCACCGCACTTTCGGCCCGGAAAAATAAGTCGCCAGCGGCAAACCGGTCACCGCGCGAAACCGGTCGATCCCCCCGTCGGCCGCCAGTTCATCGCAGAGCGTTTTGGTCCGCGTATCCTGCCAGACGATCGCATTGCAAAGCGGGATTCCGGTATTCCGATCCCAGACGATTGTCGTTTCCCGTTGATTAGCGATCCCCACCGCCGCGATCTGCCCGCCCCGGGCCCCCGACGCCGCAACCGCCTCGCCAACCACCTCGCATGTCCTTCGCCAGATTTCCAGCGGATCATGTTCCACCCAACCCGCCCGCGGAAAGATTTGGCGATGTTCCTTTTGCGCGCAGGCCACCGGGCCGTCACGATCGAAGATCATGCATCGCGTGCTGGTTGTTCCCTGATCGATGGAAGCGATGAACCGGGACATGGGTGAACGATCACATTTCGCGCCCGGCAGCATGGCTACCTTGGCTGAATGATCGGCAATCGCCTAATTCGCACCCGCGCATCTTCAATCGTGACCAACGCGCCTTGTCGCAGGTCGTCAGCCAGTGCAGGCAATTGGGCCAGAAGGACTTCGAGCTGCGCGTCGGCCCGTCGAGACATTCTCCGCCGAAACTGCACCACAGACGGTGTGAACGCACCACGCATGGCGAGCAACGTGCCGAAATCCGTGTCAGCCGTCACTAAAACCCTCCCCTCCGCTACGGCTCGATCCAACTGAACGCTATCGGCATCGGATGCGGCATCGCGTTCAAGCACATGAACCGCATCAAAGCCCTTGTTCCGCAGGCCTTGCGCGAGCTTGGGGGAACAGGCGTTATCCACCAGGAATCTCAGCCCGCTAGCCGTCACGCCGGTTCCTTAATCAGAGGCAATTGCCGCTCGAACAACGACTCGGCGGCAAACTTTAGGGCTTGAACTATGTCCTCGCGCTCGAGATCGGGATGCTCCTCAAGAACCTCCTCGAACGAAAGCCCTTCGGCGATCAATCCCACGATTGTCGCGACGGGGATACGCCGTCCTCGGATGCAGGGGACGCCCGCCATTTGGTTCAGATCGATCGTGATTCGTTCAAAGTTCATGAGACTCCTATCTCGGCAAGCAGGTTCACGCTTCATGTCCGCACGGCGCTGACCGTTTCCGACTTCACCAAATCGCAGGCGTAGTCTACACAGGCGATCACGCCCTCGCGGGTCAGGTGCGGATATTGGGCCAGGATGTCGTCGATAGTCCAGCCCCGCCCCAGGCACTCCAGCACCAACTCAACGGTGATCCGTGTTCCCTTAATGACTGGCTTTCCCACCATTATCGCAGGGTCGGCCGTGATGTACGCTTGCCATTCCATAGGACACTCTGTCGCCATTGTATCATGCTTGGCGCTTCTGTTAACTCGCAATCACCGGGCTCCTCTTCCATCTTCCCGTCGCCAGCGTCGCCGCCGCGATGGCGATGATGCAGATCAGGCCGACGGCATATCTCGTCTGCCCGGAATACCAAACGGTCATGTCGGACGTGATCGGCAGGAACCGCAGGAGAAGCATGCTCCAGATCCCCACGATCGCCGCCACCAGTCCGTATCGGACCAGCAGCAACAGGATCAGGCCCATGACCAGACTTTCCTGCCCCCATTGCACCCAGCCGGGGCTGTACCATTGAAACATGATGGCCGGCCCGAACAGCACCAGCGCCGCCGAGGCCAGCCATTTGCGGCGCAAAACGATCAGGAAGATCACCATCGCCAGCAAATACAGCAGCCCGATGTAAAAGGCGTCCAGCAGCGCCCACAGTGCAACCGCCGTCGGATTCTGGGTGAAGAGGAATCGGATCATGGTGCTGAGGTTGGGGATGGCCGCGGCGTAACCGAAGTGCATCGGCAGGACGTTGGTCAATTCCCCCAGGATCGACGCCGCCACGCCCACCGCCAATCCGGCCAGAACGTGCGACGCCACCAGCGGATCGCTCAGCCGCCCCGCCAGCGCCCGGCTCCACGAAATCACCGTCTCCGGCCAGGTTTTGCGTACGTACGGTTCCAGCGCCAGATAAAACATCCACACGATCGCCGCCGGCACGAAGATCGATCCCAGCACGCGGAAGAACGAACGCATTTCCAGGAACAATTCCGGCACGTGGTTGGCGCACAACAGCCAAACCAGCATTCCCAGCACCAGGATCAGTCCGGCCAATTTCTGAGCGCCTTCGGAATCCATCTGCCCCGCTCGAAAATTGCGCCACACCAGCACCAGGCTGCTCACCGTCGCCGCGATGATCAGCGTCGCCTGCAACACGATGTTCCGCCCGGTGGGAAGATCGGGATTGGCCTCGATTCCCATCCGGTCGGCATCGTCCTGCCACGATTCCCTGATGTCGAAGAATATCGGCACGCCGCCCAGCGCCGCCGCCTCCACGTGAATCTTCTCGCTCGGATTCTCCGGATAGGCCCCCTCCCAGGCGAAGCGCGCGCTGGCGTACATCGGTGGAATGGCCGTCGGCTCGACGGGCTTCAAATCCTGTTGCCGCAACTCCGCCGCCTGAAATAACGATGAAAAATCGGCCGTCTGCGATGGCACGGCAGATTTCCTGAAATTCGAATCCGGAAGCACTTCCAGCGTCTTCAGTCTCCCCAGGCAATCCAGCACAACCGTTCGCATTCCCGGCACGCTCCGAGCCGGTTCGTCCAGCGTCACCATGCCGATATCGTCCTTGGAGATCATGAACTGCGGGCTTTGGCGATACCAGAAATAGACCGGCCCCGGCCGCGCCGCCGCCAGCTTGTCCCAACGTCCGCTCGTGCGATCCACCTTGTGAACCCAGGCGATGTATTGCTCGTCCAATCCAAATCCCTGCGCCCGCGAGCGCGCCGGCGCGTCGCCCAATCCGGCATCGACCAGGATCTGCCGGGCGCGATCCGTCAAAACGGCCGGCGGCTGGATCCCGTCCCGAATCCGCGGCAGCACCATCGCCCA
>Ga0181538_10004969_pt1 | contig 12147 bp, 20 predicted proteins | sample PEATcosm2014_Bin_40_FD_119773 | JGI IMG/M metagenome (GOLD analysis project Ga0181538, IMG submission 119773) | Peatland microbial communities from MTU Mesocosm Facility, Houghton, MI, USA - PEATcosm2014_Bin23_30_metaG | ecosystem: Environmental > Terrestrial > Soil > Wetlands > Peat | place...
ACTGCGCATCTTGCCATACTAGCCAGGGCGGCAGGCCGTACGCCGGCGGTCTCGCTGTATCCACACCCTTTGGCGTTATCTATTCCACCAACATCACTCCGGATCCGGCTACTGGCATCGGCAATTGGTCGGAGCAGGATTTTTACAAAGCGATGCATGACGGCATCCGTCGTGACGGCAAACACCTCTATCCGGCGTTCCCGTATCCCTGGTTTACCAAGGTAAACCGTGATGACGTGCGTGCGATCAAGGCTTTCCTCGATACGCTTACACCGGTAAGGCAGGCAAACAAGCCCACGGAGCTTCACTGGCCGCTGAACATGCGGGAAGTGATGGCAGGATGGAACGAACTGTATTTCCACGACGGCACTTTTAAGCCGGACTCGAAGAAGTCGGAACAATGGAACCACGGCGCTTATCTCGTCGAAGGTCTTGGTCATTGCGGTGCATGCCACACGGCGACGAACGTGTTGGGGGCACCAAAGACCGACGAAAATCTGAAGGGCGGCGATTTTGGCGAACACTGGTATGCGCCCAGCTTAGCAAGCGGTCTTAGAGATGGCCTCGGCGGGTGGTCGGCAGCCGAGATTGTCGAATATTTGAAGACCGGCGTGAACGCCAAGTCGGCAGCGGCCGGCCCAATGGTCGAGGTCGTCAAGAACTCAACTCAGTATCTCAGCGACGTCGATTTGAACGCCATCGCGGCATATCTAAAAGATTTTCCCGCCGGGAAAGTCGAGGCTACCACAAACACAACCGAGATCGACAAGCAGGCGTTATCCCGTGGCGCGGCACTTTACGTTGATAACTGCACCGGCTGCCACGGTGAGAACGGCGAAGGCCTGGCACAAGTTTTTCCGCCGCTCAGGGGAAGTTCTGCCGTTCAAGCCGAGAACCCCGAGACAGTGATTCATGTGGTGCTCGCCGGCGCCAAGATTGCGACGACGCGAGGCGATCCAACGGGATTCGCAATGCCTGCGTTCGATGGGAGGCTCGACAACACGGAGGTCGCAGATTTGGTGAACTACATCCGCAACGCGTGGGGTAACCACGCGTCTCCCACGAGCGCGGATGCGGTTTCCAAGGTGCGTAGGGGCATCGAAGATGGCGGCGGGTGATCTTTTAATGAACGTAATGGGCGGTCCAAGGCTCCACTTCAATCGCACACCGGGCTTAAACTGCGAGCGGAGGTTCATGATGGGGAAACGATTCAAGGTCGGCGATCACGTGACGTGGAACTCGGAAGCCGGGCATGTCAGCGGCACAATCATCAAGGCACACACAAAAGATTTCGACTACAAAGGACATACCCACCACGCGAGCGAGGACGACCCGCAGTACGAAATCAAGAGCGCCAAGACGGACCACATCGCGGCGCATAAAGGTCATGCACTGAAAAAAGTGGGCTTCTGAAAGCTTGCTTATATCATACGAAGCGACACTGATGAGCAAGAGAATCACGGTGGATAATGTCAAGCTCAAGCGAGCCTACCGGCCCTCGGCCGCCGATGATGGCACCCTCATATTGATCGACCGACTATGGCCCCGCGGGATGAAGAAGGTCGACGCGGCCATTGATGCATGGATCAAGGACATCGCGCCCAGCACCGCGTTGCGGAAATGGTTCGATCACGAACCGTCCCGCTGGCAGAAATTTCGCAGTCGCTACGCTGTGGAACTCCACAAGCATCCTGAACAGCTCAACAGGCTACGTGCCCTGGCAAGACAATGCTCGATCACGCTCGTGTTCTCAGCTCGCGACGAGGTTCACATCGACGCCGTTGCGCTGAGGGACTTTCTGTTGGGACGACCGGCGACGCGAAAGGCCGAGACAGCCTCACCGGTAGGCTAGCGCTCCGGCGAGCTTAGCTGCTTCGCCATCGGCGCAGGATGCATCTGTGAAGGAGGCTCCTATCTCGTATGAAGGAGGCTCATATAACGGCGGTGGCTCGTGCGGAGGAGCGTCGTCAAGCTACTCAACCGCACGACGCGACAAGCTTGAGCGCCGCTGATGACCGTATTCGTCTGAGCGCCTGGCTGCCTCCGCAACAGGGCATAACCCCGCGCATCCGGTTCGGTAGTCGATCGATCAATGTGTTGTGGGCGATACCGCTGGTCGTCGTTCTCTTGATCCTTGGAATAGCCGTGGCCCAACAATTGCGGACGATGCCCGGTGTGCAAGAATTCATCGCGCGCTACCCCGGCGAAACCCCGTCCTCGGAGGCGGTGTACTCGGGCTTCCCCTTATGGCTGAGGTTGCTGCATTTTTTCAATTTTTTCTTAATGATGTTCATCATCCGCGCAGGCATCCAGATTCTCGCCGATCATCCACGCCTTTATTGGCGGCGGGACTGCACGCCTGGCACGGATTGGTTTCGCTTCCAGCGTGACGTACCGAAAGACCGGGTATGGACGTCAAAGGACGATTCCGTGACCATCCCGAAATGGCTCGGCATTCCCGGCGTTCGCCATTCGATCGGGCTCGCTCGTTGGTGGCATTTCTCCTTCGATCTTTTATGGGTAATCAACGGCGCGACTTTTTATGTACTGCTGTTCGCGACGGACCAGTGGCAGCGCCTGGTGCCGACCACCTGGGCAGTCTTCCCCAACGCCGTGTCAACGGCGCTTCAATATTTGTCGTTGCAGTTCCCTGTCGATCATAGCTGGACGAATTACAACAGCCTGCAACAACTTACCTATTTTATCACGGTGTTCGTTGCTGCCCCGCTGGCGGTCGTTACCGGCTTGATGCAGAGCCCTGCGATCGCGAACCATATGGGCTGGTTCGCGAGAATTCTCAATCGGCAAGCATCCCGCACGATCCACTTTGGTGTGCTGTGCTGGTTCCTGTTTTTCATCTTCGTCCATGTGACGCTGGTGTTCATCACTGGGGCGCGACAGAATTTGAACTACATGTGGGCCGGTGTGAACGACAACTCCTGGGACGGATTTCTGATCTGGGGCTGCGCTATGGTCGTGGTGATCGTGACGTGGTGGCTTGCTTCGCCTTTTACCATCAGGCATGCCCGGCTGGTTCAGAAGATCGGCCAAACTGTCGTCGGCCCCCTTATGGCTATCGCGGAATGGGGGGACCCGAGGACCCAGTACATGGGACCGGATATCTCGTCGTATTTGTGGTCCAATGGCACGCTGCCAAACTCCGAAGAGTTTGATTCATTCGTGAAGAGCAACTTCGCGGACTACCGGCTCCGCGTGAGCGGGTTGGTCGAGAATCCAAGGACGTTTTCCTATGCCGAGATCAAGGCGATGCCGAAGCAGGAACAGATCACCGAGCATTTTTGCATTCAGGGATGGTCCGGCGTGGCCAAGTGGGGCGGCGTTCCGATGCGACACATCCTCAACATTGTAAAGCCGACAGCCGACGCTCGTTACGCCGTCTTCTATTCGCTGTCCGAAGGCTCGGCAGGCGGCGGCTATTACGATGTTCACAAGATTCAGAACATGAGCCATGAATTGACCATCCTCGCCTATGAAATGAACGGAGCGCCGCTCAGCGTGCTTCATGGTGCGCCGCTGCGGTTGCGCAACGAGAACGAGTTAGGCTTCAAGATGGTCAAGTGGATCGCGGCGATCGAGTTCGTCTACGATTTCGCTCACCTGGGCGCCGGCCAAGGCGGCTACAACGAAGATCATGAATTCTATGGATATCGTATGCCGATTTGATGCATCGAAGTTGCATATGTCATCCAATGGTTGGTGATTGACTTTTACGATGATCAACTGCCCGCGTCGATACGTCAAATTCGGAACACGAATGCCGCCAAAAGAGGTCTCCAGTGATTATCGAATCTTCAAATCAAGTTCCGCGTGTCACGGTGCTCAAGCGATTCCCGTTGCCGAGAAACTTTGGCGTGTCGTTTGAGTCGCGCATTGAGCAGGGACGAACGTGGTCGGCTCCGGCCGGCACGGTGCGCGTCAAGTCATTTGAAATTTATCGCTACGATCCGAATTCCGGCGAAAACCCGCGCCTGGATACTTTCGAAATCGATCTCGATGATTGCGGTCCGATGGTTCTAGATGCGCTCATCTGGATCAAGAACAAGGTCGACTCGACGCTTACCTTCCGACGCTCATGCCGCGAGGGGATTTGCGGCTCCTGCTCGATGAACATCGATGGCACGAACTGGCTCGCCTGCACTCGGTTCATTTCCGACCTGGCCACGCCAGCGACAATTTATCCGCTGGCGAACTTGCGAATCGTCAAGGATCTCGTCCCCGATCTCACGCATCTCTTCGCGCAATATGCGGCGATCGAGCCTTGGCTCAAAACCAAGACCACCGAACCCGAACGGGAACGGCTCCAATCGGCGAGGGAGCGAAGCAAGATCGACGGCTACTACGAATGCATCCTTTGCTTCTGCTGTACCTCGGGTTGCCCGAGTCATTGGTGGAATGGCGATCGTTTTTTTGGCCCCGCGGTGCTCCTGCAGGCTTGGCGCTGGCTGACCGATAGTCGCGACGAAGCGAAGGAAGAGCGGCTCGACAATCTCGAAGACCCGTTTCGGCTCTATCGCTGTCACACTATTCTTAACTGCACACGCACCTGTCCGAAGGGCCTCAATCCAGGCAAAGCGATCGCCGAAATCAAAAAGATGGTGATGGAGCGCCGAAGCTGACTGAGTAGGAAAAGACCCACGATGTCCAATCCCATGGCAAAACGGCCGAGACCGCTGGCTCCGAACGTGCAGATTTATCTGCCGCAACTCACGTCCGTTTTATCTATTCTCAATCGGATCACTGGCGTGGCCTTGAGTGTCGGCGCCATTGTGTTGGTCATCTGGTTGTTGGCGGCTGCGAGGGGGCCGCGGACCTACGCTGTTGTCCAGGGCGCCATCGCATCCTGGATTGGCCAGGTCGTGCTGTTCGGGACCACGTTCGCGTTTTTTCTTCATTTCTGCGGCGGCATCCGGCATTTGGTCTGGGACACCGTGCACGGCTTCGAGCTTCGGTCGATCTACATTTCAGGGTGGGCGGTGGTGACCGCATCCGTAGTGCTCACCGTGGTGGCTTGGGTCGTCGGCTCGTTGATGGCAGGATAGAGTCGTGTATCGCCACAACATGCGCTCTCCGCTCGCTCGCGCGATCGGGCTCGGCTCGGCCAAGAAAGGGGCCGGACCCTGGTGGGCAGAGCGCGTTTCAGCCGTCGCGCTTGTGCCGGTGACGGTGTGGTTCGCGGCCGAGATCATCGCGCATAGCGGCAGCGATCATCCCACCTTCATCGCCTGGCTGAGGGCGCCACTCGCCGCCACCTTAATGATCCTGCTTCTGATCGCTCTATTCTATCACACTGCGCTCGGCCTGCAGGTCGTGATCGAGGATTACGTCCACTCCGGGGCCAAATTCGCTGCCGTCATCGCGGTGCGTCTTGGCTGCTTCGCGCTCGCCGCTGCGGGCGTCATGGCCACCCTTAGCGTCGCGTTCAGCGGCTGAGAGGGACGATGCGTCCTCAAAGAAAAATGTCCAATGAAGGTGACACAGCGGATGCGATCGTGAAAGCGGAAGCCGGGTGCAGGGTTGAAGCGTCAGACGATGTAATGGCCGGAAGGCAAAACGATGTTCGTCGAACAACTGCTGTCCAAGGCGCGCGAAAGGCTCATCACGATTGGGGACGACGCTCCGCTGATCCAAGCGGCGCGGCTCCTGCGTTCAGGGAGGGACGTATGGCGGACTTTTACGAAATAGATTTTCTGCCGGTTCACACACCGCACTCGTCGCCGCCCGTTGTGCGCCCCACACCTAGCGCCCCGGCCGCTGCAACGCGCCCTGGAACTGGATTTCCTTCATACCGCGATCTGAGAGTAGCGCTGCAGAACCGTTACGCGGCGCAGCTGGCGGCGGTCGACGACATACTCCGCTTCGGCCGGCCGGATGGCGCCGAGCACGTGCGGCGCACAGATGATGGCGTCCGCCGGCGCCGCGGTCTGCAGCAACACGCTTCCGCCGTCGCACGCACGTCGTAAATCATTGGCGTAGGACACAGCCGCCGATCGGTCAGCCGACCACGACATGCCGTAGGTCTGCTGGAGGTGATTAACCATGGTGTCGTCCCGAAACAGCTCGACGGCTGGCCCAGTGTATGGCGGCAGGAAGCGGCGCAGCACGTCGAACAGCACGAGGTCGTCGTTGACCATGTTGCGGATCGCGTCTCGGCGACACCGTGACGCCCGGGATCCTTCGCCTAGATGACCGTTGCGGATTCAAGTGCCGCCTTGGAGGGTCGGTAGGGCGAAAATCCATCCATCATCATTGTATAAGAGCTGGTCTCGATTTTGACGATCCATCTCCAGCCTTGCCTCAGCAATTGTGGCGTTATGGCTTTCGCCATAAGAAATTAACCGTTGACATTGACGTCGATCACACTGGGCTATGTGAGTTGGCTGCCGACTTACACACCGAGGTAGCAGGCTTTTGTCTCCGCATCCGCTGCCTCTCGCTGGTGCGAAGTGCTGCGGGGTTCGCATCGCTGCCCAGACGCCATTTATTGCTTCAACCCTGTGCGCCGCGTCCGGTTCATTCCGATTTGCCGATCGCTTGATAGGAAATATCTTTCAATTCGTCGAAGCGGGTCATCAGTTCTCGCGTAGTGGATGATGATATGACAATGATCGGGTAGGTCTCGTTGTAGTCCGCTGCGATCCTGTGCTCCCTAACAATTGCTCGCCTGCCGCGCGGCGTGTAGCGTAACGGTCGACATTGACAAGCTGCGCGGGCTTTTGCGCAAGACTTGATGCCATCCCATTTTTGGAGAACCAGCATGACGGACGATCTTGAATTGATCATCTTTGCAGTTATTCTGGCGGTATTTGTGGTCTACGGTTGTTGGGCGACCCGGCAAAAAAAGATCCACCAGTGAGGCAACGAGACCCGCGTACGACGCGTGCAGCAGGGCTTGCACTTCGGCCGTGTGATCGCAGATTGCCCACGTGGCCGGATTTGATTTAGGCTGATCGGCGGTCAAAAACTGCGGAGACCGATAATGACCAAGGACGAACTGGAAGGCCGGATTCGGGCAATTGAGGCCGTTCTGATCGAGCTACGAGAGGTGACGCCCGACGTTATTGATGCGGCTAAGGCATATATGAGAGACCCAAAACGGTGGCCCGATCCAAAGATGGCAGAGGTGAGGCTTCAAATCGCCGGGCGTCTCGACGAACACGCAGAAAAAGCCCTCGATGATCTGAAATGGCGCAAAAATCATAAATGATCGAAGGCCGCCTCACTTGGCGGACATCAGCACTAGCCGTTCAATCGTCCCGGCTGGCCGAATGACGCTGTCCGGGAATCTCTTTCATGATGTGGCTCAGCACCATTGGCAGCTTGGCGATGTTGGTAGTGATCCGCTGTGCCTCGTCGCGTATTGGGTCAGTTTCAATTGTGGCGGCGGTTTAGGATCAGTCCAAGCACTACTAAAGCGAAGATTGCGACGCCAGCCACCGGGATAATCTGTTGCCAGTCCATAAGGGCCTCAATTGGCCGCTACCCGGTTTTGTCGTGCGTATAACCAAGCGGCGGATTCGTTCCTGATCCAACGACTAGCTTCACTTTTGGTCGCAAACCCCTCAATGCGGTCTACTGTCCCATCCGCTCAATCGTCCAGATTGGCTGAATTTGGCGGCCTCGGAATGTCCTTCAATATGTGCTGCGGCACGCTTGGCAGCTTGGCAATGTTCACCGCTAACGCCTACAATTCAGCGGTCAAAGTCATGGGAGCTTCGCGCCGCAATGAGCATGGCGCGGCTCCGGTTTATGGCTGGTTCACCGAAGGCTTCGATACGCTCGATCTGAAGGAGACAAAGGCGCTCCTGAAACGGTTGGCGGGGTAACGTTCTGTTTGCGACCGGAAAGGCCACTTCCTGCCCGGCCCTTCGACCAGCTATGATGCCTTTCCTGAGCCTACGGAGAGGCAATGAAAAAGCGCTCGCGAGTAGGCCGGGAAAATAAATGAACCTCGCTGACGTGGTGCCCGATGGAGACGTGCTTGTCGCGCTTGAACCCGAAGCGCTTGGGCTGCGCATACTTCAAGTGCTCGCAACGTGGAGCCCGCACATTAGTCAAATACGGCTAGGCCTGTTTCTTAACGGCGCGCTGACCGGCTATTCAAGCTACCCCCGGCGCGACCAAATCGGACAGGCCATAAGAGAGGCTTGGGCGTGGCTTGAAGGACAAGGGCTCCTTTTGCAAGACCCCCGCTACATGCCGGGAGATATGCGCGTTCTTAGTCGAAAAGCCCGACGCTTAGCTAAGGAGAGCCGAATGCGCACCGCGCACTAAGCGGTTAGAAGCACCGCGCGCCATTTCGCTTCTTGACTATCGAGAGAGTTTTGTCGCCTTTCAAACCGACCGAATTGTTGTTGCAATAGGACCGAATAGCCATCGTGTACGAGATTCCGACCGCAGCAGATTTGGCTCGTCATCTCTCGACGATCGTGCACGAGGCGCAACAGAAAGCGCGCGCAGAAAGTGCCCGTCTGAAAAGTGAATTCGCCGCGCACGGCGCGGCTCGTAGCTTCCGACTAATCGTCGCTGTTGCCGGACGTGTGGACACCGTTCACAAAGAGGCGCTTGCCGAAGCGATGCCTGTTGTTCTCGATTTTGCCAAGCGAACGCAGATTGACTTGAAACAGATAACGTTATTGGCACGCCCTTACCTTGAGAACCTTGCCAATACCGTGCTCGCGGAAATTCCCGCCGCCGGCTATGCAGCCGAACAGCTGCGTTTCCGCACACAATACGGCCAAGTTTTCGAGCTGCGCCTGGAACGCGCACTTCGTAACGCTGAGATAGGATTTATCGGACGAGGGACGCAAACATGAGCAAAGTCAGTGTCTAACAGTTCACGCAGTTTATGACATCACCGTTATTGATGTGGTGGACGGCGCCCGCTCCCGGCAACGAGGCCCTAAGCGACCGATTTCGCGCTGCAACCGAATGTTCGCTTTCGGGGGCGGATTCAACCGATCGACGCAACACCCTTCGCTTCCAATCTGACACGTTGGAACGGTATGCATATGGAGGGGCCATGCACGGACATGGTTCATGCGGAAGCAGAAGGCAGAACTCTCGGAGCGCTGGAAGTGCGGCAAATGGGTGGCGACGTCGCCCAGGTGCTCGAGGAACGAGGGCGGTGTCTAAGATCTTGGTTCTCAATGGAGGAAATGTTTCAGCCCTACACCGGAGAGCTTTGGCGAGTAGTGTAGCGTCGACCGGTTGAACTCACCGGGACAAAGCAACATTGACACCCCGGCGACACCAAGGACAGGCTCGCCGTCGTCGGCTGCCTTGAGGGCCGAGGCTATTGCCGCATCGAGCGCGCCAACAGCCGATGCTCAAAACATTTGGCGTTGAGATCGAAAAGGATGGGGCAGGGCTGCTCGATGCCGCCAATGACAGGGCGGTTGCCAATGAACCGACAAACGCGCGGTGAGAGAGAGGCGCAATAAAAAGCCCCGCCGAGGGAGAACAAGGCGGGGCAAGTGAGGGAGAGAAAGGCGAAGCTCCAAAAATCTGGCCCGCCCAATAGCCAACTATCGTGATTCTAGTTCAACGAGCAACAGGCTGGCGCGGAACGGATAAATTGCCGACTTGTTGTTTTAGTCCCCAACCCTGTCATTCACTTCAACTGTGATGTTTGTATCGTGGCCGCAGCCCGGACAACGGTAGAGCCATTGCTCGTGATCATTAGCTCGCGTGATCCGAATGAGTGTCATTCGGGACCTGCAAGCCGAACACAAGGGTTGCTCTCGCCGGTCTGTCTTCTCATTCTTAGCGACAATCATTGTATATATCATAATTTACATATCATGTATATAATTTACATGTAATACAATTGCAAGAAGGATAATTGATGAAGATCAACTTATACGCAAGTCACGATAACTAGAAATTTAACAGACCGAAGTCGCAACGGCGAGCATCGTCGCATGTTCCACCATTCCGATTATCTACGCGAACAGGCGGTCAAATATCGAGAGCTTGCTGAAATGGCCGAGGACCCCCTCATTAAGCAAGAGTTCCTTGAATTGGCGGAGGTTTGTGAGGAGGTCGCGAATAATATCGACGACGGACGAGCCAGCGGATAGCCAACTTTGACGAATGAGCCCTTTCGCAATGCAATAATAATCGATCGTCACCAGATGGCACTGTGGGTCATTCAAGTCATTTCGGGCGCGGGTTCAGACTTCCGCTTAACCCCCGAAAGTGACCGCACTGCTACGTAGTGGCAAGCAACGAGACGAACCAGACCTGCTGATTGGAGCGTGGTATTCTTCCCTGTATTGTAACGGGCAGAGGCGCCGCAAGGTGGCTCAAGTCGACAGGTGCGCGGGGCAATGGGAAGATTCAGGGGAGATTCGCAAACGCGAATCCTGGGCCGCGTTATTGAATCGTTTTTGGCGCTTTAATTGTCGTGCTCGGGCTATCGATCATCTGCTTTATGAACGCAATAGCGGCTTCTGGCGTTAGGTGACCGGAGGGCGTGGCAATGTACTCAGCATTGGCGTCAAACGGCTTCTTAGCCTCGGCCAACCATTGCCCCCGCCATTCCTGATACGCGCGGATTCGGAAGCCCTTATAGAGTTCGAATTGTTCCATTCCTGTTTCCTGTTAGTTGCCTAGCGTTTTCAACTAACCCCGCCGCGCAACGGCATTAGAGATTTTATGCCACACAAGCGCAAATCGGTAGCGCCGCCCTACGATCCCTTCCCGATGGCCGGGCCAGTCAAGCAAGCGCTAGCACATGCGAGATAGTGCGTGATATCGTCCGAACATTGCACCGACCGTGATCCACGGATGGTGAGGTAGAGTGGCAATCAGTATAGGAAGGCGGCAACGGTTCCAGATCCTCAATCTCGCTGCTGGCAATGCGATCATGAGATCGGCGAGTTGGGCTGGAACGCGGGGGCGTTTGGGCGTTTCACAGATCACCTGCCCGCTGGCCGCTTGGTCAACTCGTAGGACCACCATGTGGTTGCTTTGTTCCAGATCTTAATGCGCAGGTTGCAGACTTCGCAATCCTTATGGCCCGTATCCTTGAATGGGCTGGTAAAGACCGTCACTCTGTAGACGGCCCCGCAACCGGGACAGGTATATTCACCGCCATCGCGGGTTCGCACGCCGGGTGTGGGGCGCTTCGGGGGCATAAGGGCGAATATGCGCCCTTTGGTCCATTCCGCAAATCCTTTCGTTGGCTGCCTTATTCAAAGGGACCCACTGTCCAATCATTCAAGATAGCCACGCAGTTGCCGTTCGGCCTGGTCGAGCATGTCCGGAGGAAGAACGGCGCTGTCGCGCATTGCCTGCCCCGCCGCGCTCTGCCTAATTTTCTGCAACTCCAATAATCCACGTTCGGCGTATTCGTGGCATTGCGCTTTTACACCAAGCAATTCGTAGATTGCCGCCATTCCAATATATCCGGCGATCCGGTCTTTTGACATGGCAATGGCCGGGTCAAATAAATTTATTGCTGTGAATCCGACTTCTCTCGCGGAGCCTATATTCACCTCTTTTTCAAGAACAGCAATTTTTTGAAACCCCGCTTGGCAGAGGATTTCCGATATTTGGGCGCGGATAACCGACACATCCCGATCTGCGTGGCCTAACTGCTCGTATCGGAAAACCAAATTTTCTTCCATTGAGGATAACACGAAGCAATCAAACAGTTCCGTTGCGCCGAGCGCTTCAAAAATCGCGTCTATCACTATTGGCGCTACTTTATGCCAAGGCGGAGTGCGCGCCTTTATCAGGCTTCTTGCCGAGGGCGACTGCCCGTCCGTCATGGTCGGTCGATTCTTTGAGCCTAATAGTCGGGTCAGGATGGACATAAAGATAATCCTCGCGCGCGTAGTATTCGATCATCTTATCACGGCAAGCGCACGATGCGGTGCTGGATGGCCTGCGCGTCGGGGCGTTTATTTGTCTTGATTTTTGCCCCAAACCAAAGCAGCGCGGGGTCCCCTAATGGAATGGTCCAGCCGTGCTCCTGCGCATCCTTAGAGGAGAGAAGCCGACCGGCTTACCGGTTGTGATCTCGGAGAATACGAGCTTGTGATCAATCTGAAGGCCGCCAAAGCTCTCGGTCTCCACGTACCGCAGACCCTGCAAGTGGCCGCCGACAAGGTGATCGAATAG
>Ga0181538_10004971_pt1 | contig 12144 bp, 10 predicted proteins | sample PEATcosm2014_Bin_40_FD_119773 | JGI IMG/M metagenome (GOLD analysis project Ga0181538, IMG submission 119773) | Peatland microbial communities from MTU Mesocosm Facility, Houghton, MI, USA - PEATcosm2014_Bin23_30_metaG | ecosystem: Environmental > Terrestrial > Soil > Wetlands > Peat | place...
AATCAGATGGGACTGAGAAACCCCAACGATCTCTATGCGGGATTGCTGCACAGCCGGACCGTCGAGGACGGCGTCATCCAGCGCTTCGCTCTCCAGCAGGAGTACGGCGAAGCAAAAGTGTCGAAAGCGCGGGAAACGCTGGAACGGCGAACCACGATCGACAGTGGGTTGAAAGATGGGCTGATTCGCATCTCGGTGGAAGATCGTGATGCTTCCCGTGCCGCTGAACTCGCCAATGGCTACATCGAGGAATACAAGAAGCTTTCAGCCACTTTGGCCATTACGGAAGCTGCCCAGCGCCGACTGTTCTTTGAGCGGCAACTGGAGGACGCTAAGAACGCCTTGAGCAATGCGGAAGAAAATCTAAAGCGCACCCAACAGTCTACCGGCGTGATCGAGGTGGATGCGCAAGCCAAGGCGCTGATCGAATCGGCTGCCGTCCTGAAGGCCCAAGTTGCTGCCAAAGAGGTGGAAGTTCAGGCCATGGGTGCTTTTGCCACACCGGATAACCCGGACGTTATGCTGGCTCGGCAGGAACTGGGCGCTCTGCGCGCCCAACTCGGCAGGCTCGCCGGATCGGAGGGAAACCCTGCAACTGAGCTCGTGGTTCCCAAAGGCCAGATCCCGGAGGCTGCTTTGGTTTACCTTCGCGCCGTGCGCGAGGTTAAGTACCGCGAAACCTTGTTTGAGTTGATTGCCAGGCAGTTTGAGATGGCAAAACTCGACGAAGCTCGCCAGGGAACAGTGATTCAGGTCGTAGACCCCGCCGTGCCGCCGGATCGGCGGTCATTTCCCAAACGTACCCTGATCATTCTGCTCACCGGAGCCACGGCTCTGGTAATTGCGATTATTTTCATCTTGCTGAGGAATGGACTCCAGCGCGCTCATTCCCGTCCCGAGCACTGGCAGCACTGGCAGGAATTCGTCGCGGCAGTGAAACACTGCTGACCTTTTGCGCCCGGAATTTTTCCCCTGATACCCATCGAACGTGTTCTCCAACAACGTATCTACACCTCTTTCGAGGCAATCGAAATGCTTAGTTTCCGCTTCCTTCTGTTCTTAACCGTCGTGCTGTCGGCCGCCACGTACTCACTCGGGCAATCGAACTCGCCTGGACAATCAGTCGCGCCCGGGCAATCCGGGTCGCCCGGGCAATCCGTCGGAAATACTTCCCAGATACCGGCTGCTGCGCGGGAAGCCGTTATCTATTGTCAGAGCCACCTCAGCGACGCCGCCTGTCAGCCATTTCTGCACCAGGGAGACATGGGAAGCGCTCCCGGCTTACATGACGAGGCAGAAGCTCAACCACCTGCCGCAACTGCCGTCCGTGCCAACAAGAAGCCTCAAGAGGCGACAGAGTTTCAGCTGTTTGTTGCCGACGCGCTGGGAAAGCAGCTCTCCATATTCGGAGCGGACTTGTTCGACGACGTGCCATCGACGTTCGCCCCGGTCGATCACGCTCCCGTGCCATCAAACTATGTCCTCGGACCGGGCGACCAGCTTGATATCCGCCTGTGGGGAATGGTTTCGCTGAACGAACATGTGACCATTGATCGCAATGGTCAGGTGTATTTGCCGAAAGTCGGCGAAATCAGTGTGGCCGGAGTTCGCTATTGCGATTTGGAGGCGCATCTCCGCCACCAGCTAGAGCACGTCTTCCGCGATTTTCAAATCTCAGTCGCTCTCGGCAGGTTGCGCACCATCGATGTTTTCGTGGTCGGGCAAGCGCGGCAGCCAGGGAAATACACCATCAGTTCCCTCAGCACGCTGGTGAACGCGCTATTTGCCACTGGCGGACCCGCACCGCAGGGCTCCCTCCGCCACATTCAGGTGATGCGGGAAGGAAAAGAGATCAGTGATTTCGATTTGTACGAACTTCTGCTGCGCGGCGATAAGTCAAAGGACGTTCCGCTGTTGCCGGGCGACGTAATCTACATCCCACCGGTCGGTCCGGAGATCGCAGTGTCGGGCAGCGTAAATTTCCCGGCCATCTTTGAGCTGGTTTCGCCGGAGGCTGGCTTGGGCGATGTACTGCAACTGGCCGGCGGGCTCGATCAAATCGCCGACGGCAGCCGGGTTACCCTGGAGCGCATTGACGACCGGCGGGTACGGTCGGTAACAGAATTGTCGGTAGTGTCCTAATTTCAAAAAACGCTGCCGAGCAAGGCTGATTCGCTCTTTCGTTCCGCTTGCGGTTGTCAGGTACGACTCCAAAACATTGGTGGTTGGAAAGTGAGAAACCACCACGAATACCGAAGCCGAAGAAACCCAAGACTCCAAGACTGCCCGACCGTCGTATTGCTTGCCTGCGTGCTGGCAGCCCGCAACTCACCTCAGTTCACTTGAGGGTCGGTCGTTAGAATCCCTATCAATTCCACCGAGTTTGAAAGCTCTAGGATTAACCCGTCTTGTTGCATCCACAGAAACACCTCCCCGCGTCCAGTTTTGCACAACTGATATTCGCGGGGAAACTCTATTGGCCCCACAAGTGGGATCAATATTTCGACATCGAATCCATCCTGACGCGTTGCTCGTGTTGGGCAAAGACGTATCACTAACTCATCGACCTGGAGTCGGCACAGAGTGGTGCGGAACAAAACGCACGGGCGGCACCATATTTGCGCGAAGATTTCTCTTTCGTCAGCTTGCCGAGCTAATTCTGCAAATTCTCTCGCCCAGTCGGGTTCCTCGATTGTCCTCAGTTCCGGTATATCGTCTGCCATTTGCACCGCCTCCTAAATGCTTTTATGCGTTTGAAATTGGCCCGGTGCCAAAACCAGCCCACATTGACCTCACCACGGAGATCATTCCCGCCGAAGGTGATCTTCCCGCTGTTTGCTTCGCTGGTCCTAATCCAGGAGCAACATATCGTCCGCTCGACATTGCGTTGTTTTCCTGCATAACCGGGCAGGATCGCTCGGCGGATAATCGGCAGGGCGGTGAGTGTGAATCCGTTCCTCTATCCAGCCTTGTTCGCGCAGGGTACGTCGCAGCTCTTCGTTTTGAGCGGTTTCTTCTAATTCGATTGCCCCGATTAGAAGCGGTCGCTGGCAGCCTGAGCAGACGATTCCGTATTTTCTTAGAACGAGCATTCGCGGTTTCCTTTCACTACGCCACGAGCAAACACCGATGATCCGCAACGGTCGGCCTTACGCAATTTGGCCCAAACCGCTGCCCGATAATTGGCCAGCGAGAAAATATGTCAAGCACGCAACCTTTTTACTTGACACGGTGGCCTCGGTGTGCTTAAATGGCTTCATGCCGATGTACGCAGACGCTTACGCGAGCCTCAGTCAGCGCTTAGTACACGCTTGCAGCAGCATCCGTCGAATCCGTAGCCGCATGAATGAACTCGCATCGGCTTACAACGAATTTGTGGACCTGAAAGAGCAGTTAGCTGCATACACGGAACAGTTAAACAATCTCAAGGGCGTTCTCGGCCCTGAGCACTTTCGCAAGATTCAAGCCGAGGACGCAACAGACATCATTGGCAATACGTCGGAAATCAGCCCGTCGCCCGCCACGATGCGCGAACAAATGCCGCTTTGGTTGGCCTTGAAGGAATATCTCTCGGCCAGCGGTGAGTGCAAGGTGGGCGAAGCCGAGGACTTCCTGTGCTGGCTAGGCTTCCCGAATGTTCGGCGGCAGTCCATTGAATCGGCGCTCCGGCGCCATCCCGAAACATTCCGTGTCCGCAAGGTGGGACGGGAAAAGTTTATCTCACTGAAAGGAGCGTAAATGCCGCCTCCACCAATAACAGCCGCAAACGATGAGAGCCGCTAGGTGCTTGAACACCCAACGGCCCTAAACCAACAACCCCGGCAAGCCGAGATCGCTAGTCGTCAAACACGATTATCGGCTTGCCTCACCAGAAAGGCAAGCCAAAATGTACACCCTCGCATCTGAAAAGAAACTCGCCGTAATTGCATCCCTGCTCGAAGGAAATAGCGTTAGATCAACCGAGCGCATGACTGGCGTTCACCGTGACACAATTTGCCGTTTGCTGGTAGAAACTGGCGAGAATTGCGCCGTCCTCCTCGACTCGCACGTTCGCAACATTCACGCCAAGTATATTCAAGCCGACGAAATCTGGACGTATGTCGGCAAGAAAGACAAACATGTCCGCGTTGACGATCCCGAAGAGTTCGGCAATCAATGGGTGTTCGTGGCGATGGACGAAGAAACGAAGTTGATTCCGTCATTCGTAGTCGGCAAGCGGACGCGGGACACCACGTATGCGTTTCTGCTCGACTTGCAGAAGCGGCTTGTGGACGCCCGATTCCAGCTTACAACGGACGGCTTCGTTTTCTACACGCGCGGAGTCGAGGACGTGTTCGCCGGGACCTGCGACTTCGCGCAATTGGTGAAGTTGTTTGGCGATTACGGCCAGCACGACGAAGCGAGGTACTCCCCACCAAGGATCATGGAGGTCATATCCAAAATCAGAGATGGTAGGCCCGACCTCGATCACATCTGCACGTCGCACGTGGAGAGGCAGAATCTCACCATGCGGATGTGCATGAGGAGATTTACGAGGCTGACGAACGCTTTCTCGAAGAAACTGGAGAACCTGAAAGCGGCTTGCGCTCTCCACTTCGCGCATTACAACTTCTGCCGCGTTCATTCGAGTTTGCGCGTGACACCCGCAATGGAAGCGGGGATTGCGGCTGAGGTTTGGCCGCTGTCTCGCTTGCTTCTGCCGACAACTTAAACACTGGAATCCGGGGCACAACCTGCCCCGGCTTCAATGCCAGGTATCGTGGATTTAGGTATTCACCCTCTGCGTCCGAGTGCCACAATGATTCATGACTTTGCATCGCACATTCCCTCGAAAGGAGAAAATGCCAAATGACGCCACAAGGCTTACCTACTTGCTTGGCTCCCGGCTGTGGCAGTACCAACATACGCGAGGCAGAAGTTAACATGCCAGTCCCCGGCGATGCCGTAATGCCGCTGTGGGCTACGATTTGTAACGTGTGTCACCACGTCAGTCTCTCCACCAAACCAAGACAGAAGCCCAAAAGTTAGCAGATGATTCTTTGCAAATAGACAATCTTGTGCTAACGTCCTTGGCAGGTGGCACAAGAACTAGAAGCTCCGGCTGCAACCGGGGCTTTTTCTTATTGCGCATGGCACATCGCGGAGCTATGCTTGCCGCATGACGCGCCAGATCATCGCTATTGTACTTCTGCTCTCGTTCTCCTGTATCGCTTTCGCCGAGAAAATCCCCGCTGACGCTTGGCAAACAGGAACCCTGAAAGGCTCCGAGGAAAGCTGGCATTCAAGAAGCGTCGGGATGCTAAACACTCACAGCAACTCTACGTTACACGGCATAAGCGCCAGCGGCGAGTACCCGATTGTCGAATACACCATCGAAACCTCGCAGTACATCTACGAAGCGCATTTGGTTCTGGGACGCGCCAGTGATTCCCAGCCGCTCATTACTGTTAACGGCCCGATCAAGTTCGCAATCGTAAAATCTGACTTTTTCATTCAGGACGAACAGGGCAAGCAGTGGAAGCTCGTACTGACGAAAAAGACACTCAAAACAACAGAGCAGCAACAGCAGCACTAACGACACAGCCGCTCAGGTTCATCTTCCTTGACAATCGGCCATTTCCAGCGCCGCGCCTCTTGCACCGCGTCCGTGTATTTAGCCTCCGCCATCTTGAATTCACGCACCGCAACGGTAAACTCAGTCGGGGTAGGAATCGCGGACGCGTCCATCTCTGCCACTTCTATCAGATTGCAGAGCATCTTTTGTGCGAGGGCGCTTAGTCCGTCGCGCCAACTCGTCAACCGCGACTTGCACGCGAGCAGTTCTGTTCGTGTTGTCTGATATTTATCCCACGCTGCCAGCCGCGCAAGGTTCTTTTCCTGTTCCGTCATAACCGAATTACTCTCCGCTGACAATCTCCACCTCTAACCGAAAAGGCAGTTTCGCGGCCCGCAGTTGCGCCAGCCGATCTAGAAAAACGCTGACAGTTTTCAGCCGCTCATCATGGTAGCCCTCAAACCAATGACGGTGACAATGTGGGCAAGTGTAGCCGTCCGGGTAGCTGAGGAATTTTGAATTAGCCGCCAGACGAACGGAGATATCCTCGCCACACTCGCAGACGAAGCGCAAAGCAATAAAATCGTTGAGATTTACGAAAGTCCGTTTTTCGGTGGTCATCTTAAAACGATGATTACCACAAAAAGGGGAGAAGCGCACTTAAACGCTACACGGAATCTTGTGTGCTATTTTAGGGACGCAAGGGCAACTTGATTGCCAAAACCGGAAGCGAGCGAAGGCAAATTAGGACAGTACCGAATTGTCCCTCGACGCAGCTGGGTTGGAGCAGCCGGTGAAGGGGGGCGACCTGATCCGCGTTCTCTCTATCGTTCCCCGCTTTTCCAATGCTGTGACCCTGCGCGGCAATGTTGCCAACCCAGGACACTATTCCTGGCGGGCCGGCATGCGCATCTGCGACCTGATTCCCGATCCCAATATTCTGCTCACCCGAAAATATTGGCAAACCTCCAACGCCATAGTTAGGGATACCACGGACTACGTCCGCTCAGCCAAAGATGCCACCAACGTCGATGCCGGCGAGATCCGCAACGAGGTCAAAATCAGCGCTCCCGCCATCAACTGGGAGTATGCCGTCGTACAGCGGCTTGATCCGGTCGACTTGTCCAGCCGGCTCATACCGTTCTCCTTGCGCGGCGCCATTATCGAAAAGCACGAAACCGACAATGTCGAACTGCAGGCGGGTGACATCGTCACTATCTTCTCCCAGCGCGATGTCGCTGTCCCTCAGTCGCAACAGACAAAACTGGTCCGCGTAGAGGGGGAAGTGCGCGCGCCGGGAATTTACCGTGCCGAGGAGAACGAAACTCTGGCTGCATTGATCCAACGGGCGGGAGGATTGACGAAAGACGCCTATCTGTATGGAACTCAGTTCACGCGGGAGTCGGCACGCATCGAGCAGCAAGATTCCCTTGATCAACTGACCAAACTATTGGAAAGCCAGATTCAGCAGAAGGCGGTTAACGACAGCAATGCAAATCCCTCCGACTCTCAAGCCATCACGGCTCGCGTCGCAGAGCAGAAAATGCTGGTTGCTCAACTGAAAGCGACCCAAGCCACGGGACGGGTGGTGCTGCCGATCCATCCGCGCGATGGCTCACTCGCCTCGCTACCTGCTGTCATTCTGGAAGACAAGGACACGATCATCATACCTCCCAGAAATGCGACGGTGAGTGTAATTGGAGCCGTCTACACGCAAAGCTCCTTCCTGTACCGCATGGGGTCCAAAGTGTCGGACTATGTTCGGGCCGCCGGCAACGGCACCCAGAGTGCGGACATGCATCACGTTATGCTGATCCGCGCCAACGGCTCTATGATCGGCAAAAAACAGGGGTTCAGCGTTTTTGATAGTGACTTCCAGAGCCTCGGCGTTCTGCCGGGTGACATGATCATTATTCCGACCAAACTGCAAAGCGGCGCCTTTGGCAAGGCGCTGCGAGACTGGACGCAGATAACCGCGCAACTGGCAATCTCGGCCGCTTCGCTTGCAGTTATTTCCCGGTAATGTGAGTCCATTGCATCGCCGAGGCCAGCCTGCACAGGTGCTCTCTCAATCCTCGCATCGGCAAACTTACGCAACATGGATAGCGCTATCAGACTCGAAGGTGTGCACGATTGCTCTGATCGCATTCCAGCTTACTCAACCACCCGCGCTACAACCAACTACCATCCGGAGACAATAACGAGCCATGACTCGCCAAGTGCGCATTTTCGAAAAGCCATTACTAGTAACCCTTGATATAGCGATTGTTAGCCTGGGATTTTTCTTATCGTTTCTAATATTGCGCTCGCATTTGGCACCGGCTTGGAGCAATATTAGGGCCTATAGGAACCTGGCGTTTTTGTTCTTCCTGCTTGTTCCCGTGACCTTTCACCTTCTCGATCTTTACAATCGATGGCTGCACTATTCGCGCACGCAGCTTTTGTATGGCATCGTCGTAGCCGTGGTGACGACTCTACTGTGCACCCTGGCATGTGGCTTGTGTTTTGACCGGTTGGCGTTTCCCCGAAGCGTGCTACTCCTGGCGGCGCTTCTCCAGATTCTGCTGATTGGTGTCTATCGGGATCTTGGCCGTAGAGTGAATCGCTACTGGGTAGCGCAACGCCCCGCCGTCATCGTCGGAGACAGCGAAGAAAGCGCACAGTCGGCGGCGCAGGAATTCGAAAACACGAGAAATTCATCCTATGTCATTACCCGCTGCATCGCCCGCCGCAACCTGGTCTTTCCCTACCGCGAACTGGATGGCGCCTCAAGTATCGTGCTGACCGAGGGCGTAAAGGAAAAGAACGATCTTATCCTGTACTGTTTCCGCAACCGCAAAGAGCTTCTTCTCATTCCGGATATTGCAGAACTAACCGCCTTCAGCGCCCGTGCCCGCGCTTTGCGGGACCAGCTTATGTTTGGAATTGAGCCGCATCGCCTCCACCTCGGGCACAGTCTGGGCAAGAGAGTGATTGACCTTGCCGGGGCCGCGGCCTTGCTTTGTGTCGCCTGCCCTCTCTTTCTGCTGATGTCAGTTCTGATTCCTATCACTTCACGGGGCCCCATCTTTTTCCGCCAGGAGCGAATTGGAAAGGGCCGTCGCCGATTTCAAATACTGAAGTTTCGCACCATGGTGAATCAGGCGGAGCAGCGCAGCGGACCGGTGCTAGCGACATCAACTGACCCGCGCATCACGCCCCTGGGACGCATTCTTCGGGACTTTCACATCGACGAATTTCCGCAACTGTGGAATGTGCTAAGGGGCGACATGAGCCTGGTCGGCCCCCGGCCGGAACGCGAGGTCTTTGTTGAACAATTTGAGAAAACCTTGCCTGCCTATGACCTGCGACACTTCGTGAAACCTGGTCTAACCGGTCTGGCGCAGGTCATGGGCGACTACAGCACAAGCGTGGAGCGAAAACTCCGCTTTGACCTCTTGTACATCTATAACTATTCACTGCTGCTCGACCTCCGGCTGTTGTTCCAGACCATTACGCTGGTGCTGTGCGGTCAGCGCTTCCATGGTGGCAGCTCCATGTACCCGCAACCCCAGCCATCGTTGTGTACGGGGGCCGAGATGCTCCCGCCCGCAGATGCGAGGTCTGCCGGACCCCCTGCAACTTTTTTCCCCTGGTCGCGGGCACCGGTCCGGGAGTCACCGCACACTTACCGCGACGATAATCGAAGCGTTCTCCAGCCAGTTGCCGAACCCGCTATCGACCCTACAGAAGTTACCGTCTGATGCGATTTGACACGGGCTTCTCTTACAGTGTGGCGAGCCGGTGAACCCTTGCTTTAGTGCGTCATCCCGATTGGAGCGCAGCGGAGCGGAGGGATTTGCGGTTTCATACTTGGTCGTTACCATGCTGCTAATGCTGTCCAGCATTTCCGCCGGGGCATGGCAGCTGCCGGATTCCCCTTCTGCCACGACAGCGCAAGCCGCAACACAAGCAGTAGAGGCGCCGGCAGCTGAACCAACAGCGCCTGCGAACGAGAGTCATTTCTTCCTTCATCTGGCTGCGGACCAAAAGGAAATTTTCACCAGTCCATTGCGGCTGCAACCCGCGGACGCAAAGTGGATACTTCCCTTCGGTGGCATCACGGCTGGATTGCTGGCGACCGATGCTGACAGTTCCTGGGCAATGTTGAGCCACTCTCCCGCTACCTACAGGTCAATTGCAGACTACGGATTGCTGGCGGCTATCGGCGGAGCCGGCGGATCTTATGTATGGGGCCACCTGACCCACAACGAGCACGCTCGCGAGACAGGTCTGTTGGCGGCCGAGGCAATGATCGATGTCTTGCCCATGCAGTACCTAACTCAGTACACGACGGGACGGTTGCGCCCGACTCAGTCGGATTTCCAGAACGTATTTTTTCATGGCGGCGACTCCTTTCCCTCCAATCACGCCGCCGTCACCTGGGCATTCGCTTCCGTCGTTGCGCATGAATATCCGAATCCACTCATTCAAGTTGCCGCGTACGGATTGGCGACCGGCGTCAGCCTGGCAAGGGTTCGTTCCGGCGATCACTTCCTCTCCGACGTATGGGTAGGTGGACTGCTCGGCTACCAGGCTGGCCGCCAGGTCTACCGCCAACGGCACAATCCGGAATTTGACCCCTACGACCTGGTCAGCACGAAGACCGGACCGGACCCTGATGCTCTCGCCAGCACCTATGTCTCTCTCGACAGCTGGATCTATCCCGCGATAGCGCAACTGATCGCCCGCGGTCTGCTGCCCACCGCCTACCTGGACCTGCGTCCCTGGACACGGCTTACCTGCGCCCGCCTGCTGACGGAGATCAACACCCAGCCCGAGACAACGGAAGCTGTGCCGCCGGATCTGGAGGAAATAAAACACGCGCTGGATTCGGAGTTCGCCGATGAAGTTTCTGCGCTGAAAGGGCAGCCCTACGAAGCAATCCGCCTCGAGAGCGTCTATAGCCGGGTGACAGGCATTGCCGGGCCACCTTTGAATCAGAATAATTTCGGCCAGACCGTCATCAACAATTACGGAAGACCGTACCAGGAGGGAGTCAACGCATTCAATGGCTTCTCCGCCCGGGCTGAGGACGGCCGCTTCGCCTTCTATGTGAGCGGCGAGTATCAGCACGCGCCCGCAGCTCCGCCTTTGCCCTTGCTTGCCCGCCAGACTTTGGCGCTCGTCAACCTTACGCCCGTGCCGCCGGACACCCCCACTGCAGCTACCAACCGCTTCTGCTTGCTTGACACTTATGCAATGACGAAATTCCTGGGAAGCGACATCTCGGTGGGGAAGGAGAGCCTGTATTGGGGTCCGACGCAAAGTGGCGCCATGCTGATCAGCAACAACGCCGAACCCTTCTGGATGCTGCGCATGGCTCGCGCCAAACCAGTTCGGGTTCCCTTGCTTTCCACTCTGTTTGGTCCGGCTGAATTCGACAATTTTTTCGGGATGCTGTCCGGACATAATCTGTATCCGCAGGGCCCGTTTATGTACGGCAACAAGATCAGCCTAAAGCCTACCCAGAATATCGAATTGAGCATTGCCCGTACTACTATATTCGCCGGTCAAGGACATGTGCCGCTCACCTTTGGCTCCTTCTGGAATAGCTTTATCAGCTTCGCCAATGTGCCTTACAAGCAAAAAATATCGCGCAATGATCCGGGCGCTCGGCACTCTTCCTTCGATATCACCTATCGCGTACCTAAGCTGCGCGATTGGCTGACCATTTATTTTGACTCCGTCGTGCACGATAACCAGACTCCGCTGGAGTCTCCCCAGCGTGCGGGTTGGAATCCGGGAATTTATCTGAACCATTTCCCGAAGTTATCAAAACTCGATCTCCGCCTTGAGGCTGTTTCTACCGATCCGCCGGTCAGCGGCAGTCACGGCGGCCAGTTTCTGTACTGGGAGTACGTCTATCAGAACTTGTACTTAAATAACGATAATTTAATGGGAAGCTGGATTGGCAGGGAGGGAAAGGGTTACCAGGCCTGGGCTACCTACCATTTCAGTCCGAGAACCAGTCTCCAGTTGGGTTATCGCAACGCAAAGATAGCGAAGGACTACATACCCCAGGGCACTACACAGCAGGATGTCAACATTACGGCCATCGTACACGCGCGCCCCAACCTGTCCATCAGTGCGTTCGCGCAATTCGAGTCCTGGCTGGTGCCGGTGATTAACCCCAACCGGCAACAAGATTTCCTTACCTCAGTGCAGCTTACCTATTGGCCGAAGATGGCCTGGAAGCGCCCTACCGAATAGTCCCCGCCCGAGCCACCTGCTCATCGCTGCTCATTCCTGCTTGTCCCTGCTGATCCCTACCTCTCCGCTTTTCTCTCTATTGCACCCCAGCTAGATTCAGAGCACACGTCAAAGTGGTCGTCTTTACGCTCGCTGGTTCGAGGTCGCCCCTCTTAGCGCTCTCTGCTCCCAGGACTCCCACGGGTGCTCGTTTCGCGGTCAATACACGGTCAACGCTTTGCTCACTTGTGACGGCTCAGCTATGCCGGACGGCCCTTGGCACCACTCACCATAAGAACCTCAGCCGGGAAACTCAATCCCCGGTCTGCGGAGTACTCGCGAAACCCTTCGAGCGCTTG
>Ga0181538_10004979_pt1 | contig 12130 bp, 9 predicted proteins | sample PEATcosm2014_Bin_40_FD_119773 | JGI IMG/M metagenome (GOLD analysis project Ga0181538, IMG submission 119773) | Peatland microbial communities from MTU Mesocosm Facility, Houghton, MI, USA - PEATcosm2014_Bin23_30_metaG | ecosystem: Environmental > Terrestrial > Soil > Wetlands > Peat | place...
AGCCTCGCCGGAGACTCGCCGTAGTACCCTGCTTTTTAAGCAGGGTACTACGGCGAGTCTCCGGCGAGGCTCCGGTGAGGCCCGCGCGACGGTCGGGTGCTTGGTTGGAGGAACCGGGGGCCGGCGGCTCGACTGTCTGAGGTGCCATGCCAGGTTCGGATGTGTCGCAGAGACGCGGAAGACCGGTAAAGGGCCAGCCGCAGCACCGCTTGGCGCGTGATCCTTATGGCAAACCCAGTAACTACTCCACTGGAAACAGCGAAGAACCCCCACACGGGGTACACACCGGGGCTCCTCCAGAGCGCCACCGGCATAACACCGTCGGCGCGGGAGAACATGGAAGAGGCAGAGGCCGAGGGAGGCAGCGGGAGTGGAACAACCGCAACAGGTTACGCGACGCTCCGAAGATGGTCTGCCGGTGCGGTAGTTTCAGAGAGTTACGGGTTCAACCTGGAGTACACCGTAGCACCTTGGGTGTACCAATTGGGCGGCGACGGAGAAGCTGGGCAATTCTCGCCCCTTTGAACAGTTGGATTGAGCGAGCCTGCTCAGTACTTCGGCACGGTGCGGTCAATTTCATCGGACCAGGCGGTGATGCCGCCCTTAACGCTCTTGAGGTGTTTAAAGCCTTGTTGGCGCAGGAATTCCAGCGCGTTCATGGAACGTCCGCCGGCCTTGCAGTGGATGTAGTAGTGCTGATTCGGGTCCAGTTCGGTATATTGTTGAGCCAGCTTGCTGAGTGGGATCAGCCGCGCGCCAGCGATGCGGGCGATCCGGTGTTCGTCGGGCTCGCGCACGTCGAGGACCTGGATGCCGAGCTGCGGGTCGTCCAGCGCTCGCTTTAATTCATGAACGGTGACTTCGTCAGGATGCATAGTTGCAGTGATATAGGGCGGCGAGGCGCCGCAGAACGTTTGGTAGTCGATGAGTTTGGAGATAACCGGATTCTCGCCGCAGAGGGGGCATTGGGGGTCGCGCCGCAGTTTGAGTTCGCGGAACTGCATTTCAAGCGCGTTGAACAGGAGCAGGCGGCTGAGGAGCGAAGTGCCCTTGCCGAGGACGAGTTTCAGAATCTCGGTGGCCTGGATGAGTCCGATTACGCCGGGCAGCACGCCCAGCACGCCGCCCTCGGCGCAGCTCGGGACGGCGCCAGGCGGCGGCGGTTCGGGATACAGGCAGCGATAGCACGGCCCGCCCAGGTGCGGCGCGAGAACGCTGGCCTGGCCCTCGAACCGGAAGACGGAACCGTACACGTTCGGCTTACGGAGCAGCACACAGGCGTCGTTCGTGAGGTAACGGGTGGGAAAGTTGTCCGTGCCGTCCACAACAATGTCATAGGGGCGGATTATTTCCAGGGCGTTCTCGCTGGTGAGGCGGGTGTCGTGCCTGACGACCCGAACGTGCGGATTGATCCGGTGGATGGTTTCCGCTGCGGACTGGGTCTTGGGCCGGCCAACGTCCGCAGTGCCGTGGATGACCTGGCGCTGGAGGTTGGAAAGCTCAACCGAGTCAAAATCAACGATGCCTAATTGGCCAATGCCGGCGGCGGCCAGGTACATCGCGATGGGCGAGCCAAGCCCGCCCGCCCCGATGCAGAGCACGCTGGCGGAGCAAATTTTCTTTTGGCCCTCCAGCCCCACTTCGGGCAGAATCAAATGCCGTGAGTAGCGGCGGATTTCGGCGTCGTTTAATTCCATAGGCAACTGGAAACCCGGCAACCTAATTCAATTGCAGCATAGAGCAAGCATGAGCAAAGAACAACCCGATCCCAAGGCCGCCGCCGCGCGGCTGAAGCGATTGTCCCGGCTTCGGCCCACGCTGGCGATGGTGCTGGGGAGCGGCTTTCACCACGTGTTGAGTGAGCTGCGAGTAACCGCGGAGGTTTCTTATGGAAAACTGCCCGGCTTTCCGCCCACTGGAGTGAGCGGCCACGCCGGGCAACTGTTCCTTGGCCACCTGGGCGGCACGCCAGTCATGGTGCTGAGCGGCCGGGCGCACTATTACGAGGGCCAGCCGATGACGCTGGTGACGTTCGCCGTGCGCGCGCTGGCCGCCTATGGCATCCGGGATTTGCTGCTGACAAACGCGGCAGGCGGCGTGAACCCGAGCTTCCATCCGGGCGAGTTCATGCTGTTGACCGATCATATCAATCTGATGGGTGTTAACCCGTTGCGGGGCGGGCCGGCTCCTGGGTTGCCGCGGTTCGTCGATCTGACCTGCGCGTACGACCCGGGATTGCGCCGTCTCTTGCAGCGCGCGGGCCGGGCGTGTGGCATGAGACTCCGGACCGGCACCTACCTTGCAGTGAGCGGCCCGAGCTACGAGACGCCGGCGGAAATCCGCGCGTTTGCCCGGCTGGGTGCGGATGCCGTCGGCATGAGCACGGTGCCGGAAACGATTGTGGCGCGCCAATGCGGCCTGAAGGTGGCCGCGGTCTCGTGCATTACCAACTTGGCGGCGGGCCGGAGCTGGAAGCCCTTGTCCCACGCCGAGGTGCTGGAAACGGCGGAGCACGTGAAGAAACTGGCAGCGCAAATGCTCAAGAACTTCGCTGAAATCTATGGCCATGACCAGTAAGCGCGATTTAGTGCGGGCGGCTGCCAAGGCGCGGCAACGCGCCGTGGCGCCATATTCCAAGTTCAAGGTCGGCGCGGCGCTCCTCACCAAGTCCGGCAAGACCGTCACGGGCGTCAACGTGGAGAGCGCCAGCTACGGGCTGACCTGCTGCGCCGAGCGTGTGGCACTGTTCAACGGGCTGACTGCCGGCAAGAAGAACTTCGTCGCCATAGCAGTCGTCGCGCGCGCCCCGGGCGGGCCGATGCCTTGTGGCGCGTGCCGCCAACTGCTCGCTGAATACGCGCCCCATGCCGTGGTCTGGGTGGCGGACAGCCGTGCGTTGCGCAGGATCCAAGAATTCAGCGTGAGGGAATTGTTGCCGGCCGCCTTCCTCGAGGTGCCGGCAGATTCGGATTGAGAAAGGGCTTCGAGGCGGTAGGCTGCTGGTTGGAAGATCCTATTGATGAAGTCCGAATTAGCTTTTGCGTTGGAAAATGCAGCCTGGCCAGCGCTCCTGGTGGACGACGCCGGGACCCTCTGCGGCGTGAGCTCGGCGGCCAAAAGCCTTTTCGGCGCGGCCCTTGCCGGCAAGGACCCGCTCCTGGCGGCGATTTGGGCGGCCGAAAACACCACCACGGCGGACCAGTTCCTGCCCCAGTGGGAGCGCTCCGCCGTCCCTACCCTGCTGCTCAAGTTCCGGGGCAAGGACGGTCGCGCGGTTGACTACCTGACGTCGATCTGTGCGCTCACAAATGACGGCCGGAAGTACTACGTGATTCAGTTATTGCGGGAGACTACGCCTCTCGCCTCGGAAATGAAGCCGCCAAGCGGGGAAGCCGGTTTGGCGCTCAAGCAGAAGCTGGACTGCGCCTTGCAATTGGCGCGCACCGTGGCCCTGGATTTCAACAATGCGCTGACCAGCATTCTGGGCCACACGTCGCTCCTGTTGAGCAAAATGGAGTCTAACCATCCCTGGCGCAGCTCGCTGGTCGAGGTCGAGAAGTCGGCCGCCAAGGCGGCGGAAATCGCCAACGACCTGGGCACCTTCAGCCGCCAGGAGAAAGAGGCCCGCGCACAAGCCGCCGGCAATCTGAACCTGCTCCTTCAGCGCAGCGTGGAGTTCTTTCAGCAGAACGCCGGGCCGGAACCGGTGAAGTGGACGTTGCAATTCGACCGCAAACTCTTCGCAGCGAAGTTTGATGAGGCCAAGATGCAGCAGGCATTCATGAAGATCCTCGAGAACTCCATCCAGGCCCTACGGGGAGACCAGGGCCGCATTACCGTGCAAACGCGCAACGTCGAGCTGGCGCAGCCGACTCAGGACCGCAACGTGCCATTAGCCGCCGGAGCTTATGTGTGCGTCGAAATCACCGACAACGGTAGCGGCATCGAGCCGGATATCCTGCCACGGGTGTTTGAGCCCTTCTTCACGACGAAGCGCGGCGCCAGCCATCGCGGGCTGGGCTTGGCCTGGGTCTATGGCATTGTCACCAATCACGGCGGCGGAGTGGCCATTTCCAGCCAGCTTGGCGTCGGCACCTCCGTAAGGGTTTACCTGCCCGCGGAAAAGAAGCTTGTGCGGGATAATGGGGTAATCTCCGATGATCTCAGCGGCACCCAGACGATCCTGATCGTGGATGATGAGGATTTGCTGTTGACGATGGGCAAGACGATTCTCTCGACTTATGGTTACCGGGTCCTGACCGCTAACGGCGGGCAGAAGGCCCTGGACATTCTCTCCCAGAAGGATTCAAAGGTGGATTTGGTCATCACCGACCTTGTGATGCCGGCCATGAGCGGCCGGGAACTGGTCGATCACATCCGCCGGCTTTCCCCGGCGATGCGCATCATCTGCACGAGCGGCTATGTGTGGCCGGCCGGCCAGGAAACCGACGGCGCCTATCTCCAAAAGCCGTTCACCAGCCACGAACTGCTGCTCAAAGTCAAGCAGGCCCTGAATGCCGAACCCGCCGTCGCAGACCCAAACCCGGTTTAGAACCGGGCTTAAAACAGCAGTTGACGGCATTCGTTAAATGCCGTATTCACTGTCCTTATGCAAATCGAGAGTCTGAAAGTCTTTTGTGACCTGGCTGAAACCGAGAGCTTCACCAAGGCCGCGCAAATCAACGAAGTGACCCAGTCGGCGGTGAGCCAGCAGATCAGTTCCCTTGAGCGCCTCTTCAAGTCGCTCCTCATCGAACGCAGCAAGAAGAAGTTCCGCCTCACTCGCGAAGGCCAGGTGCTTTATGATTACAGCAAGCAGGTGATTGCCACTTATGACGCGCTGCACAGCAAGCTGCAGGAGATCAAGGACATTATCTCCGGGACCATCCGCGTCGCTACCATTTACAGCATCGGCCTGCACGATTTGCCGCCGTATCTGAAGCGGTTCCTGAAGAGCTACCCGACAGTCAACGTGCACGTCGAATACCGTCGTGCGAACCAGGTGTACGAAGATGTGCTCGGCAACGTCGTGGACCTGGGCCTCGTGGCGTATCCGACGCGCGACAGCAAATTGGAAATCTGCCCGCTCCGCAAGGACAGGCTGGTGCTGATTTGCCACCCGCAACATCCGTTCGCAAAGCACAAGAGTATACGGCTCAAGGCCATCAACGGGCAGAAGTTCATCAGCTTCGAGCCCGATATCCCCACCCGCAAAGCGCTCGACAAGATCCTGAAGGAATACTCCGTCCACGTGCAGCACATGATGGAGTTCGACAACATTGAGACCGTCAAGCGAGCCGTCGAGATTGACGCCGGCGTCGCGATCGTGCCCCAGGGAACTGTCCTCCAGGAAGTCGCCAAGCAAACCCTCGCTCAGGTTACCCTCGAGGATGGAGAGTTCTACCGCCCGCTGGCCGCACTCTACAAGAAGAACAAAGTTCTGTCACCGGCCATGAAGCAGTTCTTGGCGGTCTTGAAGGACGAGAAATAGCCCGGCCCAAACAGGCCGAAGGTCACTTCAGGTTCGCGGGATTGAGTGGCTTCAAGTCCCGCGGCACGAACATCCCGTTCTTGCGGATCAGTTCGCCGTCGAACCAGATTTCGCCGCCGCCCCATTCGGGCCGCTGGATGAGCACCATGTCCCAATGCACGGCGGAGTGATTGCCGTTATCGCATTCGTCATAAGCCTGGCCCGGGGTCAGGTGTAACGACCCGGCGATCTTCTCATCGAACAGGATGTCGCACATCGGCTTCAGGATGTAGGGATTGAAGCCGAGCGAGAATTCCCCGGTATAGCGGGCGCCCGGATCGGTGTCCAGAATCTCATTCAAGCGCCGCGTGTTGTTGGACACGGCCTGCACAATCTTACCCTCCTTGAATTCCAGGCACACGTTCTCGAACTTCGTCCCGGAGTAAAGCGTTGGCGTGTTGAACTGGATGCGCCCGTTGATCGAGTCCTTGACCGGGCAGGAAAACACCTCGCCATCCGGGATGTTCCGGTCGCCCTTGCACATCTTCGCGCCGATGCCCTTGATGCTGAACGCGAGGTCTGTGCCGGGGCCTTTGATCTGAACCCGGTCCGCCTTCTTCATCCGGCGCTCCAGTGGCTCCATAGCGCGGGCCATCTTGCGGTAGTCGAGTGTGCAAACATCAAAATAGAGATTCTCGAACGCCTCCGTGCTCATGCCGGCGGCCTGGGCCATGCTCGGTGTCGGCCAGCGCAGCACGCACCAGCGGGTTTTGCTCACGCGGTAGTTGAGGACCGGGCGGGTGATTCTTGAGTAGAGCGCCATCCGGTTGCTGCCCACGTCGGCGTTCTCGGTGGCGTTACTGCTTCCGCGAATGGCGATGTAGGCCTGCACCTTCTTCATCCGATACAACTCAAGGTCGCGAATCAGGCGGGCGTGCTGGGGGTCCGTTGCGCGCAGCATTTCGCGGTTGATGCGCGTGTGGCGGACTTCTATGACCGGCGTCGCGCCGGCCGCCCGTGCCGCCCGCATCAGCTCAATGGAGAATTCATCGGGCACATCGATCATGTCGAGCAGGACACGGTCCCCCTTCTTTAACTGCGTGGAATACTCGACCAGCAACCTGGCCAGTTTGGTGTAACGTGGGTCGGTCATAAAGTGTTCTGAGATGAAAGCATGCGCGAAGTCAAAAGTCGAGCAGGGATTCTCAACCGCCTTTAGACGACTTGGCCTCGAGCTTCTCTCTTCGGCGGAGCGCCCGCTCACGCTTCTTGGCTTCGCCACGCAACAAGTCCTCTGCTGACCATCCTTGTTCCTGTGCAAATTGCGCCAGAGCAAAGAGCCTTTCCGCCAGTTCCTTCTTAGTGCGAGCTGGCGTTCCGGGCGCCCCGGCCAGCAACTTCGCTTTGTGCGCCTTCTTCACGAGCTTCCCGACCCACAGCAGCGCGGGCAGGTGTTTCGGGATCCCGTCCAGGGCGGAAGGCCGAGCGTGCCGAGTCCCATGCTTCTCGGCCCGCTTGATCTTCTCCCAGTTCGTCCATACCTGGTCCACGTCCTTGACGCGGACGTTCCCGAACACGTGGGGATGCCGGCGGATCAACTTATCAGCGATATGACGGGCGACTTTCTCGAAATCAAAGGCCCCGCGTTCCCTTGCCAGTTGGCAGTGGAAAATGACCTGCAAGAGCAAATCGCCCAGTTCTTCTTCCAGTTCATGGTCGTCGCCGGATTCGATGGCATCAAGCAATTCATAGACCTCTTCGACTGCGTGCCAGCGCAAAGCCATATGGTCCTGCTCACGGTCCCAGGGGCAGCCCCCGGGTGACCGGAGCCGGGCCATGATCTTGAGCAAGTCACTTATGGCAGGCTGTTTCTTCATAAAGCGGAGTGCTGGAGTGCTGGAGTGTTGGAGCGTTGGGAACCAGCAGCCCAGCACTCCAGCACTCCATTACTCCAATCTTCACTCATAGTACCACCAGGTTATCTCTGTGAACCACTTCCACCCGCTGCAGTTTCCTGGCCTTGACCTCGGCGGCCCCAAAAGCGGCGATGCCGCGAGCGAATTCAGTGCCGTCCAGGTCGCAGATCCGCACCACTTCCCCGGCCGCAAATTCACCAACGCACCGCGCGACGCCGGGCGGGAGCAGACTCTTCCCCCCTTCGCGCAGTGCCTTTCGGGCGCCCGCATCCACGAACAACGCGCCTTTGGGATGGTGAAAAAAGGCAATCCAGCGTTTGCGGCCCCGGAGCCGGGTCGCCTGCGGGATGAACAAAGTGCCCTCTTCCTCGCCGGCCAATACGCGGGCCATCACTCGCTTCTTCCTGCCCGAGGCGATCACGAGCGGGATGCCGGACCGCACCGCGATCTTGGCCGCCTGAATCTTCGACGCCATCCCGCCTACCGCGGTGGCGCTATCCGTCCCACCTGCGGTTCGCTCCAACGTCTCGTCAACCCGCTCGATAAGCGGGATCGTGCGGGGATTCGCCTTGCCGAAGTTCTCCAGCACGCCATCGACCGTCGTCAGGATGACCAGCAAATCCGCCGGCAGCAGCGAGGCGACCAGCGCGGAGAGTTTGTCGTTATCGCCAAACTTCAGTTCGGTCGAGGAGACGACGTCGTTCTCGTTGATGATCGGCACGACTCCATGGTTCAAGAGCGTCACCAGCGTGTTGCGGGCATTGAGATGGCGGTCGTGGTGTTCGAGGTCATCGTGCGTGAGCAGGATTTGGGCAACGGATAGGCCATGCGCACCGAAAAGCTTCTCGTAAATCGCCATGAGCCGCGACTGGCCCACCGCCGCGCAAGCCTGCAGCTCCGCCAGCTCATTCGGGCGCTTTTCGTAGCCCAGCGCACCCATGCCCGCCCCAACGGCACCCGACGAGACAACTAGAATCTCCCGGCCTGCCTGCCGCTGCTCCGCGATTTGCGCAACCAACTGCTCCATCTGGGCAAGGTCCGGCTGCTTCCGGGTATCCGTCAGGACCCCGGTGCCCAGCTTCACCACGATGCGCGTGATGTCTCTAAGGATTTCAGAACGCACGCCAGACACGGTAGCAAACCCCTCTGCCGCTGTCGATTTCCGATTCCCAATCGCTTAGCTCGGGGCAACCAGTATAAGCATTGGCGATAGCTAAGAAGGCGGTTTGCACAGTTCTTACCCTGGCCCTACCCTGGACCCTGCCCTGGTACCACTCTGGACATACCCTGGGACCTTAGAACCCTTCCTCGCCTGTCTAAAAACGGGACACTCAACACTGCGACTCGCCCCTTCCTCTCCAGCGGCATCAACAGCTCTAATCTGGCGTTGCTTCGGCTGGCTTTGCCCAGCCTTCTGGCTTCCTACTACTCCAACCCTGGGCCAGACCGTCCTGCCATGGCCAGTGACAAAGTCTTCGTAAGTCATTGTAGGAGACTATGTTAGGAGTCTCTGATCTGTTGGCCTGCCGCCCAAACCCGGGCTTTCTAGGAACGTGCTGATTAGCGACTTCTTACGTCGTCTCCTATAGCTTCAGATCGGAGCCCTTATCACGGCCTTTGGCACTGGCCGTGACCGTCCTTTGGGGCGCGCCGGAGCCTCACCGGAGCCTCGCCGTGGTACCTCTGATTCAATCAGAGGTACTACGGCGAGGCTCCGGTGAGGCTCCTGTGGGGCCATGGTATGAGCGGGCGGTAGTTACGAATGAACACAGATGGAAAACCTGGGATGTCGAGCATTCACAGGCTCCGCACGCGGCTAGCCTGCGCCCTTGCTTGCTTCGGTTGAATTTGCTATATGAAACGCGTCACGGTGACCACACCTTCCTTTTCTCGCATCGCATTGCTTGGAACCGCGCTGGCCCTGGCTGGCTGCGGGAAACCTGAGGCGGTCAAGCCCAGCGCTCCGCATCCGCTGCCGCCTTCTCCCCTTGTTGCCAGAGGCGACCCTGGGCAGCCTGGCGGGCGTTTTGTTATCGCCGCCAGCGGTAGTCCAAAGACCTTTAATCCCCTGTTCGCTCTCGACGGCGCGTCCGACAGCATCGTCCGCCTGCTCTTTGGCTCTCTCGTCAATCTGGATTGGGCGTCGCAGAAACCCGGCCCGGGCCTGGCTGAGTCGTGGTCCGTCGCCCCGGACCAGAAGACGTGGACCTTCAAGCTGCGGCAGGGCGTGCGCTGGAGCGACGGTGAACCGCTGACTGCCGACGACGTCGTGTTTACGTGGAACGACATTATGTACAACCCGGAGTTCAACCGGGTCACGCTCGACCTGTTCCGCATCGGCGGCAGGGAATTCGCCGTAAGCAAGGTCGATGAGTCCACGGTTCGGGTGGTAACACCGGAGGTTTTTGCGCCGTTCCTCGAGTTCTTTGGCGGTGTGCCGATCATGCCCAAACACGTCCTGGAAGGCGCGGCAAAAGCAAAAGTCTTCGCCGCGGCTTACAGCGTTAATTCCAAGCCGAACCGGATCGTCGGGTGCGGGCCGTTTCGCTTGAAGGAATTCCGGCTCGGGCAATTCACTTTGCTGGAACGCAATCCAGAGTATTGGGTAGCCGACCGTCAAGGCCGCCGTTTGCCTTACTTCAACGAAGTGGTGTTCGCCGTGCACGGCGAATCGGCGACAGAAGCGGCCCCTTTCCTGCAAGGCAAGAGCGACGTCTGCGAGACCGTGCGCCCGCAGACCTACGCGCAGTTCAAGCAGGCCTCAGCAGGCGGCAACTTTCAAATCGTCGAGCTGGGGGTCGGTACCGAACGGGATTTCCTTTGGTTCAACCAAAACACCGGCACCAATGTCACGGGTAAGCCTATCGTCAACCCAACCAGACTGAAGTGGTTTCGGAACAAGAAGTTCCGCCAGGCATTCTCGTGCGCTATAGACCGGGACCGCCTGGTGCGCGAGGTTTATGGCGGCCGCGCCCAGCCCGCCTCGGGCTTCATCTCGACCGAGAACCAGAAATGGAACAACCCGGATGTTCCGCATTACGGCTTCGATCTCACCCGCGCTCGCGCGCTGCTGGCGGAGATGGGCATCCAGGATCGCAATGGCGATGGCGTGATGGAGGACGCCGACGGGAACCCAATTGAGGTCCGGCTCTATTCGAACGCCGGCAATCCCCTTCGCGAAAGGGCGGCAGCCCTCATTCAGGAAGACCTTAAGAAACTGGGGGTCACCCTCATTTACCTGCCCATCGGCTATCCGGCGCTCTTGGAGAGGATCAACGTCACCTTCGATTACGAGTGCGCTTTGATGGGCTTGGGTGGCGGCGGCGGCGACCCCGCCTCCCAGATGAATGTGCTCCGGTCCAGCGAGGAACTCCACCAATGGTTCCCGTTCCAGAAGACACCCTCGACCGATTGGGAGGCCCGGATCGACTCGCTTATGGACGCCCAGATGCGGACGCTGGATTTTGCGCAGCGCAAGAAGGGCTTCGACGAGGTGCAGGTCATTCTGGCCGAGGAACTGCCGATGATTTACACTGTCGCGCCGTTCGCCGCCGCCGCCATCCGTTCGAATGTGGGCAACCTCCGCCCGGCGGTGCTTAGCCCTTACCGCCTGACCTGGAATTTGGAGGAGCTGTTCTTCAAGAAGAACTAGCGCGAGATTGCCCTTGCATAGCGGGCTTTGGGCTGCTTCATTAGGAACAGTCCTGTGCGCATATGGCGGAATTGGCAGACGCGCTACTTTGAGGTGGTAGTGGAGTAATCCGTGCAGGTTCAAGTCCTGCTATGCGCACCATTCAATGTTTGCAAGGGTTTCGTTGAGGTAGGAGGGCAAGACTAACAATACAACTAACAACAGCGACAGGGATATTCACCGATGTTTCGCGATGTTTTGCAGTGTCGAAATGGATCTCTGGAAAGCCGCTAAAGACCACACCCGCATGAGTTCTCCTTAGACTGCCACGTCTTCAATCAGCCCCTTTTCCCTGCATCAAAACCACACCTCAATCCACCCGCCCCGCCCGCATTCAACGCCAACCTCCAAACCACCGGGCTCATTTGAAGATCCTGCATATGTTTCCGGGGGGTCTCAGCATACCGGCCACCCAAGAAAAACGCGTCCTAGCTCAATTACGGAAGAAGTTTTGAAGCGGTGAGCCTCTGAATTTCGACCGCACCACCATTTCTCCACCCCTTAGTTTTCATTCCCGTTCAAGGCCGTTCAAAGCTGTCGGGAAGAACCAAACTCCGCAACTTGGACCAGATTCTCAAGCCCAGCACCAGCACCGGCACGCCCAGGTAAAAAAAGAGCACGGAGACGATTGAGCATTTGATTGGCCTGATCCGCTCCGTCAAATGGCTCGTCACAAATCAGGTCCCTTTCCCACCTCACTGCCAGCTAGTTTGGAGGTAAGGCAACCCCTGAATTCTGTTCCCTGCGTTCGCCCAAGGAGTATTCTGGCCACATGAAACACGCTTTCCTGATTCTCCTGCTCACTCTCTCGGCCTTCGCGCAATCAGCCTCTCCTCCAGTCGACCAAAAACCAGGCAAGATCTTCGACGAGGTGGCGGATTCTGCTCTGAGAGCGATGACCAAGCGAGCCGAGGAACTCAAAATCAAAGGGGCTGTGGTGGTGGCATATATTGAAGGGGACACGACAAAATCCTGGTCCTCGAAGATGGTGGTGGTGGGCGCGATGAAAGATGCCCCGACCGAGAAGAATCACGGGGCCAATCTGCTTGCCAT
>Ga0181538_10004981_pt1 | contig 12126 bp, 10 predicted proteins | sample PEATcosm2014_Bin_40_FD_119773 | JGI IMG/M metagenome (GOLD analysis project Ga0181538, IMG submission 119773) | Peatland microbial communities from MTU Mesocosm Facility, Houghton, MI, USA - PEATcosm2014_Bin23_30_metaG | ecosystem: Environmental > Terrestrial > Soil > Wetlands > Peat | place...
GATCTTTTCCACGCCGTACCATTCCGAGGCAGATAGCCGGACCATGCGCCAGGCGATGTCGAACCGGCCGCAGTTCCGCTCTTCGAAGGCATCGTTGAGCGAGATGCCCAACATGGCAACCCGAGCTTCGATTTCCGGCGCAAATCCGTCATAGACCACCCGGCGGGCGGTCCCCAAGGGCGCCAGACCCGACGGGACGTGCTGCTTCGGCAACTTTTTCCAGAGCAAGCGTCGAAGCAGGTGCGCCACGGCAGCGAGAATCAGGGCTCCCACAACCCAGTGCATACTTTCCAGTATAGAGGTGGGGATTTGACAATGCAAGGTACCTCCGTACGGGGTGCTGTCCTAATTTGGTCGTAGCGCCGCCATCTTGGCGGCTCCATTGCCGGCTGGAAGCCGGCGCTACGGGCCAAATTAGGACACTACCCCGTACGGGTGTAATTCTTGACACCCTCTTCGCCCGAACCCTATAATTACTGCTTTCACTGGAAATGACTGGTTTAAGGCAGGTTACTGGCGTGTCCACAACCGAACTTAGCGATCTTATACTCCAAAGGCGTAAGAAGCTCGAGACCCTCGCCGAATTGGGATACGAGCTTTATCCGCGCCGTTACGACCTTACACATACCATTCCGCAGATCCTCAAGGCCTATTCCTCTTTTTCGGCGGAACAGTTGAACGCCGAGAGGATTTCCGTAAGGGTTCCGGGGCGGGTGATGACCATCCGGCCGCATGGGAAAGCCGGGTTTGCGCACTTGGCAGGCGGCGGAGAGCGCCTGCAAATCTACGTGCGCTCGGACGCCGTGGGCGAGCGCGACTTCGAACTTTACAAAATGCTCGACATCGGCGACCTGGTGGGCGTGGCCGGCTACCTCTTCCGCACCAGGACCGGCGAACTGACTATCCACGCCGAGCGCCTGCAATTCCTGGCGAAGGCGCTCCTGCCCCTTCCGGAAAAATGGCATGGACTTACGGATGTCGAGATCCGCTACCGCCAGCGCTATCTCGACCTGATGGTGAATGACGAATCCAGAAAAACGTTCGAGCGCCGGGCGCGCCTCGTTCGTGCGGTTCGGGAATTCCTGGAGGGTGAAGACTACGTCGAGGTGGAAACCCCCATGATGCAGCCGCTGGCTGGCGGCGCCATGGCGCGTCCCTTCGTTACCCACCACAATGCCTTGGACCTCAACCTCTACTTGCGCGTTGCCCCGGAACTTTACCTGAAACGGCTGACCGTCGGGGGCCTCGACCGCGTTTATGAGATTAACCGGAACTTCCGCAACGAAGGGATCTCGACGCACCACAACCCCGAGTTTACGATGCTTGAGTTCTATCAAGCTTACGCCGATTACCGGGACATGATGGCCTTGACGGAAAGGCTGCTGCGTCATGTGGCGACCGCCGTTCTAGGGACGGTCGAGTTCGATTTTGGCGAACACCATATTTCCTTCGCCGAATTCCACCGGCTCACGATGAAGGAGGCGCTCGCCAAGTATTGGCCGGAGGCGGCGGGGAAGGGGCCAACGCTCGAGGATCTGGCGGAACCCAAAGCGATCTTCAAATGGGTTGAGAATTTCAATCGCTGGGCGGGCAGCGACTCGCGCCCGGGTTACGAGCCCTTGGAGTTGCCCGCGTCAACGGCGCCGGGCACCGCGCTGGCCGATCTTTTCGAGCATGTGGCGGAAAGCCAGTTGATCCAGCCCACCTTCATCCTGGACTATCCGCTCGAGGTGTCGCCTCTCTCCAAGCATAAGGCCGACGATCCTAATTTCGTGGAACGCTTCGAGCTGTACATTGCCGGCATGGAGGTGGCCAACGCCTTCAGTGAGCTCAATGACCCCGCCGAGCAGCGCGACCGTTTCGCGTATCAGCAACTTCTGCGTGAGAAGGGCGACCTGTCGGCCCACGCCATCGACGAAGACTATATCCGCGCCCTCAGTTACGGCCTGCCGCCTACCGGCGGGGAAGGAATCGGCATCGACCGCTTGGCGATGCTGCTGACGAACTCCCACTCCATCCGCGACGTTATCCTGTTTCCGCTGATGCGTCCGGAAAAACCTGGTGTATAAGGCGGGTTAACCAAGCTTCAGGCCCTGACGGGAAAGCCGTGGACGCGGCTCCGGACCGTGGTCATCCCAACCTTTACTTCGCCCGGCTGAAAAATCACTTGCCGCTTCGGGTTGAAAGACTGCCCTCTCCCGTGGGGCCATTGGCGCTAGAATAGGCCCGATCGGGTTTTGGAGCCCGTCAGCCGACGGGCGCAAGAATGTGGCCCACGGCGACAGCCGTGGGGAGAAAGCAGAGCCGATGCGCATGAAAGCCCCGGGAGGGGCGACAGAGCGGTCTTGACGATCGCAGATCTTCTGTCGCCACTACGTGGCTCAGCGTGCTCCCTGTGCGCCGTGATCCCACGGCTGGGAAGGTGTGAAGAAATTCGGAAGTGTCATCCTGAGCGCAGCGAAGGATCTCTGCAGTTGTTCGGAAATCGCTGAACCACAAGAAACTGCCGGGATCCTTCGCTGCGCTCAGGATGACAGCCACCGATTTTTTCACAGGTCCTGGCGCCGTGGGCCACATTCTTGCGCCGCTGATGCAGCTTGGTGCGGGGTGACGGGCTTATTCTAGCGTTGCGTTACGGAAATGGGTTTACTTATACGCGATGCGTCAATCCGCTGTAGCGCCGACCTTTAGGTCGGCAAGTGCTGACCTAAAGGTCAGCGCTACGGTAAACGCATTTGCGTGACGCAACACTAGCGCCTATATCCCGTGGCGAAAGGGTGTCGCGCTTCGGCGTTTTCATCAGTCGGAGCGCGACGGGTGAGGTGTCGTTTCCGGGCTACAGCCGATGATCTCCTTCGGTTCTCAAAGATGTCTCCCAGCATTGCGACCTCCCGGTTGCAGGGCTTCCGCTGCACCACGCTGCGGGGTACCCAGCGTTCGGCGGCGCAACAGAGGCCGCGCGGCGACTTCGGTGTCAGTCTTATGACGGTGCAGTTCGCGAACGCCCTGGGTTGTAGGCGCAGGAAGGAAATGGCAGAGCAGGATTAAGCCGAATTCCGAAGTCGCGAGGCTTTGTGGGAACAAACCCCTCACCCGGCTCGCCACTCTCGCCACCCTTTCCCCAAGGGAGAGGGCCTCAACGATGATTGACTTCAGCCCTCTCACCAGGAGAGAGGACTGTCAACGTGGTTTTGGGCGACAAGAACGTAGATACGCCGGGGAAAGGCAAAGAACGTGTGAAATAATCGACGCCTGTCATCCTGAGCGAAGCGAAGGATCCCGGCAGTTCCTTATGGTTCAGCGATTTACGAACAACTGCAGAGATCCTTCGCGGCGCTCAGGATGACACGTTCCGAATTTCTTCACACCTTCAAAGCGTTTCCGTTAAATCGGCGGGGCGGAACCGCCAACCACCGACACTGATTCAGAACGCCATGATCTGCTCTCTTTGTGCGTTCGACGAGCTTCCTACGCTACTGCAACACGGGGTCCCAGGCAATGGTCCACCGTGTTGACGATCTCCCATGCGGCGGGCGGTTTCTCCAGGTAATCGTGCGCTCCCAGATACATCGCATCCAGGTAACTGGGCATGTCCACGGCGCGCGTCAGCACCAGGACGGGGCGGCGCCGATCGAGTTCGATAGCGCGCTCGAGCAAGGGTTGCCCCTCGAAGCTCTGCCCCTCCTGGGTCAGGATGACCAGATCGTACCATTCCCGCTCCAACCGTTCAGCGCCTTCCCTATAGCTCGTGCAGCCGTCCACACTGTGCCCCTGGTCCCGGAGCAGCGAGGTATAGAGCTGCAAGTCGCCGGCATCTTCATCCACCAGCAGAATCCTGCCCCGCTGCATTGGGAGGGACGGACGGCCTCTGCCAGTTCTCATAACCGGTTTCGGCATTGACCACCTCCAGCGCTATATCGGCCAGTAGGCCTTGAGACTTTAATGGGAATTAGTCCTAATTTCTCACCAGGCTCGGGATGTGGCGTGCGTGAATAGTCTGGAGTAAAAGCGACAGTAGTCTGGAAAAATGCGCGAATAGTCTGGAGTTGAGGCGACCAAAGACACGGCTAGCGGCCTAGCAGCCGCCAGTCAACCGTCGCTATTTCGATGTACAACGAGGGGCAGTCTGCCTACCTGCCCATCTACTTAGCCGCGTCCCGTGGACGTCGGCCCTTGGATCGCCGCCACACTTGCAGTGTTCCAAAGCGAGCCATTCTGGACCTGCTGACTCCATTGGTCGAAAAGCTGCTGAGTCGAATTGGCGTCACTGACGACAGGTCCATAGTTGTTTATATGGACCGTCGCGCCCGGCCCAGCACCCGAGCTGCCGCCACCTCCGCCGCTGCTGCTCTGTCTTTCGCTGCCGCCGTAAGCGCCTCGACCCCCATAGGTATTGGCGCGCGAGCTCGCCGCGCCGCCGTAACCCGCACCGCCGCCACCAGCTCCGCCGTGCCTACTGCCGTGGCCTGCGACGGAGAATTGCTGGTCAGCGGCTGCCGCCCACTGGATCGAGGCGAGCAGTTGCGGAATGTCGGTGCCGTAGCTCTCGATGTAAGCTGCCATGCACTCAATGGCCTTGGCAGCGTCGTAAGTACCGCGCACGTAAGCCACAGCCTTCGTGCTACGCGTCATGGAAGCGATAGCTTCCGCCGCGCCCTCCGCCCCTTCGGCCATCGAGTCCATGGCTGAGCGATCGCCCTGGAGAGCTTTCTTAAAAGCCTCTTCGACCTGCTGAAGGTCTTGGGTGAAGCCAGCTTCCCACTTGCGCGCTTCGCTAAGCTTCCTGGTGGCTGCCTCGGAGCTGTACATCTGCTGGTTATATTGGGCAAGATAGAGCGTGCTCTTCTGATCGACAATCCCGAAGCGCTCCAAAGCCAGCGCGAATTGAAGCTCCGCTTTGTCGGCGCGGATCGCGGAGGCCGCCAATTCGTCATCGCGCTCAGCAAGCTCCGCTGCAACCCTGCCCGCTTCCTGGCCTCCCTTAATCATCTCTTCGTGATACTGGCGGAGGGTCATCGTCCGCTGTCTGGTTTGCTCGTTTTCCCCGGCCGCGCCAGCGCCGCCGCCCGCGCTAGATATGGCTTCCTTTTGGGCTTCTATCGTCCGTTTCTGCGCCAGAAGCGTTTCCTCATCCAGCAGCTTCCATTGCTCGCGAAGCTTCCCAACTTCAGCCTCCGCAACTTTCAGTTCGCCGAAATACCGTGAGCCCGCCGAAGCTCCAAATACCCCAGCGCCCCGCTGTGCTTCGGCTATCTCGCCTTTGATTGCCTGCACCTTCTGTTCAGCAGCTAAGAGCTTCTGCAAGGCAACATCCGCCTGCTCGCCTTGCCATCGAGCCTGAAGCTTGTCAACTTCAACCTGATTTTTCCCGAACATCTCAAGCTCGTGCTCAACGTTGACCACCTGCGCGTGCAGCCTCTCCGTGTCCTCGATTGCGCGCCGCATCGCCTCCTGCTCGGCTTTGCCGAAGCCTTCCCAACTTTGCAGGCCCTCGCGGATGCCCGAGATAAGCTTTGGAATCTCCATCACCGCGAAGGCGCCCAATAGGGCAGGCCCCAGCGCTGAAATCGCCGGCATGATCTCGCTGATAGCGCCTGTAACCGCGCGTGGCAGATGGATGCCGAGTTCTTCCGCCGCGAGGCGCGCCGTCTCCCGGTTGCTCAGCAGCGCCTTGTCTATCTCCTCGCCAGCGCCCCGCGAACGCCTCACGGTCTCGTCATAGGCCGCGCTCATGGCCTTGTTGTAGTCGCGGATTTGCGCCTGCACTGCGCCCACGCTTTGCCCGGTCTCTTGGGCAAACGATTCAACGGCCGCAGTGCCCTTGGAAGGGTCGGCGTCTATCTCGAAGAGCAGGCCGATAACGTTGGAACTTCCCATTAAGCACCTCCAATGATGGCGAGGTATTACCTTGACCGTCGTTAGATCGCGGGTTTCGTGGTCCCTCTTACAGGGGCGGCCTGGGTCACAACCCACTCGCGGACAAGCGGTCTCCTGTTAACTGGGTCTTTGTAGGTCAGAAAGAGCCGCGCCAAGCTCTCATCCAGTTCATGGACACCGCGCGAGTAGAGAATAAAGTCGTGGTTTATCGGACCCAGCAACTCGACTTTTATCCTCTTCTGGACTTCCTCTTTTGGTTTCGGTGCTACTGCGCTTTCGTTCTCCATTTTTTGCTCCCTTCCGATTTATTGACTTAGCCGTGCTCTTTCCCTGGAAGAAGGCTATTATTTTGCTAGCGCCGCTTTCCGCATTGCTTCCCAAAGCGCCGCACCCTTCTCTGTCCGAATGATGTTGATTTCAGCGCATTGTTGCGTTTCGCCGGTATGAGCCATGCGGGTCTGAATCATCTCCGAAAGCTCAGAAGCTGCGTGGCCGTTGACGGTCCCGAGCCCGATTCCGGCATCCACGCCTGCCTGTTGGCTGCCCCTACGCCCTTTCGTGCCGGATGAGTTCACGCACACCCGCCGCGCTTCTTCCCAACGCGCCCGCCCTTCCTCTGTGCGGCTAATGCTCAATTCAGCAGCTTGCTGCGTTTCGCCGGTCTCCGCCATGCGCTCCTTCACCAGCTCCCCAAGCCGGGCGTCCGCATAGCACCTGTCGTCACCAAACCCAATGGGATTTTCCATACCTTCCTCCACTCTTACTCTCCCCGATGTTTGCCTCTGTCCTCCACCTCACAAAAAAGAAGGGGCTTCACGCTATGTCGCGCCTCAAAGGAGTTTATGGTCCCGTAAAGATCGCAAAACGGGTTCCTCGGTGCGACGCCGAGGGTTGTCTAGGCAATAGGTGCAGCCCCTTTCCACAGGAGGAATAGACGCGGCAGTCGAACACTTGGAAAAACCGAATCCCTCATTTCAGGCGTCCTGCTTCGCGGCCTCAGCGCACTTTTCCACGCGGGGACTATGCGACTGCATCTCTTTAGGCAAAGGCCGCCGCGGATAATCATCGCTCGAAAGCGTGGCAGAAATCTCTCTCAACTGCTCCGGGGTAAGATCGACTTCCTCGCCCCGCCGATATACGTTGGGGCTTGCCAGCGTTTCCGGCAAGATGAGAATTTCATCGCAGACCCTATAACGCTCCGTCTCTTGCCGCTCGCCCAACAGCCAACGTACCCAAGCCTCACTGCCGGCGTCCAGGTCAGCGGGCAGATGTATTTCTAGCGCCTGGAATCGGTCTGCGTCCAGGCCGTCGAAGGCAAGCGTGAAATCAATCTCGCGGGTCAGCGCAAGCATTCTGCCTGTCATTTCTGAACGCTCTCCCAGGAGCGCACGGACGGATCGGAGAGCAGAGCCTATCTTCTGGTCAACCTCAAAGCGTTCAATCGCGAGCTTCGCTAAGGCGTTCTGCCCGTCGCTTCGGGTTTTCGCCTGCGAGGGCTCTAGCTTCGCCAATGCGCTGATTTCCGCCTGGAGCTTGTCCTGTTGCGCCTCAAAGGCTTTTATGTGGCCCTCCACGTCGCGAATCCGATTCTGGATTGGCGTTATTAGCCCCGCAGCTTGGCTATTCCCCAAAACCGCCGCTTCTGTGCGGCGCCCAAGGTCCTTACGAACTTCTTCAAGCTGCCTCTGGTCGTGGCTGATCGTGCGCTGGACGCGAAATAGCTGCTCTCGCAATGTAGCTTCCCGCTGAAAGCTCGCTTGCGAGCGCAAGCTCCATTTCTTCCCGCGTTCCATCTTTGGCAGTTTCATCTGCATCCCTTCCCTTCAAGGCGCACTCCAATTCGGGCTTGGCTCTTAGGGGCGTGCCGCCGATTCAGCCATCGCGATAACATCGCCTCCGAAATGCCCAAATTCTTCGCCGCGAGTTTCTGTGTGCCGAACAGCCGCACAGCCTCGCACATGATCTGCTCTTTGATTTCTCGAAGCGGCCTCGGCAGGGTTATCGACAGTTGAAGTCTCACGCTCTCACCCTTGCTTAGTCGGCACTTCAATCCGGGCTCGAAGCCAGCGCCCCAGCCCGCGCCGCAAATAGCGAAGGTGCCGGCGATGGTCATTGCCAGACAACTACAGAAAGGGAGGACCATCCCCAGCTCGCCTCCACCCGCGTAGGGTGTCGCGCGAGACTCGCAAAAATCGCGCGACTTCATGGCTCGTCAGCAGGTCCGGTTCAGGCAGAATGAAGTCGTCGAAGTAGATTTTTGCCAGGAGTCCGAGTTTTGCCAGCCGTGCTTCGACTTCCCGCCTCACTGCTTCCCTCCGATTAATCGAAAGTGGGATCCCACCATCCCGCAAACTTTCAAAACCGACCGCGACACTCCGTTCACAAACCCAGGCCCGAATTTGCCCCCGGCTTCCCACAGGAGCGTTCGTGGCTTGGCCCGTGCTATATCTCCCGCCTAAACTGGGTGTAACACTCAGTTGTAGGGCCTTCCTGCGCCTTTCTGGGTCATTCTGGGAAGCCACTGGCAAGAGACAATGCCGTTTTACCGGCCAGCGCCGATTCTTGTCCCGTTTGCGACATTCTGAGTTGTAGTAGATTTGGTTTTTCCAACGCGGGGTGAACTCCCTTTTGCATGGACATGCACATTTCAAGCTCGACCTTCTAACCGGATGCCAATCAGACGCTCCGCACTGTGCCTTTGACCACTTTTATTGTGGGCTTGTGCTGTTCTGCCATCCTCTTCCACTCAGCGGCAGCCTCCGCACCGTACTGCGCAACCCATAGGCCCATGTATCGGCGAATCTCGTGGGGCGGACGTTCGGGCAAGTTACGGTTGGAGTGGTATGAGGAGATTATCCGCAAGTCAGGGGTTGTGGAAAGCGTCCAACTGCCAGGGACTCCATCAAAAGGCCCAATCGCCAGGTGGCGAGTCACACCTTCCGACACGTAGCCAAGTTGCCCAACAAAAGGGCCATCATCAAACTCCAGAACCACCTTCTCGGCTAGGATTTCGTCATAAGACGAAATCTCACGCTTGTCGAGAACAAGGATATCCCCGGCCCGCACGCCATGCCCAGCCCGTCCGTAGATATTCTTCGTGCCAACGATCTCGTAGAACGTCGAGCTTAGATTTGAAACAAGGCTCGCGGGTACCGTCACCTCAAACGGGATGGGCTCCGTGCCCTTGAAGGGCGGAACAAGAACGACTTTCCCTTCGTCCTCCATCTGTTTCTGATCGCCCGTCCGCTTTTTCAATATCCCTTCGACGGTCGGCAGGATCGCGTCCATATTCACTCCTCCTTTCCTGATCAGCACATTTGCGACGGAAATAACGGCATCCGGTCGAAGCCCAGCTTGTTCCAAAAAGAAAACGGAATCCTCGGGACTATGAGCGAGAGCTGCAAGGCGAAAGTAGACAGCAGCGGACGGCGAGCGATCCACGTCATCTCTTTCCCATGCGGACACCGCGCCTTGGCTGGAATCTAGCAACTGCCCAAAGTCGGCCTGACTCATACCGCCTCGAAGCTCCCGTATCCGCTCCCCAGCCGTTTTCTGCGCCATAAAATTCCCCTTGACATCTAAAAGTGACTGTAGTACATTGGCAAAGCGATGGCAATATATATTCCTGAGACACGTCAGATAGTTGGACTAGATAGCCTATTGCGCGAATCTCTGAGGCGCGCGATCCACTCATCGCACCTAAGCATAGAGCAAATCGCCGATGAGCTAAGCAGGCGCTCGGGACGCTCGGTCACGGTCCCCTTGCTTAACGCCTGGAAGGCCACCAGACACAAAGGGCGGCTTCCAGCCGACATCCTACCGAGCCTCTGTGAAATCCTTGGAGACGATAGCATACAACGCCTAGTACTGAGTGACAAATTGAGGCAGGCACTTGAGTTTGGCGAGGACGCTGACCGGGTGATTTCACAACTCGGGCGTGCCTTAAAGCAACCGCGAAGGCGACCAGGGCGATGAACGGAACGGAACCACACATCTCGACGCAGCGAGCGGCAGAGTTGGTGGGGAAAACCCACAAGACATATCTGAGGGGCCTGGAACGCGCTGGGGTTGCGCTGCTGCGTGACCCCGAGCGCAAGAAAAGGAAGCTTGTTCCCATATCAGCCCTTCCCTTGGAAGCGCGCAAGGCGTTCTTTGCAGAGCAGACGGTGCAAGCGATGCAGAAAACCGATGCTCTTTCAACCCCTGCGACTCTCGACGCCTCACAGAGGCGTTTCCAGTTTGCCTGCCAGTCCAGAACCGAGCAGAGGCTACTCGCTTCGGCTCCGCCCGCTCTCCCCCAGCACTATCAGGGATTCATCACCAAATGGTCGGGAATTCTCGGCGACCTTGAAAACGGAACCTGGAGGCGCTACATCGGGCACTCGCTCGGCGACGTTACCGTTGAGAGCCGACATGATTTCATCGCGGCCCGCGCGGCCCAAGAGGACATCGGCGTTTCCACGATCTATCAGTATCTCGGCTTGCTGAGAGCGATCCACAGCAACGCCAGTGTCCCGGATGATCGAAAGATGGCGGAGTTTTGGAGCCGTGTTCTTCCCAAGCCCCGGCCTGGACGCAGCGGCCACTCGTATTTCTGCCAACCCGAGAACGCTTGGCAGCGTGAAAGAGCGCTCGCCATATTTCTGACCGAGGCGAAGCACTCAGAGAAAAAGACGCATGAGTCGTTGTGCGCCGAAATGGACGCTAAGCAGCAGGCATGGGGCATCGGCCATCTATATCAAAAGCCCACGCTTCACCAGCTTCGGACGCTCCTCAAGGGAATAGACCTTCCTACGCTAACGCTCGCCCGCGAAGGCCGGAAAGAATTAAACGACAGGTGCGGCAGGTACATTTCGCGCAACCCCGACACGCTTCGCGCAAATGATTTGTGGGTAACAGACCAGAAGCAGGTTGATGTGCGGCTTCGCGACGGAGGCGAGCGCCTGGGACGAATCTGGATGGTGAATTTTCTCGACGTCGCCAGCGATAAGGTGCTGGGCTACGACTTTGGGCCGAGCCTGAATTCGGACATGGTGATGAGGGCAGCGGCAATGGCCCTCGGACGGTATGGAGTGCCGCGCGCCGTCCATATGGACCTGGGGAAAGAATTCATCTGCAAAGCCTTCAATGGCTCGACACGCAAGTTTTCAGGCGAGACGCTTTATCGCGAAGCAACCGGCTTGTGGAATGCGCTCAGCGTCCGGATCGTGAAGGCCATCGGGCGAAATCCGCAGTCGAAAACCATCGAACGCTGGCACGCGAACCTGCCCGCGTTTGATCGTTTGTTCCCCGGCTACTGCGGCTCGGACACGGACACGCGACCCGAGCAGCTTGTGGCAGAGGAAGCGCAGCACGCCGAATGGCTGAAAACGGGCAATGGGCATAGTCCGCTGGCAACCATAAGCCAGTACATCCAGCGCTACATCGGTTGGGCCGAGAACGCCTGGAACGGGCAGGCGCGAGGATGCGGAAAGATGCGGCGCGGAATGACGCCCAACGAAGCTTACAACGCCAAGCGCCCCGCCGAAGGCTTGCGCGGAATCGGCGCCGATGAACTTGACCGATGCACCGCCGATCATCGTTTTGTGAAAATCGCACGGGGCGGGCAAGTCAACCTCACATTCTACGGGCAGACAATCGAGTATGAAGCGCCGGAACTTTTCTTCCTCCAGGACAGCGAAGTTGAAGTCATCGTTAACCGCAGAACATTTCGGCAGGTGACTGTTATCTACCCTGTAACAGGTGGAACCGCGAATTGTCTCGCAAACCTTAAACCGCAGATGGAGTGGCTGCCTGAGAACCGCGATGAATTGCGGGCCGCGCTGCGTTGCAAGGCCGCAGTTCATCGCGCCGTCCGGGACGGCTTGAAAGCGATGCGCCTGGAAACGAAGGCGACAAATCCTGTCGAGCTTTTGCAGATGCAAAGCGCTCTCCCCGAAAGAGGGCAGCCGACCGGACAGAGACTGTTCGGCGCGCCTGCGCCGCAGCTCCCCGATCCCGGCCACCCCGAGATCGGAAGTGTGGAATGGACTATGCGCCGAGGCCGCAAAAAGACGGCAAGTGCAATCGCAGATCGCTGGGAGAAAGAAGAGGCTTGACCGTGGGAACTACTTGCGAGGAAGTTCGCAAAGAGCTTCAGGTTTATAGGACGCGCACCGGAATGGACCTGCACCAGATCGCAGACGGGACCGGGTTTGCTCACCGCACTCTGATTCAGTTTGCCAGCGGCTGCCGCTGCGGCGACGGCGA